>Ga0193742_1001601_pt1 | contig 13504 bp, 1 predicted proteins | sample L2c1metaG_FD_165511 | JGI IMG/M metagenome (GOLD analysis project Ga0193742, IMG submission 165511) | Soil microbial communities from a riparian zone of the East river system, Colorado, United States - L2c1 | ecosystem: Environmental > Terrestrial > Soil > Riparian zone | place: USA: East River... | reverse complement strand
GCCGTCCTTCAGCCGGCGCGGCATCGCGAACAGCGCGAGTCCTCTGGTGCCGGCGGGCGCGCCCTCGGGCCGCGCCAGCAGCAGTGCGACATCGGCGTCGGCATGCGAGCAGAACCATTTGTCGCCGGTGAGCCGCCATTTGCCGTCGACCTTGCGGGCGGTGGTTTCGATGCTGCCGACGTCGGAGCCACCGGCGCGTTCGGTCATGAACTGCGTGCCCTTCCACATCGTGGCGAGGTCGCCGGACAGCATTTTCGGCAGCAAATAATCCTGCAACTCGCGGCTTGCGAATTTGCGGATCAGGTGGATCGAGGTGTCGGTGACGCTGATCGGGCACATCAGCCCGAACTCGGCCTGCACGAACAGATATTGCAGCGCGTATTTGGCGACCGCCGGCAGCGGGCGGTCCATGCCGAGCGCGCCGGCGCGATGGCTCATGGCGTGAAACTGGAAGTCGCCGAACGCGATCGCCTCCATGTCGCGGTAGGAGGAATGGTAGTCGATCCAGTCCTCGTCGCGGCCGAAACGGTCGCGCGCCTGCAGCACCGGCGGGTGCTTGTCGGCAGCTCTGGCGAGTTCGTCGAGCCGGCCGCCGGCCAGGGCGCCGAGGCGGTCGAAGTGCGGCTCGAGCCGGCGAAAGTCGTTGGGCTGCAGATACAGCCGGAGCAGGTCGCGCAGGCCGCGATCGACGGAATAGAAATTCTGCCCCGCACAGTCAGGCGCGATGTGATCGGCGCCGTGTTTGGGATCGCCGGTTTCGAGGCCGCCGGACAGTCTAGGCGATGGAGCGTGCACGTTTTTGGCTCTGTTTGGCATGGCGGGCAATCTAGCGGAGTCGGCGGCGAGGGAAACCCACAAAATGTCGCGGACCTTGTCCCCGTCGTCCCTGCCTAGTCTAGTGCGCAATTGCGCACGGGGCGCAGGGACCCATAATCCCGGTCGCCTGTTGTTGGAAGAAGGCATCTAACGCCGCGCCTCATCGTCAGGCCGCGGCATATGGGTCCCTGCGTTCGCAGGGACGACGCAAGAGCGCAAACACGCCCTCACGATCTCGCGGCGCGATGCGCCCGAGCTTTGCGTCGATTGCCACCCTCTGAAACAAAGAGGGCGCAGGGAAAGCCGGATGCGCGCTGCACCCGCGGTCTCGTGTGCAAAACATGCACAAAAAAACGCACACGAGCATACAGGTCCAGCGGAGGCAATCCGACTTTCCCTGCGCGATGGTTTAAGGCTTATACGTGCTCACCCCGGCGATCAGGTTGGCCGCGTTTCTACCTGAGGATGCATGATGCCGAAATACAGTGGCAAGCCGACATGAAATCTGCGTCAAAAGATTCGGTTGTGTGAATGCGGCACAGCCGGTGCGCGCGGGGTGCTGCCCGACAATGACCGAAAACACCCCGCGGTACGGACCGCCGGCTCAACCATTGTGCAACGCCAAAGCGCGAAGCCGTGTCGCTCTTACACCAGCAAGTCGACGTGAATTTGCGCGCGATGGATCGTGCCGTTGTCGATCAGCACGCTGACGTCGTCGCCGGCATGCGCGCCGTCGATCTGCGCGACATCCGTCCAGGTTGGACCGGGTTTGGTGCCCCAGCTCAAGTTGGCGGTGTTGACCTGCAGCGTGGCGAAGCTGCCGCTGGCGTCTTCCACCGCGCGCACGATTTGCCCGTTGCTCATGCCGGATCCATGGAACGCGGAGGTCAGCGCCGAGAAATCGAAGCTGTCGCCCTGGATGAAGCTGTAATCGGCGACATGGGTTGAAGGCGTCGAGGTCGGGACGTTCGCGAACACGAAATGATCGGCCCCGGCTTCGCCGACCAGGATCCTGCCGCCGAGACCGGCATCGAGGGTGTCGTTGCCGGCGGTGCCGCGGATGACGGGCAGCAGCGGCGCCTGGGCGTTCGCTTGCGCCTGCAGCGGGCCGGCGGTGGGCTGCGGCACGTCGGCAGTGCCCGGCAGACGGCGCTCGCCGTCGACGAGATTGCCGTACATCAGATTGTGCGCATCGGCCGCCGCCGCGGAATCTTCCAGTTCGAGTTCATGGCCCATCTCATGGGCCACGGCGGTGAGCAGGTCGAGATGGCCGGCCGCGGCGCTGGTGGGATCGGCTGACAGGTCGGTGCGGGCGGCATTCTCGGCATACGCGAACTCGGAATTGTCCGACGGCGTGGAGTCGACAAACCAGCCGTGGCCGGCGGCATCCTTGTCGATGACGATGTGGCCGGCGCTGTGCTCGCCAACCGCGTTGCCGCCGAGATCGGCGACCGTGAAGGTGATCGCCGCCAGCGTCGCCAGTTGCGCCTGCGTCGCGCCCGCATCCTTCCATTGCGCGATCGCCGCTGCGACGACGGAGTTGAGTTCGGCTTGCGACAGATTGGTGTCGCCCGGCGTCGGCACAGACGCCTGCACGCCACCTGCCGCCGCGAGCAGCGGCTGGGGAACGTTACCTGCGGTCGCGGTGAAGGTGGTCCCGTGGATCACTTCCGCTTTCTTGGCCGGGAAGTAGACTCCTCCCAGTGTTCCGGCAAACATGGCCGGGTTTTTTCCGGCGATGTAGCTCTCGGCCTGGAGGTCAGTGGCAGGCGACGGAGTAAGGCCTTCGATCCGCAAAATGTTGGTGGCAGCGCCGCCATCGCCGAGGCGGATGCCAATTCCCGGCGCCTCGCCGGCAACGCTGGTCCCGATGCCGATATTGCCTGTGATATCGAGGTTGATCGTGTTGTTGCCGGGGTTGTTTTCATTTCCCGAATCGACGCGGATGCGGCTCGGGAAGCCGCCGCCGGCCGCGCGGCCCACGGAGTTGTTTTGAACGGTTGCGTTGAGCGTGCCGTTGGTGTCGAGGGCTACGAGACGTATGCCATTGCCATCGTAATCGGTAACGGTGTTGCCAATGACCTCAACGGTCATCAGCGGCGTTGCGGAGGTACTCGTGCCGACGACGCCGGTGCCGATGCCGATACCGTTCGAGCCGATAAGCTTGCCGATGTTATTGGTGTCGACGGTGTTGTTGTTGACCTTGGCGTTGACCGTGGCGTTGCCGAAGTCGGACAGCACGATGCCCTGTCCCAGCGTATTGGTGATGGAGTTGCCGGAGATGTTGAAGTTGCCTTGGCTGCGTGACCCGGCGTTGCCGCCCTGGACCGCCGCAACGATGCCCTCGGACCCGATCGGGCTGGCCGTGCTTTGCCCGTGAATATTGTTGTTGGTGATGGCGATCACGTTGCTCGCGTTGTTTGGCACGCCCATCGTGCCGCCGGGACCGGCCGCGTTGCTGTTGCCGCCCAAAACCGCGATGCCGGCACCCATCGGGAAGTTGACGATGATATTGCCATCGATCGTTGCCTTGGTCAGGTTCGCGGCGCTGGTGGCGGTTCCGAAGGTGACGATGTGAATGCCGGAGCCCTGCGCATTGGCCTGGACCGTCGCGCTGGTGATGGCGTTGTTGGAAATCGTCGCATTGTCGATGGTCCCGGCGCGGTTCTGGATGTCCACGCCGTGATAAAAAGCGTTGCTCAGGACGTTGTTGGTGATCGTGATCGTGCCGTCGATATTGTTCGTCGCGCCCGCGGGCGAGCTGTTGAACGCGATGTTCGAAGCGTCGACGCCATGAGCCGTGCCGGAATTGTTGACGGTGCCGTTGGTGAAGGTGAAGTTGGTGACGTCGGTACCGCTGATGCCGCTGCCGCCGGTGGACTGGATGTTCATGTTGTTGAGCGTGGGGCTCAACGTGCTGGTCAGGGAGATGCCCACTCCGGTCGTGTTCTGAATGGTGCCGCCGGATGAATCGCCGCCTTGCGCCACGCTGCCGTTGCCAGTCACCGCCAGATGACCGCTGGTGCCGGTGTTGTTGAGCACAATGCCGTTGGTGCCGCCGTTGGCGCTGATGTCGTGGAAGGTGACGTTGCTGGCGCCGATCGTGGTGTTGCTGATGTTGAGCGCGGTGCCGCCGTTGGCGGTGAGGTGGTTGGTGCCGGTCACGTTGACCGTGCCGCCGCCGGTGGCGCTGAAGGCGGCGGACGCGCCGGTGTTCAGGGTCATGCCGCCGGTGAAGTTGATGGTGGCGCCGGTGTTATTGGTCAGCGCGATACCGCCGCCGGCGTCGTTGCTGTCGGTGATGCTGCCCGACAACGTGACCGTCCCGCCGGTGCGGTTGCCGATCGAGGCCGACAGGCCGGAGCCGTTGCCGATCGTGCCGCCGTAGCTGATGGTGCCGGCGCCACCGGTGACGTCGAACTCCGATCCCGTGTGCCCCGAGAGCGTGCCGGAGGTGACTGCGAAGCTGCCGGTCAGGGCGCCGCCGAGCTGGATGCCCTGGGCGCCGCCGCTCGAACTGACGGATTCGAGGCTCACAGTCAGCGCGCCGCCCTGGTCGATGTCGACCGCCTGGCCAGCGCCCGAAATCGCCATGTGGTCGACAACGAGCGTGCCGACGGCGTTGTTGCCGTCGTCGAGGCCGGTGGTGCCGGCGCCGGTCGTGATGTTGACGCCCTTGATGGTATTGCCGGAGGCGAGATCGATGCCCTGATCGTTGGCCTGCGTGACGTTGATGGTCGGCCGCGCGCCGGAGCCGTTCAGGATGTTGACGACCTCGCCGTTGACCGGATTGGTGAGATTAAGGACCTCGCCCGCGCCATAGACCTGCTGGCCGTCCTGAAGATTGAGACCCTGGCCGGTATAGGTGCCGGTGCCGGCGCGGATGACGATGTAATCGTTCACACCGGGTCCCGCCGATGCGTTGAAAGCCGCGATCGAGTGGAATGGATCGGCCACCGTGCCGGCGCCGTTGCCGGGGCCGGCATTGGTGTTGTCGATGTACCAGACCTGCGCCACCACGCCGATATGAACGGTGTCGGCATCGGCCAGGGGGCCGCCGTTTCCGGTGAGGCCCTGGTCATTGGTCACGACACTGAGGTCGTCCGGCCCGACGTAGCCGTCGGCGCTGCGATAGGTGACGTTGTTGGCCAGCGTGGCGTTGATGGCGGCGGCGCTGCCGGACAGCGTCAGCGTGGCGCTGCCACTGGCGCCGGCGCTGATGGTGGCGCCGCCGGCCAGCGTCACGGCCACGGTGCCGTGCGCGACCGAGAGCTGGGTGGTGATGATGCCGGATCCGGAATCGACGTCGGCGACGGAAATCCCCGAGATCGCCGTATTGGTGTTAGAGAAGGCGGTCGGCACCGCGTTGTCGGCGGGAATGGTGTTGACCGGCGCGTCGTCGTTGGCGATCACGGTAAGGCTCGCCGCCGCCGAGCCGCTGTGGTTCAGCGTCTGGCCGTCGTCGGCCGTGATGGTGAACGACCGCGCCGCGGTGGCTGGATTCTCGCTCGCACTGCTGAACTGCACGAGGCGTAGCGCGGCCTGATAGTCGGCAGCCGTCTCGACATTGCTGAAGGTGACGGTGTGGGCGATGTTGTCGACCACGAAGTGAACGCCGCTGGCGAGATCGCCGCTGGCGCCCTGGCCCTGCACGCTGAGCACGTCGCCGGCCTGCGCGTTGGTCAGGGTGACGACCGCGCCGGACATGGTGGTGTTGTCGATATCGGTGAGCGTCAGGCTGCCGGCGATGCTGACCGCGGCGCCATTCTCGGTGAAGGTGGCGCCGGCTCCCGCCGTGACCACCGGCGCATCGTTGGCGCCGTTGACGGTGACCCGGAACGTGGCGCTGGAGGCGTCGGCGCCGTCGCCGAGCAGGGTATAGGGCACGTCGATGGTGGCGGTCTGGCCTTCCTGCAGACGCTGGAAGTCGCTCTGCAGGGTGACGCGAATTTGGGTTCCGCCGATCACGTTCACGGTGACGTCGCCGGCGTCGATGCCGGCGCCGACAGGACCGCTCGCCGTTACGGTTCCGGTGGTGATGGTATTCGCCGCCCCGTGGTCCTTGTCGAGCGTGTCGTTCCCGAGCACCGCGAAGGTCGTGGCGGCGGCGTCCTCGGTCATGGTGTTGCCGGTGAGATCGCTGACCGCCACCGGTAGATCGTTGACGCCGTTGACGGTGATGACGAGATTCGCCGTCGAGGTTTCGCCGGTATTGCCCGTCAGCGTATAGGGAATCGTGATGGTCGCGGTTTCATTTCCGGTCAGCTGCTGGAAATCGGGACCGAGCGTCACCTTGATCTCGGTGCCGCCGACCAGCTCGACGGTGACGTCGGCGGTATCGATGGTGGTGCCGCCCGGGCCGCTCGCGGTGACGGTGCCGGTCGTGATGGTGTTGAGCGCGCCGGCATCGGGATCGAGCGTGTCGTTGGCGAGCACGGTGAACGTGGTCGGCGCGGCGTCTTCGGTGATGGTTCTGATATCAGCGGCCGCCTGCACCAGATCGTCGGCGCCCTGGATGTCGATGGTGAGCACCGCGGTGCTCTGCAGTCCGCCGCTGTCCTGGATGGTATAGTTGAAGACATCGGAGATCGGCAGGCTCGCGGAGGTCAGCGCCTGCACGGTGGCGTTGGTGTTGTTGACGGCATAGCTGTAGGCGCCGTTCGCGTTCAGCGTCAGGCTGCCATGGGTGCCCTGCAGCGATACCCCGACCGTGCCGGGGGTGCCGCCGCCGGTATGGACCGCGACCACGGTCAGCGTCGCGGCCGCATCCTGGGCGTCGGCATCGGCGACCGCGCCGGCCGAGCCGGTGCCGGTGATGACGTTGCCACTCGGGTTGCTGCCGGCGACGGTATTGTTGACGCCGCCGGCCTCGGTCGCCGAGACAGTATCGGCGTTCGCCACCGGCGCGGAATTGGCGGCGATGTTGATGGTCGTGGTGGCGACGACACTGCTGTCGGTGCCGTCGCTGACCGTCACATTGACAACGCGCGGCGTGGGATCCGGGGTGGTATCGCTGTTGGCGAACATCACCTGCTTGAGCGCGGCCTGGAAGTCCGCCGCGCTGGCCGGGCCGGACAGCGTCACCGTGATCTGGTTGGCCACCGCGGTGTCGATGTTCGCGGTGATGCCGCCCGGCAGCGCGCCCGATATCGCCAGCACGTCATCGGCCTGGGCGTTGGTCAGGACCACCGTGGCCAAAGCCAGCGTGGCGTTGTCGGCATCGGTGACGGTGGCATTGCCGGCGGCGATCGCGATGAAGGATCCGGTCGCGACGTAGTTTGTCGCGTAGTCCACGGGGCCGCCGCCACCGTCGAGATCGACGGCAGGCGCGTCGTTGTTGTCGGTGACCTGGATCGTTGCAATCGCGATGTTGCTGTTGCTGGTCCCGTCATTGACGACGACGGAAATCGTGCGATTCGAAGTTCCCGGATTCTGGGTGCTGTTGGAGAACGTGATCTGGCTCAGCGCGGTCTGAAACTCGACGACCGTCGCCGATGTTCCGGTCAGGGTCAGCACGCCTGTCGCGGTATCGTAGTTCGAGGACGCAATACTCAAGGGCAGTGAGCCGACCAAAAGCACGTCGCCGGGTTGACCATTGGTCAGCACGATCGTGGCCGATGCGATTGTGAGCGAGGCAGTGCCGATGATGGCATCGGTGTCGGCGATCGGAACCGCCGCGCCGTCCTCGTTGAAAATGGTGGAAAAGCCGGTTCCAGCTCCGCTGTCATCGAGATCCAGCGTTACGCCAACCGCAGGCGTAACAACGAGGATCGACACCGTATCGGAATCGCTTTCCGCAGGCGTCGGTGTATTGCCATTGTCGCTGGTGACGATCGTCAGGGTGCTATTGCCGGCGGTGGTCGCATGATAAATCAGGCCGTTTAGGGCCGCATTGATATCAGCGACGGTTCCGGTCAACTCCACGGATGCGCTGTTGTCTCCGGCTACCGTCAGGTTGGCGGTTGACGCCAGGGTCAGCGTGCCGCCGGTCACGGTCAGCGTCACGGTCTCGCTGCCGCCGAGGATGTCGACATCCGAAATCGAGATCGCATTGCCGTTGGCGGCGCTGAAGACCAGATCGGTATTCTGGGTCGCCAACTGCGTTCCGTTCGGCGCGGTGTTGACCGGCGCGTCGTTTACCGCGGTGACGTTGACGGTCTGGGTGACGCTGTTGAAGAGGTCGGCGCCGACACCGTTGCCGCCGTCGTGGAACGTGAAGGTCACGGTGCGGGATCCGGCCGCCGGCGCGTTGGTCGAATTCAGGAAGCCAAACGACTTCGCCAGCAAATCGACCACCGTCGGCGTGGCGATCGCGGTCAGGTTGGTGACCGAGACCGAGATGGTGCCGAGGCCGGTGACGGTGCCGACGAGATCGCCGTTATAGAGCAGCGACGTGCCGCTGACCGCGAATGGCGCCGATCCCAGCAGCACGACCTGGTCGCCGGCCGCGTCATTGGCGGTGATTGCAGCGGTGAAACTGCCGAGGGCGAAATTGAGCGGCGCGTCGGCATCGACGACCGCGCCGCCGGACAGCAGCGCGGTGGCGGCGGCATTCTCGGTATAGGCCGCAGGCCCCGGCGCATCCGGCGTCAGGTCCGGCGCGCTGTTGGCGGGATTGACGTGGATAAGCGAGGTGACGGCGGTGCTGCTGGCGGCGCCGTCGCTGGCGATGAAGGTGACGGTACGATCGAGCGCCGACGGATTGCCGCTGCTGTTGGAATACGTCACCGACTGCAACGCGGCCTCGTAATTCGCAACGCTGGACAAACCGCTCAACGAGAGTATGCCGGTCGTCGCATTGAACGAGGCGGTGATGCCGTTCTGATTGACGAAAGAGAGCACGTCCTCGCCGTCGACATAGTTGCCGGTGATCTGGACGGTCGCCGAAGTCAGGTTGGCGCTGTCGACATCGGCCACCGTGACGGCCGCGTCGATCACGGTCGGCGCATCGTTCTCGTCGTAGTTCAGGGCATGGCCGGCAACCACTTCCGGTGCGTCGTTGGTCGGCGTCACGATGATGGTATCGGTGACGAGGGTGCTGGTGGCGGCGGCATCGTCGGTCGCCGTGAATGTGATCGTTCGCGAGAGGCTGGACGGCGCGTCGCTGTTGTTGAAATACGTCACCGCGCGTAGCGCTGCCTGGTAATTGGCAGCGGTGTCGTTGCCGGTCAGAGTCAGCGTGCCGGCATTGAAAATGCCGGTGATGGTCGGCGTATCGACGAAGCCAAGGAAGTCCTCGCCAGCGGCATAGTTGCCGGTGATCTGAACCGTCGCGCCGGTGATCACGGCGCTGTCGACATCGGTGAGCGTCAGCGCCGTGTCGATCGCGGTCGCGGCCTGGTTCTCGCTGTAGACGAGGCTGTGGCTCGCTCCGATCGACGGCGCGTCGTTCACCGGCGTTACGGTGATGGTGCCGGTTGCGCCGCTGGTGACGACGCCGTCATTGGCGGTGAAGGTGACGGTTCGCGGCACCGTCGAGGGATTATCGCTGGTGTTGATGTAAGTGACGGCGCGCAATGCCGCCTGATAGTTCGCAACCGTATCGACGCCGGACAATGTCAGCGTGCCGTTGCCGGCATTGAATGTGCCGGTGATGCCAGCGGTATTCGCGAAGGCGAGGAGGTCTTCGCCGGTGACGTAGTTGGAGGTGATCTGCACCGTCGCGCCGGTCAACGTCGCGTTGTTCGCATCGGTGACCGTCAGCGCCGCGTCGATCGCCGTCGCCGCCTGGTTCTCGGCATAGTTCAGGGTGTTGCCGGCGGTGACCTCGGGCGGGGTTTCCGGCAGCACGGCGATGTCAAAGGTCTGGTCGGTGTGGGCGCCGGAGGCGTCGGAGGCGCGCACCGTGACGGTGTAGGTATTGGTGGGATGGGCGGGATCGTCGAACACGATCGGCGTCGCGCCGACGGTGACCACGCCGGTTCCCGAATCGATCGCAAAGCGGCCGCCGACGTCATCGAGCAGCGTAAAGGTCACCGTGCCGCCGGCCGGATCGAACGCCGCCGCATCGAGCCGGATCGACGATCCCGGAGGAGCGCCGCCGAAGGTCTGGTTGGTCGACGCGTTGCTGTCGGGAGGGGTTGCGAAGGTCGGGGCCAGGTTGCCGAGACTGATGGTGAGGGTCTGGGTCGTGAACAGCCCGGCGCCGTCGGTTGCCCTCACGTCGAGCGCGTAGCTCGGCGTGGTTTCGAAATCCAGTACCGCGCCGCTGTGGACGGTGACTGCGCCGGTCGTCGGGTTGACGTCGAACAGCGCCAGGCCGGTGCCGCCGGTCGCGGTGTAGGTCACGGCGTTGTTCGGCGAGGTCGCGTCGGCGTCGATCGCCACCACCGTTCCGACCGCCGCGCCGCCCGGCGAAGCTTCGTTGATCGACATCGCCGCCGCGCTGGTGATCGAAGGCGTGTGGTCGTTGAGGTCGTTGAGGTTGATCGCGATCGTCTGGGTGGTGACGAGGCCCGACGTGCCGCCGTCCGTCACCTTAATGTCAAGCGTGTAGCTTGTGGCCAGCTCGCGGTCGAGCACCGCGCCACTGCGGACCGTCACCTCGCCGGTGGACGGATTGACGTCGAACAACGTCAGACCGGTGCCGCCGGTCGACGTATAGGTCAGGGCGTTGTTCGGCGCGGTCGCGTCGGCATCGGTGGCCACCACCGTCCCGACATGGGCTCCGCTTGCCGAGTTCTCGTCGACCGCCATCGCCACCGCGCTGGTGATGTTAGGGGTGTTGTCGTTGAGGTCGTTGAGGCTGATGGTCAACGTCTGCGTGGTGAAGAGGGCCGGCGTGGCGCCATCCTCCGCTCTGACGTCGAGTGTGTAGTTCGTGGCTGCCTCGCGGTCGAGCACCGCACCGCTGCGGACCGTCACCGCGCCGGTGGTCGGATTGACGTCGAACAGCGCCACGCCGGTGCCGCCGGTCGCGGTATAGGTAATGGCATTATTCGGTGCGGAACCGTCGGCATCGGTCGCCACGACCGAACCGACAGCGGCGGCGGCCGCCGCGTTCTCGTTGACCGTCATCGCCGCGGAACTGGTGATGACGGGCGTGCTTTCGTTGACGTCCTGGACGTTGACCGTGATGGTCTGGATGTCGTTCAGGAGGGGATTGCCGCCGTCGGTCACCTGCACCTGCACGGTGTAGGTGTTGCTGTTGGCGGCCGAGCCGGGCGCCTCGAAGTTGGGCGGGGTGACGAATGTCAGATTACCCGAGCCATCGATGTTGAACTTCGCGGTGTCAGGCGAGCCTGCGCCGGTCACCAGCGAGTAGGTCAGGGTCTGCGCCGGAACGTCCGGATCGGTCGCGGTCACCGTGGTCACCGCGGTGACGCCCTCGCTGAGATTGAAGGACGCGCTGCTGCCGCCGCCGTTCGAGGTAATGACCGGGGCCTCGTTGAGATCGGTGGCGGTGATGGTGACGTTGCGCGTGACGTCGTGCGCCGGTAGGCCGTCGGAGGCGGTCACCGTGATGTTGTAGACGTTGTCGGAGCCCTGGTCCTGCGGAGCGTCGAAGTTCGGCGACACCTTGAAGGTGACATGGCCATCGGCGTCGATGTTGAACAGGTCGTTGTCGCCACCGCTCGCCAGCGCGTAGGTCACGGTATTGTTGGCCGCGGTGCTGTCGGTATCGGTGGCGTGCGCGTTGTAAACTACCGTGGTGGTCGCGACGTTCTCGGGCGTGCTCGCCGTCGTCGCGATCAAGTCGAATTTCGGCGCGATGTCGTTGACGTCGCTGACGGCGATCGTGAAGGTCTGCGAGGTGGTGAGGATGCCGTCGGTCGCCTTCACGACAATGGTGTGGCCAGTACTGGCCTCGAAGTTGAGCACTGCGCCGGGGGCGACCGTGACCACGCCGCTGGTGGCATTGATCTGGAAACGGCCGCCGGCGTCGTTGGTCAGCGAATACTGCACCGCCGGTCCGCCGATATTGGTTGCCAAAACGGTCAGACCGACCTGCGTGCCTGCCGCAGCGTTTTCCAAGACAGTATTGGCGCCGGCGTTGGCGTCCGTCGGTACTGACAGCGTGGGAGCCACGGGAGGATAGGGCGTGTTGGCCGGCAGGCCGAAATAAAGCGCCTTGGTGCCGTAGGCTGCCGCAAATGCAGCCGCCTCAGGGCTAAGAATGATATTCCCCGCGTTATCGAAGAAGAGGGCCGGCCGGGTGATGCCACCGATCGTATAGGCGGGAACCGAACCGGCCATTCTACTCTCCGCGACCGCGCGAAAGCGCGGCGAATGAATTCGTCAAAGCTGGATGGAACGCGGAATAAAGCTGGCGCGATTCGCTTCCGGCAAAGGAACCGAAGTCCTTGATTGCAATCTTGCGGGGCAAATCAGCAGCGATCATAGATTCGCCCGCCATCGCGCAACGCTCCCAACCCAATTGCTACGCACATCGACGGGCCAACGAATGCTCACGAAAAAGAAGCTTCAAATACTACGGATTAGCAGCCAAGCCTTGATTTCGACTCATATTTTGGGTGCAAGCCTGAGTCAATGTTTCCTTGCCCGGTAATCATAGATTGAGAGTTGTGACCTTGAGGTCGGTGGTGCATCGCACTGCAAATGGATAACGCGGTTGTCATATTTCTGCAATCCGCAAGCCCGGCGGCGGAGCGGGCAGCGTGACATCACGAACGACCGCCAGCCCGTGAGGCGCGATCGATGGACACCGGAACCGGGACGCACGCTTGATCGGTTGATGGCATCGCGGCCTCCCGAAAAAGGGGTTGCAGACCGATAGCCCACCACCGCGACGGGCAAATGCGAGCTGCTTCACAATCTCGGATTAGTGATCGGGCCTCGCTCGCCTGCGCCGTGAGTTCCAGCTAATGACGGCAAAAGCCCAGCGCCCGATCGGCGCGGGAAATCGATTCCGCGCCAATGGGTGCGAGATTAGAGCCATGTGCCGTCGGCCATGCATAACGATTGTGCTTGCTCCCGGCCGGTTCTTGAACAGACTAGGGGCCGGTCTCATCTTGACCAGGCTACGGACAATGGCGCCGAGGCGATCGGCCTTGATCGATCGCGGTAACAGCGCAGAGGAGATGGAATTGGGCGCGACTGCGAAAGGTTCTGCTCGAGGCGTGATCTTCGGCTTCCGTTCCGTCTGTAACTCCAAATGTAACGCTGGACGCAATCCCTGGCGCAACCCTTGGCCGTTGATGGTTCTGCTCGCCGTCACTTTGTCCGGCTGCGGGGATAAGCCGCCACAGCCGGCAGCAAGCGCCGCGCCGCCGGTTACCGTCGCCCAGCCGGTCAAGCGGACGGTCACCGACTGGGATGAGTTCACCGGCCGGTTCGAGGCGGTGGCGGAGGTTCAGGTCCGCGCCCGGGTCGGCGGCTTCGTCACCAGCGTCGAGTTTCGGGACGGCGCCATCGTCCGGACCGGCGATCTGCTCTATGTCATCGATGCCCGCCCGTTCGAGGCGGTCGCGTTGCAGGCCGAGGGCCAGCTGGCCGATGCGCGCGCCAAGGCGGAACTCGCCAAGCGCGAGCTCGATCGTGCGTTGACCTTGGTCCAGACCAGTGCAGTCTCCGAATCCATTGTCGACCAGCGTCGACAGACCCTGCAGGCGGCGCACGCGGCGCAGACGCAGGCCGAAGGCGCGCTGAAAGCGGCGAAGCTCAATATCGAGTTCACCCATGTGGTGGCGCCGATCACCGGCAGGGTCTCCAGGCATCTCGTCAGCGT
>Ga0193742_1001600_pt1 | contig 13508 bp, 15 predicted proteins | sample L2c1metaG_FD_165511 | JGI IMG/M metagenome (GOLD analysis project Ga0193742, IMG submission 165511) | Soil microbial communities from a riparian zone of the East river system, Colorado, United States - L2c1 | ecosystem: Environmental > Terrestrial > Soil > Riparian zone | place: USA: East River... | reverse complement strand
CTGCCCGAATTCTCTTCGGAACCGACTATCCACTGCCAGCTCAGACCGATCTGGCCGGTTCAATCTTGACGGGGCTATCAGACGCCGATGCGTTGCTGATCGGCGGCGCCAACGCGGCGACACTGCTGGGTGTTCCGACATCCATCGCCCGCTGAACGGTGGCGACGTCAACCAGTCGATCCGTTGCAGCGCCGCACGATTGATGCACTCGAGGCCCAATTCGGCACGGAACCCGTTGTGCTGCGTGGTGTCCACCACTTCGGCCCGATGCAGCAGCCGAAGCAATTCGCGGACGCGGTGGCGCGTCACGTGCTGGCTGGGTGAGCAGGTCGAGTCCGCCAGCAGCTCACGGGTGTTCCGACGTTCGGAATGAACGATCACGACGAGCACACGCCTCATGCTCTGATCGGGATGCGCCGATTCCGCTGCGCCGAAAGGACGAGACATGACTGATCTGGGCTTGGCGCCAGAAGTCGAACAGCTCAGGGACATCGTCCGGAGCTTCTCGCGAGATCGGCTGTCGCCCTCGGCGGAGAACGCGGAAAGCGCTGGGTCCATTCCGGCGCACATCATGCGTTCCCTCAACGAACTCGGGATTCTGTCACCGTTGGATGTGAATGCGGACCAGGCACTGGACCCGGTCGCGCTGGTCGTCGTCGCCGAAGAACTCGGCGCCGGCGATCCAGGCGTCGCGTACGAGACCATGGCTGGCGCGCATGCCGCGCTGGCGGTCAGCCAGCTAGGTTCTCTCGGACAACTGAATTCCATTATTGATCGAATGGCCTCGGACGCAGTACCTTTGGGGAGTCTCTGGTTCTACGAGGGGTTTGGCCGCGGACCGGACGAATACCGCACTGCCGTCGTACAGACCGGAGACCAGCTGACCCTGGAAGGTCAGAAGATCGCCGCGATCCGGCCGGGTACGGCTGACTTCGCGGTGCTCGTCGGCCGCGCCTCCGATCGGACCATCGCGGTGCTTCTCGACCGCGAGGAAATGGGTCGATGCACCATCACCCGGGATGACCGGGAAACCGGGAAGCTGGGACTGAACGCCGCACACACCGGAGACATCCAGCTCGCGAAGGTGCGGGTACCGGTGAGCTCGATGCTTGAGGCGGGAGACGAGCTCGCGGTCGATCGACTCGTGGCGTCGGCGCGGCTGTCCACCGCGGCAATTGCCGTCGGCGCAGGAATGGCCGCGCTTCGCTACGCGGCCGAATACGCAACGACGCGGCAAGCATTCGGTCAACCGATCAGCTCCTATCAGGGTGTGTCGTTCCCATTGGCAGAAGCCGATATGGATCTCAAGGGCGCCCGCGCGGCGATCCTGGATCTGGCGATGCGGTTGGGCGACGCATCGGACCCTGGGGCGCTGGCGCGCGAGACTGGTCAGGTCGTCGCCGCGGCCACCAAGGCGGCGCTGTCCACGACCGCAACCGGCGTCAACACGCTCGGTGGACACGGATTCCTCACGGACTATCCGGTGGAGCGGTGGTATCGAGCGGCCGGGATGCTCGCTGCCATCGACAACGACCCGCTCCTTTTCGGCTAACTGCAATCAGGAGGAGTGTGACGTGACCTTCGCTCTCGCGCCAGAGACCCGGCGACTCGCCGACACGATCCGAGAATGGTCGGTGGCCGAACTGCGACCGCTCGCACGACAAGCTGATGCCGACCATCGTGTTCCCGATCAGGCCCGCAAGGCACTGGCGAGCGCCCCCTTTGCCGGAGACACCACCTCGGGTCGATTCGAGCTGATCGACTCGTCCAATGATCCCAAGGACTACGACCGCCGCTACGTGACCGCGACGACCGCGATCGAACACGGAATGTACGGGGACGCGCTCTTTCTCGCGGTCTCGGAGGCCGGCATCGGAGGGAAGGTCGTCGACCTGCTTGGAACCGAACAACAGCTCGACCGCTGGCGCAGCGACGTGGCGATCAAGAGGTACGGGCCGACGGGTTTCGCGTTGACCGAACCGGGCACCGGTTCTGACGCCGCGGCCATCGGCGCGACTGCCAGACGGATCGACGACGGCTGGGTGCTCAACGGCACCAAGATCTTTTGCTCTCATGGCGCGTTGGCCGGCTTCGTCGTCGTCTTCGCGACGGTCGACCGCGAACAGGGGAGCCGTGGAATCAGGGCCTTCGTCGTCGAACGGGGCACCCCGGGATTCGAAGTGGTCAAGGAAAACGAATCAAAGTTGGGCATGCGCGCCATGCTGACTACGGCACTTGCGTTGGACGATGTGGTCGTTCCGTACGAGAATTGCCTTGGGCAAGAGCAGGATTGGCCCACGACGTTCCGCAACGGGCTGGCGACGCTGAACACGACGCGCCATCAGGTCGCGTCCATGGCCATCGGTATCGCCCAGGCCTCGCTCGACGAGGCCGCGCCATTACTCGTCGGGAAGGATTCCGGCTACTCCTCCCGGCGCCGGTCTGCCATTCAGGTCGAGCTCGATCGGCTGGAGTCGCAGCTACACCACGCACGCCTGCTGACGCGCCGCGCAGCCTGGCTGCTGGACGAAGGCTTGCCCTTTGCCGTCGAAGCGTCCACCGCCAAGGCTGTTGCAGCACCCCTCGGAGAGCATGTGACGGCCCGGATGCTCATGTTGCTGGGCTCCGACGGCTATTCCGACGAATACCTGTTTGAGAAGCGATATCGAGATATCAAGATCCTCGATATCTGGGAAGGGACCGGGCAGATTCACCGCAAGATCATCTCCCAGCAAGTGCTCAAGCGCGGTTCGCCAGCGCTGTAGAGACCGCGCGCGACGCGGCCAGTTGTGCCGGCGAATTTCTCACGCTGGACCGTCCGCCGGAACCGTGGCTGGAGGTCTCCACGTACCGGGGAAGACTGACTGCCATGAAGTCCACCCCGCGAGGAGAGGTTTGACGTTGTTCAACCGGAAAGCCATTGTCACCGGGCGAACCCGAATATCGGCGGGATGCTGGCGAAAGGCTTGACCGCATGGTTGCGGACAGTCTGGTCCGCGTGGTGAGATGTATGACGACTGGCAGGTATCGACAACCTGTCTGAGGGTAGAAGGGTGAATCGCGATGGCGCAGCAAGATTTGTCACCGACCAACACCAGGCACCGGCAGCCCCGCCTCGAAACCGCGGCGGACCCGTGGCCGGGGTGGGACGCGCTTCGCCTCGCGGGTCCGTCGGCCGAGGTCGACGGGTGCCCGGCCTTCGCGCAGCACGATGTCGTGCAACAAGTGCTGAGAGACCCCGCTACGTTTTCCTCCAGTGGCCCGAAGGAACTTGGTGCCGCACGACCGGTGATTCCCCTGGAGATCGACCCGCCCGAGCACCGCCGCTATCGGAAACTTCTCGATCCGATTTTCACGCTGCGGCGAGTGCGGGAATGGGAGCCCCGTGTGCGTGAGCTCGCGGTCAATCTCATCGAGGCTGTGGTCGACGCGGGCGCCTGCGAGTTTGTCTCGGCGGTCGGAGAGCTACCGTCGATGTTCTTTCTCGAGCTGCTTGGACTTCCCGCCGAGAGGCTCGACGAGCTCCTCGCGATCAAGGACGGAATCGTGCACCCGGTTGGTGACACGCCTCAGGATCGGCGGGTGACTCAGGCGGCAGCCGGCGCAAAGGCCTACGCCGTCTTCACCGAGGCGGTGGAGCAAGCTCGTCTAACACCGGGCGACGACCTCGTGAGCCGGCTGCTGACCACTGAGACGGACGGTGAACAGCTTACGTTCGAAGAGGTGCTCGACATTTGCTTTGTCTTCTTGATGGCGGGCCTGGACACGGTGGCGGGCGCACTCAGCTGCATCTTCTACTTCCTCGCCGAACACCCCGAGCTACAGCGCCGACTGGCTACCGAACCAAGCGTCACTGCGCGAGCGGTCGAGGAGTTCCTGCGCCACTCCACCGTCGTGGACACGGTCACGCGTGTGGCGACGACCGACACCGTCGTTGCCGGACGGTCAATACGGGCGGGCACACCGTGTGTGGTCGCGCTTGGATCCACCAACATCGACCCCGACCTCTTTCAGAGTCCCCTGGAGGTTGACTTCGACCGCAATGCGAGGGCCCACCTCGCATTCGGCGGTGGAATCCACCGCTGTCTCGGCTCACACCTTGCTCGGGCAGAGATCCGCATCGTTGTCGAGGAGTGGCACGCGCGCATCTCCTCGTACCGGCGATCCGACACCGAGCCGGCGGAGTGGGTCGGTGGAGCGGTGCGCGGTCTGCATCGCCTGCCGCTGAAGTGGCAGAGCTAGCCGATCCGACATGTGCCGGTACGACAGCTCAGCGCTCTTTGAGGCATCGAGGAGGTTCCCGTGCGTGACGTGGTGATCATCGAGGCCGTCCGCACGCCGTTCGGCCGGCGCGACGGTGGGTTGTCTGGGATGCACGCGGTGGAGCTACTGGGTCTGGTGCAGCAGGCGGTGCTGGACCGGGCCGGGCTGGACCCCGCGCGGGTCGACCAAGTGGTCGCCGGCTGTGTCGCGCAGATCGGCATGCAGTCGTTCAACATCGGTCGCGGAGCCTGGCTGACCGCCGGGCTGCCGATCTCGACACCCGCCAGCACGGTCGACACCCAGTGCGGGTCGTCGCAGCAGGCGGTGAACCTGGCGTATTCGCTGATCGCCTCGGGTGCGGCGAACGCCGTGCTGGCCTGCGGCGTCGAGGTGATGAGCACGGTCAAGATGGGCTCGACGGTGCCGAAGGACGGTAGCCTGGGCAAGCCGGTGACCCGCAACTATTGGAAGCATCATGAGTTCACCAGCCAGTTCGAGGGCGCCGAGCGGATGGCTGAGAAGTGGGGCATCACCCGGGCCGACGCCGACGCGTTCGGCAAGCTCTCGCAGGACCGGGCGGCCGCCGCGCAGGCCTCCGGTGCCTTCGACACCCAGCTGGTGCCGGTGGAGGCACCCGTGCTTGGTGAGGACCGCAAACCGACAGGTGCGACCCACATGATGACCCGCGACGAGGGCGTGCGGGCGACCACCCTGGCGAAGCTGGCCACCCTCAAGTCGACCGGGCGGGAGGACGGCGTTCACACCGCGGCCACCTCATCCCAGATCTCTGATGGCGCCTCGGCGGTATTACTGATGTCGGCCGAGGCCGCCACCGCCGCCGGGCTCACCCCGCTGGCCACCGTGGTCGGAACGGCGTTGGTCGGAACCGATCCGGTGCTCATGCTCACGGGCCCGATCGACGTCACCCGCACGCTTCTGGAGTCCCACAAGCTGTCCATGTCCGACATCGACGTGGTGGAGATCAACGAGGCCTTCGCCTCGGTGGTATTGGCTTGGGAGAAGGAGTTCAAGCCGGACATGGCCCGGGTCAACCCCAATGGCGGGGCGATCGCGCTGGGCCACCCGCTGGGCGGCACCGGGGCCGGTCTGGTCGCCAAGGCCGTCCACGAACTCGTACGCGGCAGCGGAGACCACGCGCTAGTCACCATGTGCTGCGGCGGTGGGATTGGCACCGGTACGCTGCTGCGCCGCGTCTGAGACCCGAGGCCACCCACCGTTGCCCGACGACCAGCTGTCGTCCGCCTCATCGCCGGTGCCGGGCGGCGCCGGCCACGACCTGAAGGAGCACACATGGACATCAGCGGAGCATCGGCGGTCGTGACCGGCGGGGCGTCCGGCCTGGGGGCCGCGACCGCGCGGCTGCTGGCTGAGCGCGGGGCGCAAGTGGTCGTGCTGGACCGATCAGAGGAGCTGGGTGCGAAGGTGGCCGCCGAGATCGGTGGTGTGTACGTCGCGGCCGAAGTGGCGGACGAGCGCAGGTCGCCGAGGCAGTGCGCGCCGCCGCCGAGCGTGGTCCGCTGCGGGTGCTGGTCAACTGCGCTGGCATCGGCCGGGCGGCCCGCACCGTGGACCGCGACGGCGTCCCCTTCGACTACGGCCAGTTCGAGTTCGTGATCCGTGTGAACCTCTTGGGCACGTTCAACTGCATCCGGCTGGCCGCCGCCGAGATGAGCCGCGCCGAAGCCCTTGTCGACGGGGAGCGCGCGGCGATCGTGAACACGGCTTCGATCGCGGCCGTCGACGGGCAGATCGGGCAGGCCGCGTACTCGGCATCCAAGGGCGGGATCGTCGGGATGACGTTGCCCATTGCCCGTGACCTTGCCTCGGCGGGCATCCGGGTCAACACCATCGCCCCCGGCTTGATCGACACGCCGATCTACGGGCACGGCGAGCGCGTTGCACAGAAGAAGAAGGGCCTTGCCAAGGACGTGGTGTTCCCCAAGCGGCTGGGCGGCGCCGAGGAATTCGCGTCGATGGCGTTCGAGTTGATCACCAACAGCTACATGAACGGCGAGACCATCCGGGTGGACGGCGCGGCCCGGCTCGGCCCGCGATGACGGCCTGAGGGGGATTGCCATGAACAGTGCTGTCATTGTCGACATCGTCCGTACCGCCACGGGCAAGGGTAAGCCGGGTGGTGCACTGTCGAGGATTCATCCTGCTGACCTGCTGGCCACCGTGTTGCGGGAGCTAATCGGTCGCACAGGGATCGACCCCGTCCTGGTGGATGACAGCAGGAGGCGGGTGCCGACCCGGCGAAGGTCAACACCCGCGGCGGAGCGATCAGAGGTAGACGCCCGGCGGCCACCGCCACCGAACGACGGAGACGCTGCGTACGGAGGGAAGGCACGGCATGACTGAAATCGTGGAGGAGTTTCGGGTTCGCGCGCGGTCCTGGCTGGAGGCCACCGCCGCGCCGCGGGCCACCGGTTCGTTGAGCCCGGCCGAGGAACTCGACCGGGCGCGCGCGTTCCAAGCGGCGCTGTTCGATGCCGGGTTGGCCGGCATCACCTGGCCCGCCGAGTGCGGCGGGCAGGGGCTCACCCAGGCGCACTTGCTCGCCTTCAACGAGGAGGCCGGGGACTTCGACCTGCCGATCAGTCCCTTCCTGATCGGCCTGGGCATGTGCGGCCCGACGCTCGTGGACCTGGGCACGAGTGCGCAGCAGGCCCGGTACCTTCGGCCGCTGCTGCGCGGCGAGGAGATCTGGTGTCAGCTGTTTTCTGAGCCGGGCGCCGGTTCCGACGTGGCCAGCCTGCAGTCGAAAGCGGTCCCCGACGGCGACGGGTGGTTGCTCAACGGACAGAAGGTGTGGACGACGGGGGCCCAGTACGGGGACTTCGGCGCGGTACTGGCGAGAACCGATCCGGAGGTGCCCAAGCATCGCGGTCTGACGATGTTCATCGTCGATATGCGAGCGCCGGGCGTCACCGTGCGTCCTCTGCGGGTGATGACCGGAGCCGCGCCATTCAACGAGGTCTTCTTCGCCGACGTGCGGATTCCGGCCGACGCGGTTCTGGGCAGCGTGAACGAGGGCTGGACCGCCGCCGTCGCCATGCTGGGCCACGAGCGGGTGTCGATCGGCGGGGCGGTGCAGCAGAGCTCCAATCCGCTCGCGTTTTCGTCCCTAGTCGAAACCGCACGGCGGCATGAGCGCAACGAGGACCCGGTGATCCGCGATGAACTCGTCGGCGCCTACCTGCGGGAGCGAGCCCTGCAATTACTCAACGCGAGGCTGAAACAGGAAGCGAACACGGGTAAGGCGATCGGGGCCCGCGGGTCGGTGCTCAAGCTGGTGCGCGCGCTAAACGCAGCGCGGGCCGTCGATGTGGCCGGCATGGTCGCCGGTTCGGAAGCAATCGCCTGGACGGAGGGCGACACCGCCGCGGCGGCACTGTCGATGTCGATCACGGGAGCTCCTGGCCTCGCTATCGCCGGCGGCACCAACGAGGTCCAGCGCAATATCCTCGGCGACCGGGTCTTGGGACTGCCGAAGGAACCGCAGGTCGACCGCGATGTGCCGTTCCGCGAGCTTAGGGTCGGCACCCAGCGTGAGATCTGATCACCCGATGCCCGGACTGTACGACAAGGAGCGAACTGCATGCGGTTAGTCCTGGACCAGGAGCAGGAAGATCTGCGCGCGTTGGTCCGCGAGTTCCTCGCCGATCAGGCACCGATGACGAAGGTGCGAGAGGTCGTCGACGGCAAGTCCGGATACGACCGCGAGTTGTGGCGGCGCATGGCTCGCGACCTCGGGTTGACCGGGCTCGTGATCCCGGAAGCCTACGGAGGTTCCGGAGCCGGGCACGTCGAGCGCTCGATCGTCGCCGAAGAACTGGGCCGGGCACTCGTCCCCACCCCATTCCTGTCCTCGGCGGTACTCATGGTCGACGCGCTGCTCGCGCTGGACGATGTCCAGGCGCGCGAAGAGTTGTTGCCCGCCGTCACCGTCGGCGACGTGGTGGGCACCGTCGCGGTCAGCGAGTCATGCCCGTCATGGCACGGGGAAACCACGACGTCCGCACGGCCCGACGGCGACCGTTGGGTGCTCAACGGTGAGAAGAACCTGGTGATCGACGGCGATATCGCCGACGTGGTCCTCGTCTACGCGATTACCGCACTGGGCCCAGGTTTCTTCCTGGTCCGGGGGGACGCCGACGGGCTCACCCGCGATCCCTTGGTGACGCTCGACGCCACCCGGCCGCTGGCCCGTTTGAGCTTTTCGGACACCCCAGCGCGAAAGCTCGACAGCCGCGACGCTGCGGCGGCGAAGTCGCGGATCGCGGATCTCGCCGCGGTGGCGCTCGCCGCCGAGCAGGCCGGCGGGCTGGGGCGGGCGATGGAGCTCGCGGTCGACTACGCGAAAGTTCGGGTCCAGTTCGGCCGGCTGATCGGTTCTTATCAGGCGGTCAAGCACGGTTGCGTTGACTCCTACGTGGATTGCGAGCTGTGCACGTCCGTAGTTCGCTACGCGGCGTGGGTCGCCGATCACCGGGTGGACGAGCTGCCGGAAGCCGCGTCACTCGCGCGTGCAGTGGTGTCGCCGGCCTACTTCGGCGTCGCGGCCAGGACGATCCTGCTGCACGGTGGCATCGGATACACCTGGGAGTACGACGCGCACCTGTACTACAAACGTGCCAAGACCTCCGAGCTGCTTTTCGGCGATCCGCACGAGCAGCGCGCTCTGCTCGCGGATCGGCTGGGAATCTGACCGCCTGTGCCCACCTCTGAGCGGGCCGCATCGGGGTGGGCACTGTCGCTAAGCACGACTGGTCGATATTCATGAGCGCCACCACAACACATTCGTTGACGAGTTGGAGGGATTGTGGCAGAGGGCAACAGCGCTGAGCACGGAGGAGTCGCCGCCGACGGGAGAATGACGGCTGACGACGTTCAGGTCACGTGGCAACGAGAGGGAAACCACGCCGTGGTCGTGTTCTCGCGGCCGCCACACAACTACTTCTCTCTCGAGCTGCTTGACACCATCGCCGCCACGCTCGAGGAGTTGGCGGGCACGGGGTGGTGCCGGGCCGCCGTCCTGGCGAGCAACGGCAAGCATTTCTGCGCCGGCGCCGACCTCGGCGTCGGCGCTGACCGCCGAGGTGACCGCCATGTCTACGACGCCGCGCTACGACTCTTCGAACAGCCCCTGCCCCTTGTGGTCGCCGTGCAGGGATCCGCGATCGGCGGCGGGTTGGGCCTGGCGCTGGCAGCCGACTTCCGAGTTGCCTCACCCACGTCGCGCTTCGTCGCCAACTTCACCCGTCTCGGCTTCCATCCAGGCTTCGGCCTCACGGTGACGCTGCCCGCCGCGATCGGGCAGCAGGCGGCCTGGCGTCTGCTGCTTGGTGGCGGCGCTGTCGATGGCACCCGTGCGGCGGGCCTCGGCCTGTGCGAGGCGGTGGTCGACGAGTCCGATCTCCGTGCGAAGGCCAGCGAGCTTGCCGCCGAGATTGTCGAAGCGTCACCCCTCGGCATCCGCGACACCAGGCGGACGCTGCGGCGTGTGCTCCTCGCCGAGGTGGCCGAGGCGCTGGCCATCGAGCGGGCGGCCCAGGACCGTCTGGTGGCGACGAAGGATTTCCGCGAGGGCGTTCGCGCAGCGAGAGAACGGCGTCCACCCCAGTTCAGGGGCTCCTGAGGCCGGCCTTCAGCCGCGCACTCGCCGCGCCGGCCGGCACGAACCCGTATGAGGCGACCTCGGCGACGCGGATTCCATTCATGGGGCTCCTCGTGGCGGCCCTGGTCGTCGGTGCCATCGGTTCACCCGCCACGGCCCATGAGAGCGTTGACTGCCGTCGCGTCGACCCGACCGGTCAGCGCAGAACTGACATAGCCAGCGTCGACGACCAGGTTCACCCCGGTGACGTACGTGGCGGCGTCACTACACAGGTACACCAACGGGTACGCCTGTTGGTCGCTCGTGGCTGCATCTATGGCGGCCTCCGTTCGGTAGCCGGCGTTGAACCCGAGCCATCGGTCGGCGTTGGCCCGAGCCAGCGATGTGTCCGTCGGGCCGGGCTGAATCGCATTGATCCGGATCCCGTGCTTCAAGAGGTTGAGCGCCTCGCGGCCGACGTACGCGCTCACGGCCTGCTTGCTGAGGATGTAGGTGTCACGATCGGCGTGCTGCTCGATCCACGCCACCCCGGCGTCCATGTCAGGCGTGTCGAGATAGCCGGTGAGCATATCGAGCTGGGTGTGCCACCCGATCCCGCCGACAGACGAGATCAAGCCGATGGCCGAGCCGCGACCGATCTGCCCCCTTCGCAGCAGCAATTCGATCACATGTCGAGGACCGAGGAAGTTGACCGACTGCTTGCCAGGGGTCCCCTCGGCGACACCTGCACACAGGAAGACCGCGTCGAACACGCCGCTGGTCTCGGCGATAGCCGTTTCGATGCTGGCCTGATCACGCAGATCGATCTGCGCCGACTTCATGCTGTCGTCGGTGATCGTGGCGAAGTCCATCGCCAGAACCTCCGATCCGAGTTCGACGAGCAGTCGAGCGACGGCGGCCCCGATCCCCGTTGCCGCGCCAATGACGAGAGAACGCTTTCCCTCGTAGCTGAACGTCTCTATTCCCATGATGAAGAACTCCTTCGCGGATCGTTTGGAAGTCGCGCCTGTGTGAGCGCCTGGCGAGGTTGGATCGCGGTTACTTGAGAACGGAGGGTTCCACGGCGTGATCGCATCGACCACGCCGACGGGCCGGTCTCGCCAACGATTAGTGCGCCAATCTCGTCGGCGCGCTCCCGAAGCGCATCTCGGAACTCCAGCAGCACCGTGGCGCGTCGAGCGTGATTCTCCGCCCAGCGAGATTCATCGAACGCTCGACGAGCCGCGATGATGGCGTTGCGAAGGTCGTCCGCCGAGATACCGATCACCTGCTCTGTCGCGGGGGTGATGTTCTCGAAGACTGCCTTTCCTCGGGCGTCGACGAACTTGCCATCGATCAGCAGCCTGTCAACTTCAATCGTTTCTGGACCGCCTCCCAAACACGGCAATATCCCGCCCGTCGACCGACACGCCATATTAGCTGCCTGTCGCCCTACATTAATATGTCGAGCGTCGGTCGCGCAAGGGTGAGGAGCGCGGGCAGTCCGAAGCGGGGAGAGGGTTGACGGCGCCACGCTTCGCGACGCCAGGACGTTCGCGCGGCGAGAAAGCGACGGCCGCCCAGTTCAACGGCTCCTGACGCCGCGCCTCAGCCGCGAACGAGAAGCGCCGCTCCGGCGAAGGGCCCCACGCCGTTAGCCCAGGCCGCTACCTTCGCGTCGGCGACCTGACGCGCCCCGCACTCTCCGCGCAGCTGCCGGGTGGCTTCGATGCAGAAGTTCGCGCCGTGTCGCCGGCCGACGTTGCACGCACCGCCGTCGGTATTCAGTGGGAGCTGGCCGCCAAGGCGGCTATGCCCAGCTTCGACGAAGGGGCCGGCCTCGCCGGGACCGCAGAAGCCGAGTGCTTCCAGCCACTGGAACGCGATCACCGAGAACCCGTCGTACAGCTGGGCGGTGTCGACATCGTCCGGCTTCAGGTCAGTGCGGCGCCACAGGTTGGCGGCGCAGTGCGCCGGTGCTGTCCGCACCATGTCGGCCATGATCTCGAAGTTCTGGTCTCGGATTGCCGACAGGGCGTAGGACTCGACCAGCACCACCGGCTGGCGGAGGTCTCGTGCCCGCTCTTCGGTCGTGAAGATGACGGCTGAGCCGGAGTCACACGGATAGTCGCAGTCAAGCAGGCGCAGCGGCTTCGAGACGAAAGGCGACGCCAGGTACTGGTCGAGGGAGAGCGGGTCGCGCAGAAGCGCGTCCTCGTTGAGCATGGCGTGCGACCGCTGGGCTACGGCGTGCGCGCCGAACTGTTCCTCGGTGGTCCCGTACTCGATCATGTATCGCTGCATCATCAAGCCGCCGAATTGCGCGGGGTTGCCAGCGCCGAAGGGAGTCGAGAACTGGCGCTTGTCGCTGGTGGCCGCTAGGCGGGCGGCGGCCGGAGAGTTCGACCCACCCTGTAACAGCTGCGCGCTGTTGGGTTGCTGCTGAATGATGCGCAGGGCGATCGCCGTCTCGCAAAAGCCGCTGGTGATCGCGGCGATGGCACTGAGCGCCGCCGGAGCGAAGGCAGGGCCAGCAGCCGAGGCGGTGTGGAACCAGTTCAGCGGCGCGATGCCCAGTGTCCAGGCGTCGTCGAGGGTCTCGCTGCCGACCGAACACAAGCCGTCGATCGAGCTGCGGTCGAGACCCGAGTCGTGAAGCGCTGCGTTCGTCGCCTGGATCACCAGGTCGTTGACCGACAGTCCCAGGCGACGCCCGACCGTCGAGTAGCCGACCCCGCAGATCGCCACGCGTCGAGGCGTAATCATCATCGACTGAGACTTTCGGTGTTGACGGGCTTGAAGAAGGGCAGCGTGACGGTGTCCGACAGGGCGCGGAACGTCACCGCGAGATCCATGCCCGCTGCCAGGAGTTCCTCGGGACAGTCGACGATCTGGGTCAGGAACATGAGGCCGGTCTGCTCCACTAGCTCGACGACGCCGATCGTGTAAGGGACCTTCGCCCCGAAGTACGGCTGGAAACTGCGGGTGGCAATTGTCCAGCTATACAGCGTCGCTCGTCCCGATACCGGCTCCCAATGCAGCTCGCCTCCGCCGCAGAACCGGCACATCGGCTTCGGATGGTGCAGGTAATGGCCGCAGGCGATACAGCGTTGCATCCACAACTCGTGGGCTCGTACCATCTGCCAGAAGATTTCGGTGAGGTGGTCCGGGGTCGGTGCAGGTGGAGACGCCGGCTCGGGCGACGCGGCTGGCTCAGGCGCCATCGGCGGGCGCGGTGCGGTGGGACGGGCGATCGCCTGACGTCGGATAGGCGATGGTCTTCGTCTCCAAGAACTCCTCGAACCCTTCGACGCCCCACTCTCGACCTACGCCGCTCTGCTTGTAGCCGCCGAAGGGCGACGTGCTGGCCAGCCAGGGCGCACCGTTCACGGAGAAAGTCCCCGTCCGAACTCGCCTGGCCACGCCCAACGCCCGATCGAGATCGGCACTCTCGACCGCCCCGCTGATGCCGTATATCGAGTCGTTCGCGATTCGCACCGCGGCGTCGTCGCCGTCGAACGGAATGACAACGAGCACGGGGCCGAAGATCTCCTCCTGGCACACCCGCGCGCTCGGATCGATGTCGGTGATCAGCGTGGGCTGGATGAAGAAGCCCTTGTCGAAC
>Ga0193742_1001599_pt1 | contig 13518 bp, 10 predicted proteins | sample L2c1metaG_FD_165511 | JGI IMG/M metagenome (GOLD analysis project Ga0193742, IMG submission 165511) | Soil microbial communities from a riparian zone of the East river system, Colorado, United States - L2c1 | ecosystem: Environmental > Terrestrial > Soil > Riparian zone | place: USA: East River... | reverse complement strand
GGAGGCGGGGGCGGGGGCGGCGGAGGCGGCGGGGGCGGAGGCGGCGGCGGGGGCGGTGGCGGGCACAGCACCGGGCACGTCGGCGGCGCCGGAGGCGGGCACGTCGGCGGGGCCGGCGGGCACGTCGGAGGCGGCGGCGGGGGCGGCGGTGGCGGGCACGGCACCGGACACGTCGGCGGCGGCGGCGGGGGCGGCGGCGGAGGTGGCGGCGGGCACGGAGCCGGCGGGCACGCAGGCGGCGGGCACGCAGGCGGGCCACACGGCGGGGCCGGCGGGGCGGAGGCGACGTTGACGTCGCACAGCGCGCCGCCGAAGCCGGCACCGAGACCACCGAGGCCGTTGCCGTTGCCACACAGCTCGATCGGGACCGAGATCGGAATGGCGATCGAGTTGCCACTCAGGACGCCGTCGCCCTCGGCGCTCGACGCAGCCTGCTGCGGCCCGGCCGTCGGGCCAGCGGGGCTACCGCTGCCTCCGACGTTCAGGTCACAGACTGCGCCGCCGATGCCGAGGCCGGCGATGCCGATCCCGTTGGCGTTGCCACACACCTCGATCGGGATGGCGATCGGAACGGCAATCGAGTTGCCACTCAGAACACCATCGCCCGAGGCGCTCGACGCCGCCGACTGCGGGCCCGTATCGGGCGCCGCGTCGGCTGGCGCTACCGACAGCAGGAGGCCGAGCCCTGCGAACAGGGCACCTCCTGCTGCCGTACACAAGCGGTTCTTCACGTAGTGGTTCTCCTTGTAGAAGGTTGCGTTCGCGACTGACTGACGCCTAGGGCGTGTCAGTGCGAGAACAGCGCCAGATCGCAGGCGCTGCCACCGATGCCGATGCCGGCGCCGCCGCCACCGTTGCCGTTGCACACGACTTCGAGGGGGGTGGCCCAGGTCAGGGCGCCCGAGTTGCCAGCGGCGAGGCCGTCACCGTCGGCGCTGGAAGCGGCCTGCTGCGGGCCGGTGGTGGGGCCGAAGGACTGGCCGCTGCTGGCGACGCTCACGTCGCACAGCGACAGGCCGCCGCCGCCACCGAAGATGCCGATGCCGTTGGCGTTGCAGCCGATCTCGACGGGGATCGCCACCGCGGCGGCACCCGAGTTGCCCGAGAGGACGCCGTCGCCCGAGGCCGACGAGGCCGAGGACTGCGGGCCGGTGCTGGGAGCGCCGGCGCTGGCGGGGCTGACCCCGAGGAACAGGATTCCGAGACCGGCCATGACACCTGCAGCTGCGAACTTGCGGAGCTTCATCGCGTGTTTCTCCTTGGGTTTGGTTTGTTTCAGGGACGTCTGACCCACCCCCGGGGAGCGGGGACGGTCAGACAGCGGGGACGGCGCGACACACAGGAGGTGTGGGTGCGCCGCCGCGCACAGGCCCGCCGGGTGACGGCACGACGACCACGCCCGCAGCCGCCGCGCGCACCGGGGTCCGGGGCGGGGGCTCGGGGGTCGCCGGTCACGCCGGCGGGTACGAGCTGATTAGTCGGGCGTGACCGCGGGGCGGGACCCGGCGTTGACCGAGGCCCCGACCACCTTGGGCACCAGCAGTGCCCGCATGTCCGAGGCGGCGGCCCGCACGTGGGCCACTGCGTCGGCCATGTCGCCCTGGGCCCGGTCGGGGACGTCACGGCCACCGGGGCCCGACGTGCCCGGCACGGAGGCCGGAGCGCCCGACGCCAGCGGCAGGTGGGACACCGGCCGCGGGTCGGGGAGATCTTGGGTGTCGCCGGAGGCCGGAGTCGGGCCGGGCGCCGGGAGCGGCGCGGCGACTTCGGTCGACCGGGTGGACGTCGCCTGCCGGGCCGCGGGGGCCGTCTGCTCGACGACCGGAGCGGCGGGCCCGCCGACGGGAGCCGCCGGGGTGGTGGGCGCGACCGGAGCGTCGACTTCGGCGGCGACGTCCGAGTAGGTGAGGTCCGGGTCGGAGGTCTCGGGGAGGAGGTCCTCGACGACCGCCTGGTACACCGGCGTCGTCACCGCCTGGACCACGGGGGTGACGATCGGCGTCACGACCGAGTCGACGATCGGATCGAGCACCGGAGCGACGGCCTGGGTGAGGGTCGCGTCGACCGCCTGGTCGACGGTCGTCCGGGCGGTGGCGAGCACGTCGGGCAGCGCCGGCGCGCCCGGCACCGTGGGAGCGACGGGGGCCGAGGGCGTCACCGGAGCGACGACGGCCTCGATGGCTTCCACGAGGTCGACGTCGGCGGGAGCCGCGGCGTCGTCGGCGACGGCGGCGACCTCCGGGGCGGCGACGTCCGCGGCGTCTACGGTCTCGACGGTTTCGGTGTCCGCGGCCTCGTCGGCCGACGCCGTGGAGGTCCAGAACCACCACGTGACCGCGGCGACGACCCCGAACACGACGGCGCGGGTGATCGCCGCGTTGCGGCGATCGGCAGCGTCTGTGGAGCGGAGGTCGGCCGTCATGAGCACGCAGAGTGTTCCCTCTGCCACCCAACGAGTCAAGCATTTCGCCCGGCCACCCTGGTCAGTGCACGAAGCCCACGGCTACGGCACCGTCGATGGGCTGGCCGACGTCGCGCCGGCACGAGACGGGAGGACCGCCGCTGTGGGGGCCTGCTGGCCCCCACGGCCGACGACAGGTCCTAGGTGCTCCTCCACCCGCTACAGCCCTTGGCCTCCTCGCAGACCCGGAGGCGGGTGACCGGGTGCGCCCAGTCGGTCGCCCACCGCTCATCTTTGTTGCAGCCTCTGGCATGGAGGGTGCGCATCCCGGTGACGCCCTGGCGGTAGTACTCGGCGCGAACGCTGTGGTTGTCGCACTCCATGTCCCTCACGACCGCGGTGTGGTGGCTGTTGACGACCGTCGCGAAGTCGCAGTTGTCCATGACCCTGCAGAGGTTCAAGCTCGTGCCGTGGAACACGACGTGGTTCAGGCGGCTGTCATGGGCCGACGCGGGTGCGGTGGACATGATCGTGGCGCCCAGCACGACTGCGGCCACGACCCCCAGCCGCCTGACGGAACTGATCCTCGGCTTCGGCATCCTTCGAGCTCTCCTTCGTCTGTCGGACGGTTCTTTCGAGTCCCTGAACGTTCCGGGGCCTCCCTATGAGCGCGTGACGCCGGTGTGCCTCCTCGGCGGCACGGGCCGGGGTGACCGCACCCGGTGGGTGGTCGATCGCGTCCTAGGGTGAAACGGGTGGGACGGGACCTGGGGTCGACGGTCGAGCTGTTCGTCGGGCGCGCCCACGAGCTCGGGCTGGTCGAGGCGGCCGGCGCGACGGCGCTGCTGGGTCGGGGATCGCTGGTGGTCGTGTCGGGTGAGGCCGGCATCGGCAAGACCCGGTTCTGCGAGGAGGTCGCCGGCCGCGCCCAGCAGGCCGGCCTGCGGGTCGTGACCGCTCGCTGCTGGGTCGACGGTGGTGCCCCGCCGCTGTGGCCGTGGCATCCGATCCTGGCCGAGCTGTGCGGTGAGGGTGCAGCCGACCTGTTGGCGCCCGCCGTGGGCCTCGGGACCGTCGATCCTGATCGGTTCGCCCGGTTCACCGCTGTCGCCGACCGGCTCGGCACGGCGTGCGCGCAGGAGCCGACGTGCCTGATCATCGACGACGTCCACGCGGCGGATGCCGGGACCTTGCTGCTGATCCGGTTCGTGGCCCGCGAGTTGAGGCGTCTCCCCCTGGTGCTGCTCCTCAGCCGGCGGCGAGGCGAGCCGGCTGACGACCGAACCGAGGCGCGGCTGCTGGACGAGGTCGACGTCGAAGCCACCGGTGTGACGTTGCGCCACTTCGATCCCCACGAGGCGGCGGCGTTCCTCGTCGGGCACGGCTTCGGCGACCTCGACGACGAGCTGATGGCGACCGTGGTCCGGGTGACGGGCGGCAACCCCCTGTTCCTGCGGCGGGTCGCGGCGCTGGGGCCTCCCGAGCCGGGCCGAGCGCTGCCGAGCGGTGTGCGCGTCGCCATCGATCAGGCGTTGGGCCGGCTGAGTCCGGGCGCCCAGCGAGTGCTGGGCGGTGGTGCCGTGCTGGGCCTCGTGGCGTCGGTAGCCGAGACGGCCGCCGTCGCCGGCAGCGATCCCGTCCACGTGCTCGACGCTGTGGCCGACGCGACCACCGCCGGCCTCGTGACCGCGGAGGGGCCGGATCGCTTCGCCTTCAGCCACGAGCTCGTGCGATCGGCGATCGAGGACCGGCTCGGTGCCGCCGGTCGCCTGGACGCTCATGCCCGCGCCGCCCGGGTCGTCGCGTCGGACGAGCCGGCAGTGCCGCCGGACCGGCTGGCCCGCCGTGCCCACCATGCCCTCGCGGCCGCGCCCCGATCGCCGGCGGACGCCCGGGTGGCGGCATCCGCCTGCCGGGCCGCGGCCGAGGCGATGGTGCGCAGCTTCGCGTACGAGCAGGCCGAGACGTTGCTGTCCGCTGCGGTCGCCCAGCACGAGACGTCGGCTCTGGGGCCACCGTCGGGGGAGCTGACGGTCGCCTGGGCCCAGGCCGCACTGCGGTGCGGGCGCATGACCGAGGCACGGGCCCGCTTCGACCGGGCCGCGGCCATCGCCCAACGCCAGGGCGACCCGGTCCTCCTGGCCGAAGCGGCGCTGGGGTTGGGCGGCCACTGGGTCAACGAGCATCGGGCGCCGGTCGAGCGGGCCCGCGTGCTGGGGTTGCAGCGCGCCGCGCTCGCGGACCTTCCCGAAGCGCAGGAGGCGCTGCGTTGCCGGCTGACCAGTCGGCTGGCGGCGGAGGAGGTCTTCGACGGTGGGCCGGTCGGGCCCGTGCTCGCCGCGCTCGACGCCGCCCGCCGCTACGGCGACCCGGCGGCGTTGGCCGAGGTGCTTTCGCTCAGCCACCACGCCCTCTTCAGCCCCACCCACACCTGGTCCCGGCTGGCACTGGCCGAAGAGCTGGTGCGCGTCGCCTCCGAGGCCGGCGACGGCGTGCTGGCCTTGATGGGGCTGTGCTGGCGAGCCGTCGACCTGTTCCACCTCGGCGACCCCCGGGCTCCACGGGCCCTGGAGGACCTCCGCGAGCGGGCGACCGCCCTGGCCTGCCAGAACGTCCTGTACATCGTGGCCGTGATCGACGTGATGCTGCTCGTCAGGGCAGGTCGGCTCGACGACGCGGAGTCCGCCGCCGGCTGCTGCTACGAGCTGGGCGAGGACGTGGGCGAGGTCGACACGCTCGGCTACCTGAGCACCCAGCTGCTGGGCATCCGCTGGTGCCAGGGCCGCGAGGTCGAACTGCTGGAGGCCGCCGAGGACGTGGCGGTGTCACCCACCCTGATCCGGGCCGAGTTCGCCCTCCGGGCCTCGGCCATCGCCATCGCCGCCCGGGCCGGCCAGCTGGAGCGGGCACAGGCCTCCCTCGACATCCTCACGGCCGGCGGGCTGGAGACGCTGCCCACGTCCAGCACCTGGACAGCCGGCATGGCCGCGATCGTCGAGGCTGCCGAGCTACTGGCCGACCGGACAGTCGCCCGCCAGGCCTACGACCTGCTCGCACCCTCCGCCGGCTTGCCGGTCATCGCCTCCCTCGGGGTCCTGTGCCTCGGTTCGACCGAGCGGCTGCTGGGCACCGCGGCGCTGACCTTCGGCGACGACGACCGCGCCGTCGACCACTTCGAGAGGGCTCTCGTCGCCAACCGCCGGCTCGGCAACCGACCGCTCGTCGCCATCACCCGGGCCGACTTGGCGAGGGCGCTCCGACGCCGGGGCCACCCCGACGATCGCGCCCGGATCGTCGACCTCCTCGAGCGGGTGGCCCGCGACGCCACGAGGATGGGCATGACGGCTCGTGCCCAGGCATGCGAGGCGGAGCTCTCGACCCTCCGGACGGCGGACGAGCCGGGCATCGGGCCCAAGGGGAACGGCCGACGCCGGGACGTCGCCATCCGCAGGGGCAGCCTCCGCCGGGACGGCTCGCGCTGGATCGTGGAGCTCGCCGATCGCCGGGTGCGCGTCGGCGACCTCGTCGGGATGACGTACCTCGCCGAGCTCCTCACCCAACCCGGCGAGCCGATCCCCGCCCTCGCGCTCGCCAGCTACGGCGTGGTCCAGCCCCCGCCGACCCGGCACGAGCTCATCGACGACGAGGCCCGCGCCAACTACGCGGCCCGGGCCCGCGAGCTCACCCGCGACCTCGCCGACGCCGAGGCCGACAACGACATCGGCCGAGCCGAGAAGCTCCGCGACGAGATCGATGCCCTCGTCGACGAGCTCGAGGTCACGGCCGGCCTGAACCATCACGCCCGCACCTTCACCGACAACAGCGAGCGGGCCCGCACCGCCGTCCGCAAGGCCATCAAGCGCGCCATCGACACCATCGACGACGCCGACGCCACCATCGCCGACGCCCTGCGCGCCACCGTCGTGACCGGCACCGAGTGCGTCTACACGCCCGACCCCCGCGCCCCCGTCACCTGGTCGACGCACGCGCCCGCCACCGGCGACCGCTGAGCCCACCACCCTCACACGGCTCTCACCGCACCATCACACGGTGGGCCTAGCGTCGCCCGGGTGCCGGGTGTCTCACGTGTCGCCGCGATCGGGGTCGCTCTCGCTCTCGCCGCGATGGGGCTGGTGGGGTGCAGCGCCGAGGTGACGCCGCACGCCCCCGTGTCGATCTGGGAGTTCGAGGGGTTCGAGGTGGTGTCGTCCATACCGGAGCACCCCGTGGGGCTGGTCTACGTGTTCCACGGCACCAACGGCAGCGCCCAGTTCGCCAACCGGATGGAGACGGTCGACACCCTCAACGAGCTGACCGACCGGGGCTACGGCTTCGTGTCCACCGAGAGCACCGAGCGCACCGGCGACCAGCGCTGGGAGGTGTTCGATCCGTCGCTCACCACCAACCCCGACCTCGCCCGCCTCGCCCGGCTGCAGTCGTCGCTCGTCGACACCACGGGGGTCGAGGACACCACTCCGCTCGTGGGCATCGGCATGTCGAACGGCGCCCGCTTCGTGAGCCTGTGGGGCCGGACCTGGGCCGACGCCGGCTACCCGGTCGCGGCGATCGCCATGTACATGGGCCGTCTCGCTCCCCCCGTGGTGGCGGGCGGTGGGCTCGACGGGCTTCCGACGTTCTTCGTCGCTGCCGCCAACGACTTCACCGTGCCGCCCGGTGGGGTGGTCGCCGACCACGACACCACCGCCGCGTCGGGCACGCCGACCGAGCTGGTCGTCGCCCAGGAGCAGCCGCTCACCAGCGCGCAGTTCCTGCGCATCCCGGGGATCGACGCGGACGAGGCCCAGGCGACGTTCGACGCCTTCGTCGCCACCGGCGCGTGGGACGGTGCGGGCCGGCGCCTGGTGCCGATCGACCAGGCCGTCGTGCTCGCGCTCGGCGCCCGGCTCCCCGACACCGTGGCCCCCGTCGCCAGCCACGTGGCCGACCAGGTGGCGCTGATGCTGGCGGTCCACCAGATGCGGGGCGACGTGAAGGTCCCGGTCGCCGACTTCTTCGACTCGTTCCTCTAGCGGTCGCGGAAGCGCCCGACCTCGGCGCGGGTGGGCATCGACGGCCCGGCGCCCGGTCTCGTGACGCACAGGGCGGCCGCCGCGTTCGCCTGCTCGAGCGCCGGCCCGGCCGGTGCGCCGGCGGCGAGCTGGGCCGCGAGCCAGCCCACGAAGCAGTCGCCGGCGCCGGTCGTGTCGACGGCCTGGACGGGGTGACCGGCCACCTCGACCGTCCGGTCGTCGACCAGCGCGACCGCTCCCTGGGCGCCGCGCGTCACGACCGCGGTCCCGGCTAGCCCCTGCTCCCGGAGCGCCCGGAGCGCGCCGGCGAGGTCGGCCACCGACGACGCGGCCGTGATCGGCGTGCCCGACAGGGTCGCCAGCTCGGTCTCGTTGACCACGAGCACGTCGACCAGCGCCAGCAGGCCGGCGGGCGCGGGCGCGGCCGGCGCGGGGTTGAGGACGCAGGTCGCCCCCACGTCGCGGCCGTGGGCGAAGAACGCCGCGACCGAGTCGAGGGGGATCTCGTACTGCGCCACCAGGACGTCGCCTTGCGTCGCCCCGGCGGCCCGCACCGCCGGCCCGTCGACGCCGGCGTTGGCCCCGGGGACGACCACGATCGTGTTCTGCCCGCCGGCGTCGACGGCGATCAGCGCGACCCCGGAGCCCACCCCGGACAGGCGTCGCACCTGCCCGACGTCGACCCCCGAGTCCGAGAGGAACTGCGCGAGCTCGTCACCGAAGGCGTCGTCGCCGACGGCGCCCACCAGCCGCACCGTCGCCCCGGCCTGCGCCGCGGCCACGGCCTGGTTGGCGCCCTTGCCTCCCGGAACGTGGCGCAGGTCGGCGCCGGCCACCGTCTCGCCCGGCCGGGGATGCCGGGCCACCGAGGCCACGACGTCCATGTTGATGCTCCCGGCGACGATCACGGCCGGCACGGATCCCCCATGTGGTGATCATCCCAGGCGGCGGCCAGGCGATGTACGGCCTCGGTGAGCGCCTCGGGGGTGGGGCTGAACGAGAGCCGCAGGCGGTCGGGGTGGAGGCCCGACGTCGACAGCGGCGCCTGGGACGCGACCGCCACCTGGTGCCGCAGGGCGACCTGGGCGAAGGCCGCGGCATCGGTCGCCGGTAGCCGCACCCACAGCGACATGCCACCATCCGGTGGCGTCCACTCCCAGGTGGGGAGGTGCGCACGCAGGCCGGCGGCGAGCACCTCGTAGCGGGCCTGCAGCTCCCGGCGGCGCCAGTCGCCGAACCCACCGTGGTCCCGCAGGAGCCGCTCGGCGAGGAGTTGGCTGACCGCGGAGGAGCCCAGGTCGTGGGTCGCCTTGATCCGGACGAAGCGCTGGGCGACGGGCTCGGGCGCCCGCACGAAGCCGACCCGCAGCCCACCCCAGAACAGCTTGCTGCACGAGCCGATCAGGGCGACGGCGGCGTCACGGCACCAGGCGGCGACCGGCGGGCACGGCGGGCCCCAGCCGAGGTCGTGGAGCGCCGCGTCCTCCACCAGCGGCACCCGGGCCTCGACCAGCAGGTCGGCGATGACCCGGCGCCGCTGGTCGGAGAGCACCTGCCCCGTCGGGCTGTGGGGGCCGGACTGGAGGTAGACGAGCGCCGGCCGCTGGGCGAGGGCGCGGGCGACCTCGTCGGGCACGACGCCGCCCCCGTCGACGGCCATCGGCACCAGCCGGGCGCCGGCCTGGGTGAAGGCGGCGATGGCACCCGGGTAGGTCGGGTCGTCCACGGCGACGACGTCACCCGGGCGCACCCAGCACATGGCGGCGGCGCTCAGGGCCTGCTGCGCCCCGGTCGTCACCACGACCTGCTCGGGCCGGGTGGGCAGCCCCCACCCGGTGACGTGCTCGGCGAGGACGTCGCGCAGGCCAGGCAGGCCCCAGGGCGTGTAGCCGGTGTCGGGCACGGTCGTCTGCAGGTCGTGGGTGGTCAGCTGCACGTCGGGGAGCCCGGCGGCGTCGCCGAGCACCGAGAGCGACAGGTCGATCACCGGGGACGGCCCCGAGCTGCGGTCGACCAGGCGGTGGACCAGCACCGACCCCTCCCGCCCCGGGGGCAGGCCCAGGGTGTCGGGGCCGAGGACGAAGGTGCCGCTGCCCCGCCGGCGCTCGACCACACCGTCGGCCACCAGGGCGTCGTAGGCGGTCACGACCGTCCCCCGGCTGACCCCGAGGGCCCCGGCGAGCTGCCGTTCGGCGGGCAGGCGGGTGCCGCGTGGCAGCGCGCCCCGGTCGACCGCGGCCGCCACCGACCGGGCCAGGCGGCGGTAGAGCGGGCCGCGGCCCGACGCCAGGGCATCGAGCTCGGCGAGGACGGTCTGGAGCACGTCGTCCTGCGCCAATCGCCCGGAATTGGCCCTGTCCACCATGGTCCAACCTTCGCAGACTGCCACCATGGCCCTCGCTCCGGTTTCGACACCGACGCCGACCCCGCCGCTGTCGGCGGCCGCCCGGCGGGTGGGCTCGTCGGCGATCCGCGACCTGCTCGCGGTGGCCGAGCGGCCCGACGTCGTCTCCCTGGCGGGCGGGATGCCGGCGCCGGAGACGTTCCCGGTCGACGCAGTGCGGGAGGCGACGGAGGCGCTCCTGGACCGTGACGGCGCCGCCGCGCTCCAGTACTCGGCGACCGAGGGCTACGAGCCGCTGCGGGCGTGGGTGGTCGGGCGCCAGGGCGTCGCCGCCGCCGCCGGTGCCGCCGTCGAGCGGGTGACGATCACCGCCGGCTCCCAGCAGGGCCTCGACCTGGTGGCCCGGGTGCTGGTCGACCCCGGCGACGTGGTGGTGATGGCCGACCCGGGCTACATCGGGGCGATCCAGGCGTTCCGCCTCGCCGGTGCCCGGCTGGTCGGGATCCCCAGCGACCGGGACGGCCTCGACGTCGACGACCTCGCCGCCCAGCTCGCCGGCGGCCTGCGGCCCCGGGCGGCCTACGTCGTCGCCAACCTCTCCAACCCGACCGGAGCGACGCTGCCCGACGAGCGGCGCGACCGGCTGGCGGCGCTGGCCGACCGCTACGGGTTCTGGCTGGTGGAGGACGACCCCTACGGCGACCTGCGCTGGTCGGGTGCGGTGCCGCGGCCGCTGGCGGAACGGTCGGACCGGGTGGTGACGCTGGGGACGGTGTCGAAGGTGCTGTGCCCGGGGCTGCGGGTCGGGCACGTCGTCGCCCCGCCCGAGGTCACCCGGGGGATCGTGCAGGTCAAGCAGGCTGCCGACCTGCACACGTCGACCTTCGCCCAGCGCCTCGTCCACGAGCTGGTCACCCGGCCCGGCTTCCTCGACGACCGCCTCGCCACGCTCCCCGCCTTCTACCGGGAGCGGGCCGAGGCCCTGACCGCCGCCCTCCGCCACCACCTGGGCCCGGCCGTCGACTTCGCCGACCCCGAGGGCGGCATGTTCGTCTGGGCCCGCCTCACGTCGCCGACCGCCGACACGACCGCCCTCCTCCCCGAGGCCCTCGCCGCCGGCGTCGCCTTCGTCCCCGGCAACGCCTTCTCCGTCACCCACCCCCACCCCGCCCACCTGCGCCTCTCCTACGCGACGGCGCCGCCCGCCACCATCACCGAAGCCGTCCGCCGCCTGGCCTCAGCGCTCGCGGAGGCGGAGGCTCAGCCGACGACCGGCCAGCCGAGCCGGCCCAGCGCCGCCAGAACTCCCGCCGAGTCGGACGTCCAGAAGATGACGCCGTCGTAGCGGCCGTCGACCGTGTCGAAGCGGACGCCCCAGCGAGGAAAGCCACGGATCGCCCGCACCCCGGTGACAGCCGGCCGTTCGATCCACACCGGCACGAACCCGTCCAGGTGCACCCACGCCTCGTCGGCCCGCAGCGGGACGAGCGGAGCAGTCATGTTCCACCACCCGACGCGGGAGCCGCCCCGGTACTTCACGGAACTGCCGGGATCGAAGCTGTGCCTCGGCCACGTCGGCGGCGGCTTCCGACGGGCCCGGAACCCCTGACGGCGCAGCCCGTTCTCCATCACCAACCCCAGCGTCACCATGATGCCGAGGAAGGGGAGGAAGATCACGAGCATCCGGGCCATGACCCGACCCCCTCAGCGCTCGCGGAGGCCGAGGCTCAGCCGACGCGGGCGAGGTCGTGGGGGCCCGAGGCGGGGTAGGCGCCGGCGGCGCGGAGGGAATGGCCCCAGGGGAGGAGGATCTGGAGGAGCTCGGGGAAGTCGTCGCCCAGGGCTTCGACGATGGGGCGGCAGGGGCCGTCGGTCGCCTGCTCGACAGCCTCCCGGGTGACGCGGCCGTCGGGGGTCAACTGGCCGTCCGCCACCAGGCCGCGGGCGACGAGCCGGGCCTCGGCGGCGTCGAGCTGCTCGTCGGACCAGGCCCGGGTGCGGATGTACGTCCGCAGCGGGAGGCCCCAGTACAGCTCGGTGAGCAGGCCGATCTCGGTGGCGTCGAAGCCCGCCGTCGTCCACGCCGCGGTGTGGGCGTCGCCCCGGAACTCCCGCAGCATGTCGGCGAGCCGCCAGGCGTCGGCGAGCGGTCGGTCGCCCGGCAGCCCCAGCGCCAGCAGGCCCGAGTAGAGCGGCCGGCCCTCGGGGCGGAGCGGCTCGACCGCCCGGGCCAGCAGCGCGACCGCCCGGCCGAGGCCCTCCGGCGCCGGCCCGAGGACCCGGGTGAGCTGGGCCACCGCGCCCGCGGTCCGCTCGGCGCAGATCGTCGCCGCATCGGTCAGGCCCCAGCCGTGGGCGACCAGCGGCACCACCACCGCCGGGTTGAACACCGCGAACGCCGCCGCCACGACCTCACCCGGCACCTGACCCATCACCGAGCCCCGGCTGCAGAAGTAGGCGGGGCCGTCCGGGGCGGCGACGTTGCCGCCGAACGAACCCCGGCTCGGGGCGAAGCCCAGCCCGACGTAGCGGGCGTGGCACTCCGGAGCGAAGTACACCTGCCCGGCGAAGGGCTCCACGGCGCCGGCCAGCGCCCGCGCCCGGGTCGACACCTCGGCGTCGTCGATCACAGATCCCTCTCCCCCTTGGGCAAAACGCCTGACATCTCGTAGTCGTCGGGGTCGGGCCGCAGCGTCCGCCGCCAGTACTCCAGCAGCGTGAACGGCCAGTTCTGCGACACCCGCCCGCTGGCGTTCTTGTACCAGCTGTTCACATCGGAGACGCCCCACGCCATGCGGCGGTTCTCGGCGTCGACCTCGGCGTTGAACCGGTCGTGGACGTCCGGGCGCACGTCGAGCGCCCCGTGGCCCGACTCCAGCAGCAGCCGCAGGCACCCGAGGATGTACCGGACCCCGCATTCGGAGAAGTACACGATGCTGCCGTTGATCACGATGTTGGTGTTCGGGCCGTAGAGGCAGAACAGGTTGGGGAAGCCCGGCACGGTGACGCCCAGGTAGGCGCGGGCCTCGCCCGCCCACCGCCCGTGCAGGTCGGCGCCGCCCCGCCCGGTCACCGTCATCGGCATCAGGAACTCCGAGGCCGTGAAGCCCGTGCCGTAGAGGATCACGTCGACGTCGTGCGCCTCGCCGTCCTCGGTGACGATGCCGGTCGGCGTGATCTGCCGGATCGAGCCGCCCACCAGACGCACGTTGTCCCGCTTCAGCGCCGCCGCCCACACGCCGTTGTCGCGCAGCATCCGCTTGGCGCCGGGCGGGTACGTCGGCACGACGGCGGGCAGCAGGTCGGGCCGGTCGGCGAACTCCATGCCCAGGTAGAGGGTGAACATCTGCCGCACGAGCTCGTTCATCTCGCTGACCGCCGGGCTGCCGTCGCCGGGCTCGAACGACTCGTCCACCCGCACGCTCTCCAGCACCGCGTCGCCCATCCGCCAGAAGATGCAGAAGCGGTTCCACTCGCTGTACGACGGCACGTGGTCGTAGAGCCAGCGCAGGCCGGGTGCGACGGCGTCGTGGTAGTCGGGCGTCGGCACCAGCCACGGCGGCGTCCGCTGGAACACGGTCAGCTCGCCGACGACCGGCGCGATCTCGGGGATGATCTGCACGGCGCTGGCCCCGGTGCCGATCACCGCCACCCGCTTGCCCCGCAGGTCGACGTCCGGGTCCCAGCGGGCGGAGTGGAACGCCGGACCGGCGAACGTGGCGCGGCCGGGGATGTCGGGCAGG
>Ga0193742_1001598_pt1 | contig 13521 bp, 15 predicted proteins | sample L2c1metaG_FD_165511 | JGI IMG/M metagenome (GOLD analysis project Ga0193742, IMG submission 165511) | Soil microbial communities from a riparian zone of the East river system, Colorado, United States - L2c1 | ecosystem: Environmental > Terrestrial > Soil > Riparian zone | place: USA: East River... | reverse complement strand
GTCTCTTTCAGGAGGGAACCGGAATCCACGGCGACCGTCCCTACAGCTACATCCAGACCCTCCTCGAACACTCCACCGTCTACCGCGACCCGGCCTCACAGGCCCCCTGGCTCTTCGACGGCGACGCCTTCTGGACCTACGAGGACCCCACCTCCGTAGCCCACAAAGCCAGCTTCGCCCGCGACCAGGGCCTGGGCGGCCTCATGATCTGGGAACTCGGCGAAGACAACGGCGAAGCCGCACTTCTCCGCGCCGCCCACCGGGCACTGAGCGGCCTCCCACCCAGCCCCGCCTATCCCCAGCTAAAACCAGTGCTCGCAACTCCCTGATGAAGCTCGAGTCGTCGCGCCAAAAGTTGGTTTAATGAAATTGATGGGTAATTTCATACGCAGACCACCTCGACCCAATGTGCCGTCTCGTCAAATTTTGAGCGAATTAGCTGAATATTTTCAATCTGATTTGCTGCCCATTTCGCTCGGTCTTGAAGAGATATCACTTGTTCGTGAGCATCAAGGTAACCGAGAGGAACATTTAGCCATAGGCTATTTTGAATCAGTACGTTTGCATCTTCGATATCGCCTATACGGTAGTTGGCCGGAAGACCTGAAGCTACAGAGGAAAATCCGGTGATCTTCACTTGCAAGCTTTTAACTAAATCGTCGCCGATAGCAGTTGAAACCCTATCGTGCATTGTGCGGTCTGCTTGGATCATTTCTTTTTGGCCCAAGGGTGCAGAAGAGATTAGTTGAGCTGGGGTTCTTCTCTTTCGTGCTGTGTCGAATCCGTTGAAAATCCAGCCCGCAAATACCGGCATTCCCAGATCATCAAAATTTGAATAGTGACGATTTGCCTCCTTGAAGCGGTTCAACCCCACCTGCCAATCCGCAATAAAAGATGGGACCATTTGTCCAATCAGGCCAACGCAGTAGACGCTGAAATTGTCCGATGTACAGGGAACAATGTAATAGTCGGAAGAATAGAAGGCCGCACGTACCAACGCGCCAAATGAAGGCGGGAGGTCGATAATGCAGTAATCATAGGCATGGCCACTTTTTTCCTCAGCCTTGCTTACCATTTTTTGCAATGCTACGTATCGGCTTAGTCCCGTTCCAGTCAACAAATCGGCACCGACATTAAGCGAATCGGCATACACATTAAGCCAAAAGTCCCCCGCTATCAAATCCACGTTACTGCTCGTATGTGGACCCTTTTGCAGAAAGATTTCTTCTCCCCCAGTGTTTTGGAGAAACCTTTGAACGAAGGACCTTATCGTAGTCCCATAGGGAACATTTTGTGTCGGCAGGTTTTTACAAATAGGTCATCTCCCAACATTGCAATTGAGAGATTGCATTGGGGATCAAAGTCAATTAGGAGAACTCGATGACCCCTCCGACCCAAAGCGTCAGCCAAATTCCAGCAAATTGTGGACTTTCCAACTCCACCCTTGTTGTTGAATACAGAAACTACTTTAGCCACGCCGTTAGACCATCCTTTTCTCGGGGTCATTCTATATTTCCCCCGGATAAGTATGAAAAGAAATAAGGATTTATGAGTTTTTGCCATGGTATTTCCAACTGACCCACTACCAGCTTTCGAAGAAAGCCAAAGAAGTACCAAGCAAGCGTTGATCACAATTTGATAGGGCCTGAAGGACTCAACACTCTAACCAGAGACGCCGGGTGCCCCACTCATGCGGCTTTATCGCATGAGTGGACATTCGAGCGAAGCTCGAACCGTCGTGTTAAGGGCACGGCTTCAGCCGTGCCACAGCCATCGTGCAAGAGAAGCGGCTTTAGCCGCTGAGGTCACGGCCTTTTTCGAGATTTGCGTCCCGTCTATGCGCTCCGGACGACTTCCAGAGTTCGCGCAGCGCCGGTTCCACAGCCAGTCATCGTGGCTTTTCGCCGCTACCGTCACAATGGCCTCAGCTCATAACCCCGCCACGTCATTCTGAGCGAAGCGAAGAATCCCTGTATTTTTTGCAGGATCCCAAAGGCTATGCCCCGGTCCTGTCAACGTGAAGAGAGCGCTGCCACGCGGGCGCCCTGCGCGGGCAGCGGTCACTTCGTGACATGTATATCCCTTCGGTTGGCGCTCCCGTTGGTCGCGAATAAAATCTTCGTGCCGACCATCGGGAGGCCCACGGCGAAGCCGGTATACACGTCACGAAGTGACCGCACCGCGCGCACCGGGCCCGGCCGGCAGGCCATTCTTTATCAGGCAGTGACCTTCAACAAATCCGCATCTCACTCACCACAATGGCCTTTCGACTCCGACGCCGCCAGCCCGAACCTCCGCCTCCCCCTGCCCAGATGCATCTCGAGCGGCCCAGCGCGCACGATATCTACGAACAGGTCGCCAACAACGCCCGTCAGGAGCTCGGCCGCTCCGGAATCTCCCTCTTCATCTCAGGAATCGCCGGAGGCATCTTCATGGGTCTCTCCGGCCTCGGCAACGCCATCGCCATCGCCCTTCTCACCCCGCCCGGCGCCGAGCCCTCCAACGTCACCCTCTTCATCGCGAAGATGTTCTACCCCCTGGGATTCATCGCCGTCATCCTCGGTCGCTCCCAGCTCTTCACCGAAAACACCCTCTACCCCGTCGCCCTTGTCCTCGCCGAAAAACAGCACCTCTGGAAGACCCTCAAGCTCTGGGGAATCGTTCTGGCCGCCAACATCCTGGGAGCCGCAGCCTTCGCCGTCCTTGCCTCCTATACAGGAGCCCTCAAACCCGACGTCGTCCACGCGCTCTCCGATCTGGGGCTCGAGGCGATCAGCCGTCCCGCCGCCACCATCTTCTGGAGCGGCGTCGTTGGAGGATGGATCATCGCCACCGTAGCCTGGCTCGTCTCCGGATCGCACTCCATCACCGGTTCGGTCATGATCATCTGGATGCTGGCCTTCGTCGTCGGCCTCGGCAGCTTTGCCCACTGCATCGCCGCCAGCGGAGAGATCCTCACCACCGTCTTCACCGGCAAGACCCCTTTTCTCTCCTATCCCCAGTGGCTCCTCCCCGCCGTAGCCGGAAACATCTGCGGAGGAGTCGGCATGGTCACCCTGCTGGAATACGGACAGGTTATCTACGGAGGCGACGCCGAAGCCGAGGCCCTCCCCCCAGCCCCCGCAACGACAGCCGCTTCGAAATCTACCGATGAAGTCGCCCAGGGATGACCGGCCTCACGATGGCCTGCCGGCCGGGCCTCCTGCGCGGAGGGCGGTCACTTCGTGACGTGTATACCGGCTTCGCCCAGGGCCTCCCGCTGGTCGGCGCGAAAATTCTTGATCGCGACCAACGGGAGGCCCACGGCGAAGCCCCAATACGTGTCACGAAGTGACCGCCGCCCGCGCAGGGCGACCATAAAGGTTGACCCCCCGCCGACAACACGGTAAACTCATTAAGTTTGGCGCTGCAGCCAGTGTGTCTCGAAGTCAGGGACCCCCGGCTCGAGCCAGGGAATCAGGTCTACGATCTACATCTGACCCCGCTCCCGCACGCCCCATGCAGCACAATTCATCAAGGAAGCGGTAGAGCTCCCCCGAGCGCACGCTTAGAGGTTTCAAACCATGTACGCAGTCATCCGCACCGGCGGCAAGCAGTATCGGGTCGCTCCCGGCGACACCCTGAAGATCGAGACCACGGCCCACAACGACGGAGCCGTCGAGTTCTCCGACGTCATCGCCGTCTCCGGCTCCGAGGGCAAGTTCGAAAGCGACCTGAACGGCGCCAAGGTGACCGCGTCGGTCGTCGGCGAAGGCCGCGGCGACAAGATCCTCGTCTTCAAGCTGAAGCGCAAGAAGCAGTACAAGAAGATGCAGGGACACCGCCAGAACTACGTCGAGGTCAAGATCAACGAGATCCTCGTCAACGGCAAGTCGCTCCAGTAACCCGCTAACCGTCTATCGCGGTTTTGCAGGTTACCCAAAATTTAGGATTTCCAAGCGCAACGCTCCCGAAGATTTCGGGGGAGCGGCGCGAAAAGAGGCAATCGAAATGGCACATAAAAAAGGACTTGGTTCATCTAAAAACGGTCGCGACTCCAACGCACAGCGCCTCGGCGTCAAGCGCTTCGGCGGCCAGACGGTCACCGGCGGCTCCATCCTGGTTCGCCAGCGCGGAACCCCGCTGAAGCCCGGAACCAACGTCGGCCGCGGCAAGGACGACACCCTCTTCGCCAAGATCGACGGCGTGGTCCGCTTCCAGGACCGTGGCCAACACGGCCGCTTCGTCTCGATCGATCCGATCGCCACCGCATAACAGCGCCGCATCGCTTCCTACAAATTCACAAGAAAGTGCCCTGCCAAAGCAGGGCACTTTCTTGTGCTTCGGAGCGCCCTCCCGCCTCACCCGGGCCCCCATAGAGTGGTACTGTGGTTTTATGGGGGGAAGATGAAGCAACTCAGTGGTTTGATTCTGTTGGCAGCGTTAGGGTGTGCAGGATACGCATCGGCTCAGGCTGCTCAAAACAGTACACAAGCCAGCTCACCCGACGCGACAGGCCAGCAGATCTTTCGCACGCGATGTGCCTCCTGCCACGGCACCACTGGCAACGGCGGTGAGTTCGCTCCCGGCATCGTCGCCCGCGTTCCACTGCGCAGCGACGAAGAGCTCATCCATCTTCTGCACGACGGTCTTCCCTCCTCCGGCATGCCGGCCTTCCCGGATCTGGAGGGCCCGGACCGCGATCACCTCATCCGTTTCCTTCGCACCCTGCAGCCCGGCAATGGCCTTGCGGCCGCAAGCATCACCGTTAAGCTGCAGAAGGGCGGAACCCTCTCCGGCACAGCGCTGAACCGCTCCGCCACCGATCTTCAGCTTCTCGATACCCAGCAGAAGCTCCACCTTCTGCGTAAGACCGCGAACGACACCTGGCGCGCTGTCACATCGCAGACATCCTGGACGAGCTACAACGGCACTGGCGGCGGCGACCGTTACAGCAAGCTGACACAGATCACCCCGGCCAACGTGCGCACGCTCCAGCCGCGTTGGATCTTCGGACTGAGCGGCACGCACAGCCTGCAGACCACGCCGGTCGTCGCGGATGGCGTCCTGTACGTCACTTCGGCAAACGAGTGCTACGCGCTCGATGCGGGCAGCGGCCGCCAGATCTGGCATTGGCAGCGGCAGCGAACCAAAGGTGTGATGGGGGGCGGCGCGAACCGCGGCGCGGCGATCGCAGGCGACCGTGTCTTCCTGGCCACGGACAACGCGCATCTCGTCGCGCTGGACCGCTCGACCGGCAAACTGCTGTGGGATACCACCATGGCCGACTGGCAACAGAACTACAACGGTACCGGAGCGCCGCTGCCCGTAGGGAACATGATCGTAGCCGGCATTGCGGGGGGAGACGACGGCGCGCGCGGCTTCATCGCCGCCTATGCACAGGACACCGGCAAAGAGCTGTGGCGTACCTGGACAGTCCCGCAGCGCGGTGAGCCCGGCAGCGAAACATGGCAAGGCAACGGCATCGATCATCCCGGCGGAGCCACCTGGATGACCGGAAGCTACGACCCGGAACTGGATACCCTCTTCTGGCCCGTGGGCAATCCCGGTCCTGACCTTATCGGCGACCAGCGAGGCGGAGATAATCTCTACACCGAATCCATCCTCGCCCTGGAACCGAAGACGGGCAGAATGAAGTGGTACTTCCAGTTCACGCCTCACGACGTGCACGACTTCGATGCCATGGCGCCCAGCGCGCTGATCGACACCACGTGGGAGGGAACGCCGCGCAACCTGCTGGTGCAGGCCAATCGCAACGGCTTCCTCTACGTGCTGGACCGTACCAACGGCAAGTTCCTCTTCGGAACCGCGTACACGCCAAAGCTCACATGGGCCACAGGGCTCGACGCTAACGGCCACCCCATTCCGGCACCGGGCAACGAAGCGACGCACGAAGGAACCCTGGCCTGTCCGTGGCTGAATGGAGCTTCCAACTGGTACTCGTCCTCGTGGAACCCTGGAACAGGCCTTTACTATGTGCAGACCAACGACAAGTGCGGCATCTACACCCGCACCGATATGACCTTCCAGCTCGGCCGCGGATACATGGGCGGCTCCTTCACCGGCGATCCGAAAGATCCCGGCGTGCGTATCCTGCGCGCCTTTGACATCCACACCGGAAAACCCATCTGGCAACTCCCGCAGACCGGCGCAGGAGACACATGGGGCGGAGTGCTCAGCACGGCGGGCGGCGTCGTCTTCTTCGGAGCAGACGACAGCAGTTTTGCCGCGGCCGACGCCAAGACGGGCAAGCCGCTGTGGAGCTTCCAGACCAACGCAGCGCCGCACTCTTCACCCATGACCTACGAGTTCGACGGCCATCAATACATCGTGACTACCGCGGGCTCTGACATTGTGGCATTCGCCCTGCCGGAAACCTCACACTGATCCGCCGGCTGCAAGACCTGAATAAGCCTTTGCGACGCCCTACGCGGGCGGCGGTCACTTCGTGACGGGTATACCGGCTTCGCCATGGGCCTCCCGCTGGTCGGCGCAAAGATTTTCGTAAGCGACCAACGGGAGCCCCACCCCGAAGGGAGTACACAAGTCACGAAGTGACCGCCCCACGCGCAATGGGCCCGGCCGGCAGGCCATCCTTCTTTCCTCAAAAAAAACGATTTGAATCTGTCGATACTGCCTAGGCCTGCGACGGGGAGTACCGGTTTGCGCTGCGTGCTTTGGCCTTCGCAGCCTCCTCATCCCGATTCTTCGGAGGCGTATTCGTCTCCAGCGCAGCCAGAAGCTGCGTTGAGACGCTGGCCACCCCATCCACTGCAGCCTGGAAAGCCGCCTCGTTGGCCTTTGAAGGCTTATTGAATCCGCTGATCTTCCTGACAAATTGCAGTGAGGCAGCGCGGATCTCGTCTGGAGTCACGGGCGGATCGAAGTTGAAGAGCATCCTGATATTTCGGCACATGGATCGAGACCTCGGCATGTGATCTGGCGAGCGCAAAAAAACTCGCACCTTCACTTTAATCCTGTCCGCTCCAGTCCGTAAGGCTACCTGTCACTCTTCACCACGGGCTTTCCTTTTTCGTTCAGCCCAATCCTCGCCATCGGGGTGTGGTGGTCGTGGGTGAAGAGCACCAGCCAGTTCTCCGGAATCGCCCTCTCATAGAAACGTTTGCGCTGAGCGATCGACTCCAGCGGATCGAGATCGTATCCCATCACCCAGGTGGGATCGAGATGGGCGCTGGTTGGAATCAGGTCGGAGATGTAGCAGGCGTGTTCTCCGCCCGATTCGATATGCACCGCCATCAACTGGCGCGTGTGGCCGGGAAAGAGCTCGACCGAGATTCCGGGGACGATCTCCGCACTCTCCCGCAGGTCTTCGGTCGTCAGGAGCGTCATCTGTCCCGATTCCACCAGAGGATCATAGTTCGGCGAGAGGTAGCTGACGCGGTCACGATCGAGCTGCAGATGCCCGTGCTCCACCTCGCCGCGATGCGCGAAGTATCGCGCATTGGGAAACGTCGGGGTAACCGAACCATCAGGATGAAACGTCGTATTCCAGCCGCAGTGGTCGAAGTGCAGATGCGAGTTGATGACGATATCAACCTCTTCGGGCCGAACTCCCGCCGCAGCGAGCGACTTCGGCAGAAGCTCCTGATTCTCCAGAATCTCCCGCATCTTCTCGTTCTGCTTGTTGCCTATGCCTGTCTCGATCACGACCGTGTGGGCTCCGGTCCGGACGACCACGGTGTTCAGGCCCAGCAGGATGCGGTTTTGCTCGTCCGCGGGGGTGCGCTTCTGCCATAGCATCTTGGGGACGACGCCATACATCGCTCCACCGTCGAGCAGGTAGGTTCCGTCGGTGCAGACCGTGATCTCGAAGCCGCCGAGCTGTGTGCGTGCGCGCACCAAGTCAGCGGTACCCACAGCGTGGGGGGCGTTGTCCGTCATCCCAACCATGTTAGCGGGCTGGGATGACGGAACGCGAGGAGCGAATGTCAGACCCGCTACGCGTGGGAAGTAGCCGCCATCATATCGGGAGTCCTGGAGACTCCCTCGAGGGAGGTTACGACCATCGCGTCGGTTGCTTCGTCGGAGGCTTCAGCCGCCGGAACCGTGTCGCGCTTGTTCTGGAAGCACTGACGGCACAGGACCGGCCGTCCCTGCGTTGGTTTGAAGGGAACCGTGGTCTCGATCCCGCAGTCCGAGCAGACGGTGCGAGTTTCAGTGCGCGAGATTCCGGCGGCGGCAGGACCGCCTCCCGCACGCACCGCAGCACCGGCACGCCTGGACTTGCAAGGCTTGCAACGCTTGGGGTCGTTCTTGAACTGTTTGTCAAAAAAGAAGAGTTGTTCGCCGGCAGTGAAGATAAACTCTCCACCGCAATCTGCACAGGTTAATAACCGATCTACAAATTCCATAGCCGCGTCTCCCGGTCTGCGGGACAGGTGAAGGCTCAGTGGAATTCCATGCAGGCTCCCTATGAGCGATCATCCTGCCGTTGATGGTGCAACGTGGTCCTGGGGACCGCCAGAAGGCGGAAAATACTCCAGTCATGCGAGCCGTGAAAGATGAACTTTCACTGCTTTTGCCAGGTCGATAGCGGGAGTCCATCGCTGGCGTTCTCGGAAGGCCACCTCCCTCTGCAGAGAGGTGGCTATTTCGGTAGGAGCTTTGTGATTAGTCCTGCTCCTTGCGGACTTTCTTGCGATTACGCTTACGGGCGAGCGCTTCTTTGACACGCTTTTTTTCACCCGGTTTTAGATAGAAGGAGTGGCGCTTGACTTCTTTGATAATGTCTTCAGTCTGCACCTTGCGCTTGAAGCGACGCAGGGCATTTTCAAGCGGTTCGCCTTCTTGAACTCGAACCTCTGCCAAGAAAAACACCTCCAAACATTCCCAGAGAGGGACATGAAATAGAATACTTCATTTTTCCCGGATTTCGTGAGGATTTGGAGAAATCTTGCCGGATTCGGAAGTTCAGTTGCTTGGAGATTTGTACCTCCTGCTGCCTATTTTCCGGTAACCCCTGCTCCTCCCCGGTTTACAAAGCAACAGATGTTCCTTACGTTGAGCGGATAAATCTTTCGCGCCGTAAAATCTTTTTATCTAGGGGGTGGAGATGATCAGGAGTTATCAGGGCAAGACGCCCGTGGTCCCGGAGAGCTGTTACGTAGACGCTTCCGCTCAGGTAATCGGGGACGTGGAACTGGGGGAACACGCCAGCGTCTGGATGAACGCGGTGGTTCGGGGAGACGTGAACTCGATTCGAATCGGGGCGAAGAGCAATGTACAGGACTGCGCGGTGCTGCACGGGATGCGTTATCTCTACCCTGTCACCCTCGGCGAGATGGTCACGATCGGGCACAATGCGACGGTGCATGGATGCACGCTTGAGGATGCCGTGCTGGTGGGGATCGGCGCCGTGATCCTGAACCATGCCCGGGTGGGCGAAGGATCCATTATTGCGGCGGGCGCTGTGATCCCGGAGCACGCGGTCATTCCTCCACGATCGCTGGTGGTGGGGATTCCGGGAAAGGTGAAGAGAGAGCTCGGCGAGGAGGATCACAAGATGATCCTTCGCTACGCCGAAAACTACCTGGACTACACGACGATCTATCTTGCAGAACAGAAAAGGTAGAAAAGGTAGAGCGACTTTAGGACCCCTCTTCAAATCTTCTTTTTTAGAAGAAAAGATGGCCTGCCGGCCGGGCCCGCTGCGCGCGGTGCGATCACTTCGTGACTCGTATACGAGCTTCGCCGTGGGCCTCCCGTTGGTCGGCGTAAAGATTCTTGTTCGCGACCAACGGGAGCGCCACCCGAAGGGGTATACAAGTCACGAAGTGACCGCCGCCCGCGCAGGGCGACCGCGCGGCAGCGCACGCTCCTCACCAGAAGAATCTGTCGATACGCCTAGTCTGTTCCCTCTCGCGCATCCTTCCACAGATCGATGGAGCCTTCCTTGGCGTGCCTGTCGATCTCGGCCAGCTCGGCTTCGGTGAAGCGGAGATTTTTGACCGCGTCGAGCGAGTCGTCGAGCTGCTCCACATTGCGCGCTCCAATCAGAGCCGAGGTGACGCAAGAGTTCCGCAGCACCCACGCGATCGCCATCTGGGCGAGCGTCTGGTTGCGGCTCCTGGCGATCTCATTCAATGCTCGGACGTGCCCCAGGTTCTCCTCGTTAAGGAAGCCTTTGCTGAGCGAGCCCTCGGAGTTGGCACGGGAGTTCTTCGGCACGCCGTCGAGATATTTGCTGGTAAGAAGTCCCTGGGCGAGCGGTGAGAAGGCGATGCAGCCGGTGCCCAGTGTCTCCAGTGTTCCGAGGAGCTCCTTCTCGATCCAGCGATTCAGCATGGAGTAGGACGGCTGATGAATCAACAGCGGCACGCCTTCACTGCGCAGAAGGTCTGCGGCCTCGAGCGTGCGCTCCGGGCTATAGGACGAGATGCCGACGTAGAGCGCCTTGCCCTGGCGGACGGCCTGGATCAGCGCACCCATCGTCTCTTCGAGCGGCGTGTTCTTGTCAGGCCGGTGCGAGTAGAAGATGTCGACGTACTCCAGCCCCATGCGGTGCAGGCTCTCATCGAGCGAGGCCAGAAGATATTTGCGCGAGCCTCCGATGCCGTAGGGGCCGGGCCACATATCCCAGCCAGCCTTGGTGGAAATAATCAGCTCCTTGCGATAGGGCTGGAGATCTTTGCGGAGAATCTCACCGAAGTTCTCCTCGGCAGAGCCGTACGGCGGCCCATAGTTATTGGCGAGATCGAAGTGGGTCACTCCACGATCGAAGGCGCGGCGAACCATGGCGCGGCCGGTCTCGAAGACATCAGCTCCGCCGAAGTTCTGCCAGAGGCCGAGTGAAATTGGGGGGAGAACGATACCGGACCGGCCACAGCGGCGGAACTCTGCCTGTTCATAACGCTTCGAATCTGCCACGTAATTCATTCACCTGCTCCTTATCGAAACATCCCGTTCAGGAATATCGTACGACGTATGTCGTCAACCATTGACGCACACTGCGAAGAGAGCGAATTTCGCTACACTGGAACATAATGGCAACCATCAAAGCAGTACGCGGGACCAGGGATCTCCTTCCCCCGGACACCACTCTTTGGAATCACGTAGAGGCCTCGGCGCGATCGGTCTTCGCACGGTATGGATTTGGTGAGATTCGCACGCCTCTCTTCGAAGTGACGGAGCTGTTCGCGCGCAGCGTGGGCGAGGAGACCGACATCGTCTCGAAAGAGATGTACACGTGGGAGGACCGGGGACGCGCAGAGAGCGACCGCGGGCAAAGCCTGACGCTGCGCCCTGAGAACACCGCCGGAGTCGTCCGTGCCTACATCGAGCACGGAATGGCCGACAGCGGAATGATCGAGAAGCTCTTCTACATCGGGCCGCAGTTCAGGCGCGAGCGTCCGCAGCGCGGACGATATCGCCAGTTCTGGCAGATCGGCGCCGAGGTCCTGGGACCGCCGTGGTCAGGGTCGGACTCCGCTCTGCGCGACGCCGAGGTCCTGGAGATGCTGGCGACCCTGCTGGACGAGCTCGGCGTGAAGGGCTGGCATCTGGCGCTGAACTCAGTCGGATCAGCGGAGGACAGGCAGCGGTACAGCGACGCGCTGCGCGAGGCACTGGCTCCCGTGAAGCACCTCATGTGCGAGGACAACCAGCGGCGGGCGGAGACGAATCCGCTGCGTGTGCTGGACTCGAAGGATCCCAACGACCAGGGCATCATCGATGGCCTGCCCAAGATCGCGGACTTCCTTGGCGAGGATTCCCGCGCTCACTTCGAACAGGTCAAGGCGGCGCTCGACGTCTGCGGCGTTCCGTATACGGTCGAGCCGCGGCTGGTGCGCGGGCTCGACTACTACACACGGACGACCTTCGAGTTCACAGTGCCGGACGGCAACGGCCTGGGAACGCAGAACGCGCTGCTCGGAGGTGGCCGCTACGACGGCCTGAGCGAGATGCTGGGCGGTCCCAGAGCCCCCGGGATCGGCTTCGCGATCGGTGAAGACCGGCTGATCTTGACGCTACAGGCGCAGGCCACGGAACAGGAGCCGAAGAAACTCGACGCCTTCATCGCTCCCATGGGAGTAGCGCAGAATCCGGGTGCTCTAAAACTGGCGCAGGAGCTGCGGCGCGCAGGCCTGACCGTCGAGGTAGGCGATGGGAACTTCCGGCTGAAGAAATCCTTCGAAGCCGCCGACAAGCTGGCCCGAAGAATGGTGATCTTCGGTGAAGACGAGGCCTCAAGCGGTCTCCTGACGGTGAAAGACTTCTCCGCGGGCGAACAGGAGAAGATCCCTCGCGAAGAACTGGCAGCAGCCCTGAAAGGCTAGCCGGAAACAGTCCTTCCCTCCGTCTGGAGATAACTATTTGGCTGCTGCCGCACCCGTTGTGAATGGAGGCTGGATGGAGCGCAGAGGGTTCTTCAGGATGGCTGCCGCAGCGGGTCTTGCCGGCGCAGCGCAGGTTCAGGGCGCCGCTCAGACAGGATCATCGCCAGCCTCCGAACCCTTCCTCGAGCGCGCGAACCCGAATCAGCCCGGCCGCGGCAAGGTCTTCGCGCTGATCACGCCGCATCTCGACGATGGCCCCATCTTTGCCGGCGGCACCGTGGCGAAGATGCTCAACGAAGGCTACACCGGCTACTTCATCCGCGTGAGCAACGACGAGAAGGACTCCTACAACCTGACGCTGGGCGAGACCGTGCTGGCCAACGAGCAGGATGCGGCACGGTTCGTCGAGGTAGCCGGGTTGAAGAAGCGTTACGACCTGCAGTATCGCAATCACGGGCTTGACGACGTCTCCCGCATGGAGATGCGCGTGCGACTGATGTTTCTCTTTCGTCTGCTCAAGGTCGATACGGTACTGAGCTATGACCCCTGGGGACACTACGAGGAGAATCCCGACCACTACGTCACCGCGCAGGCCGTCGAAGCTGCCTGCTGGATGTCTGCCGACCACCTCGACTTCCCGGAGCAGTTCGACGCCGGCCTGAAAGTACATTCCGTAACCGAAAAATATTATTTCGCGCGAGGTCCGCAGCTGGTCAATCGCGTCGTCGACATCGGCCCGACGCTGAAGCAGAAGATCGCCTACATCCAGTCCTGCAAGACGATGATCACCAACATGGTGCGGAGCGCCAATGACTCGCTGACCGCGAAGGGTCTGCGTATTCCGGCCTTCTCCGGCCAGCAGGAGTCGGCCAACGACGCCTTCATCCAGGCGGCCTTCATCGAGCGCGACCGAACCATCGGGGCAAAGTACGGCCTCGAATATGCGGAAGAATTCCACTACATCGGGCCCGACCACTCCCTCGACGAATACATCCGCGCCCATGCCGAACATATCTGAAGGCGTCAGATATGCATTGATGGTCCGAGGCCCATGCACAGACGAATTTAATTCGGCAAATCACTTCCCACAATGTATGGTCGGCCACGCGACTGCAAGGGGAAGTGTGGCCGAGAAGACAAGTCTGCGCAATGTATTCGTCAATAAGGGCGAAGATGTTGTCAAGTGCGAAGATATCCTGCCGCTGCTGTGAAGCAACGCTCTGGG
>Ga0193742_1001597_pt1 | contig 13525 bp, 17 predicted proteins | sample L2c1metaG_FD_165511 | JGI IMG/M metagenome (GOLD analysis project Ga0193742, IMG submission 165511) | Soil microbial communities from a riparian zone of the East river system, Colorado, United States - L2c1 | ecosystem: Environmental > Terrestrial > Soil > Riparian zone | place: USA: East River... | reverse complement strand
CGACTCGCCGCAAAATAATATAAAACAAAAGCGGCCCCAATTTGGGGCCGCTTTTGTTTTATTATTCATAGTAAATTTTATACCGAGAAGCTTTCGCCGCAGCCACAGGTACGGCTGGCGTTAGGGTTATTAAAACTGAAACCCTTACCGTTAAGCCCGTCAGAAAAATCAAGCTCGGTACCGGCAAGGTACAGGAATGACTTCATGTCGAGCGCAAAACGGATACCATGGTCTTCAAAAAACTGGTCGCCCTTTTTTTCTTCGTTATCAAAATCAAGATTGTATGATAAACCAGAGCACCCTCCCCCCTGAACAGATACACGCAGAAAATAAGAGGCATCAAGCCCCGAATCCTGCATCAGGTGTTCTATTTTACTTTTTGCTTTATCAGTTATCGTTACCATTGTTATTCGTATTTAGTAATTAGTATCAGGTATCAAGAATTTAACTTAAAATTAGTACCAACTATATCTTGATACTAACTACTTGATACTTGCTACCAATTAATGATGTACTTTTTCGCTTACAATTGGCTCTAAGCCATTTTTTACGCGGAAATCATTAATTGCTGCTTTAATAGCATCCTCTGCCAACACTGAGCAGTGAATTTTTACTGGTGGCAGAGCAAGTTCTTCAACGATATCCATGTTGTCGATCTTCATGGCATCGTCAATGCTTTTGCCTTTTAACCACTCGGTAGCCAATGATGAAGAAGCGATTGCTGAACCACATCCAAAAGTTTTAAATTTTGCATCAGTGATAACATTATTATCATCAACCTGAATTTGCAGACGCATAACGTCGCCGCACTCAGGTGCACCTACCAAACCAGTACCAACTTTGTGGCTGCTTTTATCCAAAGTGCCCACATTGCGGGGATTCGTATAGTGGTCAATTACTTTATCTGAATATGCCATTTTATTTAATTTAAATATTTGAATATTTGTTAATTTGAAAATGAATCCAAATTATTTTATCTATGAGTTTAATTGTTTTTATGATGCTGGCAATTTTCCATTCTTCAAATTACCACATTTTCAAATCAATTAATGTTCTGCCCACTCAATGGAGTTAAGGTCAATGCCTTCTTTAAACATTTCCCAAAGTGGTGATAGCTCGCGTAAATGGGTAACCGATTGCTTGGTTACTTTGATAGCGTAATCAACCTCTTCTTCAGTAGTGAACCTGCCTAAACCAAAACGGATAGACGAGTGTGCCAGATCGTCTGACAAGCCTAAGCTTTTCAGTACGTATGATGGCTCCAATGAAGCTGAAGTACAGGCCGATCCAGATGATACAGCAAGGTCTTTCATAGCCATCATTAAACCTTCGCCCTCAACATATTTAAATGATATGTTAGCTACATGTGGCAAGCGGTGTTCAACGTTACCGTTTACATAGCTTTCTTCCAGCACAGTTAATTCTGATTGTAATTTATCACGTAAAGCCGACAAACGTTTCGCTTCGCTTTCCATTTCTAAACCGCAAAGTTCGCAAGCTTTACCTAAGCCAACAATACCTGGTACGTTCAATGTACCTGAACGCATACCGCGTTCGTGGCCACCACCGTCCATTTGTGCGGTAACTTTTACCCTTGGTCCTTTACGCCTAACGTATAATGCGCCAACGCCTTTAGGGCCATATATTTTGTGTGCCGATAATGCCAGCAGGTCAATGCCATCGGCATTTACGTCAACCGGTATTTTACCAACTGCCTGTACAGCATCTGTCATAAACAAAGCACCGTATTTGTGCGCAATGGCAGATATTTCTTTGATGGGCTGTATAACACCAATTTCATTATTACCATACATAACCGATACTAAAATAGTGTCAGTGGTCATTGCTTGTTCTAAAACAGCAAGATCAACCAAACCGTCTTCTTTAACCGGAAGATAAGTAACCCTGCCTCCCAATTTTTCTACGTGTTTACAGGCATCAAGCACTGCTTTATGTTCTGTAACCGTAGTGATAATATGGTTACCTTTATCTTTATACATTTCAAATACACCCTTAATGGCAAGGTTATCTGACTCCGTAGCACCCGATGTAAAAATGATCTCCTTATCAGATGCGCCTATTAATTTGGCTACCTGCTCACGTGCATAATCAACACCCTCTTCGGCCACCCATCCAAAAGGATGGTTACGGCTGGCTGCATTACCAAATTTTTCGTTAAAATAAGGTAACATAGCCTCAAGTACCCGTGGATCCATGGGTGTTGTTGCATTATTATCTAAATAAATTGGGATGTTCATATTCTAAAATGTATTAATAAAGCAAAGATACGCAAGTTTTTATTTAAAATCATTCAAAACAAAACGTAAATTATCAAAGCTGACTATTAATTTACAATATTTGGACATGAATAAAGTAGAGCATATAGGTATTGCCGTAAGCAGTATAAAAATTGCCGGTGATATATATGAAAAACTATTAAATACCACCATCTACAAAACCGAACTGGTAGAACAGGAGGGTGTGGAGACCGCTTTTTTACAAACCGGCCCCAATAAAATTGAATTGCTGCAAGCCCTTCATGATGACAGTCCAATTGCAAAATTTATAGCCAAAAAAGGGGAAGGCATACACCATATTGCTTTTGAGGTAGATGATATTGAAGCCGAAATGCAGCGTTTAAAGCAGGCAGGGTTTGTGTTGTTAAGCGATAAACCCAAGCCTGGTGCCGATGATAAATTAGTGTGCTTTGTGCACCCCAAAAGCGCCAATGGGGTTTTGATTGAGCTGTGCCAGGAGAGAAAATAGGGTGCGTGATGCGGGGATCGGGTTGTGGGTAATTTGATAAAATTCCATATTCCGCAACCCGATCCCCGCACCACGCAACACAATACCCGCACCAATAAAACTTTTTAACCAGGATTTTTTACTTTTGACTTTTTTTATTACATTTGCGCCTCTTTTAGAAAGAATAGAAGAAAAAGTTTATATATAATGAAAAAAGATCTGCATCCATCAAACTATAGATTAGTTGTTTTTAAAGATATGTCAAATGACTATTCTTTCATGACTAAATCATGCATCGATACACGTGAAACCATTAAATGGGAAGACGGTAACGAGTATCCATTGATCAAATTAGAAATTTCGCATACATCGCACCCTTTTTATACCGGTAAAATGAAACTGGTTGATACTGCAGGCCGTATCGATAAATTCCGTACACGTTACAACAAGAAATAATTGCTTGTTTAATTAAATATTTATAAGTCTCGGTTGTACAGCCGGGACTTTTTTTATTTTTGCGCATGGCTATTATCCTTTTTGACGATAACGCACACCAAACACTGCTTCCGCTTACTTATACCCGGCCCGTGGCCGATTTGCGCATAGGTATACTTACCATAGCCGAAAAGTGGACTAAATATTTAAACAAGGATCATTCTTTTCATACCCTTGATTATTTACAGGCTAAGTTCCCCGTAAAAATTGAAGCAGATAACTTATTCATAAACGGAGCAGTTTGTCCCGATGAAAACTTATTGGGGGCTATTGATAAACTGCAAACCGGCCAGGCGCTTAAGTACAACGACCAATTATTGGCCGTAAGGTTAAACCAAACTGATGCGGGCAATTTTGACGCACAGGTCGACTTTAGCACCGTTATTAACTATTCCGGCTTGTTTGTATCCTTACTTTACCCGGAGGATATTTTCAGGAACAACAATACGGAGTTGCGTAAGGACTTTGCTTTACTTACCAAAGGCCGTACAAGCGCAACTATAAGCTCAACCAATACCATTATAGGTGGTGATTTTTTTGCGGAAGAAGGCGCTGTAGCCGAATGTTCAACATTTAACACCACCAACGGGCCAATATATTTAGCCGGCAATACCGAAATTTGGGAAGGTACCCATATCCGTGGAGCTTTTGCCATTTGCGAGCACTCACAGGTGAAAATGGGAGCGAAAATATACGGAGCCACTACTGTTGGCCCATACTCGCGTGTTGGCGGCGAAATAAACAACGCAGTGATCTGGGGATATTCATCTAAAGGACATGAGGGCTATTTGGGCAATTCTGTACTGGGCGAGTGGTGCAATATAGGTGCCGACTCTAATAACTCCAATCTTAAAAATAATTATTCGGATGTTAGGCTGTGGGATTATAACACCCAGCGTTTCCGTAATACAGGCTTACAGTTTTGCGGCTTAATCATGGCTGATCATGCCAAATGTGGCATCAATACCATGTTCAATACCGGCACAGTGGTAGGGGTAAGCGCCAATATTTTTGGTTCGGGCTTCCCGCGTCATTTTGTGCCCGATTTTGCATGGGGCGGCGCGCAGGGTTTTGAAGTGTATGATATCAATAAAATGTTTGAAACCGCCGAAAAGGTTTTTGACCGTCGCGACCATCGTGTATTTGGTGAAACAGAACAAAACCTATTACTAAAGATATTTGAATTAACAGAGGAGTACAGAAGATTTTAGTGAGTAGTTATTGGTTGATTGTGCGAATGGTTGAAGCATGTTCAATCAATAAACAACCACTCACCTAATCAACTTAGTTAACCACTCACCACATTAACGTAATTACTAAAATAAAAATCATGAGAAAAAAAATTGTTGCCGGAAACTGGAAAATGAACCTTGATTATAATGAAGGTTTAGGTGTATTTTCTGAGATCATCAATATGGTAAAAGATGAGGCGACCGGAACACAGGAAGTAGTTGTTTGCAGCCCTTTTATACACATCCATAGCCTGGTACAAATGGCAAAAGGTTATAATAAAGTTGTAGTAGGTGCACAAAACGCCCACCAGGCCGAATCAGGCGCATACACGGGCGAAACATCTGCAAAAATGATTAAATCTATTGGAGCCGCTTACGTGATCATTGGCCACTCAGAGCGTCGCCAGTATTTTGGCGAAAACAATGAATTGCTGGCAAAAAAAACCGATACTGTTTTAAAGCATGATCTGCACCCAATTTTTTGCATTGGCGAAACCCTGCAGGAGCGCGAAGCCAATCAGCATTTTGATGTGATAAGTACTCAGCTTGTTGAAGGTGTTTTTCATTTAGATGCCGCCCAGTTTGCAAAGTTGGTTTTAGCTTATGAGCCAGTTTGGGCCATAGGTACAGGTGTAACTGCATCATCGGCTCAGGCACAGGAGATACATGAGTTTATCCGTAAAGAAATAGCTGCAAAATACAATCAGGAAGTTGCCGATAATACCACCATTTTATATGGCGGCAGCTGCAATCCTAAAAACGCGGCCGAATTATTTGCCCAGCCAGATATTGACGGCGGACTAATTGGCGGCGCTTCCCTTAAATCGCGCGATTTTGTTGATATTATAAAAACATTTAATTAGTTAGATTTGAGATGTGAGATTTGAGATAAAACATCACATTGCTTAGAATTACAAACAGAAACAGACATACGCTGTTAAGTTTAAAAAAACTCAAATCTCACATCTCAATACTCATATCTAACAATGAGGAAGCTATTAAAGGTTCTGTTACCGGTTTTAATTGATTTTGGCATCTTTGGGGTAGTGGTCAAGTATAATATGCCTGATCATCCCATGAAGCTGATAGAGATTGGTAATGGTAACCTATACAGTTTAATGGCCTACTTTCATCTTTTTTGGCTTTTATTGCTTGCTGTGGGAATTTTAACCCAATACCTGATCATTGTACCTTTATGGGATAATAAAGCTGTAAAAAGCGTAAAAGCCCGCATAATTATAGGGATATGCATTGCTGTTATTTGCATAGCATTTGCAGGCGCTATCAGTTATATTATATGGGACCCAACCGAAGGACGGGGACCTTTACTCAGCTTTTGGTGGTATCTTTCTGAAATACAGCTTGTTTATTGGGTAGTTACCTTTATCATATTGTACCTGATGGATAAGCATAAGTTTGTAAAAGCCACACCTGAAGAAATTGAAAGCTCTGTATAATTAAAGCCATGCCGAACTTGTTTCGGCATTCCACATACGGATTAACTGTCCTGAGCGATCCTGAAACAAGTTCAGGATGACTTTATTAGCTATCTATTTTATAATGAACTACTACGAATTGCTTTTTACCACCATCACTACCGAGGATTACCAGCAGGACCTGCTGATCAACGCTTTGGGCGAGATTGGTTTTGATACTTTTGAAGAACTGGAATTTGGCTTTAAAGCATATATCCCTACTGATGATTTTGATGAGGAAAAACTGAAGGAGCAATTATTGCCTTACCAGGAGATGTTCACTTTTAGTTATGAGATTACGCTTATTCCACAAAAAAACTGGAACGAGGTATGGGAAAGTAATTTTGAACCGATTGAGATAGGTGATAAAATATATGTAAGGGCAACCTTTCATCCTGCCAAACCAGAATTTCCTTATGAAATAGTGATCGATCCTAAAATGGCCTTTGGCACCGGGCATCATCAAACCACATCTATGATGCTGCAGCTGATGCTGGAAAATAATTTTGAAGGCAAAAAAGTATTAGATATGGGTTGCGGTACAGGTATTTTAGCCATTATGGCGGCCAAATTGAATGCTGCCGAAATTACCGCCATTGATTATGATCCGGTATGTTTTGATAGCACCATTGAAAACTCGGCACTTAACCATATTGACAACATAATACCACTGTGCGGCTCAAAAGAGGTGATCCCGGATGAACAGTATGATATTGTACTGGCCAATATTAACCGCAACATACTGCTCGACCAAATGGAGCGCTATGCCGAAGTGCTGAAACCTGATGGAGAAATCTATTTCAGCGGTTTTTATGAATCGCCCGATCTGGATATTATTACTGATGCCGCTCGTACATATGGCTTAAAGTACATTATTCACAAGAAGACTAATGAGTGGGTGGCTGCTAAGTTTATAAAATAAGAAACCCAATGTTCTTAAATATGTCATTGCCCCCTCTAAACGGCGCAGCCATCATGAACACAAAAAATAAATATAATAATGTGAATAATCTCCCACGGTAGGGGAGACTTTTAGTTTTAAGCCCTCCCTTCCGGGGGGGCTAATTGCTTCGTAAGGCAATGACATAGTTATTTATTAATAACCCACCGTAAACCTTCTCTTGATAAACTGGTTGTTTTCTAACTCATCGATGATAGCTACTGCCAGGTCTTCAATAAGAATAAAGTTCTCGCCTTTTTCATTAAACACAGGCTGATCTGTACCTAAGCGGAATTTTCCGGTACGTTTGCCATGGGCATCGGGGTGCATATTAATGGCAGGGCTTAAGAAAGTCCAGTCGAGTTCTTCTTGTTTCTTTAAAATGTTCAGATAATCGCGGGCAGCCGAAGCACCGGGTTTATAAGCCGCGGGAAAATCAGGCGAATCTACCAGTTGAACACCGGGGGCAATCTCTAAACTACCCGCGCCGCCAACAACCAACAGACGCTTAACCCCCGCTTGTTTAACCGCTTTTTGGATAGCTTCAGAACCTGCTATAAAATCGGCATAAATATTAGGGTTTGTCCAGCCGGAGTTATAAGCGCTTACTACGGCATCGTGACTGGTAAGTATACCTGCTAAATGATCAACATCAAATACATCGGCAGCTTTAGCCGTAAGTTTATCGTTGGTAATAGCCAGTTTTTCAGGATTACGGGCAATGGCGGTTACTTCATGACCGCGTTGCAATGCTTCGTTTAAAATGGTTTTGCCTACATTTCCGGTGGCGCCTATCAGTGCTATTTTCATAATTTATTTGTTTAATGTAATTAAATTTGTTACAGTTTTAAGTAAAATTTTTTATTTGAATTTCCGGCTAAAATCAGCCAGGGTAATGGTGCTTAGTTTATTGATAATGGCTGTATTCACATCGTCGGCCATGGCGTTAAGATGCTGGTTGATCTGCCGGCCAACGGAACATTGCGGGTTGGGCATGTTTTTGGCCTGGCCCAAAGCCGGGTGGTGCTTAACTGCTTTATATACATCGCTGAAAATTATTTTTTGCGGGGGCAAACCCAGCGAATAGCCGCCTGCCTTGCCTTCTTTGCTGTTAATTAAACCATAATTACGCAGGTTACGGATTTCTTTACGTACCAGTACCGGGTTAATGTTAATGCTACCTGCAATGTACTCAGATGATAAAAGTTCACCAGGCGCATGGTCAAGCAGTGTAAGTATGTGGATAGCTATTTGAAATTGCCCGTTCATCTGTAATTAAAAAAGTTACAGTACAAATATGAATTTAAATTTCTATTTTACAAATTCTTTTAATTTAGCAGGGGATTTAAATTACGTTTTGATGATAAAAGGCTAATTTAATTATGAGTTAATGCGTTAGCGTGGTGATAATTAAAAGGGGGTATTTTTCGGATTAAAGGCTATATAAACGCAAGTTGTTTTACTTATGATCAATTTTAAATAAAAAATTATGCAAATTAGTTGATAATTAGCGTAATAATAAATAATATTGCAAAGTAATTAACTTTTGCGAAACCTAAATACTATTATTAAATCACATGAAAACACTTGGAAAAAAAATCAGATTATTACGTCATCAAAAAGGGTGGAGCCAGGAGGATGTTGCCAAACGATTAGATATTTCTATTCCCGCTTTTTCGAAGATCGAAACAGGGATAACAGATATTAATTTATCGAGACTTGAGCAAATAGCAACTTTGTTCGAAATGTCAGTAGTACAGCTGCTAACATTTAATGACGCTGAGCAGGACCAGAAATTTGTTAATGAATTGGAAACTGTTAACAAACGCCTTATGGACCGTGAAACAGAAGTAATTGATCTGCAAAAAAAGGTAATTGAATTATTTGAAGAGCTAAGGCACTCAAAAGCAACTGCATAAATTTGGGGCCCGGCTTAAACCGGGCTTATTTAAAAACATAGCGCATTGTTAAATGCTTTTTCCCAAAGGTGGCCCCTACAGCGCTATGTATGGCAATCATTTTATCATTAAAATCTCCAACCCAGGATAATTCAAGTTCATCATATTGCTTTAAAGGTAAAACATATTCCTTAAGCTTTATAAATATAGCCGATTCGAGCCCGTGTTTCTGAAATTTTTGCTTGGTTCCCATTACTATCGCCCTCATTCGTGACACGCCTTTCCAGCGGTAATACAAAAATTTAAGTTTCCCTATCAGGTTAAGCTTTCCGTTAAGTGGCTTTAACATTTGGTTGGCATCCGGTAAAATAATGACGAATGATGCCGGCTCCTGATCGATATAGGCAAACCAGATGAGTTTTTCGTCCATCAGTGGCTTCATTTTTTCAAAGCTTTCTGCTATGGTAGCCTGGGTTATCGGCACAAAATTTTCAAAATCCTTCCAGGCATCGTTATAGATCTCCATAAAATCGGCCGCGAACTTTTCCATTTCCTTTATCCTGAAATGTTTAAACTCGTATCCCGGTTTTTGAATTACCCAGTTGGCAATTTTGGTGAACCGTTCTGAAAACGGCTTGTGTACATCCAGGTGATTAGTGATTTGCTCGTAAAGGGTCTTAAAACCATAATCCTCAAAAAAGGCTTTGTAATAGGGAGGGTTATAATTCATGCCGTAGGAGGGATGGGTAAAACCCTCAACCAACAAACCCCAAAAGTTATCGTTTTCGCCAAAATTAATAGGGCCATCCATGACTTGCATGCCGTTATCCTGCAACCATTTTTTGGCGGTATTAAACAACAGGAAAGCCGCCTCTTTATTATTAATGCATTCAAAAAAGCCTATGCCGCCGGTTGGCTGCTCATAATGATAAGCTTTTTTATTGTTGATAAATGCCGCAACCCGGCCAATCAATTGGTTGTTATCATCAGTAAGTATCCAGCGGGTGCATTTACCATCCTGGTGAAAATTATTTTTAGCCGGATCAAATACCGCTTCTACATCATTATCAAGCGGGCAAACCCAGGTTTTATCATCTTTATAAATAATACGGGCTACGTTTAAAAATGCTTTTTTTGATGCTTTATCTGTTACTTCTGTTATGATCATGAATGCTTGCTGGGAGGGCTAAATATAAAAAAAAGCATTCAGTGGCATGTACTGAATGCTTTTAAAAATTAGCTATGTATCTTAAAAATTAATAATCGTCGTCGTCGTCATCGTCAAATGATTCGTAGCCTCTGCCCAGATCATCATCTAAAGGGCCATCAAAATCATCCTCATCCTCATCAACTACTTTTTTCTTCGTTGTTGGGTCAAGTAATAGATCATCATCGTCTTCTTTTTCATCTTCTGAATTGTCGATCTTCTTAGTGGTCGGTTTTTTTGGCGCTCCCATTTTAACGGATTTTATTTGTAAAACTTTATCAATGTAATTTAAATCAGTTTAAAAGTATTAATTTTTTTAGCTACTTCCTTTATCTAATTCAGTAGTAAAAATAATTAAAATCATTTTTATTAAAAATATCTTTTAAAATTATTCTGTTTGTTCGCCAATGGCAACAGAATTAGGTGTAAAATCCTTAATTTGAGGTAATTCCTCTATGCTGTTTATGCCAAAATAATCCATAAACATGCTACTGGTACCATATAAAATAGGTTTTCCGAGCGCTTCCGACTTCCCAATAATGGCAATCAATTCCTTTTCGAGCAGTTTTTGTATCGAGTAATCACAATTTACACCGCGTATTTGTTCAACATCGGTTTTGGTTACCGGCTGCTTGTATGCAATAATTGCCAATGTTTCTAAAGCCGCCTGGCTCAACCTTTTTTTAGAGCGTTGTAACTGTAATAAATTAATAACCGGATGGTACTTCTTTTTTGTGAAAAACTGGTAGCCATTGCCAATCTTTACCAATTCAATAGCCAGGTTATCGTCATTATACTTATGTGTAATAGCGGTTATGCTTTCGGTTACTTCCTGGGCAGTAAAATCGCGCTCAAACGCGGCCTGCAGGCAGTACATGATCTCTTCCATGCGAATGCCCTGCTCCGACGCGAAAATTAATGCCTCTATATAATGTTCCATGTTTGTGAGTGGTGAGTTGTGAATGGTGAGTAGAAAATGGATAGTTAGCCAACCATTCACCGCTCACTATTCACCGCTCACTTTAATAATTTATAACCTGTTCCTCAATTTCGGCGGGGATATCGCGCCAGTCATATTTCTGGGTGCGTAGCTGCGGTTCAAAACCGGCTTCAATGATTGATTCCTGGATGCCTTTGGCGGTAAAGCGATGCGGTGCACCGGCAGCCGATACTACGTTTTCTTCGATCATGATAGAGCCAAAATCATTAGCCCCGGCATGTAAACATAACTGAGCCACTTGTTTACCAACGGTAAGCCATGATGCCTGTATGTTCTTGATATTGGGCAGCATGATACGGCTCAGGGCTATCATGCGGATGTATTCATCGCCGGTAACGTTATTGGTGATACCCCTTACTTTGCGTAAAAGGGTGCCATCATCCTGGAAAGGCCAGGGTATAAAGGCCACAAAGCCATAAGCACCTTCTGGTTTTTCGGCCTGTACCTCGCGGATCCAAACCAGATGCTCAAAACGCTCTTCAATGGTTTCAATATGGCCAAACATCATGGTGGCCGAGCTTGGCAGGTTAAGCTGGTGAGCGGCACGCATGACATCAAGCCACTCTTTACCACCGCATTTGCCTTTTGATATCAAACGGCGTACACGGTCATTCAGTATCTCGGCACCTGCGCCTGGTAATGAATCAAGACCGGCTTCCTGCATCGCCCTTAACACATCAATATGGGCCATGCCTTCCAGTTTGGCTACGTGTGCAACCTCTGGCGGACCTAATGAGTGTAGTTTTAACTTTGGATATAACTGTTTAAGCTCCCTGAAAAGATCAGTATAAAACTTAAGCCCCAGATCAGGGTGATGACCACCCTGTAACAGCAACTGATCGCCGCCATAGCGGAAAGTTTCCTCGATCTTCTTTTTATAAGTTTCAATATCGGTAATGTAGCTATCCTCGTGGCCGGGCCTGCGAAAAAAGTTACAGAACTTGCAATTGGCTATACATACGTTGGTGGTGTTAACATTACGGTCTATCTGCCAGGTAACCTTGCCATGCGGAACCTGCTTTTTACGCAGCTCGTTGGCGGTGTACATCAAATCGGCAGTAGGGGCGTTGTTATACAGGTAAACCCCTTCATCCTGGGTTAAAAAATCAAACCGCAAAGCGCGTTGCAACAGATCGGCTGTGTTCATTTAACAAAGATAAAGCTTTAGGTTATTAATAGTTTAATGTGAAGGGTAAGATTGACAAATTAATGAGGGGTCTATTTTCCGAAAGCCTGTTTTTAAGTACCCCGAACATTACTGTCATAATTTCTGAAGTTGGAGACCGCGGACAGCGCACAATCAATCTTTTTCTATACATAAGCCAGAAAAGTCCCGCACTTAAAATAATCTTAACTGCCATCCAAGTTTCAAAGTGTTGATTAATAGCATACCATCCCAGTAAAAACTCTAAACCAAAAGCTACAATTAAGATAAGTACAGTCAACTTTCCATTTTGCTTTAAAGCAAAATGGAAGGGAAAAAAAAGAATAGCTATTTCTGCCAATGGTAATATTAGTAGCATAAATGCGGCTAAAAAAAGGCCCTCGCCGTTGACTTTATAAAAGCTCCATTTAGTATTTCCCTCTGTAAACTGATAGATATAAAATAAGACCCATTTTAATACGATATAGCCTATGAATTTTGGAAGTGCTTTCATTTAGTTAGTTTTATACCCTACCGACTCAGGCGTCCACGCTTGAGTTAAATTTTTATAGAGCGTCCATGCTCATGTTATGGTAAGTGTGGATGCTTACCAAATTCATAGATTCAAGTGAAGGGCGCTTGAACCGGCAAAAGTTATTTCAAATTCCCTCCCCCAATGCAGTCACCCGGCTCCAGCCGGGTGACGATTATTTTCCGGCGTCCCGCCACAGTAATTCATATCAACTTCGCAGGCCGGAGGCCTGCAAATAATTAGCCACTCGGCTGGAGCCGAGCGACGGCGGCGGCAAAGTTTTAGCTCAGTAATCGGTGTAATCCCTAAATCCAATGAATCCCGGTTCAGACAAACTGAACGCTACTTCACCTTCACTGTATTATTCCCCCTATTCAAATCAGGTAGGGCAGCATCCGGGTCAATAGTTACGCTTTCAGCTTCCTGGGTGGTTGGCAGGGTAAGGGTTATCTGTTTGTGCTGTAGCCAGGTTTCAACAGGTAGGTAAGTACGGTTTTTGCTGCCGTCTTTATATTTTACTTCTATGGTAAAAGGCATAGGCAGTTGTTCTTTATTTACCACAGTTATGCTCACACCTTTAACGCCTTTATTATCTACTTGTTTGGCATCTATCAGGGCAAGGTCAAGCGTCCAGTTGTTGTAGAACCAGCCTTTCCAAAACCAACTCAGGTCTTCGCCTGCGCCATTTTCCATCGATCTGAAAAAATCATCGGGCTGCGGGTGTTTGTATGCCCATTTATTGATATAGTTGCGAAAAGCGTAGTCGAACTTGTCTTTACCTAAAATTTGCTCGCGCAGCAAAACCATTCCGAATGCAGGTTTAAAGTAGGTGAGGGGATGGCGGTATTTTTCGGCAA
>Ga0193742_1001596_pt1 | contig 13527 bp, 12 predicted proteins | sample L2c1metaG_FD_165511 | JGI IMG/M metagenome (GOLD analysis project Ga0193742, IMG submission 165511) | Soil microbial communities from a riparian zone of the East river system, Colorado, United States - L2c1 | ecosystem: Environmental > Terrestrial > Soil > Riparian zone | place: USA: East River... | reverse complement strand
CAACGAGCCCATTTCCTCGCCCGAAAGGATCACGCCGCGCCTCCGTGCAGTGTCAGCAACGCGTCTCGCACTACCTCGATGGGCAGTTCCACCGCCTGTTCACCTTCGCCGAGCGACACTACGCCGGGCGGAACCAGGTTCCCTTGGAACACCGCGGTCCCTCGGTCGGTGAGGTACACGGTCGGACAATCGCCGCCCTCACAGCCGCCGGCCACCTTCTGTAGGTTCATGGTTACAGAGTGCGGCGCCGCTAGACGGTGGTGCAAGGTGACCCGCTGGCTCAGTCGGGGTCGTGCATAAAGCTCGCCTATCGTGGCGAGCGTGAGCACTCATTTCAGTGTCGTGGTGGTCGGGGCCGGGCCCGGTGGGTATGTGGCTGCCGTGCGGGCGACGCAGCTGGGGTTGTCGGTCGCGGTCGTCGAGGAGAAGTACTGGGGTGGGGTCTGCCTCAACGTCGGGTGCATCCCGTCGAAGGCGCTGTTGCGCAACGCGGAGCTGGCCCACCTGTTCACCCACGAGAAGGACGTCTTCGGCATCAGTGGCGACGTCACCTTCGACTTCGGCAAGGCGCACGCGCGCAGCCGGGACGTCGCCGACGGGCGCGTCAAGGGCGTGCACTACCTGATGAAGAAGAACAAGATCACCGAGTTCTCCGGGCGGGGCACGTTCAGCGGGCCGAACTCGATCGAGGTGAACGGGGAGACGCTCACCTTCGACAACTGCGTCATCGCCACCGGGGCGTCGGCGAAGCTGCTGCCGGGTACCTCGCTGTCGGAGCGGGTGGTGACCTTCGAGGAGCAGATCCTCGCCAGCGAGCTGCCGGGCTCGATCATCATCGCCGGGGCCGGCGCCATCGGGGTCGAGTTCGCCTACGTGCTGGCCAACTACGGCGTCGACGTGACGATCGTCGAGTTCCTCGACCGGATGGTGCCGCTCGAAGACGTCGAGGTCGCCAAGGAACTCGCCAAGCACTACCGCAAGCTCGGCGTCACGGTCATGACGTCCACCAGGGTGGAGTCCATCGACGACTCCGGCGAGCAGGTCACCGTCGAGGTGTCCGCGAACGGCGAGCGCACGACCCTCAAGGCCGACAAGGTGTTGCAGGCCATCGGGTTCCAGCCCAACGTCACCGGCTACGGGCTGGCGACCACCGGGGTGGCGCTCACCGAGCGCGGCGCGATCGACGTCGACGGGCGGTCCCGCACCAACGTGCCGCACATCTTCGCCATCGGGGACGTCACGGCGAAGCTGATGCTCGCGCACACCGCGGAGGCCATGGGCATCATCGCCGCGGAGACCATCGGCGGCGTGGCGACGATGGAGCTCGACTACCGGATGATCCCGCGGGCCACCTACTGCCAGCCGCAGATCGCGAGCTTCGGCTACACGGAGGCGCAGGCCCGCGAGGCCGGCTTCGACGTCAAGGTCGCCAAGTTCCCGTTCACCGCCAACGGCAAGTCGCACGGCCTCGGCGACGCGCGCGGGTTCGTCAAGCTGATCTCCGACGGCAAGTACGGCGAGCTGCTCGGTGGCCACCTGATCGGGCCGGACGTCACCGAGCTGCTGCCCGAGCTGACCCTGGCCCAGCAGTGGGACCTGACCGTGCACGAGCTCGCCCGCAACGTGCACGCCCACCCAACTCTCGGCGAAGCCGTGCAGGAAGCCATCCACGGCCTAACCGGCCACATGATCAACTTGTAACCGGCGGGCTAACGCACTGAAGGACGCCTTCGCAACGGTCAACGTTGCGAAGGCGTCCTTCAGTGCGTTGGACAGCGGCCGCGGCTACTTGTCCTTGCCGAAGCGGTCCTTGGCGTCCTGGACGGCGCCAGCCGCCTTGTCGCGCAGGTCGTGGCCGGTCTCCTTGGCCTCGCCAGAGAGCTGGTCACGCTTGCCGGCGTTCTCCAGGTCCTCGTTGTCGGTCTGCTGGCCCAGCTTCTCCTTGGCCTGGCCGACGAGCTGCTCTGCCTTGTCCTTTGCCTTGTCGAACACACCCATTGGTGCTCCTCCTCTGCGCTAGTGACCTCGGAGTTCCTCGTCCGAGACCGGCGCAAACGCGGCTGAGGCGTCGGTCACTCAATCGGGTGGTCACCGCCACCATGGCCGCATGCCGCTGGTGTCGCGCAGCGCGTTGGTGGTGCAGTGCACCTCGCCGCCGCCGAAGTGCGCCCACCGCAGGTCCTCGACCCAGCGCACCCGGACCCCGGTCTGCCGCAGCGCCAGCTCGGTGGCCGCGCGGAAGACGTCCACGCCGTTTGCCTTCGGCCCGTGCGGGTCCGGCGCGGCGAGCGTCCGGGCGTCCAGCGAGACACCGTTCGGGATGCCGGGCGTCAGCGCCACGAACATCGGGAGCTGCTCCGGCCGCTGGAACAGCTCCGGCACCCGCACCAGCTCGTCGGCGCGCAGCCCGGTCTCGGTGAGCATCACCTCGAGCTGACCGTCGAGGTGGCCGGCCGCGATCTCGTTGTCCGCCAACAGCTTCTGGTCAGCAAGCAGCTCGTCCACAGTGGGCTGACGGGCCGCGCCGGTGCCCTCGAACAGCCGGGCGCCGCCCGCGCCGGCCGCCTGGGCGGCACGCAGCTCCCGCTCGGCCAGCCGCGGGTCGGCGACCATGAGCGTCCACCCGCGCGCGTTGTCCGCGCGCACCACGTGCACGGTCTCGTCGGCGTGTCCGACCATCAGCCACGACGTGTCGATCTCGATCGGCGGCTGCTCGCCCTGGCTGGTCAGCAGCCGCAGGAACGACGGCTCGGGCGCCAGCTCGCCGGCGCCGTACACCAGTCGGCCCTGCGGATAGCCGGCGTAGGGCGGCACGGACTCGATGTTGCCGGTCGCGTTGCGCAGGTCGGTGAGCCCGTCGCGGCCGTCGTCGACCAGCTGTTGCACCACGGCCACGTCCGGGCCGCGCAGCTCGCTGAACAGCTGCCGGCCGGCCGGGCGCGGCGTGCGCACGGTGGTGCCGTCACCGGTTGGCACGTCCCAGATGTTCGCCGAGCGGATCAGCACCCGCATCGTCTGCACGCCGTGCCCGCGCGGCGCGGTCGCCACGGCCGGCTCGAAGAGGTCCTGCCACCACACGTCCTGCCACCAGCCGGCGGTGCCCTTGACGTGCGCCATCGGCGCACCGGCCGCGCGCAGCGTCGAGCTGAACTGATCCCAGTCGCCGGGTTCCCAGCCGGTCGGCCAGTGCCAGTCCGCCGGCCGACCGAGACCTTCGCCGGGCTGGCCGGCCAGCACCGTGGTGGCGCGCTGCAGGTCGTTCTGCAGCAGCAGCGGCGCGACCCGCATCGCGTGCGTCGCGCTGGTCTCCTCGCCGCGGTCGGACACGGTGAACGTCAGCGTCGCCGTGCCGTCCCACACCGCCGGGTCGCGGATGACGTCGCGGCCCTCGACGGCGAGCCGCACCCCGCGTCGCAGCTCGTCGGCCGACAGCGTGCCGCCGTCCGGCAACACCTGGAAGTCCTTGCCGCGCTTGACGAAGACGCGCACGTGGTCGGCCGCGTCCACGTCGAGTCGTCCCAACGCCTGGTCGCCGAGGCCTGGCTGGGCGGCCACGTCGACGCGGGCCAGGTCGGCCTCGTCCGCACGCCCGTTCACCACCTCGTCGGCGGCGTCGTTGCAGGCCGCCAGCTCGGTGTCGATCGCGCCGCCCAGCTCGTCCAGCCGCGCCGGATCCACCTGGCAGCGGCGGCTGTCGTCGTCCAGGTTCGGCAGCAGCACGGTGTCCCCGGCCAGCGCCGGCGCCGAGGCCGCCGACGCGGGCAGCACGACCAAAACCCCGGCGACCGCCACGAGCGCCGCTATCCCGGCCCGCTTTCCCCACTTCTCCACAGAAATCTCCCTTTCCTCGTACCGGAGAAGGTAGGGAGCGAGCCGGGTGTCGGCATCGGCGAAAGGATGTACGCGGGGTCGTCAGCTGGGATGAGCGATGAATGACGCCTTCATCGCACTGGGCGCGATGAATGACGCCTTCATCGCGGTCAGTCGGTGCTGTAGCCGTTGGCGCGCAGCACGGCGACGGCACCCACCGTCACGTAGCCGCGCCAGTCCAGCTCGGCGGCCGGGGAGTAGTTGGTGAAGTCCACCTTCCAGCCGCCGTCCGCCTGCTGCCCGCCGGCCAGCCGCTTCAGGTCGGCGGCGATGACCTCGGCGGTGAACAGTGCGCGGGCCGGACGGTCCGGGAGCGGCGCGAGGTCCAGCGGACGCAGTGCCTCGTCGGCCGTGCCGCCGGCCACCGGCACCAGGCCGTCGGCCGGGATGTGCTTGCGCAGCCGCGCCAGCCCGTCGGTGTCGCCGAGCGCGTCGAGGAGCATGACGCTGAACATCAGCTCGTAGGCGTGTGGCTCGGTCAGCCCGCGGATCGTGTCCAGGCAGTAGGCGATCATCCGCGCCAGCCACGGGTGGTCCGGCGGCACGCCGGTACGCAGCGCGTTCGCCGCGACCTGCGAGGTCATCAGCAGCGTCGAGTCCGGGGCGGCGCTCGCCCAGAACGGGGCGCAGCCGGCGGGATCCTCGACTGGCAGCGCGATGGGGAGCCCGCCGTCGGGGTTGGTGTGCGCGTCGAGCCAGCTCAGCAGCGCCGCCGGCGCCGGGGCGCCAACCTCGGCGAACACCTCGAGCGCGTGCATGGCGGCGACCGGCTGGCTGGTCGCCGAGCGCAGGTCGGGCTCGAGGCCCCAGCCGTAGCCGCCGTCCGGGTTGCGGTACGCGTCGAGTGCCGCGAGCACCTTGGCCGGCTCCGCCGTGCCGAGCAGCGCGGCGAGCCGCCGTCGGTCCAGCACCCGGCCGTGCGTGGTCAGGAACGTGGTCGCTTCGTCGATACTCATGGCACCAGTGTCTCCGGCCTGTCTTGAACGAAACGGACGCTCAGCCGCCGCGCAGCACCGGGCGCAGCGCGTCCAGGACGGCGGGGTCCTCGATGGTCGACGGGACCGCCTCGTCGCGGCCGTCGGCGATGCCGCGCATGGTCTTGCGCAGGATCTTGCCGGACCGGGTCTTCGGCAGTCCGTCCACAACGGACACCTCGCGGAACGCCGCCACCGGGCCGATCTCCTTGCGCACCGCGGCGACCAGCTCCCCGCGCAGGGTTTCCTCCTCGATGTCCACACCGGACTTCAGCACCACGAACCCGCGCGGCAGCTGACCTTTCAGCGAGTCGGCGACCCCGATCACCGCACACTCGGCGACCGCGGGGTGCGCGGCGAGCACGGCCTCCATCGAGCCAGTCGACAACCGGTGGCCGGCTACGTTGATCACGTCGTCGGTGCGGCCCATGACGTAGACGTAGCCGTCGTCGTCGAGATAGCCGCCGTCGCCGGTCAGGTAGTAGCCGGGGTAGCGGGACAGGTAGGACTCGACGTAGCGGTCGTCGTCGCCCCACAGCGTCGGCAGGCAGCCGGGCGGCAGTGGCAGCTTGATCGCGATCGCGCCGTCGCGGCCGCGCGGCACCTCCGTGCCGTCCTGGTCGAGGATCCGCACGTCGTAGCCGGGCACCGGGACGCTCGGCGAGCCCGGCTTGAGCGGCAGGTCGTCCAGCCCGCGCGGGTTCGCGCAGATCGGCCAGCCGGTCTCGGTCTGCCACCAGTGGTCAACCACCGGCACGCCGAGTTTCTCGCTGGCCCAGTGGTAGGTCTCCGGGTCAAGCCGCTCGCCGGCGAGGAACAGCGTGCGGAACCCGGACAGGTCGTAGCGCGCCAGCTCCGCCGCGTCCGGGTCCACCCGCTTGATCGCCCGGAACGCGGTGGGCGCGGTGAACAGCGCCTGCACGCCGTGCTCGGCGATCACCCGCCAGAACGCGCCGGCGTCCGGCGTGCCGACCGGCTTGCCCTCGTACAGCACGGTCGTGGCGCCGACGAGCAGCGGCGCGTACACGATGTAGGAGTGCCCGACGACCCAGCCGACGTCCGAGGCGGTCCAGAACACCTCGCCGGGGTGGATGTCGTAGATGTTGGGCAGCGACCAGGCCAGCGCCACCGCGTGCCCGCCGTTGTCGCGCACCACGCCCTTGGGCTTCCCGGTGGTGCCCGAGGTGTACAGGATGTACAGCGGGTCGGTGGCCGCCACCGGCACACAGTCCACTTCGGACGCGCCGGCGACCAGCTCGTCCCAGTCCACGTCCCGCTCGCCGGGGTCGGCGCGCGCCTGCTCGCGTTGCAGCACAACGACTTTGTCCGGCTGGTGGGTGGTCGTCGACAGCGCCTCGTCGATGATCGGCTTGTACTCGACGACCCGCGTCGGCTCGACGCCGCACGACGCGGCGACGATCACTTTGGGCGTCGCGTCCTCGATCCGGCTGGCCAGCTCGCGCGGCGCGAACCCGCCGAACACCACCGAGTGCACGGCGCCGATGCGTGCGCAGGCGAGCATGGCGACGACCGCGCGCGGCACCATCGGCAGGTAGATGATCACCCGGTCGCCCTTGCCGACGCCGAGCCCGGCGAGCGCACCGGCGAAGACCGCCACCTCGTCGCGCAACTCGCGGTAGGTGTGGCGGGACTTGGCGCCGGTGACGGGGGAGTCGTAGATCAGCGCGGTCTGCTCGCCGCGACCGCCATCGACGTGCCGGTCGAGCGCGTTGTGGCAGGTGTTGAGGACGCCGTCGGGGAACCACCGGTACAGCGGAGCGGCCGAGTCGTCGAGTGCTCTGGTCGGTTTCCGTTCCCAGGCCAGGGCTTCCGCGGCGGCGAGCCAGAACCGATCCGGGTCATTTCGGCTCAGTTCGTACTGCTCGTGGTACGTGCCCATAGTGGCAACCTAAACCAGCGATCAACCCTGGTCACCGATCCCGCACGCGCGGTACGGCGGCCCGCCGGCCCACAGCGCGAGCGAGCCGTCGGCGGCCACGCCCGCGCGCAGCACGTTGGCGGTCGCGATGTCGCATTCCGCGGTGAAGGCGATCCGCTGATTCGCCGGCGTCAGCCCAGTGGCGGACAGCCGCACCCGTCCTGCCTGCCCATCGGCGGATACGACCGGCAGATAGTCCGCCAGCACCTGACGCCCTGCCGGCTTTCTGTCCACAAGGGATGGTTCCAGGACTGTCCAGGCGATGTCCTGGATCGCCGTCACCGGCACGGGCTCGCCGCTCGTGCGCACCGTGATCGACTCGGCGGCGCCGAACGGGCAGCCGGGCGTGTACAGCGCGGGTTTGCGCGCGCACTCGTCGATTCGGGCCGCGACGTGCTGGTCGATGGCGTCCCACCAGGCCAGGTCCTCGAGCGCGGGAGCCTGGACCGTGCCCGCCCCGTCCCCGTCCCTGGTCTGGGTGACGAAGCGGAGTTTCGGGGACTCGGTCACCAGCTGTGTCGTGTCGCGGCCGTAGAAGTCGTACAGGCCGGGCAGCAGCGCGTAGGCCGGCGTGGCGCGCCGGTCGTCGTACTCGCGGGCGACATGCATGGCGTTGACGTCGACGTAGCGCAGCGGGGAGTACGGGATGGTCACCTTCACGGTGGGGTTGCCCACCCGCCACCGCTCGCCGTCGGCCTTGGCGAACAGCAGTTCCCCGTGGCCGGCCAGATCGCCGGGACCGCGCAGCGTGTAGTCGACCGTCGCGGTCGGCGTGGTGGTGGCGCGCCGTGGTTGTTCACGGAGCCCGACGACCCGCCAGTCGCCGCGCAGGGCGCGCGGGTCGAGGAAGGTCCCGTCCGGCGTGTCGGTCGGTTGCGGGACGTCGGTGAGTGCGAAGGCGCCGCGAATGTCCTTGGCGCGCACCGCTTCCAGGAACCGTCGCGTCAGCTCGACAGGGCTCGCGGTCGACTCGGCGTCCTCGGCGGTCAGCGCCACGGTGACCCCGCCGGCGACGGCGAGCGCGAGGACGGCGGCGATGGCGACCACGACCAGGCGCGGGAGTCGGCGCACGCGCTCGGTGACGCGTCTCGGCAGCGAACCGCGCCTGGCCGGCGCGCCGTCCGCGGGCTCCTTCTCGTCCATGGTGGCAACCTATCGATGTCCGTCACAGCTTGGTTCGGTTCCGGTGGACCGTGTGGGAAACGCGTGTCCGAATCGGGCGCTATGCTCGCTGGCAACGGGCCGGTGTCGGTCTCGTGGAAGGTTTCGGAGGGAACCCGTCGTGGAAGTTCTGCTGGTGCTGGTCGTGCTCGTGCTGATCGGGGTTGTGGTGTTCCTGGTGCTGCGCGGCCGGGCGGCCAGCCGGAAGGCGGCGGTGCCGCAGGCCCGTCCCGAGCCGAAGGACCCGCTCGCCGACCACGAGGGGGTCACCGACGTCCGCACCGTGCGCGCCGGCGACATGGTCGAGTACGGCGACACGCTGTACTTCGTGCGCGGCTCGCTGCGCCTCACCGAGGGCGGCTCGTCCTGGTCGGAGCATTTCCTCGACGACGCCCGAGGCACGCGGCGGTGGCTCTCCGTCGAGGAGGACCCGGACCTCGAGGTCGTCATGTGGCAGGAGACCGATCTCGTGGCGGCGCCCGAGGGCAAGACCGTGATGATCGAGGGCGTCACCTACGCGAAGGCCGATGACGGCAAGGCCAAGTACCGGTCCGAGGGCACCACGACGGTCGCCGAGAAAGGCCGCGTCGAGTACTACGACTACGAGGGCCCGGACGGCAAGTGCCTGAGCTTCGAGCGGTTCGACGACGCCGAGAAGTGGGAGGTCGGGCTCGGCGAGACGCTGTCGACGATCGCGCTGACGGTCTACCCGGCCGGCAGTGATCGCACGTGAGGACGCAGCTCGCCACGGCGTTCGCCGACACGCGCGCCGCGGACCTCAGCCTGGCCTACGGGCTGGCGCCGCTGCCCGCGCTCGGGGCGCACACCGTCTCGCTGGCGGGCGTCGAGCTGCAGTTGCGGGTGCTCGGCGCCTCGCACCAGGTGGTGCTCGGCGACTGGTCGGAGACGGTGGCCTGTCTGCCGGAGCGTCCCGGTGAGCTGCCCGAGCTGGTCGAGTCCGTCGCCGGCGACTTTCAGGTCCGGTTCGAGGCACGGTGCGAGCGCCTCGCCGCTGACGAGCTGGCGGCCGCGGTCGAGAAGATCGTCGCCGACTGCGCGGCCGACGAGCACGCCCTGGTCGGTGAGTTCCCCGGCTCGCCGGCCGCGATCACCGCGCTCGTCGCCCGGCCGGAACCGGGTGGCGGGGCGCGCTGGCTGACGTGGCACGCGTACCCGCAGGCGGGGGAGCTGGTGCACACGGTGAGCGTGCTGAGGCCCCGATGAGGTTACGTACCAAGCTGTTCATCGCCGGCGGGCTGGCCGGCGTCGGGCTGATCGTGCTGATCGTCGCGCTGCTCGGCACCGGTGGCGTGCGCGGCTACCTCGACGACAACTACCACCGGGCGTCCGGCTCAGGCAACTCCGTCGTGTACACGTCGTCGAGCAAGCCGAAGGCCGTGTACGAGGACATCCGCTCGGCGCGCCAGCCGGCGGACACCCAGATCGACCCGAGCGGCTACTTCATGCGCTACTCCGACGACATAGTGGCGGTCACCGCCGACGGTTCCGGCTCCCGGATCTACGTCGACGACGAGCGCCGCGGCTACTCGCACTGGATCTTCTTCGTCGGCGGGGTGTGGGGTACCGGCGGCGCCGGTGACAACTTCCGCGGCGGGGGACCGGGAGGCGGCAAGTGAGGGGCGGACTTCGGCTGGCGACCGGTGGCGGCCTCGCCGCGTTCGCGATCCTCGCTGGGGCGGGAACCGCTGCCGCGCAGACGGATCCGGTGTTCGACCCGGCCGACGCCGACGAGCTGGCGACCACGCTCGCCGAGGCCGCCGAGGGACAGAACATCTGTTACGGCTGGTCGGTATCGGTCAGCGACCCGATCGCCGGCAACCAGGAGAGCGTCGGCTCGAACTTCGGCGCCGGCAAGTCGTTCAGCGCCGGTGACTCGCGGTGCCGTGACTACGTCCGGTTCGACGCGACGGTCACCTACACCAGCGAGTCCTCCGAGTCCGAGGACTCCGCGTCGTATTCGGTCAGCAGCTCGGGCGAGGTGACCACTGCGGACCTCGACTCGCTCGAGCTTGTCTCCGAGGCGGGCCTCGTCGGCGACAACCTCGACGTCGACATCGCCAAGGCGGTGGCCGCGCTGCCGCAACTGGCCGCCGACGCCGGCCTCGCGAAGCCGATCGAGGCGACCCCGGCCGCCGAGGGCGAGGCGGGCGACGGGCAGCTGACCGACGATCCCGGCTCGGACTTCTGGCGGCAGACCGGCATGGTGCTGGTGTGGGGCGGGCTGCTCGTGGTCGGCGGCGTGGTGTTCGGCATCTACGCGTTCCGCTCCTCGCGCCGCACGGGCTACGTCAGCGCCGCCCGGTGGGCGGAGCACGAACCGCCGCCGTACGTCGCGCCGGAGGCCTCCGAGGTGTCGGGGGTGCCCGCCTACGTGCCGCCCGAGTGGCAGGAGGACGCGGCCTACCGCCAGCCCGCCGAAGAGTCCACTTCGGACTCGACGGAGGGCGCGGACACCGAGCCGACCATGAACGCCGAGCCGACGGACGAAACCGAGTCGGTCGAGGAAACCGCACCGGCAGCTGCCGATACCGCCGCGGACAGTGCTGACTCCGATGACTCCGATGACTCCGACAGCTCCGATGACACAGAGCCTCCTCCGGCTACCCCACCCAAGCCCTAGCTGGCCAGCCAGCGGAAAAGGAGTTAATCCGGCATGATTTCCGATGTCTTCGGCGAAGTCGGCATCGCCGCCACCTACGGCCTTGTCGGCCTGGTGCTGATGGCGCTCGGCTTCGCGCTCGTCGACATGCTCACCCCCGGCAACCTGCGCGAGCAGGTGTGGGTGCAGCGCAACCGCAACGCGTCGATCCTGTTGGCCAGCAACCTTCTCGGCGTGGGGATCATCGTCGCGACGGCGATCGCCGCGAGTGAGAACGACTGGGGCGTCGGCCTGGTCTCCACCGCCGCGTACGGCATCCTCGGGCTCGTGTTGATGGGGCTGGCGTTCGTGGTGATCGACGCGGTCACGCCGGGCCGGCTCGGTGCGATCCTCGTCGAGGAGCAGGCCCACCCGGCCGTCTACGTCAGCGGCGCGGCGCACCTCGCGGTCTCGGCGATCGTGGCCGTCTCCATCTTCTAGTGGCTGCCCCGGTCGCCACCGAGCCGGTTGCCGACCCGGCATCGACGCCACGCCGGGTGCGGCTGATGCGTGCCGGGCTGCTGTTCGCGACCTTCGCCTGTGCGGCGTGCGGTCTGGTGTACGAGCTGGCGCTGGTCGCGCAGGGCTCCTACCTGCTCGGCGACTCCGTCACGCAGGCCTCCGTGGTGCTGTCGACGATGGTCTTCGCGATGGGCATCGGGTCGCTCGCCGCCAAACCGCTGCAACGCCGGCCGCTGGCCGGTTTCGCGGTCATCGAGGCGGTGCTGGCGATCGTCGGCGGCCTTTCGGTGCTCGCCCTGCACGCCGCGTTCACCTGGCTGGACCTCTACTGGCCGAGCCTCATCGCCATCGCGCTGGTGATCGGCGGGCTGATCGGCGCCGAGATCCCGCTGCTGATGACGCTGCTGCAGAAGATCCGACGGCAGGAAGCCGGTTCGGCAACGGCCGACCTGTTCGCCGCCGACTACATCGGCGCGCTCGTCGGCGGGCTCGCGTTCCCGTTCGTGCTGCTGCCGCTGCTCGGCCAGACCAGGGGTGCGCTGGTGGTCGGCATGATCAACGCGGTCGCCGGGGCCGCGGTCGTGCTGTGGCTGTTCCACCGGTCCGTCTCGCTGGCCCGCAGGATCGCGGTGGCCGCCGGCACCCTGGTGGTGCTCGCCGTACTCGGCATCGCCTTCGCCGGCAGCGACGCGTTCCTGCGCTACGCCAGAAGCGAGCTGTACGAGGACCCGGTCGTCTACAGCGAGCAGACGGCCTACCAGGAGATCGTCGTGACCGAGTCCGCGCCGATCACCGAGGGTCCGACCGACACCAGGCTGTTCCTCAACGGCGACCTGCAGTTCTCCTCGATCGACGAGTACCGCTACCACGAGTCGCTGGTGCACCCGGCGATGGCCGGCCGGCACGAGCGGGTTTTGGTGCTCGGCGGCGGGGACGGTCTTGCCATGCGGGAGGTGCTGCGCTACCCGGACGTGCGCGAAGCGGTGGAGGTCGAGCTTGACCCGGCCGTGCTGCGGCTGGCCCGCGACGACGCCCGGCTCACCGGGCTGAACGGCGGCTCGCTCACCGACCCGAGGGTGCGGGTGGTCACCGCGGACGCCTTCGCCTGGCTGCGCGACGCGGCGGCACGGTTCGACGTGGTGATCGTGGACATGCCGGACCCGGACTCCACGGCGACCGCCAAGCTGTACTCGGAGGAATTCTACACACTGGCCGGGCAGGTGCTGGCGCCCGGCGGGCGAATGGTGGTGCAGGCCGGCTCGCCGTTCTTCGCGCCGCGCTCCTTCGACTGCATCCTGTCCACTATCCGCGCCGCCGGCCTCGGCGTCACCCCGTACCACGTGAACGTGCCGAGCTTCGGCGACTGGGGCTTCGCGCTGGCCACCGCCGCCGGCCCGCCGCCGCTGCGCCTGGCCGCCCCGGCCCCGCTGCGCTTCCTCGACCAGCCGACCCTGACGGCGTCCGCGGTCTTCCCCGCGGACCGCCGCCCAGTAGGCGAGCCCCCCTCCACCCTGGACAACCCCCGCATCATGCGCCTGGTCATGCAGGAATGGCAGCAGTACTGACGCATTCATCGCATTGCCGCCACACCGCGGCAACCCGGTGACCGTCTGTTGCGTCACTCTCACGAGGCGTCGGCCATAGATCACGGCTCGAATAAGGTGGATCCGGGCGGGCCTCGATCTGGTCTCATGGGGTACTACGGGGAGGGGAGGCGGTCATGTTCCTCGAGTGGGGTGCCTGGTTGCTCTCCCTCGCGCACGGCATCTTCGGGCCGGGTGTCTGCCCTGGTGACTGGGTGTGGGCGACCGCCACCGCCGGTGCGCTGATCGCCCTGCTGCCGACGCTGGGCACGCTGCTGGTGGCGCTGGTGCGCAAGGGGACCGGCAACCGCTACAACGGCGTGCCCATCGGCGTCTTCGGCGGGCTCGGTGCCGTGTTCGCGTTCTTCCTGCCGTGGGTGCTGGCGCTCGGCGCCGGCGAGGTGTTCCGCACCATGTTCCACGGCGGCTCCGCCGACCTCACGGCGGCCGAGCTGCTGACGTTCAAGACGGACTTCTGCTGGGTCGGCGTCCAGCAGGAGTACCTCGGGTCCGGCGCCAACGTCTACGAGGTGCTGTTCCACCCGTTCGAGAGCACCCCGATCCTGCTGCTGCGCTTCGCCACGCTCGTCGGGCTGCCCGCGCTCGGCACGCTGTTCGTGTGGCTGCAGGCCCGCGCCGCGTTCCGTCGGGGGCCGAAGTGGCCCGGCCGGCTGTTCTGGATCCCGTTCGTGCTGATGATTCTGCTCAGCGCACCGATGTCGGCGAACGCGGCGACCTTCCTGTGGCTTGGGTTCGTGCCGGTGAGCATCCTCGGGCTGATCCCCGTGCTGGTCGTCGGGCCGCCGAGCTGGGCGGTGATCGAGCGGTCCCACCAGCGTCCGCAAGAGCAGGTGCCGCCGCCGTATCAGCAGCAGGAAC
>Ga0193742_1001594_pt1 | contig 13533 bp, 14 predicted proteins | sample L2c1metaG_FD_165511 | JGI IMG/M metagenome (GOLD analysis project Ga0193742, IMG submission 165511) | Soil microbial communities from a riparian zone of the East river system, Colorado, United States - L2c1 | ecosystem: Environmental > Terrestrial > Soil > Riparian zone | place: USA: East River... | reverse complement strand
ACCAAGACTGGTCCACCAAAGTCCTAATACCTCAAAAAACCGGACTGAACCGCTCAAGACCGCTTTTTCCGGTCTTGAACCGGTCTGGACCAGTCTTGGGTCTTAATCAGTCTTAACCAGTTCACAACCGATTTTTTGACCTGAAAAATTGAAATTGGTCATGTATTTATCAATAATATTTGTTGAGGTTAATTCAAGCTTTAAAATGAGCACAAGAACATTAGATATGGTTGGAAATTGAATTTTCTACAATAATATTCAGCAAAGTCTACTATTTTAGTCAACATTGTACAGTTTAATTTATTTCTCAGCTAAATCTTAATCTTTTTGGGTGATATTGGGCTAATTTTGGAGGGATAAATTGGGGGTACAAATTCACCGGTTCAGACTGGTCTTAACTGCAAAGACCGGTCCATAAAGACCGGTCTTTTTCCAGTCTTTGATTCTCAAAAACCAAAAGACTGGACTGCTGGTCCGGTCTTTTCCAGTCTTGGTCCGGTCCAGTCTCGGTCTTTTTCCGGTCTTGGGACTGGACTTTCAAACACCGCTGTACTTGATGAATGCTGGGAGTTAGAGGCATCCCGAGAGGCCAGAGAGACGAAGGACTTGAGATTAATATGTGGTTGCCTTTTTTGGTAATTAGCTTTCGGCTCTCGTTAGCCGGGTCGAGCTGATGTAAGCGGCTCACATGCCTGAGCTCAGCCGTGGCAAACACTAGTTCCTGGTGACCGCTACCTTACAGCTGGTAATTGGTAATATTAATCAGCTGACTACGTTACACCAACAGGCAGAGGCGGGCTGATGCAGGTTTAGGCAAGCAGCTACAAATACAGCCTAAAACAGAAGCTTGGTTGCCTATCCACGGTACAGGAAGGCGGTCAAATCATTCGAGATGGCTGTAGGTTCGACGAAGAGTGGGATTACTGTTGCAACCCCATGGAGAAGTTATATTCCTCCAGATTTGCGACCTATGCTAATTTGTGATTTTTGTGTATATATACGATATATTGAATAAAATGAGCAACGAGAAGAGCCAGATGGCAAACGATCAAGAAAGATCTTCCGTCCATCTTTCAAGTCATCGATTTCTGCATCTGTATATCGTGATATTGAGATGCTGAAAAACCATAGTCCGCATGTTGGGCCTGAGACTGTGCAGATCCTCAAATCCATCTTTGTAAAAAGATAATCCCATTAAATGAAATAATGGACATTGAATGCACTTCCATGAACAAATATGATGTACTGTAAATATCGGCCACTGTCGGTGTACGTGACCTCCACACCACCGGGAAGTGTGGCTAGTCCCTGAAAAACATAAGAGGGAACTTTTGCTAAAGCAGGCCTGTGAGAAATCATCACTGCAGAATATTAACCTCAAAATAAGCTTTCAAGGTATAAATAGATAAATATTTTCGAAAGAGAGGAACTCGAAAGTGCCTTTGAATTCATACTATCAGCAGAGGGAGGCTTTACGTGCAATACAAGGCTTCAGGAGAACAAAGATACAAGTGAGTGGGCAGCTATGTAGCACAAAGATATCCATTTATTATGTCAGCTTGCACATGTAAATTAGGACATCAAGTATTTTTAGGATGGCTTGCCAGTGAGTCAAGGCGCCACTTGTGTCCTTTGCCCAGTGTTTTCAATCTTATCTGTGTTTCGATAATACTTACCATGGCACGCAAATGGTATGTTGTCATTGTTGGTAAAGATATTGGAGTCTTCCCCAATTGGTGAGGTGCCCAGCCATTTCATAGTGAACTCACCTTACTCATATTGACAAAATATCGTAGGGTGGAAGCTGGGCCCCTTGTAAAGGGTGTTTCTGATGCAGTGCACCAAAGTTTCCGTTCTGAAGAGGAAGCAAGACATGTTTTTTCTCTGGCATCCTCCAAAGGAGACACCAAAATTGTTGGTGACCGCCGCAACGGCGCTAACCAACACACCTCCGCCCGGTCCACTCCAAGGTTTTCCTCTGGCAGCACTACCAGCAATTCATATCCAAATGGAAGCTTTTCCACAATACCATCAACCAAGACACTCTCTCCGAACTCGAAAACATCACTGTTCAAACCTGGGTCAAATTCAACTAATCTGCGTCCAGTCTCATATAATTTATCGGAACCAGCACACAATAGTACTAGTCACCCCACTACTTCTGATCGACCTTATATCAATAGTAAAAAACCTACTGAGATTGTCCCAGTCGAGACTCGAGTATTCAAAGAAGATACTCGAGTCTTGACTCCACAATCAAACCCAACTGGACTGTCGCCGAGCCTGAAGCAGCCCTCACGCCGCCCTCGCGCTATTGTGAAGACACCTTCGTGGCTCGCATCATATCCTAAACCTCAACCGCTTTCGCCACTGGACAGTGAATATCTTTCATTGAATAATTTTAGGAAAGGTGCACCCAGTCCTAGCCATCAAGGGATAAGCTTCAAATCCAGCCCTTTGGCAAATCCTGGCAGCCCTTCGGGTTCGTCCATGTACCGTACGCGCACTCCGAGAATGTCCACTATTTCACCGCAGAGTAGGGACTCTGTAAGTGATTCAAGTATTCTTTTTTCACCGCCAGTGCGTCGTGTACACGTCGTTCACGAGCAAGACAAGGATCCACGCTCTCCAATGTTAAGTCAAACCTCGGGATCGAAGTAAGCCATTCAAGCTTGTTTCAGCTAAGACTGAAAATTTTCCAGTTATATATCATTTGCGCGACCCTCCCCATCACTCAAGCAAGACCAACTACCTGCAGGGCTTCATGAATTTGAAGCACCCGGTTCTAGTTTGCTTTTCCACTCCAGTCGGAGCGCAGTGCAAAAAGAGGATCGTTGACATTAGTTGAACACGGAGGTCTTAAACTGGGATTTCCAAATCAGAAGTAAATTAACAATTGGACTAGATTGAGGCGCAATTATTCCTGTTGATATTAGTGAAAGATATTCGAGGTTGGCAGTGCATATACTACAGTATTTATGACTATGCTTCCATCAGTGCCAGGTTTGAAAGCTTGAATCTTCTTCGGTCCTTCATCACGGTTCCGGAGCTGAGCTAACGCGTCTGGCGAGTGGATGCGCGGTGAACTTGTTGCAGCTGCTTATGATTCGGGACAGCGCAATGTTACGTGTGCAACTTATTTCGAATTCACGTCGGTCGAGATGTTCCGCGAGCAATGCTACTACCACTTGCGCGGGCCGGGGCTGGCGGTTGTCGTTTGGGCACCCCGCGAGTTGTGTTGGTATAAGTGTCCACTTGTCAAATAATTTATACAAAGACACTGTAATCATGAATCTGAAACGAACCTGTTCGCGGAGGACCACTGGAAGTCCCCCGCGTTCCACGCGTCGAAGCTCTATTTCCTCGTACGCCTCGTACGACACCGCGAATTGCTCTCACACTTTTGTCGCGTTCAACGCGCTCTTTCTGTTCAGCCTTTGAACGATCTTGCTTTTCTCGTTCAAGTCTTTCTTGTTCTTGTTGGGCTCGAATTGCTTGTTCTTCGGCCTCGCGGCGTGCCCTTTCTTCAGCTTGGCGTTCTTCTTCTTCGAGGACCTCCTCATCCTACTTAAAATAATCAAAGAGATGAACGGGAACAAGGGATATCAATGCGTACGGCTTCGGCCCCCTTCCAGTTCTCGTCGAATATAAGACGAGAGCAATCTTCAGAGCGGGACAAGATGGTCACATATTTGTCGAGAAGTGCATCAGTTTGCTCGAGCTGAGCAGCAAGGCGCTAAAAAAATCAATGATAAGAGATATGTGAGTTGCGGATAAAATGGAGAAGGACTTGGTTAGCGGAGCCCGTGTCTTGTAGAGCCTCGTTGAACAACTCAAAAGAGGCATTTAGTTTTTTGAGGATGAAGATATCACTTTGTAGCTTTTCCTCGCGAGCTTTAGCGGAATGTCTTTGACTTTGAGACTCTTGGACGACTGGCTCCTCTGGGTCTATTTCAGGTTCTGGGGTTGCGAGCAGAGTGAATGGCTTCAAGGTTTGATCTGAAAGTGAGAGCTCAGATATTGATAAATCATTTGAACTGGTGGTCATTTGGAGAGATTGGGTCACCCGGCCCGGGGCTTGTTCTTGCCTTTCAACTTAACAATGCAAACGAGCAAACGCAACCATTCACCAGATATTTCTCCAGCTCTCATAGGCAAAAGGCAAAGGCCGTCCCCAGCCTTGGATGACCATCAAGATATATCAGATTTTCTTCAATCATCTATCCTCAAAAGAGATATAAAAGGCGGTACCAAGGTCATAAAAGATGCTAAAGGAAAAGGTAAAATGGCAAAAGGGGAGGTTGGTGGTGGTAGTTTTCAAAGCATGGGTCAATCGCTTTATCTTGCTGTACACCTCGGATCTCTGATATCTATAAAGGTCTTCACCGCTCGCTCTTGCGTTCCTTGACTCTCCAGGGATACCGGATACCCACTCCAATCCAACGACTTTCAATACCTGCTCTTCTAAGCAATCCTCCAAGAGACCTCGTAGGCATGGCACGTACTGGCTCAGGAAAGTCTTTGGCATATATGGTTCCTCTTGTCCAAAGGCTTGGTGCCCGTCACTCAACCACATTCGGTGCTAGGGCCTTGATCTTACTTCCCACACGCGAGTTGGCCCTCCAAGTTATGAAAGTAGGCAAGGAGTTGGCTAGAGGATTCTCAAACGGTCTTGGAGAACATGCAGGCGACAAACCACAAGCCGATTCCAGTAGAACTCAAAATCTAAGATGGGGCCTTGTAGTAGGAGGCGAAGGCCTAGATGAACAATTTGAGATGATTACGAGTAATCCAGATGTGTACGTTTTTGTCTCCATCTTCCATGGCACTTTAGTTCAAAATCTTTTGATTTAACTTCAGTATTATTGCAACCCCCGGACGCTTGCTTCATCTCATTGTTGAGATGAATCTAGACCTCAAATCAATACAACATGTCGTATTCGACGAGGCCGATCGTCTTTTCGAGATGGGCTTTGAAGTGGCACTGAATGAAATTCTTCAACGTCTTCCACCCTCACGCCAAACAATCCTCTTCTCTGCTACATTACCCAAATCCCTTGTCGATTTTGCTAAAGCTGGCCTTCAGGACCCTAAGCTTGTTAGACTAGATGCCGAAACAAAAATAAGCTCTGACCTGAAAATGGCATTCTTCTCGGTAAAACAAGCGGAAAAGGACGCTTGTCTGCTCGGCCTACTACGAGATGTCATCAAAGTGCCTTTTGGCTCAGCCCATGTAGAGCAAGATACTGCGGACAAGAAAAAGAAGGCCAAATTCAGCCATGAACAATTTACTTCACCTCATCAAACACTCATTTTCGCTGCGACAAAGCATCACGTCGAATATTTGCTTAACCTTCTGACAGCTGCTGGTTATCACGTGTCGCACATCTATGGATCCTTGGACCAAAGTGCGCGCTCATTCCAAATGGATCAGTTTCGACGTGGGATGACGAGCATATTGGTCGTGACTGATGTTGCCGCTCGAGGAATCGATATTCCTATACTTGAACACGTTATCAACTATGATTTTCCCCAAGGTGCCCGGGTTTTTATACATCGTGTTGGACGAACAGCAAGGGCCGGACGACAAGGTTGGGCATGGTCCTTTATCACCTATTCTGAACTGCCCTTCCTCCTGGACCTCCAGCTGTTCCTGGGACGGCCACTATTAAATGACGTGACAGAGCAAGGTGACCAAGCATATACGGAGTCTTTGATTCTCGGTACTTTCCTGCGTGATACTATCGACGAAGACGTCGAATACATCAGGTCACTTGATGCGGCGAACCATGCTCTACCGACTCTTAGAGATGTCATGAAGCGAGGACATGCTATGTATGAGCGTAGCAAGGGAAAGGCCAGCCCGCCGAGTTACAAGCGAGCGAAGGAGATGATGAAGGACCCAAAATGGCTGCTTGCGGGCTCAGACTCTGGGATACACCCCGTCCTTCTTAGAGGCGCCGATGCCAACGAAAAGCGAAGGAAGGAAGAGGCGAGGAAGAATCTTCTTCGTTCAGTCAATGCCTTCAGGCCTGGAGAGACTATTTTCGAAGCAGGGTCTAAGGCCAGTTCCGAAAATGTAACTTTGATGATGAAAGGGCGCCGTATGGCTCTTAAAAATTTAACTCAAAAGGCCCTTGCGAATTCCATGGCGGATCCAAAGACAGATGATGACAATGTTGCTTTCGTGAGTGAAGATGTTGAGATGGCTGATGAAGAAACCTTAGCAGTAAGATATCCATCTCTTCATCAACAGGAATGAAATCTAACTAGTAGGTCAGGCAGTCTTCGGCGCTTCAGGTAAAAGCAAAAGTTTCCGTGATGAAGAGTTCTATATGTCGCATTATCAAAAGGACGCCATGACAGAGAAAGGGTAACACATCTCCGAAAATTACATTATCGCATCTGATCTAACTAATTATTTGGCTCCAGTTACTCGCTTACAGACGGTGCCTCTTCATTCGTTAAGCAAGCCCAGAGTCTCACTTTTGATCTCACCAACGACGAGGGAAAGGCTATGCAGAATACGAAAATGGCGTGGGACAAGAAGAAAAAGAAATTTATTCAAGGCGATGGGGTTGGTGCAGACAATGTCAAGATGGTGCGGACAGAAAATGGCACCCGTTTACCTGCAACATTTCGCAGTGGCCGTTTTGACGAATGGAAGTCTAAGAGTCGAGTTGCTTTGCCGCAAATTGGGGAGGCCGAGAATTCTTCGACTGTTGCTCAAAAAAAACACGCAAACCCCGGGGTTCGTAGGTTCAAACACAATAGGATTATGGGCCCAAAACCTCTAGATAAACTCAGCAATGACTACGAACGCAAACTACGACAGCAGAAGAAGGAGGAAGCCAATGGATCATCATCTACAAACACATCTAGTCCTGCTCGTGGAAAGAAGGTGGCAATTCGTCGTGGTGGAAAAACTTACGGACATGTTAAGACAGAGCTGAAAACATCTGAGCAAATCAGAAAAAATAGGGGCCTCCTGGAGAGGAGGAGGGCTAAGAATGCCCGCCCGAGTCGTCACGGGGGCAAAAAAGGAAAACGATAGTACTTAGGCGCAGTTATCCATTGTGTTATGCTTTACACATTGTTATCAGAAAATTCCCATTTAGCTCCACTTCCTGGAATGACTTTTGTATTTGGGTTGTCCTTGAGCAGGTCAACACCGACTGAACGTAGTGCATTAACACACCACTCTGGGTATGCTGCTCCGCCAAAGTACTGCGCGAAAAAGGAGCATAGGTACTCTGGAAATGTGCCTGCAATTATGGACTCTCTTGCACGACCCATAACCTGCGCCTGAAAGACGATATTATGAAGTGTAATGGCTAAGGCAATGAAACCCGTTTCAGCGATTTAAATGATAAACTAAATGGAGTTTACCATGGGCCGCAGCCGTTTCGTGAGTAATAATGTGATGAATCATTGCTCGTGATGTCCCTTCCGTGCATGTGGGACAAGGGCAGTTTTCATCTAACGTCGCAAGGTCCTTCGCATGTTTGCTCAGCTCTTATTCAAAAGTGAGTCAGCAAATGTCTCGACCTTTGGAGTGATAAGCATGCACTTAGGTTCAAAGGCCCTTTGTGAGTTAATGCGACGCCAAATCGGGCGGTACGGGTTGGAAAGACGCAGTCAGCCTGCATATAGAATAAACTGATCTGCATGAAATGGCAATAATTAGCGAGCTCACCATGTCAACCCCAAGGGCGATGCAGATAAGCAAGTCTTTCGTACATATCAGCATGGGTACACCAGAGGAATGATTTCGAAATACCTTCAGCAAAGCCTATTCCCATTGAGTAACGGGGCCCTGTTCATAAATCAGATCGGGAGTCTCTGGTGAAATTTATAATGTACAAACTGTCTTCAGGAAGTTTATCAGCACACTGCTTAATTCTGTAATGACCTTAGATGCGTTTGTACCAGGGTGGATGCAAAGTACGTACATCCTCCAAAATATATCTAGAAGAGAGAAACTTGATTAGATGATGGGTGGGCATTGGTCTTGTACTACAAACCTTTCTCTTCACCACCACTAAGTCCTCCGATCGCATAGCCAGCGACGGCGTCTCGTCGAGCAATCATTGCATCCAAACAACGATCGCGAAGTGATGGGTCAAGACCACCTTGCACAATGGCAAACAAATTTTGAGAGTCTTTCTTATCGGATCCTTCATGTTGGGCAATGCATCTGTCTAGCCATCTCACAGATCGTGTCATAGCTTCTTCTACTCGTGAACCGGTTGTTAGGCTTGGCACTAGATAGAAAGAACCAATGAATACAGAAGAATGAAATAGATCGCAATCGATCGACGAACCCACATCATCTAATTGCATGATAATGTCAGCACCGATGGTATGCTGGATTGAAATGCTCTCTTCTGGCTTTTGACAAACATGAAAGGGGTACTGCAATGTGTGTTTTGGCGACATACAGTCAACATTGTAGGTTCACCAGTAAATGGACTAGAAAAAAGTGCTCCTTCTTCCGTTATCGAGGTAAATTTACTCAGTGAAACAAGCTGAAATCCACCACTGTCCTGTTGACCATTGTAAGATAAAGAGAAATACAAGACCAGAGATAATGAATGTTATAGTGACCGTCAATAAATTTCGATCCCAATTTTGGAACTTGTGCGCGCCTCCTGCTTCTTTCAGGACCTCTAATCCAGGGCGTAGATTTAGATGGTATGTATTGTTGAGAATAAGAGTGACACCGAGAGCCTCCATTTGCTGAGGGGTTAGACCTTTGATAGCTGCCTGAGTTGCGACTGGCATGAAAGTGGGCAGCATAGTCATCCCATCTAATGAATAAATATTGGATGATTAATGAGCTCGCTGTGTAGAACGACGCACGCTTCAAGGTCATACGAGATACACGCGCTTTTGTCGTCGGGCATTTGGCAATGATCTCGAAGCGCATGATGTAACCTAGTGTGGGACTCGTGGCGGACGACTTCGTTCCTCTGTTCACATTTGATCATGTCCAGCTTTGTACTGGCTGCCGCCTTCTGGCTGTCTTGTCTCCCTTATATCCATGCATTCTACTTGCCAGGCGCTGCTCCCCACAATTACATTGACGGCGAAAGGGTTGACCTCTTCGTAAATGCTCTGACGCCCATGCTCTCGGGAGCAAACAACGCAAAGATAGTATGTGCTTTCTTATTTACTGTTCTCACCCACGTCTCCGACGCCTTGTAACAGAAATCTCTTATCAATTGTAAGGGATGCATACGGTTATTCCTGCCAGATAATTGATAATATGCAGACGACTACTATCACCCCAAGTTCCACTTCTGCAGACCAAAAGATGAGCCTGTAAAACAACCAGAGTCCTTGGGATCAATTCTATTTGGCGACAGGATCTTTAATTCACCTTTTGACGTGCGTACCTTTATGATATTTGTTCTCTTCCATTGAACGTGTACTACACAGATTCATATGCTCAAAGAGAATGACGTTTGTCGGACTCTTTGTGTTGTACCAGACGTCTTAGGAGATGAAGCCAGATTCATCAATGACCGTATTCGTGAAGACTATGCCATTAATTGGCTTATTGACGGACTTCCCGCAGCGGAAATGAAGATTGACACGAGAAACCATGAGCTCTTCTTCGACATGGGATTCAACCTTGGTGACAACGAGGGCAAACATCAAAACCTATCTGCCTTGAACAATCATTATGAGATTGTTCTAAGGTCTGCTGTCTACATTTAATACTAGTCCGCTCGTTAAATAATCGACAGATACCATAAACCTACACCCGACACTTACCGCGTGGTGGGAGTTCTTGTGTGGCCTAAAAGGTAAGGCTTTTATTTAAATATGACAGCATTACGCTTATTCGTCTTTAGTATTGGAGGGGCCCAGACTGAAACTCCTGACTGCGAGTTCAAAGAAGACAACCCTTTGATTTTGAGCGAAAATCAGAAACAGGCAGTCCGATATACTTACCGAGTATCCTGGAATGTAAGGACACCTTTCATGTCGTGTTTCTCAGGTTTAAATTTGACCCACATATTCAGCAATCAGATACACCTTGGGTAAGATATCATGTCAACAGAGGAGGCCAGGCTTAATATTTCAAGAACAGGCTACTCGCTGGGACAACTACCTTCATATATTCGATCCTCGCATCCATTGGTTTAGCCTTATAAACTCGATCGTCATCGTAGTTTTTCTGTGCGTTATGGTATCAATGATTCTTATCCGAAGTGTTTCCCGTGATGTATGTCTCTTCTGATACTCCTCTGGCTCTGAACCCAACCCTTCCTCTTTCGCTTTCAGATCAGTCGTTACAATGCTATTGATGTCAGCGTAAGTATGAATTGGACACATTATGCTTCATGAAGCTAATATCTTTTTCAGGAAGATGTCCAAGAAGATTGGGGATGGAAACTTGTCCACGGGGAGGTTTTCCGTTCTCCCAGAAATCCTTTGATATTATCCATTCTGGTTGGCAATGGAGCTCAGCTTTGTGCTATGGTTGCTGTCACTCTTGGTTGGGCATTTCTGCTCCAAGTACAAACAACTTCGCAAATAACTCACTGTCTTTAGTGTTTGCCCTATTGGGATTCTTGTCTCCTTCAAATCGTGGTTCCCTGGCAACGGTTATGATGATCTGTTGGACTATTTTCGGAGGGTTCGTATCCTTGAATCATGTGCTCCCTTTCTCCTTCCCTCACAAGACTTCATTAGTATCGGCGGTTACTTCTCCAGCCGTATATACGCGTCTCTTGGTGGCATGGATCGCAAGAAAAATACTTTTCTCACCGCAACAGTATTACCGAGGTAATTTCAGTTTCACGATGTTTTTAGACAGAAGATGACTTTGGACATCAAGTTTTATCTTCACTATCATGTTTCTCCTCAATCTCTTCCTCCTGTCGGCCGGTTCATCGGGGGCTGTTCCTTTCGGTTTGTTCATCCTCGACAACGTGTTTTCTCGTCTTACGTTCGCACACCTTAAGGCACAATGTTATTGATCATTGTTCTTTGGTTCGGTATATCCGCACCACTGTCTGCCATTGGCTCTTATTTCGGATCTAAGTATGGTGTAAGCTTTTGTGTGCCCTTCAGCGTGGTTGACTCTTATTTGTTTCTTCCAGGCTATCCACCATCCTGTGAGAGTGAATCAGATTCCCCGTCAAATCCCCCCAGGACCCAAATACTTGCACCCATGGGCGAGTATTTTTTTTGTTGAAGGATACCGTATTTGAACCGAGTTATATTCATGTCAACAGGTAGCCGCGCTTCTCAGTGGCATTCTTCCCTTCGGCAGGTAGTTTCATGTTTATCTGGTCACGTATCTCATTTGTTTCTAGGTGCCGCTTTTGTTGAGCTCTATTTCGTTCTATCCTCTCTTTTTGCATCACGAGCCTATTACGCGTTTGGTTTTCTGGCGTTGACCGCTGGTGTGGTTACACTAACAACGGCGACTGTTTCAATTCTCTTCACTTATTTCATGTTATGTGCAGAGGAGTATAGGTATGATTGATGCTAGCCTTTTTTGCTATAAATGTTTATCTTATTGCAGGTGGCATTGGAGATCGTTTGTTATCGGAGGTGGTAGTGCTTTCTGGGTCCTGGCATATGGACTGTTTTATTGGGCGTCGCGGCTGAAACTTGATTCGCTGTCGAGTGTCGTGCTGTACCTCGGATATCTTTTCCTAATTGCTATTTTCGATTTTTTGATCACAGGTATACCAGTCCTTGTAGAATTTTCGCTGATTCTAACTTAAATACTTACAGGAACGATCGGATTCTTGGCATCTTATTGGGCTGTACGGAAACTATATAGTGCAATTCGTATCGACTAGCCGTCGCTGTAATGCACAAAAGACACCATGTCTCATCAATAAATTTTTAAAAAACAGGCCAATGGTTTTGTAAGCCTTCCTCACGCTATAGAGGAACCAAATAGCGGACGGGGAATTCGTGCGGCAGAGCCAAAACGAGCTTCCTAGAACAGTTTATTTGTGTTCGAGTTTTCGAGTGCGGGTAGTGCTACAGGGTCTTGCATGAATTTACAGTTCAACTTTTGCAAAGTCTGTGAAAGGTGGTTAGGATCCGCCTCACTAAATCGGACGAGACAAGAACAAGTAACCAATATCTCTTGATGCAAGGTATACGCTAACAGTTGTGTCAAAGGAAAAAAGGAAGGAAGAAGAAGAAGCGAGTGAGAATGTTGAACTATATAATATATATAGTATGGGAGGCTGGAACCAAACAAGTATCACTGCTGGCACTGGGTGGTGTTTCCCCCAGAAAAACCCATTTCTAGACATGTTTTGTGATTTCTAAAGGGTTTTTCCCATGGAAACACAAAGGGTGTTTCTGAAAGGAAAATTTGAGAAACACATTATGTGTTTCTCAGATTTTTCTTTTAGAAACACTTTTTGTGTTTCCATGGGAAAAACCCTTTGGAAATCACAAAATGTGTCTCTTAATGGGTTTTTCCGGGGGAAACACCACCCGGCGCCAGCAGTGTATACTATATTGGATGGGATGTTCTTCCACTCCCCTCAACCGTCCACCTTGATTTTTGCAACAACGGCTGGCTCCAATCCTCTCAAACTTGGCATTATGAACACACACTTTAAGACAAACAGGGCAATGTAATTATTTTCAAAAAAAACAAAGTGTAAGAGGTGGTGAATTTTCAATGTCGATGTCACTCTTGATGGAAATGCCAAAGAACAGCAAAGCGGAGTTACAACCTGACCTCTTTACTCATTTCTCCTAGTAAAAAATTCTCATTATATGCAATAAAGCATTTCATACCTTTAATAGCTATTTTTCTGACTTGTTAATTTACCTTAATTCTTTATTTATTATGTGGATGGTTCGCCATTGGTCGGAGTTTGAATGTAACAAAGGAGCCGATGGTTTCAGGATGTGACATTGATGTGACTGGACAGTTGAGAGGGAGGAAGAAATGCTAGGATTACAGTCTGTTTGTACAGCTTTGTGTATGCACAAAAAAGGATGTCACCATTGTCACACATGCCCACTGTCTGATAAACAAACAGCAATGATCTCAGAGGAACTTCACTATTGCATCGTTGTATGGCATTTTGAGCAACAAAAACAGAAGGAAGCCTGCCTTTTAAGCATTTCTATATGCTCTGGATGTGCCCTCTACCCTCATACAGAAGGAAGCCCGCATAAGGCTCATAGGGGTGTGCGCCATACCATAATGGCTAATGGCCGTAAGAATGTGGTGGTCCAACAGTGGTTGGGACCCTGTCAAGGGTGTCGGTGATAAAATTTCCAAACACCAATGGTATGGTCGGTGGATAAAACAGCAATAAACGGCTGTCAACGGTGATTTGGTAGTCTTGAAAAGCTTATATTGTAAAAGTTCTACTTAGAAGTACCTATCTTGCTTCTGTAAGTGCATGCGAGCAAGCCTAAGGCAATGCTTAACCAGCATAAGTACTCTAATAGTATCTGGAATCAGACTAGCACGTCTTAGTGATGTAGTATCATGTCCTCCAGAGAAAATACACTCAACAGGGACTGCAG
>Ga0193742_1001593_pt1 | contig 13534 bp, 10 predicted proteins | sample L2c1metaG_FD_165511 | JGI IMG/M metagenome (GOLD analysis project Ga0193742, IMG submission 165511) | Soil microbial communities from a riparian zone of the East river system, Colorado, United States - L2c1 | ecosystem: Environmental > Terrestrial > Soil > Riparian zone | place: USA: East River... | reverse complement strand
ATTCGGGATATCGACCAACAGCGTGCCGTTGCCGTCCTTCGGGTTCTTGGGAAACATCAGGGAGATTTTCGCGGAATATTCGACCATGCCATGGGCGTTCCTGGCGGCCTTGTCGAGATCCGGAATTTTTTCGGTCGGCGCCAATTCGCCCGATATCGTGCCTTGCCACCAGACATATTCGCCCGGCTTGAACGTGCCATAGCTTTGCTGCGAGCTGATATCGAGTTTTGTCACCTTTGCGGCAGCGGGCGTGGCTATGCCGATGCCGCAACCGAGGACCGAGATCGCAAATGCGGCGGAAACAATACCAAAGCGCGCCATCAGAAAAACTCCGGGATGCAAGATGCGGCGCACCTTACAGCACGGGTAACAAGCGCGAGCAAACCCTGCGCGATCAGACGTGTTATGCGTTGCCTCTGTTGCGTCGCATCATTGTCTAATCAGCCGGCCGGCGGGCGATCAGGTCAATCTCGATCAGGGCGTCATAGGCGAGGCCGGTGACGCCGACGCAGGTGCGCGCGGGCAGGCGGTCTTGCGCGAAGTAGCTGCGATAGGTTTCGTTCATCGCCGCATAATCCCGCTTGAACTCGGTCAGATAGATCCGCGCCATCGCGACATGTTCGAAGCCGAGCCCGACGCCGGCCAGCACCTTGTTCAAATTCGCCATCACGGCGTGGGTCTGGGCGACGATGCCCCCGGGCAGGATGCCGGGCGCCTCCGGTGTATCGGGCATCTGCCCTGTGATCAGGACAAAGCCGTCGGTCTCGACCGCGTGGCTGAACGGCGCGACGGGCTTTGGGCCGCCCGCAATCATATGAAATTTCATGGGATCCTTCTCGATGTTCAGCTTACGCGCTCAGCGCGTGGTTTGCTTGGCAAACAGGCGTTTGCTCAAGGTGGCATGGACGCCCCAATTGCCGTCGACGACTTGCGTGACGCCGAAATCCACCGCTGCCGAGATCAGGGCGATCGCTTCGTCCTCGCTCAATCCCTTGGTGTTCATCAGGAAGCGGCGAACTTTCCGGAACGCGTCCTTCATCGCAAGATCGAGCGAGGATTTCGCGTAGACCTCGCTTTGGCCCTTGGCGCCGAATTCGGCGAGGTAGTTTGGATGGCTGAAGCCGGTCAGCACCCAATCGGTTTCGGTTTCGATCAAGGGATAGGTCAAATCGGCGAAGGGTTGCCCGGCATGATCGGCCTTCTTGTGCAGCACGACTTCGAAGGTGCCGGTCATCGAGCATTCGATCGCGGTGCCGCTCAGTTCGCCGTCGCCTTGCGCGGCGTGGGGATCGCCGATCGACAGCAGGGCGTCGGGAACGGAGACCGGGAGATAGACCGCTGCACCCTTGCCGAGCCGCCAATTGTCGAGGTTGCCGCCGAAATACGCCGGCGGCACGGAATCGACCAGGCCTGCCTCGCGCGGCGCCACGCCGATCACGCCGAAATGCGGCCGCAGCGGAATCCTGATGCCGTCGAGCACACCGTGCCGCCGCCGGATCGTCTCGGCCGCGACCGGGATGCCGGGATAGTCATACGTCTGGTGCAGCACGCCGGACGGATCGGTTTGCGGCTGCCAGCGATAGGAATAGATCGCTTCGGCGTGCGGTTCCTCACCCGGGAAAATCTCGAAGATCGTGACGGATTCGCGCGGCTTCGGCTCGGTGAGAAATTCGTCGTAGTGATAGCCCCACCACGCCGCGACACTACTGCCGAAGATCCTGCCCTTCAGCTCCGGATTGCGGCTCGGGCGCGGCACCATGTCGAGGATACGGACTTCCAGCACATCGCCGGGCTCGGCACCCTTGATCGCGATCGGCCCGGTGCAGATGTGGACGCCAAAGCCTTCGCCGGCGCCGCGGCCATAGATCGAGGCGTCCATCGGCCCGGCGCCGCGACGCTCGACGCCCTTGCCCTCCGCCGTCCAGCGAAACACGCTCTCGGCGCCGGGGTCGCCGAGGATCATGCGTTCGGGGTCGTCGGAGGCGTGCTGCGACAGCGTCTCGACGGTGATGGTATCTCCCGACGCAATTTCGATCAGCGGCTTCAATCCGCGGCTGAAAAATCCCCAATGCACATGGCTCGCATCGATCGGCAGATGATGATGCGCGGGCTTGCCCCGCGGCAGTGGCGTAAGGTCGACCGGTTCCAGCTCAGCCGCTGCGATCATCGGCGCGGCCCGATGCGGACGCAGTTGCGCGATCGCATCCTGCGGCCAGCCGCGCTGCCCGGCTCTGACGCCGAGACCCGACAGCCGCTCGGCCTGCTGTTGCCGGAACGCGCGCGGCGACAATCCGAACCGGTCGCGGAACGAGCGGCTGAAATGCGCGGCGTCGCTGAAGCCGCAGCCGAAGGCGATATCGGATACCGATCGGTGCGCCTCGCTGGCGTTGCCGAGATCGGCCCAGCAACGCTGCAACCTGCGCTCCCGCAGATAATGCGTGAAATTATCACCGCTGCCCTCGAACAGCTTTTGCAAGTAGCGCTCCGAGATGCCTTCGATCTGCGCGATGCGCGCCGGCGTGATGTCGGGATCGCCGAGTTTGCGTTCGATCGCGTCATAGATCCGTTGCAGCAGCGCGGGCTGGGTGCCGATGCCGACCACCTCGGTGGCGCTGAAGGATTTGTGCCGCGACAGCGTCAGCAGCATTTCGGCCAGGCTGAGCCGGATCGTGTTCCAGGCCTCGGGCGACAGCGTTTCCAGCGCTTCGGAGGCGCTCTCCAACGTGCGGCCAAGCACATCGGCCAATCCGTCCGGTGCAACGATGACGGCGTCGCGGCACTCCGGCAAATTGATCTTGCGGCCGCCAAAGCTCTCCGCCGTCACCGACAGCACGATGGCGCGCATGTCGCGGTGAAAGGTCACGCGCCAGTCGTTCTGGCGCGGCAGCAGGATGATGCGACCGCTAGGGACCGTTTGCGGCGACCCGCCGGCCTTGAGCACGGCGCCGTCCTCGGCCGGCATCAGCAGGATCGGCAAATCGGCCCGCCGCGGCAACGGCGAAAAAACCTGCGGGCCTGCGGCAAAACGCATCAATCCGACGCCGTCCAACGAGGCGCGGGACAGCGCCGTGGCGTGTTCGCCATATCGGGCCGATAGCGGCGAAGATCGCAGCCCAAAGCCGCCCAACACGTCCTGCCAGGCTTCGGTTCTGTCGTATTCCGAGTAGGATTCGCTGGTAAACGCGTGGATACTCATGGTTCGGCCGGCGTGATGAGCCAATTCCGAAGCAACCCCCATGCCAAAACAGGGCGCAACGAGGCGATCGGCGCCTTTGGCGCCGCTGGCCTAGTCAATGCGGAACTGCCCGCAGGCAGTCAGGATCGCAAACCCCCTATGTGCACATGAAAACGTTCTTCCGGATCGAGCCGTGCACGCCCCAATTGGCATCGACCACCTGGGTCACGCCGAAATCGGCCGCCACCGACATCAGCGCGATCGCCTCGTCCTCGCTCATGTGGTGAACCGTCATCAGGAACCGCCTCAGCTTACGGAACGCGTCGCGCATCGCCTTGTCGAGGCTCGAATGGTTGACAATGTCGGTCTGGGCGTTGGCGCCGAGTTCGGCGAGATAGTTCGGAAAGGTAAAGCCGTACATCGACCACTGCTGATCGGTTTCCAGCATCGGATGGGTCAGCCCTTCCATGATGGTGCCGCCGAGATCGCGGTTCTTGTGCAGGATGAATTCGAAATCGCCGGTCAGCGAGGTCTCGATCGCGGTGCCGCCGAGTTCGCTGTCGCCCTGCGCGGCATGGGGATCGCCGACCGAAAACAGCGCGCCGGGCACCGCGACCGGATAATACATCCGCGCGCCCTTGCCGACGCGCCAGTCGTCGATGTTGCCGCCAGTGTGACCGGGCGGGATCGAACTGACAAAATCGGATTCGGCCGGCGCCAGCCCCATGGTGCCGAAATGCAGCCGCGCGGGCACTCTCACATTCGCCAGGATGTTCTCGCGCTTTTGCACCAGGCGATGGTCGACCGGCACGCCGGGATAATCGATGGTCGGATGCACGATGCCATCGGGGTCGGTCTGCGGCGTCCAGCGATAATTGTAGACCGCCTTGGCGTAGGGCTCGCCCGACGTATCGAGCTCGAAGATGGTGATGACCTCGCGCGGCTTCGGCTCCTCGATCAGGTCGTGATAGTGAAATCCCCACGACGCCGCGGCATTCGAGCCGAAGCAGCGCCCGGCATGGCAGGCGTTGCAACTCGGGCGCGGCCGGACGTCGAGAATGCGCACTTCCAGGATATCGCCGGGCTCGGCGTTCTCGATCGCAACAGGCCCGGTCAGAAGATGCACGCCGACGCCTTCGCCGGAGCCGCGGATGAACGGACCTTCGGTCGGGCCGGCGCCACGGCGCGCGATGGCCTTATGCTCTTTGGTCCAGCGGAACACGCTTTCGGCACCGGGATCGTTGGCGATCATCCGTTCGTAGTCGTCATTGGCGTGGTGGGTCAGCGTTTCGATGGTAGCGCGGTCGCCCGATTTCAGCGTCAACGCCGGCGCGACCTTCTTGCTGAAATAGCCCCATTGGACGTTGCTGGGCGAAACGGGAAGGAGATGGTGCTTCATGCTGATAGCCTCGGATAACGCTTGTGGAATGCAAGCCTGCTTTTGAGTTCGGGACGGGCGCCGCTCAGGCTGGCGCCACGCTTGGTTTGTCGGCCTCCATCACGTTGAGAAAACGCGCGGTGACGGGGTGGCGTGGCCGGGTCAGGACCTCATGCGCGGGGCCCTCCTCGAGGATGGAGCCGCCGCTGAGAAACACCACGCGGTCGGCGACCTCGTCGGCGAAGCGCAGTTGATGCGTCGAGATGATCATGGTGAGCCCATCCTCGACCGCCAGCCGCCGGATCACTTCCAGCACTTCATTGACCAGTTCGGGATCGAGCGCCGAGGTCGGCTCGTCAAGCAGCAGCACGGCAGGATTGGGCGCGATCGCGCGTGCGATCGCGACCCGCTGCTGCTGCCCGCCGGATAAATGTCGCGGCAATGCGTTGGCGCGCTGGCCGAGGCCGACCCGTTCGAGCAATTCGCGGGCGCGAGCGTCGGCGTCGGCGCGCGAGAGCCCGTGAACCCAGCGCAAGGGACCGGCGACGTTCTCCAGCGCGGTCAGATGACCGAACAGGTTGAATTGCTGGAACACCATGCCGACGCCGACGCTGGCGCGTTCTTCGGCCAGCGCCCGCGGCGACAGCGCCTTGCCGTCTTCCCGAAAACCCATGCGGCGGCCACCGACCTTGACGGTTCCGGCATCCCAGCCTTCGAGGTGATTGATACAGCGCAACAGCGTGCTCTTGCCCGATCCGCTGGGACCGAGCAGGGCGACGACTTCGCCGAGCCGGATGGTCAGGTCGACGCCGGCGAGCACGGGCTGGCTGCTATAGGCCTTGTAGAGGCCGCTGACGTCGACCACGACCTCGTTGTGCGCAAGGGTCGCCGATCGCCTGGTGCGGTCCGCCCGCGAGGCCTTGACGTCCTGTGGTGCGGCCGGGGAGGGCGCCAGCTCGTTGTCCCGTGCGACCGGTTCGCCTGCGGCGGGCTGCAGCGCCAATGGCGCGCGGTACCAGGGCAGCCAACGCGCAAAGCGGTTCTCGGTCGCGGGCCGGTCGAGATCGAGCGCGCGTTCGACGAACAACTGGATCACGCTGACGCCGGTGGTGAGCACCAGATAAATCAGTCCGGAGGCAAAGAAGATCGAGAAGAAATCGAAGGTGGAAGACGCCAGTTGCGTGCTGCGCAAGGTCAGCTCCTGCACTGAAATGACACTCGCCAGCGACGAATTCTTCAGGGCGCTGACGGTCTCATTGCCGAACGCCGGGATCATCATGCGGATCGCCTGCGGCGCAATGATCCGCCGCATCAGCAAAGAAGGCGTCATGCCGAGCGCCTGGCCGGCCAGCACCTGGCCGCGATCGATGCCGAGCACGCCGGCGCGGAGCATTTCGGCGATGAAGGGCGCTTCATTGGCCGCCAGCGCCAGCCCGGCGGCACCGATCGCGCTGAGCTTCAGCCCGATCTGCGGTAGCGCGTCGTAGGCGAACACCATTTGCAGGATCAGCGGCGTGCCGCGGAAGATGATGGTGTAGCCCCGGGCGAAAGCAGCCAGCATCCAGAACCGGCTGAGCTGCATCGCCGCAAGGACCAGACCGAGCAACAGTCCGCCGACCAGACCCAGGGCCGTCACCGCGAGGGTGAACCAGACGCCCGAGATCAGGTACGGCAGACTGAGATAGTGAAGGAACAGTGACATCAGTCGACCGAGAGAATGTCGGGTTCCTTGAAGTTGTTGACGTCGAGATTCCACTTCTTGAGAAGATCCATGTGGATGCCGGCCTTCTGCACCTCGATCAGCGCCGCAAGCACGGCGTCGCGGAATTCAGGCTTGTTCTTCGGCACGCCGATGCCGACGGAATAGGGGATCGTGACCGCGATCGCCTTCTCCAGTTTGTCGGGATTGGCCTTCACCGCCTGGTCCACCGTGTTGACGTCGTTGATATAGGTGTCGGCGCGCCCGGCCAGGATCGCCTGGATGCAGTTGGCGTTGTTGTCATAGAGCTGGATCGTCGGCTCGGCCTTGCCTTCCTCCTTGCACTTCGGCATCAGGTCCTGGATCAGCGGGACCTCGACATAGCCGGTGTTCTCGGCCGCCGCCGCGCCGCACAGCGAGGTATTGATGCCGGTGATCTTCTTCGGGTTGCCCTTGGCGACCAGCACACCGTCAAACACCTTCGAATAGGTGATGAAGTCGGCCGCCTTGGCACGCTCCTTGGTGGCATAGATGTCCGAGATCACGATGTCGGCCTGGCCGCTCGACAGCGTCGTCAGCAGGGCTGCGAACGTCACCGCCTTGTAGGTCACCTTAAAGCCGAGGCATTCGCCGATCGCTTCGCCCAGATCGATGTCGAAGCCGACATATTTGTCGGGGTCTTTCGGATCGATCGCTTCATAACCGGGCGTGTGGGGATTGATCGCATTGACCAGCGTCTTGCCTTTCCAGGCCGGATATTTCGTCTGCAATGCCGCGCAGCCCGCTGGCGCCGCCGCCTGGGCTTGGCCCGCGATGCAAAGCGCGATCAGGCCCGCAACGCCCATTGCGACATTGCGAAGGCGACTGGCGGATCCGATTTTTTTGCGCGCGTTCCCAAATAGACTTCGTGGCACCATGGCACAGACTCCTCTGTTGCTGACGAGCGGATGCGCTCGGCAAGGCTGACTGGTGGCCAACGGTAGAGGCGGCGTTGCGCCAATGCTTGTCTGCAGGCGCACAAACCCTTGCAGCCGGTGCTCCAAAATTTGGGCATCGGTCGCAACTTTTGTGGGCTTCTTGCTCAAACGGCGCTCAGCGTTCGTGCGGCGTTCCCGATCGCACGCGTTTGCCGTATCGCGGTGCAGCAGAGAACGAGCGACGTGCGCTTGAATTTCGACCGCTGCCCCAACGAAACTAACGGACGAGATCGGTCGCGGCGATTGCGCGTTGCCGATCAAGGGGCCGCAAGGCTATGCTGTTCCCAAGCGTCTTGCGGCCATGCCCTTCAGAGGCGATCGGCTGACTTCATAAAACGCATCGGGAGGTTTTGCGAATGACACACCGTCTGACACGCCGTGATTTTGCCATGGTCTCGGTGGGGGCATCGATGGCCGCCATCGCGGCGCCGGCCCTGATCGGTCCCGCGCGGGCCGATGAGCCGCTGCGCCTGCGCTGTTCGCTCGATACCGCGCCTTCGCATCTGCGCAACGTTTCGGTGCGGGATTTTCTCGGCAAGGTCGAGGCCGCCGCCGACGGCAAGATCAAGACCGAACTGTTCGAGAGCGGCCAGCTCTATCCCGACCTCGAAGTCGGCAAGGCGCTGATTCAGGGCCAGGTCGAAATGGCGGCGCCCGGCAGCTGGACCATCACCGGCATCGTTTCCGACGCCGATTGCTTCCAGCTTCCGGCGCTTTACGGCCAGCCGATCGAACTGATCCACCGGGTGATCGACGGCAAGCCAGGGCAATATCTCAATACGCAGATCCAGCAGAAGCTGCGCTCGCATGTGGTCGGGCCGTATCTCGATCTCGGTTTCCAGAATTGGTACAGCGCCAACAAGCCGGTCACCAGCCTTGCCGACCTCAAGGGCATGAAGATCCGCAATTCGGGCGGCGCGGGCCAGGCCTGGCGCGCACGCTTTCTGGGAGCGATCCCCAACACCACGGCGTGGCCCAACGTGCCGCTGGCGCTGTCGCAGGGCACCTTCGACGGGCTGGTGTCCTCGAACGAAAGTCTGGCCAGCGCGAAGCTCTGGGATTCCGGCGTCAAATACGCGCTGGCGGATCGCCAGTTCACCGCCGAATATATTCCGCTGATGAGCCAGACGTTCTGGGACAAGCTCTCGCCCGATCTGCAGAAGATCATGACCGACGTGTGGGCGCAGAACATCCCGGCCTACCGCGGCAACATGGCCGCGGCCCAGACCAAGGCGCGCGCCATGCTGGAAGAGCACGGCGTCAAGTTCACCGATCCGACCGAGGAGCAGACCGCCGCGGCGCGCAAATCGATGCTGCCTGAGCAGGATCAGCTCGCCAAGGACATCAAGGTTTCGCCGGAACTGGTCAAGCTGATCATGGCTGAAGTCGGCAGCGGCAGTTGAGCGTGAGCTGGCTCGAGGCATCATCGGCAGCGCTGCGTTGGTGGGACCGGATCGAGGAGACTCTGGTTGGCCTGCTCGGCCTGATCGCGCTGGTGATCGGCGTGCTCCAGGTGGCCGGGCGCTACTTCGACCCGGCGCAGGCCATCAGTTACGCCGAAGAGGTCATCGTCTACCTCATCATCTGGGCGATCATGATCGTCTCGAGCCAACTGGTGCGTCGCGACGGCCATGTGCGGCCGGATCTGGTGCTGCGGCTATTGTCGCCGCGCTGGTTGCGCGTCGTCGAGATATTCAATTGCCTGGTTGCGATCGTGTTCTGCGGCGCGCTGATCTGGTACGGCTGGGAGATCGTCGACACCTCGCTGCTGATCAACGAGACCTCTTCGACCGACCTGCAATTTCCGATGTGGATTTATTACCTCGCGCTGCCGGTCGGCAGCGCGCTGATGCTGTTGCGCTATATCATGCGGCTGGTCCGTTTCGCATTCTTCTTCGACCCGGCGACCATGACGGTGGGCCCAGTGCTGCACGATGAAATGCCGAGCGGGCTGTCGCCGCCGCTGACCGATCGCTGAGCCCGGGCGCCCGTAAATATCATGCTGACCCTCCTGTTTTTGCTGTTGTTCTTTGGGCTGCTCGCAGCCGGGATGCCGATTTTCCTGGTGCTCGGCATGTGCGCGGGCATTCTCTACATCGCCACCGGCCAGCCGCTGATCGGCGCGGCGCAGATGGTGATCAACAAGCTCAATTCGACGACGCTGATGGCGCTCCCATTGTTCGTGATGGCGGCCGCCTTCATGCGCTCCGGCGGCGTCGCGAAGGCACTGGTGGACGTTGCGACCGCTTGGCTTGGCGGCATCCGCGGCTCGCTCGGCCTCGTTACCGTGGTGGCATGCACGCTGTTCGCGGCGATCTGCGGCTCCAGTGTCGCGACCGCGCTGGCGATGGGCACCATCCTGGTGCCGGCGATGATCGAGCGCGGCTATCCGCGCTCGTTTGCGCTGGGCGTAGTCGGCGCGTCGGGCACCATCGGCATCGTGGTGCCGCCGTCGCTCGCGCTCATTCTCTACGGCATCGTCGCCGAGCAATCGGTGCCGCGGCTGTTTCTGGCCGGCGTGCTGCCCGGCCTGCTGCAAGCCGCGGCGTTTGCGCTGTGGGTGCTTTACTATGCAAGGAAGCACAACTTCCCGGTCGAGCCGGTGCTGCCGCTGGCGCAGCGATTGCGTGTCACCGGGCGCGCGATCCCAGCGCTGGCGGTGCCGCTGGTCGTCACGGTCGGAATCTATGGCGGCGTCGTCACCGTGACCGAGGCCGCGGCGCTGTCGGCCGCCGTGGCGCTATTGGTCTCGCTGATCTTCTACCGCGGTTTCCATTGGACGCAGACCCTGCGCGTCATTACCGACGGTATCCGCAGCGCCGGCACCATCATGCTGATCGTGGCAACCGCGTTGGCCTTCGGTCACTGGATGACCGAATCAGGCATTCCCAACCAACTCGTCAACTTCGTCATCGGCCACCATTTCGCGACCTGGCAGTTCCTGCTGATCATCAACGGGCTATTGCTGGTGCTCGGTTGTTTCCTCGAGGTCACCGCGACCTTGCTGCTGGTGCTGCCGATCCTGGCTCCGGCGCTGGTGCCGCTCGGCGTCGACCCTGTGCATTTCTCCATCATTTTCACCCACAACATGGAGATCGGGCTGGTTCATCCGCCGGTCGGGCTCAATCTGTTTGTGCTCTCGACCATTTCGTCCGCGTCAATCGGCGAGGTGATACGCGGTATCCTGCCGTTTCTGGTGCTGCTTTTGATTGTGCTCGCGATCATCACCTATGTGCCGATCCTGACGCTGTGGCTGCCCAACGCCGTGTTCGGCTGAGATACGCGCGGGCTCATTCGAGCGGGCGACCGCCTTCCAGGCGTCCTGCTCCTTGGACCACGTAATATAGTAGGCGACGAGGGTCAGGATTGCGACGCCGGTCGCGCTGACCAGGATCTGCGTCATCACCGAGCCCGAACTGATCATCAGCGTGAAATGACCGATGAACGCGAGAAACACCCCGACGCAGAACACGGCCAGCGATTGTTCGCCGCATTTGACGAGCGGATCGAACACCGTCCACTTCAATCCTTGCCAATCCTTCGGGATGAATCGCGTGACGACAAACGCCGTGACAACGAAATGCAGGGCACGGTATGGCGCGAGATTTTCCTTGTCGTTCGGATTAAAGGCGCCGAACAGCCAGGCCGGGAACAGGTGCCCGAAAGCCGCAAAGCGCCCCGCCATCGTCATCACCAAAGCGAATATCAAATAGGCGATCGCCAGATCGAGCGCGATCGCTGATCTGAGAAGCCGAGGGGTTTCCTGCGCGCGATGCAGTGCGGCCCAGGCGCCGAACACGAAAAGCAGTTGCCAGCAGAACGGGTTGAAATACCAGTCGCCATCCGGATAGGACGCCAGGTTCCAGGCGGACGCGCCCGCGCCGAAATAAAGCGCCAGCGACGCGGCCATGGTGAGCGCGGGCTTGCGGATCATCATCCAAAGCACCGGCGGGAAGAACAGCATCAATACCGTATAGAGCTGCAGCACATCGAGGTTGAGCGCTTTCGATTGCAGGAACAGGGCATGGTACAGGATTTTGATCGGATGCTCGATAAACGCCGAAATGTTGAACTCGCCGATGAGGTCGGGCGCCGAATATTGTCCCGCGATGTATCCGATCGAGACGACATAACTCGTGAACAGGACGATGTAGGCTGCATAGAGTTGCCATGTGCGCTTGAAGATGCGGGTAGCCCCGACGATGACGCCGCGTTCCAGCATGATCCTGCCGTAGACGGTCGCCGCCGTGTAGCCCGAAATGAAGACGAACAGATCCGCCGCGCCGCTGAAACCGTAGTTTCTGGACGTGATCAAGTTCACTACATTGTTGGGAATGTGATCGAGGAACAGGAACCAGTTCGCTAGACCCAGAAACAAATTGAGCCGGAGATCCTGATCGTTGACGGCGAGATTGAGCTTGATGTTCATGCAGGTTGTTGTTGGATGTTGTTCTTGTTCTTGATCGCAAGCTTCGCCCGCGCTCGATCGCGACAGCGGGCGCATTGGCTTACGATTTAATGATTTGTTGATGCCGAATCACATCGACGGGAGACGAGATAACGCGTTCGTGAATCGGAAAATCGAGACCCTTTCAAGCCATCACGGTGTAAAAGTTTTAATGAGCCGATCGGCAAATCAACGATAACTGAAGCGATTGGCGTAAGAATATGGCATTATGCTGCACCTGCGAAGTAGAGAATTCGTGAAGACGATGTGCTTCGTTCAGGCGGGAATAAACGCCGCATGCCGGGGAGCGCGCTCGATGCATCTGTTTGATGCGCATTCATGTCGATCGCCGTGCGGGAAACTGCCGGGACGCGTGATCTGATGCGGCGGCTGCCCTTCTTTTACGGCTGGATCATCATCGCCGTGACGTTTGTAACAATGGCGATTGGTGTTAACGCGCGCACCTCGTTTTCGCTGTTCTTTCCGCCCATCATCGACGAGTTCGGATGGGAACGCGGTGTCACTGCCGGCGCCTTTTCATTCGGCTTTCTGGTTTCCGCCGCGGTCAGCCCGCTGATCGGCCGCGCGATGGATCGCTTCGGGCCGCGCACGGTAATGGAACTCGGCGTCGCGCTGATGGCGGCGGGTTTGCTGCTGGCACCGCTGACAACGCAGCCCTGGCATCTGTATTTGACGATCGGTGTGCTGGTCGGCGCCGGCAGCATCTGCCTTGGTTATTCCGGCCAATCGCTGTTCCTGCCGAACTGGTTCAACCGTCGCCGCGGCCTTGCGATGGGACTGGCCTTCGCCGGCGTCGGCATCGGCTCGATCACGCTCTTGCCATGGGTGCAGCACATGATCGAGCAAACCGGATGGCGAACCGCCTGCACCGCGATGGGGATTGTGGTTCTGGTGGTGCTCGCGCCGATCAACCTGTTGCTGCGCAAGCGGCCGCAGGACATCGGACTCGAGCCGGACGGCGATGCGGCGCCTTCGGCGTCAACAGTGCCGGTCTCGAATGTCGTCGATCCGGTCTGGGCCGGCATCGACTGGACCTTGAGCCGCGCCATTCGCACCGCGCGCTTCTGGTGGATCGCGCTGGGTTATTTCTGCGGATTGTACATCTGGTATGCCGCGCAGGTGCACCAGACCAAATATCTTCTCGACATCGGCTTCAGTCCGAACGTGGCGGTGTGGGCGCTGGGCGCGGTCAGCCTGCTCGGCATTCCCGGCCAGATCGCGCTCGGCCATCTCTCCGACCGGGTGGGGCGTGAATGGATATGGGCTGCGAGCTGCATGGGCTTTGCCATCTGCTTTGCGGCGCTGGTTGCATTGAAATATTTTCCGACGCTGCCGCTGGTCTATCTCATGGTCCTGACGCAAGGCGCGCTCGGCTACGGCCTGACCTCCATCATGGGCGCGGTGGTGGTGGAGATTTTTCAGGGCAAGCATTACGGCAGCATCTTCGGCACCATCATGCTGTCGGCACTGGCCGGCGGTGCCGCCGGCCCCTGGGTCACCGGCGCGCTGCACGACCTCTCGGGGAACTATACCCTCGCTTTTGTGATCGGGATCGGCGTCAGCGTGCTGTCCGCGATCGCGATCTGGCAGGCGTCGCCGGGCACGATCCGCGCGGTCGCGGGCCAGTTGCACAAGGCGCAGGGCGCGGGCGTCAGCCGGTGAAGTATATTCCTGACTGGCGATGTCTTCGGACGAAGCCCTTGCCTCTCGACTTCCCGCGCTTCAACCTGCCATGGTCCTCTGCAGATCGCCGATGGCGCGCAGGAAGCTGTCGGCCGGCGTGGTCTCGGGATCGATCAGGCGGTGCAGGCGAAAGCCGTCCTCGAGTGCCAGCACG
>Ga0193742_1001592_pt1 | contig 13537 bp, 8 predicted proteins | sample L2c1metaG_FD_165511 | JGI IMG/M metagenome (GOLD analysis project Ga0193742, IMG submission 165511) | Soil microbial communities from a riparian zone of the East river system, Colorado, United States - L2c1 | ecosystem: Environmental > Terrestrial > Soil > Riparian zone | place: USA: East River... | reverse complement strand
TCCAGGCCACCTTCGAGACCGAGGGCCTGGTCACCACGTCCGGGGCGCCCGAGCTGCGCGACCACGTGCCCGACGCCGACGCCACCTCGGTCGCCCGGCTCAAGGCGGCGGGCGCGGTCGTGTTCGGGAAGACCAACACGCCCCTCTACGCCGGCGACCTGCAGACCTACAACGACGTCTACGGGCGGACCGACAACCCGTGGGCACTCGACCGCACGGCGGGCGGGTCGTCGGGCGGCCCGGCCGCGGCGCTGGCCGCCGGACTCACGGGGTTCGAGCTGGGCAGCGACATCGGCGGCTCCATCCGCAACCCGGCCCACTTCTGCGGGGTCTTCGGCCTCAAGACGACCTGGGGCATCATCCCGGCCCGGGGTCACATCCCGGGCCCGCCGGGCTCGCTCGGCACCCCGGACGTGGGCGTCTTCGGCCCGATGGGGCGCAGCGCCGCCGACCTGGCCCTCGGCCTCGACGTGCTGGCGGGGCCCGACGAGCGCGACGGCGTCGGCTGGCGGCTGGAGCTGCCGGCACCCCGCAACGGGGGAGCGCTCGCCGGCCTGCGGGTGGCGACCTGGTTCGACGACCCGTTCGTCCCGCTGGCGGCCGACGTCCGGGCCTGCCTCGACGAGGCGGCCGCGGCGCTGGCCGACGGGGGCGCCACGGTGGTCGCCCTCGACACGCCGCCCGTCGGGCTCGGTGACCTCACCCGCTCGTGGGAGAGCCTGGTGCTCCCCCTGACCTTCGCCGGTCTGCCCGACGAGACGTTCGCCGGGTTCGCCGCCGCGGCCGACAGCACGCCGACGACCGGTCCCGGAGCCGACGAGCCGGCGATCCGGGCGCTGCGCGCCATCACCCGGCGCCACCGGGACTGGCTGCGGGCCGACGAGCGGCGCCAGCACCACCGCGCCGCCTTCGCCCGGCTGTTCCGGGACCACGACGTGCTGCTCGCCCCGGTCATGACCACCGCCGCCTTCCCGCACGACACCGAGCGCGAGATCATCGCCCGCACGCTCGACGTCGACGGCACGACCCGCTCCTACATGGACGGCATCGCCTGGAACGGCGGTATCGGCACGCTGCTGGTGCCGGTCGCCGTGCCGCCGGCCGGCCGGACGCCGCAGGGGCTGCCCGTGGGCGTCCAGGTGGTGGCCGGCCATCTGGAGGACCGGACGGCGATCGCCGTCGCGGGCCACCTGGAGGATCTGCTCGGCGGCTTCACCCCGCCGCCGGACTTCGCCTGAGCCCACGTTGCGGCGTCGACGCACCGAAACGGTCGCTCCGGGCCGCAACGACGGCGACGTTCCGTCAGGGCGTCACGTGACGGGCTCGACGCTCACGACGGCGCTGTAGGCGGGCACCTTCGAGCCCGGCTCGCGGTGCTCGGCGCCGGTCGGGATCAGCACGTTGCCCTCCGGCCAGTGGACCTGCAGCGAGCGGGCGGGGAGGCGCACCAGCTTGGCGGTGCCCTCGAAGGTGCCGGTGTCCGACGTCAGGCGCACCCGGTCGCCGTCGGCGAGGCCCAGGTCGGCAGCGTCGGCGTGGTCGACGAACACGGCATCGCGGACCGCGCCCGTCAGCGGGTCGACCGCGGCGTGGACCATCGAGTTGAACTGCTTGCCCCGGCGGGTGGTCACCAGGAACCGGCCGTCGGGCAGGTCGGGCTCGACCGGGGTCAGCACGGAGAAGTGGCCTCGGCCATCGGGCGTGGGGAAGGCGCCGTCGGCGCACAGGTGCCGGCCGCCCCACTGCACCTGGTCACCGGGCTCGGCGAGGGTCTCGATGCCGGCGTAGAACGGCACGACGTCGGCGATCTCGGCCCGCAGGTCGCGGTTGGTGGGCCAGGCGAAGCGGTCGGCGAGGTCGGGCCGGGTGCGGGCGGCGACATCGGCGAACAGGCGCCACTCGCTGCGGGCCTCGCCCACCCGGCGGGGGATCTCGGGGCTGAAGATGATGCGGCGCTCGGTGGTGGTCTCGGTGCCGCCGCCCTCCTGCTCGTAGCGGGTGGCGACCGGCAGGAGCAGCACGTCGTCGCCGTCGACCAGCATCTGGCTGCTCAGCACCACGTCCTGGTGGACCCGCAGGGGAACGTTGGCCAGCGCGGCCTCGACCCGGGGCGGGTCGGGCAGCACGTCGAGGAAGTTGCCGCCCGACATCCACAGCACGTCGAGGTCGCCCCGCTCGGCGGCGTCGACCATCTCGGGGGCGGTGAGGCCCGGAGCCGGAGGGACGGGGAAGCCCCACTGCTCGGCCAGCGCCGCGGCGTGCACGTCGTCGACCGGCAGGCCGCCCGGGAGAGCCGTGGCGTAGGCACCCATCTCGGCGCCGCCCTGCACGCCCGAGTGGCCCCGGATGGGCATGAGGCCCGCGCCGTCCCGGCCCACGTCGCCCCGGGCGAGGGCCAGGTTGACGATGGCCTGCACGCCGGCGACCGAGTCGCGGTGCTGGGTGATGCCCATCGACCAGAGGTGGATGGCGGCGCCGGCCTTCATGAGCTCGTCGACGAAGGCGTCGACGGTGGGGCGGTCGACGCCGGCGAGACGCAGGAGGTCGTCGAGGTCCTGCCCGTCGAGATCCTGCCGCAGCGCCGCGAAGCCCTCGGTGTGCTCGGCGACGAACCGCTCGTCGATCCCGCCCCGCTCGACCAGCAGCTTGAGCGCCGCGTTGGCCAGGGCGACGTCGCCGCCGGGGCGGACCGGCACGTGCAGGTCGCTCATCTTCGTGCCGAAGACCGCCGACTCGACGTTGGACGGCACCCAGTAGCGCTCGAGCCCGGGCTCCAGGTAGGGGTTGACCACGACCACCCGGCAGCCCCGGCGACGGGCCAGGTAGAGGTACTTCATGAACACCGGCTGGTTGTTGGCCGGGTTGGCGCCCCACAGGACCACCAGGTCGCTCTCGATCACGTCCTGGTAGGAGCAGGTGGTGGCGGCCACGCCGATGGTCGCCTTGAGGCCGAGGGTCGAGGGGGCGTGGCAGACGCGGGCGGCCGAGTCGACGCCGGCGATCCCCAGCGCCCGGGCCGCCTTGCCGGCGACGTAGTAGGTCTCGTTGGTGATGCCCCGGCTGGTCAGGTAGAGGGCGACGCGGTCGGGCTCCGCGGTGCCGAGGGCCGAGGTGAGGGCGTCGAGGGCCTCGTCCCAGGTGACGCGGCGGAACCCGGGCTCGCCGCGGCGGCGTCGCATGGGGTGGGCCAGGCGGCCGAGGCGGCGGAGCTGGCTGCCGGTCTTGGTGCGGAGGGGGCCGACGTCGGCCAGGAGCGCCGGGTCGAACGGGTCGGCGGTGTTGAGCTTCAGGAGCTGCAGGCGGGTGGAGCAGAGGTGGACGCCGTCGAGGGTCCAGTCGTGCAGCCCGGTGACGCCCAGTGCGCAGCCGTCGCAGGCGCCCCGGTTCAGGACCTTCAACGCGTAGACGGGGTGCTTGCGGTTGTCCCACGCCGTCTTGGCCATCTCGCGGTAGTGGTGGGGCTTCTGCTCGCCGACGCCGTTGGGCCGCCAGCCCGCCCACAGCCGGGGGTTCCAGCCGGTGAACTGCTCGCGGAGGCTCACGTCAGCCGACCCCCGCGCCCGAGTAGACGTTGAGCCGGCCGTCGCGGGCGAAGCCGCACAGGGTCATCTCGGCCAGGCGGGCGGCGCTCACGGCGAGCGACGACGGGGCGCTGACCGCCACCACCGTCGCGACGCCGGCGGCCCAGGCCTTCTGCACGATCTCGAAGCTGGCCCGGCCGCTCACCCACAGGCCCAGGCCGGTGGCGGGGAGGCGGCCGTCGAGCAGCAGGCGCCCGACCACCTTGTCGACGGCGTTGTGGCGACCGATGTCCTCCCTGGTGACCAGGGGTTCGCCGTCGGGGGCGAACAGCATGGCGGCGTGGACGGCGCCGGTGGCGTCGAACAGCTCCTGCGACTTGGCGGCCCGGGATGCGAGGTCGGCGAGGACGTCGAGCGGTGGGGGCTCGCTCGGCGGGAGGGGCCGCAGGCGGTCGCGCAGCTCGTCGATGGCGGTGGTGCCGCACATCCCGCACGCCGAGGTGGTGGCGGTGAGGCGGGGCGTCGGTGTCGGGGCGAGGCCGCCGGTCTCGACGGTGACGACGTTGAAGTCGCTCTCTATCGCCGCCCCGGTGCCGCAGTAGCGGCAGCCTCGGACGGGCGCGCCGGCCAGGAGCCCTTCGGTGTGGCAGAAGCCGGCGGCCAGCTCGAAGTCGTGGCCGGGGGTGCGCATGGTGGTGGCGACCAGCACGCCGTCGAGGTGGATCTCCAGCGGCTCCTCGACGATCAGCTCGTCCGGCCGCTGGCTGGACGTCCGCCCGTCGAAGTGCCGCGTGAGCACCTTCATCGTCCGACCGCGCGACATGTCCCGGAGGGTAACGGGGCGACGAACCCGTGGTGTCCACGTCGTCGCCGGGTCCACTACTCATCGCGCTGGCGGCGGCACGGGTCGACCCCGGGACGAGTAGGGTCGGGTTTGCAAGTGGGGTGCCCGAACCTGGGGGGCGGGAACATGACCGAAGTCGCCGGTGCGTTGCGCGCTCGCCCCGCCACGTACGCGGGCCTGTTCGTCGTGACGCTGACCACGCTCATGTACGAGATCGTGCTGACGCGGATCTTCAGCGTGACGATGTGGTACCACTTCGCATTCGTCGCGATCTCGGTCGCGCTGTTCGGCATGACGGTGGGCGCGTTGATCGTGCACCTGCGGCCCGCCATGTTCCCCGACGAGGCGGTCAAGCGGCAGATGCACCGCTTCTCGCTGTTCTTCTCCGTGTCGATCGTGGTGGCGTTCCTGACCCAGCTCGCGGTCCCCTTCGTTCCCCGCCTGACCGCGGTCGGCCTGTGGTCGGTCCTGCTCACGTGCGTCGTCATCTCGGTCCCGTTCGTCTGCAGCGGCGTGGTCGTGTGCCTGGCGCTGACGAGGTTCCCGAGCCGGGTGAACCGCCTCTACGCCACCGACCTGGTCGGTGCGGGGCTGGGCTGTGTGTTGCTGGTGGTCGCCTTCAACTGGCTCGACGGTCCGAGCCTGGTCGTGGGTGTGGCCGCCCTCGCGAGCGTCGCCGCGCTCGCCTTCGCCGTCGACGCCGGCGTCCGCGGCGGCAAGATCGTGTCGGTCGCCGTCCTCGCGACGTTCGCGGTCGTGTCGGTCGGCAACAACATCCGCCACGACGACGGCAAGCCGTTCATCCGCGTGCTGTGGACCAAGGAGGTGCAGGATCCTCTGCACGTCCAGGATCGCTGGAACGCCTTCTCACGGGTCACTGTCGACGGCGACATGAACCGGGCCGGGCCGCCCGCGGGCTGGGGCCTCAGCACGACTCTCGATCCGAGCATCACGGTGCCGCAGCTCACGCTCACGATCGACTCGACGGCGGCCACGTCGATGACCGGGTACGACGGCGGCGCCGACGAGACCGATTTCCTGCGCTACGACGTGACCAACATCGGCTTCCACGCGCAGGACCGGGGCTGCGACGTCGCCACCATCGGCGTCGGGGGAGGCCGCGACGTCCTGTCGGCCCTCGAGTTCGGGTGCGACGACGTCACCGGGATCGAGATCAACGGCAACATCCTCGGCCTGCTCAACGACACCTACGGCGACTTCAGCGGGCACCTCGACGAGGACCCACGGGTCCACTTCGTCAACGACGAGGCTCGGAGCTGGCTTACCCGCACCGATCGTCGCTTCGACCAGATCCAGATCTCGATGATCGACACGTGGGCGGCCACGGCGGCGGGGGCGTTCTCGCTCAGCGAGAACTCGCTCTACACGACCGACGCCTGGGCGACCTTCTTCGACCGGCTCAGTCCCGGCGGCGTCCTGTCGGTGTCACGTTGGTACGAGGCCCCCGGTCGGGAGCCGCTCGAGATGCTGCGCACGACCGCGCTGGCGGCCCAGGCGCTGACCGAGCGGGGTGTCGAGAACCCGCGCGACCACATCCTGATCTACGCGGGCCCCCAGAACCTCGACGGGGTCAGCGTCGCGACGCTGCTGGTCAGCCCGGAGCCCTTTCCCGAGGCGACGATCGACGCCCTGACACGGACGGCCGACCGGATGGAGTTCCCGGTCGTCCTGACGCCCGACAGCGTGGGCGACTCCCGGTTCGCGGAGCTCGCGGTCGCCGGTGGACCGGAGGAGGCGATCGGGCGTTTCAAGCCCGACATCTCGGCGCCGACCGACGACCGGCCGTTCTTCTTCCAGATGGCGAGGCTCAGCACGTTCCTCGGCGGCGAGGGGTTCAGCGACGAGCAGGTGTACCGGTCCGTGGCCACCCTCGCGCTGCTGGCACTGGCCGTGCTGCTCCTGGCCGGAGTGTGCATCGGGGGCCCGCTGGTGCACATGGCCCGGGCGGAGGGCCGGCGGCGGGACCGGGCGATGCGGCCGTTCTACCTGTTCTTCGCCGGCATCGGGCTCGGGTTCATGTTCGTCGAGTTCAGCCAGCTCCAGCGGTTGTCGACCTTCCTGGGGCATCCCACCTACGCCCTGGGCGTGGTGCTGTTCACGGTGCTGCTGTTCGGCGGGGTGGGCAGCATGCTGGTCGAACGGGTGACCGACCCCCGGCGACCCCGGTCGTTGCTCCTGCCCCTGGCCGCGCTGTTGGGCCTGCTGGTGGTGTTCGGGGTGGCGACGCCGCAGGTCATCGACACCATGGACGGCGAGACGACGCCGGTGCGGATCCTCACCGCGGTGGCGATCCTGGCCCCGCTCGCGCTCCTGATGGGCATGCCGTTCTCGATCGGCATGCGGGCCGCGGGGCGCGTCACCGGTGCACCGACCGCGTTCCTGTGGGGCATCAACGGGGCGATGTCGGTGGTGGGATCGGTGATGGCGGCGCTGGTGTCGATCTTCTTCGGCATCACGGCCACGTTCGCCACCGGGTTCCTCACCTACGTCCTCGCGGCGGTCTCGCTGTGGACGATCGTGGGCACGCTGCGGGCGGGCACCGGCGCCGACGAGCCCGACGAACCGTTGGTGGCCCCCGTGGACCCGTCCGAGGTCCTCGCCGACGTCGCCCCAGCCGGCGGGTGAGCGGGAACGCCCCCTCGGCCGTCTCCTAGGGTGACCCCGTGGCGGACGACGAGGCGCAGGAACCCGACGTCCCGGCCGAGGACGACGACGAGCCCGCCGCGGAGGACGAGCCCGCCGACGGTGGCGATGGCGGTGGGGGATCGCGGCGGGGTTGGATCGTCGGGGGAGTCGCGGCGGTCGCGGTCGCCTGTCTCGTCGGGCTCGTCGTGGTGGTGCGGTCGGGCGACGACGACTCCGCGGAGCCGGGGACGACCACGACGACGGAGGCCGACGACGACGAGGGGGACGTGACCACGCCGTCGTCGGAGCCACCGGCCGACGGGGAGGAGCCGGTGCCGGGCCCGGCCGGGCTCGTACCGGTGGATGGGGAGCCGTGGGAGCCGGCCGACGTGGGGATCGGCGGGAGCGCCCACGGCGAGACGTTCGTGTCGGAGCCGATCGGCGGCTGCGAGGGCGGCGCCACCCGCACCGTCACCTACGACCTCGGCGGCGGCTACACCCGCCTCGACGGCACCCTCGGCCTGGCCGACGACTCGGCGCCCGGCGTGACCGTCGAGATCCGCTTCTCGCTCGACGGCGCCGAGGTGTACTGGCGCTCCTTCGTCGTGGGTGAGGCCAGCCGCATCCAGCTCGACCTCACCGGCGCCCGGCAGCTCACCGTCACCGCCACCCGGGTCTTCGGCGGCGACACCGCCCCCGACGCCTGCGCCCGCGCCGCCCAGGCCGACCTCATGCTCACCTGAACGCCGGCCGGCGGTCAGTCGACCAGGGCGCGGGTGATCTCGGCGACGGTGGGGGCGCCGACGAGGGCCATGGTGCGGCGGACGTCGGCGTCGAGGAGGGCGAGGGCCTTGTCGACGCCACGCTCGCCGCCGGCGCCGAGGCCGTAGAGGTAGGCGCGCCCGGCCATGCAGGCGGTGGCCCCCAGCGCCAGGGCCTTCACGATGTCGCTGCCTCGCCGGACGCCGCCGTCGCACAGCACCGGGGCCGCGTCGCCCACCTCCTGCACCACCGGCTCGACCAGGTCGAGTGGGGTCGGCGCGGTGTCGAGCTGCCGGCCGCCGTGGTTGGACAGGGCGATCGCGTCGACCCCGGCGTCGACGGCCAGGCGGGCGTCCTCCACGGTCTGGATGCCCTTCACGACGATCGGGCCGTCCCAGATCGTGCGCATCCAGTCGAGGTCGCGCCACGACAGCGACGGGTCGAACTGGGAGTTGACGTACTCGGCCAGTGAGACGGCGTCGCTGCCGTCGCCCACCTCCCGGGTGACCACGTTGGCGAACTTGATCGGCTCGGACCGCACGAACGCCCACGTCCAGGCCGGGTGCACGGCGCCGTCGACCAGCGTGCCCAGCCCGATCTTCGGCGGCAGCGAGAAGCCCCGGCGGACGTCGCGCTCGCGCTTGCCGAGCACGGCCGTGTCGACGGTGACCACGAGCGCCTCGTAGCCGGCGGCCGCGGCCCGGCGGATCAGCTCCTCGACCAGACCCCGGTCGCGCCACACGTACACCTGGAACCAGCGGGGCCCGTCGCTGACCGCCGCGACCTCCTCGATCGAGCGGGTGGCCAGCGTGGACAGCGTGTAGGTGAGCCCCGCCTTCGCCGCCGACCGGGCGACGGCCAGCTCACCCTGGGGATCGGCGATGCGGCCGAACCCGGTGGGGGAGAGCACCAGCGGCAGCGGCAGGCGGCGGCCCAGCAGGGTGGTCGACGGGTCGACCTCGGCGACGTCGCGCAGCACCCGGGGCCGGAAGCCGAGCCGGGCGAAGGCGTCGCTGTTGGCGGCCAGGGTGCGCTCGTCCTCGGCGGCGCCGTCGATGTAGTCGAACACGCCGCGGGGCAGGCGCCGCCGGGCGATCGACCGCAGGTCGCCGATCGACGCCGCCCGGTTGAGCCGCCGCACGACGGGGTCGAGCTCGAGCGCCCGGAACTGGAGCACCGAACGGAGCGTCTCGACCATGCCCATCAGAGGACCTCCCAGTGCTCCCGGTAGGGGTCGAGGCGCTCGTCGGCCGGGTCGAGCTCGGTGACGAGGACGTCGATCCGGTCGGGGAACAGGCCCCGCGCCACGCCCCGCTTGCCGAGCTTGCTGGAGTCCATGGCCACGATCACCTCGCCGGCGACGTCGGCCAGCGCCTGCTTCACCTCGGCGTCCTCGAGCGTCATCTCCGAGGTGCCGTAGCGCGTGTGGACCGCCGCCGCCGACACGAACAGCCGCCGCAGCAGCAGCTGGCGCGCCGAGTGGGTGGCCAGCGGGCCCACCAGGCTGCCGCTCCGCGGGTCGAGCTGGCCGCCGGTGAGCAGGGCGGTGACGCCGGGCTTGTTCTGGAGGGCGTTGAACGTGTCGGGCCCGTTGGTGACCACGGTGAGGTCGACGACGCCGCCGAGGTGGGAGGCGATCCCCTGGACGGTGCTGGAGGCGTCGACGCCGATCGCGCCGCCGTCGCCGACCAGCTCGGCCAGCTTGGCGGCGATGCGGCTCTTGGCCCGGGGGTGGCGGGTGAAGCGCTCGGCGAACGGCTCCGCGCCGATGCTCACCGCCCCGCCGCGGATGCGCCGGACGACCCCCTGCTCGGCGAGGATGTCGAGGTCGCGGCGGATGGTCATCTCGCTGACGTCGAACTCGGTCGCCAGCTCACCGACCTTGGCCTTCCCGGCCCGCCGCACCTCGGCCTCGATGCGCTGCAGGCGGATGAGGGCGTCGACGCTCATCGGGTGGCGGTCCTTTCGGGGGTGAGGCCCAACGCCATGCCCTGGACCAGGGCGTTGCCGAGGGCCGTGGCCTCGACGGGGCCGGCGGCGACGGGCAGGCCGGTCTGCTCGGCGAGGCGGCGGCGGTAGAGGGCCGACCGAGCGCCGCCGCCGATGACTTCCACGTTCTGTCTTCGCTGAGCCGGGTATGGCCGGCTCAGCGAAGACAGAAGCACCCGGGCCGTGGCGTCGACCATCGACTCGACGATCGTGCGGACCACCACGGGCGGCGGCGTGGAGCGGGGGAGCCCGGCCGCCCGGGTGACCTCGCCGAGCATGTCGTCGGGGTGGAGGAAGCGGGTGTCGGTGACGTCCACGATCGTCCCATCGTGCTCCACGGCGGCCGCCGCGGCGAGCAGGTCGTCGATCGGCGGGTCGCCCCAGGCCGGGCGGCACCCCTCGATCAGCCAGCTGCCGGCCAGGTTCTTGAGGAAGCGGATGCCGCCGAGGGCGCCGGCCTCGTTGGTGAAGTTGGCGAGCCGCGCCCACTCGGCCAGCTCGGGTGCGGGCTGCTCCCGGCCGACCAGCATCCAGGTGCCCGCGGAGACGAACGCCGCCCTCGGGCCCAGGTCGAGGGCGGCGACCGCCGAGGCGGTGTCGTGCCCGCCGACCAGGTGGACCGGGACGCCCTCCCAGGTGCCGACCCGGGTGCCGGCCGCCTCGATCGGGGCGAGCAGCATGGGGTCGACGCCGATCGCCTCCAGGAGCGCGGGCGACCAGTCGCCGGTGGCGAGGTCGACCAGCGCCGTGGTGCCGGCACTGGTGCGCTCGGCGTGGACCTCGCCGGTGAGGTGGTGGGCGAGGAGCTCGGGGAGGAGCACGACGTGCCGGGCCCGGGCCAGCTCGGCGCGGTCGTGGACGGCCAGCTGGAACAGCGTGTTGAACGGCTGCAGCTGGACCCCGGTGGTCCGGTAGAGGGCGACCTCGCCGAGGCGGTCGACGATCGTGCGGTAGCCGTCGGTGCGGGGGTGCCGGTACGAGAACGGCGGGGCGACCAGGCGACCGTCGGCGTCGAGGAGCCCGTAGTCGACGCCCCAGGTGTCGATCCCGATCGACGCCACCGGCCCGGCGGCCCGGGCGAGCTGCAGGCCCCGGATCATCTCGTCGACCAGGCGGTCCCAGTCCCAGCGGCCGTCGGGGGTCGGTTGGTGGGCGTGGCGGTGGACGACCTCCAGCCGGGCCGACGGCAGGTCGACCCGGCAGACCCGGATCGACGCCGCGCCGAAGTCGACGGCGACGACCGTGGTGACCTCGCCGGCGCCCCCGGTCACAGGCCGGTCGCGACCGTGTCGCTGCCCCGGGCTGCGATGGTGGCCGCCCGGTAGCCGAGGGCGCGGTAGGTGGCCAGGGGGTCGAGGGCGGCGCCGTTGCGGCGGCGGGCCTCGGCGACCAGCGGCCGGACGTCGGTGCGCCACGCCCGGTGCAGCACCTCGGCGGCCCGGGCGGGGTCGTTGGCCTCCTGGGCGTCACGCAGCGACGGCCGGTCGAGGCACAGCGCCTGCGCCAGCGCGTGCTGGATGGCGTCGCTCGCCTGGATCAGGTCCTCGAGCGGGTCCTTGAGGTTGTGGCTCTCGTCGATCATGTAGGCGAGCTCGGGCATCCGCCCACCACCGGCTTCGAGCAGCTCCAGCACGATGAGGTACAGCTGGAACGGCGTGATCGACCCGACGGTGAGGTCGTCGTCGCCGTACTTCGAGTCGTTGAAGTGGAACCCGCCGAGGCGGCCCACCATCGCCAGGCGCGACACCACCTGCTCGATGTTGGTGTTGGGCAGGTGGTGGCCCAGGTCGACCAGGCACCTGGCCCGGTCGCCGGTGCCCTGGGCGAGGAGCAGCGACGTGCCCCAGTCGTTGTTGACCGACGAGTAGAAGGCCGGCTCGAAGGGCTTGTGCTCCACGTAGAGCTCCCAGTCGGCGGGCAGGTGGGCGTAGATCTCCTGCAGCCCCGCCAGCACCCGCTCGAACTGGCCCCGGAACGACGCCTGGCCGGGGTGGTTCATCCCGTCGGCCAGCCACACCGTGAGTGCCCGCGACCCCAGGGCGACGCCGAGGTCGACCACGTAGCGGTTGTGCTCGACGGCGGCCTCCCGCACCGCGGGGTCGGTGTTGGCCAGGCTCCCGAACTTGTAGGACACGGCGCCGTCGCGGGTGGTCGACGGGTTGTCCTGGAAGGTGTTGGAGTTCATGGCGTCGAAGCCGATGCCCCGCTCCTCGGCGTGGCGGCGCAGGGCCGCGGCACCGACGCCGAGGCCGGGGTCGTCCCAGGGGACGTGCAGGCTGACGGTGGGGTTGGCACCGGTCAGGGCGTGCAGCGCGGCGACGTCGTCGATCTTCTCGTAGGTGTCGCGGGGCTCGCCGCCGCCGGGGAAGCGGCCGAAGCGGGTGCCGCCGGTGCCGACCGCCCACGACGGCGCGGCCACGCTGAAGCGGGCGACCTCGGCGATCACGGCCTCGCCGTCGACCCCCGTGCGGCCCACGACGTCGAGCGTGTGCGCCAGGTCGGGCTCGTGCCAGGCCCGCCGCAGCTCGTTCTCCTCCTGGACCCTGGTCGGATCGATCATGGTTCCCCTCTTCCCCCGGGACTCAGCGGACGAACGCCATCGGCACGCCGCCGTCCACGGGCACGATGCTGCCCGTCGTCAGGGCCAGGTCGCCACCCACCAGGGCGTACACGGCGGCGGCGACGTGCTCGGGCAGCACCTCCTGCTGGAGCAGCGTGCGGCCGGCGTAGAAGCGGCCCAGCTCCTCGGGCGGCACCCCGTAGACCTTGGCCCGCTCCTCGCCCCACCCGCCCGAGAAGATGCCGGAGCCGCGCACCACACCGTCGGGGTTGACGCCGTTCACCCGGATGCCGGCGGGCCCCAGCTCGGTGGCGAGCAGCCGCACCTGGTGGGCCTGGTCGGCCTTGGCGGCGCCGTAGGCCACGTTGTCCTTCCCGGCGACCACGGCGTTCTTCGACACCACGTACACGATGTCGCCGCCCGTGCCCTGGTCGAGCATCGTGCGGGCGGTCTCCCGGCTCACCAGGAACGAGCCGCGGGCCATCACGCTGTGCTGGACGTCCCAGTCGGCGGCGGTGGTGGCGAGCAGCGGTTTGGAGATGGAGAGGCCGGCGTTGTTCACCACGAGGTCGACACCGCCGTAGGCGACGCCGGCCTCGGCGACGAGGCGGGTGATCGCGGCCTCGTCGGCCACGTCGACCGCGACGGGGACGGCGACGTCGGCCCCGCCCAGGGCCTCGGCCAGCGCGGCCGCGCCCTCGTGGTCGCGGTCGGCCAGCACCACCGCGGCGCCCTCGGCCGCGAGCCGCACCGCGATGGCCTTCCCGATGCCCGACGCCGCGCCCGTCACCAGCGCCACGCGCCCGGCCAGCGGCCGCGGCGGGGGGAGCCGCCGCAGCTTGGCCTCTTCGAGCGCCCAGTACTCGATGCGGAACTTCTCGGCCTCGTCGATCGGGGCGTAGGTGGACAGCGCCTCGGCGCCGCGCATCACGTTGACGGCGTTGAGGTAGAACTCGCCGGCGATGCGGGCGCCGCGGGCGTCGGCGCCGAAGCTGAACATGCCGACGCCGGGCACCAGCACGATCGCCGGGTCGGCACCCCGCATCGGCGGCGAGTCGGGCCCGGCGTGGCGGGCGTAGTAGGCCGAGTAGTCGTCGCGGTAGGCCTGGTGCAGCTCGCGCAGCTCGGCCACCAGCTCGTCGAACGGCGTGCCCCGCGGCAGGTCGAGCAGCAGCGGCCGCACCTTGGTGCGCAGGAAGTGGTCGGGGCACGACG
>Ga0193742_1001591_pt1 | contig 13541 bp, 11 predicted proteins | sample L2c1metaG_FD_165511 | JGI IMG/M metagenome (GOLD analysis project Ga0193742, IMG submission 165511) | Soil microbial communities from a riparian zone of the East river system, Colorado, United States - L2c1 | ecosystem: Environmental > Terrestrial > Soil > Riparian zone | place: USA: East River... | reverse complement strand
ATGACATCGCTGCCGACGTCCGGGCCGTCTGGGACGACGCCGTTGCGGCCCAGGCGTGGGAGGGCCCGCCGGTGTGGGTGCACGGCGACCTCCATCCCGCGAACGTCGTCGTGTCGGACGGAACGCTCTCGGGCATCGTCGACTTCGGTGACATGTTCGCCGGCGATCCAGCGTGGGACCTCGCCGCCGCATGGGTGCTGCTACCTGCGGGCACGGCCTCACGGTTCTTCGATATGTACGCGCGTGCGGACGAGGCGGCGATCCGGCGCGCCCGCGGGCTGGCCGCGATGAAGAGCCTCTTCCTGATGCTCATGGGGCAGAACGGAGATCGGGGTCTTCCTGGCGGCAAGCCTCACTGGGGACCTGCAGGTCGGGCGGCACTTGATCGTGTTCTGAAGGGTGTTTGACGCACGCTTCGCTGAACTTATTGTCGATCTTGTTTGAGGGCCACGCGGCAGTGCCTATCTGAACCTCGACTGGCCGGGCGCTTGGGGGTGTCATCTCGTCCTCTCCTGCTGGTCGACGGTTCGCATGCGGGCTGGTATCCCGAGGTTGATGGCGGGTCGGCGGAGCCGGCGTCGGGTGTCGTCGTGCTTGGCGCGCAGGAAGGTGAGGGTCATGTCGATGCCTTCGATCTCGCCGACCCACCCTTCGGCTTGTGCGCGGGTGCGGCGGTCGAGCAGGTCGGTTTCGAGGTCGTCGAGCCGGGCGAGCATCTTGGGGTTGACGTGCAGCATCGGGCAGCGGATGCAGGCGTGTTCGTGCTGGCAGGGCGTGCCGTAAGGGCGCCCGCAGGAGCCAAGCTCGACCTTGCGCTTGTCGAAGTGCTCGTCGAACTCGGCCCACTCCTCGCTGGTGGCCTCGCGGTACTCCTCGATCGGTCGAAGCTCCCGACGGTGATCGAGGAAGGCGACGTAGTGACGGACGATGTCCTCGTCGAAGACGGCGACGTAGCCACGGGTGGTTTGGATGTTGAGGTGGCCGAGTAGAACTGCGCCGATGTGGATGGGCGGGCCGCTGTTGACCAGTTCGGTGGCGAAGATCCGGCGAAAGTCGTGGGGTGTGAACCGGGTCGTGCGGAAGCCGGGGTGCTGCTTGGCCAGTTCGTCGCACCGCCGTTTGATCATGTTCAGGACGGTGCCGCCGGAGATGACCCGGTCTGTGGAGCCGATCCGGCGCTGGAACAGGAAGGGCAGCTGTGCACTCCAGACCTTGTCGTGCGGGTCGAACCGGCTCAGCAGCGGGATGCTGCGCCCGGCCTGGGTATGGCGGCGGATGACCGAGGCGATGACATGGAACAGCTCGGCGCTCATCGGGATGACCCGCTCGCGGTCCGTTTTGGACGGTGCGATTACAAGGAGCGCGATCACTTCTCCGTTGGACCGCTGGTATTGGCGGATGCTGAGGTGGGTCAGCTCGCAGAGTTCCTCGATGCGGACGCCGGAGTGGCGTAGCGTCTCGACGCAGGCCCAGTCCCAGAACGCGGCCTCCTCGTCGGTTTCGATGTGAATGAGTTCGCTGGTGGCCTCGTCGACAACGCGGACGGGACTCTTGCCGCCGGAGCGACGTCGGCAGCAGGGGTTGGCGCTGGCGAGTGCGGTCAGCGGAGCGTTCGTTGATCCGGCGGCGGCGTTTGCCCAGGCCGCGGATCTCGCTGGGTGGTACCGGACAGGGCGCTACCCAGTGCGCCCAGCGTTCGGGCTCGTCGGTGGCCCAAGTATGCAGGTCGTAGTAGAAGCTACGAACGCAGATCACGATGCCGTCGACACCGGCCCGTGGTTTGCCGGCGTTCTTGCCGTCCTCACGGGTACTGATCATGTGCCGCCAGGTCGCGTAGACAGCCGGGTCGATGCGCAAGTCCGCCTGGTCGGGGCTGATCCGTTCGATCTTCTCCCAGAAGTGGTGGGCAACCTCCAGGACCATGTGCGAGATGGAGGCGTAGTCGGTGTCGGTGGAGCGGCGGGTGAAGTAGTCGATGAGCAGTTGCCGTACTGACCGGTTGCGGATCGGATAGCCGTCGACCAACTGCTCCATGGTGAGCTGACCACGCGACAGAGCCGCACGCATGGTGGACGGTGTTCCGGCTGGGAAGTGACCCATCCGGTGCAGGACGTTCCATGCCGACGGGCCAGCGAACCGGTTGGAGTCCCTCTTCCCAGGGCGGAGAATCGCGCGGACGCGGCGGGTCTCGTGCCCGTAGTGCAGCAACGCGGCCGGAGTGAGATCAGCGAGGCTGACGCCTTGAACGGTGAGCAGGCAGCACACGTCGAACAGAGCTTCCCTCCGGTGTGCCCATGACAAGTCGGACACTGCGACCTGCTCGGCGAAGTTCTCCAGTAGCGGATCGCCTTGTGCCGCAACAAAGAACTGCCCGTACTCGTGGAACGAATTCGTTCGGAAAGCCAGCAGCGACGGCTGGATCACTCGCAGGCAGAACAGTGACCTCAGACCTCGCCCGACGGCGAAGCCGCCTTCGCGTGACGTGCCGGCGCTCAAGGCTGAAGATGTCGTCGTCGCGGGGAAGACGGACACGTGCCAGGTCGAACGCGTCCTGGCTGGCGTCCGGCAGGCAGCTCCGAGCCTCGGCAGCGAGTGTGTCGGGGTCCAGCCCCGCGGCCAACGCGGCCGTCCGCAGCCAGGCGCCTGCGCGTCCATGGCCTCGTCGGCCGTGCTCGCGTCGAGCTGACGGACCAACCGCTCGAGTTCGTCGTCCCTCCGGGGCGTCGATTGCGCTTCTCCGTCCATCAGTGAGTCCTGGCCAACGTCCGTGGTGGCCTGCTGGTCACATCCTCGGTCTGAGGCTGCGTGAGGGAAGCGGCTCAGGTGGGCAGGTTCCAGATCCGCCAGTCGGTCGGGTCACCGCTCGCGGTCCGGGGTTGGTAGACGATCCGGCTGATCGTGGCAGCGCGGGCCAGCCCGAACACGATGCAGCCCTGGGCGGCGTCGCCCGGCGGGACGTCCGGGGCCTCCTCGTACGGGTCGGGGCACTCACGCAGGTGGTAACGGACGTGCACGTCGATCGAGATCAGCAGGCCGCGGTCGTCCAGCACGTGCAGGGTGTCGGCGACGCTCGGCAGTCGCACCGTGCCGACACCGCTGGCGCGCACGGAGAAGCGCACGATGTACTGCCGGGAGCCGGGTGGGGGTTTCGGGTCGGCCAGGTACGCCGACGGCGTGTCGATGACGTCGGCGACCGCGACCTCGGCGTAGCCCGAGCCGGTGTTGACCTCCAGCGGCGGGCCGTCGACCTGCCCCTCGCCGCCCGGCGGGGCCGCGGGGCCGGTCGCGGGCAGGTCGGTCGGGAACAGCAGCGCGTGCGCGCCGAGCGGGTCGATGGTCCGGTCGACGTAGATCACGCCGCGCACGGCGGTGGCGGCCGGGACGAGGAACGCGGCGCACTCGGTCCGGGGCTTGCCCTGGGGTGTGGCGGGCAGGTCCTGTTGGTCCGAACCGCACAGTTCCACGGTGACGTCGCCGGCGCGGTTGACCGAGTCGACGAGCTGGCCGCGGTCGTCGAGCAGGTACACGTTGTGCCCGTCGCCGGAGTTGAGTTCGCCCTCGACCCGCAGGGTCGCCTCGATGCCGGCGACCACCCACCGGTAGCCGGCAGGTGCCGCCCGGTCGGCGATCTCGCCACGCTCGAGCCGGACCTCCACCCGGGTCTCGGTGGCGCCCTCGTAGGTTCCGGTGGCCCGGAACAGCCCGGTGCCGCCCGGCGGCACGACCGTCGGGTTCGGCGACCCAGGGCCCACCACCGGGGAACCCGGCCGCACGGGCGGGAACTCCGGCATCGGGTCCGAGGTGGCCGGGTCCGAGGTGGTCGGCGCGGGGGTGCCGGCCCGCGCGGCGACGGGCCTGCCGCCGACCTCCCGGCCACCGGCCAGCACACCGGCGGTCACGAGCGCCGCCGCCGTGAGCACCACGGTGCCGGCCGCGACCAGCAGGCGCGTGCCCCGCGGACGACTCGGTTCACTGCGGACAGCCGGTGACCGGTGGACCGGCCGCGTCGGCGTGACGGACTCGTTGGCCGAGGCCAGATCGACCGCGCCCCAGGCGACCCCGGCCTCCGGCTCGGGGTCGGGGTGGACCGGCAGCTCCAGCGCCGTCCGGAGTAGCTCCGCGACGCGGGGGATCCTGCTGGTGCCACCGACCAGGTGCACGGCGCGCAGCGTCGTCCGGTCCACACCGGACGACTCGACCACCCGGCGGGCCAGCTCGACCATCCGCAGCAGATCGTCGGCCACCAGGGCTCGTGGCGGCTGAGCAGTTCCTTGGCGGCGCGGGCGTCCTGGCGCAACAGCAGCTCCGCCCGCAGCGCCTTGGCGTCGGCGGGCCGCTCCGACGCCGTCCGCATCCGGTCGACGATCCGTTGGTCGAGGTCGTCGCCGCCGAGGTCCGGCAGCCCGGCGCACGCCAGGACCGCGAACCCGGCTCCGTTCCGGCGGACCACCGCAGCGTCGCAGGTACCGCCACCGAGGTCGACCACGAGCACCGCGGCACCGTCGGCCAGCCCGGCCCGCACGGCGACGGCGACCGGCTCCGGCACCAGGCTCAGCCGAGACGCCAGACCGGCAGCAGCGCGGGGCAGCCGGCCCATCCGCACCGCGCCCCAGTCGGCCGGGTGGGTCAGCACCAAGTGGTCGATCGGTCCGCCCGCCTGCTGGGCCGCGGCCGAGCAGACCCGGGACAGCACCGCCCGCACCGCCGTCAGGACGTCGATCGTGGTGTCGCCGAGCAGGAGGGTGTCCTCGTCCAGCCGCGCCTTGGGCCGCAGCTCCAACCGGTGTGGCGCCGACCGGCTGAGCCGTAGCGCGTCCGCGCCGACGACGAGCCAGCCGTCGTCGCCGAGGAAGACCGCCGACGGTAGCTGCGGCGCGCCGTCCACGCTGACCACCCGCGGCGCCGACCCGTCCCGCCGGGCCACCGCGACGGTGTTGGTGGTGCCGAAGTCGATGGCGACGGTCAGCTCACCCGCGCTCATGACGCCGCCCACACGGTCGGGTCGGTGCCGTAGAGCGAGATCTCCACGTCCCGCACCGGCGTCGCGGTCGGCACCGCGAACAGGAAGCAGAGCACCTGGACGTCCGTGGTCTCGGTCAGCTTGCGTTCCTGGACGCACTCCTGTCCGATCACCTCGCCCGCGTGCTCGATGCTGGTGCCCCGGTCGTCGCGAAGCCGGACCAGCAGCGGCGGCACGATGTCGGAGTCGGCCGGCACCCGAACGGCCAGGCGCGCCACCACGCCCCGAGAGCCGGGCAGGCCGATGGGTTCGGTGTCGAAGTAGGCCGACGGCGCCGACACGAGGTCCGCCACGGCCACGTCGGCGGAGTAGGACCCGTCCTCGGCGCGGAAGGTATGCGAGACGAGCAGCGGCAGCGCCCCGCGCGGCACCGGCCGGGCCGCGCCGTCCACCCGCTGGCCGGTCACCAGGACCCGGGCGCCCTTCCCGGTCGGCATGAGGTCACTGGGCGCGTGGGTGCTGTTGGGCGTGAGCGCGACCTCGGTCACCGGCGTGGTCCGCCCCACCCGGAAGGCCAGGCACGCCTGGCGTTGCTCGCCTGGCTCCAGCAACTCGTCCTTGACGCGGTCCGCGCAACCGTCCAGCCGAAGATCATCGTCCGAGCTAATCATCAGCCCACGGTCGTCGACCACGTAGGTCTCGGCCTCGACCTGTCTCGGGCTGGCCCGCTGGTCCACCGGCCCGGTGGTGACCCGGACCAGCACCAGCCGGTGCGCGTCGTCGGTATGGACCCCGGCCTCGGCGAGCTCGGCACTCTGCTCCGGGGTGTCGATGAAGGAGTCCAGCCGCCACATCATGGTCACCCCGCCCTGCTCGTACTGGACCCCGGTGCCCTTCTCGACGACCGGCAGGCGCTGCGTCGACTGTCCGGGCACGGTGATCGGGTCGCCGTCCGCGGGCGGTGGTATGGAGAGCCGCTCGGCCGTCGACCCCCCGACGCGTGCGTCGCCGGGCACGGTGCGGTCGCCGCCCAAGATGACCGCCGTGACGGCGGCGGCCGCGACGACGGCCGCCACGGCGGCCGCGATCCACGTCGGGCGCCGCTCCGGCGCCGCGGCGGGCACGGGCGCCGCCCACCGGACCGGTCCGGTGGGGGTCGGGTCCAGCTCGCTCACCGGGCGGGTGGCGACGTCCTCCGCGGTGGACCGGTCGGCGTCGGTGAGGGTGTGCCCGCCGAGCGCCACGACGGACTGCGGCGCCTCGTCGAGCCCGATCCGGGTGCCGAACGCGGAGCCGAGCAGGGTGCCCAGCAACGGGATCTGGCCCGCGCCGCCGACCAGGTGCACCGCGTGCAGGTCGCCGGGGGTCAGGCCGCAGCCCGCCACCACGTCGGCGAGCAGGTCGACCGCGCGGGAGACGTCCGCCGACACCAGGCTCTCGAACTCCGGCCGGGTGAGCAGCCGGTCGGGCAGGTCGTCGGGCATCGCGATGTCGACCTGCGGGTGCCGGGACAGCACCTCCTTGGCGGCCCGCACATCGTCGCGGAACCGAAGCAGCGCGGCCATCTCGTTGGGCCGCAACCGCTGCTGGCGGTCGAGCAGGTCCGCGACCGTGGGCTCGTCGGCGCGGATCCAGTCGACGACGCGCTGGTCAAGATCGTCCCCGCCGAGATCGGGCAGGCCCGCGCAGCCGACCACGCTCAACCCCGATCGTTCCCGCCGGACCACCGCCGCGTCGCAGGTGCCGCCGCCGAAGTCGAGCACGCCGATCGACGCGCCGACCGGGAACTCCTGCTGGTGGGCGAACCAGGCCGCCGAGGCCACCGGCTCGGACATGGTGGACAGCCGGGGCGCGAGGCCCTGGGCCGCGGTCAGCAGCGCGCCGATCCGCGTCGAGCCCCAGTTCGCGGGGTGGGTGAGCACCAGGTGCTGCACCGGTGCCGCGGCGGTCGCGGAGGCCTCGGCGACGACTCGGGACAGGACCGCGCGGACCAGCGTGGTCGTGGGCACCACGGTGTCGCCGAGCAGCACCTCGGCATCCGCGATCCGGGCCTTCGGCCGAGGCTCCAGCCGGGCCGGTTCGCCCCGGGCCAGCCGCAGCGCGTCGACGCCGACCACCGCCGTGCCCCGCCCGGTCCAGAACACTGCGGACGGGAACCACGGTTGACCGTCGACGGTGACCAGCCGAGCGGGCAGAGCAGGACCGGACACCACGGCGACCGTGTGCGAAGTGCCGAAATCCACTGTCGCGGTGACCTGACCCAATTGGACCTCCAATGCGGACGGACGAACCTGGAACCCGGAGTCAACGACGTCGACGGACCGTGTTCACCACTGCACAGAATTCTGGAACGACAAGGCCGTGTGGGGCGTCTATATCGAGTAATTCAACGCGATTCGGGAGGAATCATGTCGACGACCCCACCCTCGGTGGTACCCCAGTCCGTGCGCAACGCGACGCTCGCCGTGTGGGCGATGCTGGGGCTACTCGTGCTCCGCGCCATTCTGACCTTCGCGTTCGCCGACGACTTGCTCGACGCCTACATCGGGGACAACGAGACCAGGAAGGCGCTGCCGCGTGAGCTTGTCGAGGCCGCGGCGCCCAGTTACTCGGGGGTCGCGATCGGCGTCCTGATCATCGGCGCGGTCCTCGCGTTCGCGGCGCTCAACCTGGGCAAGGCCGCACGGTGGGCACGTGTGGTGGCCGTCATCTTCGCCGCGCTGAGCCTGCTCGGCGTCGTCGTGTCCCTGCTCGCGCCGACGATCGCCGTGCTGCTGGTCATCAACATCCTCGTCGGGTTGCTCGCGGTGGCCGTCATCGTGCTGGTCTTCTCCGGCGAGGCCAACCGGTTCTTCGCCGCCAGGTGACCGACCGCCGCGCTCGGCAGGCCCGGGTCGGTGCAGATCCGGGTCCGCCCCGGCCGGTCCACTCAGGACGGTCCACGCCTTCCGGCTACCGGTAGTCGATCCCCGGCCTGCGGACCACGACGTGCTGGCCGCGGGCCGGCAGCACCCCCGTCGGCCCCGGCGAGCTTGCCCAGCACGAAGTTGACTGTTTCGACCACCCGGAAGTGACACATCGGTTAGAGTTGCCACAGTGCACAAAGGCGCTGACATGTGAGGGGTCGCGAATAGGACGATCATCGACTCGCCTGTGACCGTCAATGGACCTTAACCGAGGTCGACGGCACCCGCGTCCAGTGCGGGACGGACGCTGCGGACGAACTCCTGGTAGTCGTCGATCACCGTGTCGAGCTGGTCGGGCGTGCTGGTGAGGACCAGCAGCCTCGAGCTGTTGGCCGAACTCCGTCGCTCTGGACTGCAGCTCTTGTCGCGCGAACTCCCAGGTCTCGCCGAATACCTTGACGGCCGCGGTGAGGCCGTCGTGCCCGGTCGCCGACTCCGTGGCCTTGATGCTCCCCGGACTGACCGAGTCAGCCGTGTCCGACGTCGCGAAGATGTGGTTGGCCGCCACCTCGAGTTCCTCGATGATTACCTTGAAGCCAGCCATGTCGACTCCCCTGTTGCCTGCGCACCGTCGCTCAGATTTATATCGGAGAACGCGGATGGGGAATGTCGTCCGAACACCCCACATTTCGCCGCCGTCGCAGCGGGCGTTGTGGGTCGTTCGGACGACAGTGCCAAGCCCGGTTGGCGGGTATACAAGACCGGCAGGGCGCACCTGGGTCGGGAGGAGTCTGTCGTGGGAACGACTTTTACGTTCAGTCCGGAGGAATTCGACGGGGTGGTCCGGGAGTGGGAGGACCTGGAGGACGACATCGCGGCGGCGCGGACGCAGTTCGAGGGGCTGGGGAAGCTCGCCCACCAGCGGCCCGCCGACGACATCCCGAGCAGGACGTTCATGGGGCAGGCGCAAACCGCGATCAGTAACGCGGAGGTCTCCAACATGGCCGTCGCCGAGTACGTGCGATACGTCATCGACAAGCTGAACGAAACCAAGGGCAGCTACGTCAGGACCGATACCGGCAACGCAGAGGCAATCACCGTAAGCATATGACCAAAAGAAAGGGGTCGAGCGGCCATGGCCGCCATGACCGGGGAACAGATTTACCACAACTTCAGTGATGGAAAACCGGGACCGCTGCAGGATGCGGCGCACAGCGTTGGCAAGTTGGCCGGTAGTTACCAGGGGATCGCCCAGAAATTCGAAGCCGCGCAAAACCGCATGATGCAGTCGTGGACCGGCGGGGCCGCGCAGGCCGCCTCGCACGGCGCCGCGCCGCTCGCCCCCGCCATGCGGCTGTCGGCGGAACATCTCAGCGGCTACGCCAGCGCGCATAACCAACAGTGGCAGGCGTTTGACATTGCCCGGCGGACAGTGCAGCCGGTGCCGCCGATGCCCGCGGCGCTGGACCCGATGGAGCTGATCAAGATAGGCATCACCCGAGGGCCTGGTGCGGAGCTCGAAGCGATCAAGAGCCACCAGGACGCCGTGGCCGCACACAACGCGGCGGCTGAGCACAACGTGCGGGTCATGGACGGCTACCAGGGCGCGACCGACGTGAACCGGAACATCCCGGCGAACTACCCGTGGCCGAAGTATGGCGGCGGCACGTTCTCCACCGAGGACGACGGCGGCGATAAGCCCGGCGGCGATGACGACGGGGATTCCCGGGAAAGTGGTGGCGGCGGCGAGAAGACCGGCCCTGGCGGTAGCGGACTCAGCGGACCCGGTGGCGGGCTGCCCAACGGGGCGGTCGAGGCAAGCTCGGTCGGCACGCTGCCACCGACGAAAGACGTGGACGACACGTGGACGAACCGGCGCCTCGACCCGGCGCCGGCCACGCCGCCTCCGCCAACCGACCCACCGATCGTGCCGCCCGCGAACCGTGGCGACAAAGACAAGGACAAGCACGACGACGGGAAGTCGGGGTGGCCAGAGGAAGAGGGGCCTGAGGGACCCGAGCCACCCGGTCCAGATCTGGGTGAGGACGACCTGGACGACGGCACCACCCCGGCGTCCAGCTCGTCCGGCGACCTGTCGGCCTGGCGGGACAGCAGCAACTTTGGGCCGGTGGCCGGCCCGTGGGGGGCCGGCGACCGAGCGGGCGGGGACGCGTCGCGGGCCGGCGGCGGCACGGCGTTCGGTCCCGGCGGCCCTGGTGACGGGCTCGGTGCCGGTCGTGGCGCCGGTGCCGCTGCCGGCGCGGGGTTTCGGTCCGGTACGGCGGGCGGACGTGGTGGCGTCGGTGGGTTCGGCGGCGCGGCGCCGCCGCGCGGTCGCGGCGAGGAGGACGACGAGCACAACCGGCCGGAGTACCTCGTCGAGCCCGACCCGAACAGCCTGTTCGGCACCGACGAGCAGGCGTCCTCGCCGGTGATCGGCGCGGCATGGAAGCCGGAGTGATCATGGCGATGGCGCTGACCGAGAACGACGGCGAGGTCGTCGAGGTGCCCGTGTTCGCGTTGCCCGCGCTGCTCGAGCGGGCTGGGCTAGGCGAACCCCACCTGGTGCTGCAGCCAGAAGTGGTGTGGCGGCATCCCGACGAGCTAGGCGTGTTCGACGACGCCGTGCGGGACGCGCTCACCGAGGCCGGGGTGCTCCGTGGCCGAGACGAGGTTGACCGGAACCTGATGGATCTGCTGCCGTTGCTCGTCGCGCCCGCCATCGAGTACTACGGCTGGTTCACCGTCGACGGTGAGATCAGGGGCGCGCTCGCCGCGGCGGGCGCCATGGACGCGGTCATCGCGGTGCGCGCCGGCGACCACGTCCGGTTGGCGGCGGCGGCGCGGGACCGGCTCGCGGAAGCGCTGTTCGCGGAGTTGCCGGTGGTGTCGCCGGGGGCCGGAGAGATGGTGACGGTCACCGCGGCGGACCTTGAGCAGCTGCACGCGCCGGCCGGGCCGAACGCCCGTGACGTGCCGCCGCACGTCACCGAGCTGCTGCGGGCCATCAAACGCCCGGTGCTCGGTGGCGGCGAGCTGTTCGCGGCGAGCAGGGACCAGGTCGGGCGGCGCATGGTCCGCGGCCCGGTGCGCTACGCGGACACCGAGCAGGGGCGCTTCCTGAACTACAGCACCGGCGCCGGCCGCACCCTCGAACTGGTGCACGCGCCGGCGACCCAGGAGGCACTGATCGCCGCGCTGGACAAGGCCGAGAACCCGGGACGCTGAGGAGCAAAGGTCATGGGCTATACAACCGACGCGAACTACTTAATTCAGGCCGGAAAGGACATCGCGGAGTCAACCGCCGACGCGGGCGTGATCGTGGGCCAGTTCGACGCCGGGACCTACCTGGCCTGGCACGAATGGGGACCGGCCTATCAGGCTCTCGGCAACGCGTACACGAACACCCGCAGCGCGTTGCTCGACTGTATGGAGGAAACCGTTGAGCTGCTGACGGCATATGCCGAGGCACTTCAGGAAACCGGCGCTGAGTACCTGAGCACCGAGGATCTGACCTGGCGGCTGATCGAGGGAATTCGATGACCACGCTGGCGGAACGGGTTCCTCCGGACTTTTGGCCGGTCATCGACAAAATTGACGAAGGGCTCGAACAGATCGGGTCCCCGATGGGAATCCGGGACGTCCTGGAGAAGATCGCGATATTCAATCCGGACGCTGTCCGTACGGTCCTCCCGGAATGGGGCACTGATGGCGCGGACGGTCTGGCGAAATCATTCAGAACGACGCTGGAGGACCGCGTTTCCTTCGTCCACACCAAAGTCGACGAGCGGTGGAAAGGTGAGGCGTGGGAGCAGTTCAGTGGCGACATGACCCACGTCCAAACCCTCATCGAGGAGATAGGCGAGCCCGCTCGCATGACGGGGGATCAGCTCAAGGAGTTCCTCGAGACGATCGAGACGAACTGGCTGGAGATCATCGGGATCGTCCTCGAGGTGGCTGGTGTCGTCCTTGGGGTGGTCGGGGTCATCACAGCGGCGGCCGGCGGCCTGCTCCTGGCGGTGGCCGGCCTGATCATCGGCATCGTCGGCCTGATATTGAGCGGCATCGACAGCATCGGATCGCGGGTCGCTTCTTACGAAGAGACGATCCAGCGCCTTCGTGAGCAACTGTCTAGGCTCAAGCCGTTCAATCGCGGTGGCCAGTTCCCGACACCGCCGAGCGGGGACTGGGACAAGAAGACTGCCGATCCGAACAACTGACAGCAATGGGGGAGTCATGAGCGAGCCTGCGAGCGAATCAATGTCACAGGGCGACCGCGAGCGGCTCGATCGAGCCTGTGAGAGGGAGTCATGAGCGAGCCTGCGAGCGAATCAATGTCACAGGGCGACCGCGAGCGGCTCGATCGAGCCTGCGAGAGGGAGTCATGAGCGAGCCTGCGAGCGAATCAATGTCACAGGGCGACCGCGAGCGGCTCGATCGAGCCTGCGAGAGGGAGTCGTGAGCGAGCTTGATCTCGCGACGCAGACGGCCGCGAGGCTGAGCGAGGCGGCGTCCCAGGCCGGGCTGAGCCCACTGGAATTCTTGCGTGATGGGATGTCCGGCGTCTCCACGGACGGCTCCGTTCGGGTCTGGGTCGACGGGCTGGGGCGGATACAGCGGGTGCGGATCGCGCCGGGATCGGTCGGCGCCGGAGACGAGGAGCGGCTCGCGGCGGCGCTCACCGAGGCCGCCAAGGCCGCGGCCGGTGCCATCGCGGACCTGCTCACCCCGGACGAGTTGCGGGAACAGCGCAGGGAACTCGAAGAACCCATGTCGATTTCCACATCGGAGCCACCGTCACGTCGGCCGGTCCGGCCCGCCCCACCGGACGACGACGACATGTTTCCGGTTATTCGGGCCTGACGCCTGGTGGAAGTCGTCAGAGATCGTCGACGTCGACGATGCCGTCCTGGATCGCGCGAGCGAGCAGCGCCGCTTTCGTCGGCGCCGGACGGCCGACGTTCGCGTACTTGATCCGGACCCGGTCCAGGTAGGTGCCCACCGTTCGCGGGGTGATCGCCATGCGGTCCGCGACCAGTTGCTTGGACTCGCACTGGAACCACTGGGCGAGGACCTCACGCTCGCGGTCGGAGAGCCGGGGGTGCTGCGACTGGTGGTTCGCCACGATGGCGCCGGCGAGCGCGGGCGGCAGGTACGGGCGGTTCTCCGCGGCGGCCACGGTCGCGGCTACGAGGTGGGCGTCACCTTCGGCCTTGGTGAGGTAGGCGCACACACCCAGCTCGAGGCAGGACATCGCGACCTCTTCGCTCTCCTGCATGGTGTAGACGATGACCTTGCGTCCGGCATCGACGAGACGGCGCACCGTGGAGCGATAGGAGACCGTCTCCTCCTCCACGTTCAGGTCGAGGATCACCACGTCGGCCTCACTGCCGGGTGAGGTCCACGCCGCCTGGACCGAGGTGCCAGCCGCGATCACCTCGATCGGCGGGTCGGCCTCGGCGTACCAGGCCCGCACGCCGGCCAGGATCGCCGGGTGATCGTCCACCACGGTCACGGTGATCGCCATGACGTCTCCAACCACAGTTGTCCATCCGAAACCGATTCCGACAAGTCGATCCCGTCCGGCCGGGTGATCGGCACGGCGGGCGCTACACACAACAGGCTGACCCGGACCCGATCGTTGCCGTACAGCACCGTCACCCGCGCCTCCGACC
>Ga0193742_1001590_pt1 | contig 13544 bp, 8 predicted proteins | sample L2c1metaG_FD_165511 | JGI IMG/M metagenome (GOLD analysis project Ga0193742, IMG submission 165511) | Soil microbial communities from a riparian zone of the East river system, Colorado, United States - L2c1 | ecosystem: Environmental > Terrestrial > Soil > Riparian zone | place: USA: East River... | reverse complement strand
CCATGTAATCTGTTTGTGACGGCGGAATGGTCAGGGTCGTCGCGCTGAATGCAGGCGATTTTTCACCTTTTATCACCATGTTGATGATGAAATTACGGTTGTGCATCTGCAGCAGGTCGTTTGGCTCGAATTGCGGTTCAAACTGCTTTCCTAACAGCGGCGCATCATCGGCGGACACACGGAACGTCACCATGGTACCGACGTTACCGAACACGGCATCACGGACGACATCGCCCATTTGGGATACGTACTGGTTGGCGACGGTCAGGTTTAGTCCGTATTTGCGTGCCTCTGACAGGATGGTTGCGAATGAATCAGTGGCAAAGTTCTGGAATTCGTCGACGTACAGATAGAACGGGCGACGGTCTTCGATTTTCGGTATATCGCTGCGGCTCATGGCAGCCAGCTGGATTTTGGTGACCAGGAATGACCCCAGAATTGCGGCGTTGTCTTCACCGATGAGGCCTTTGGATAAGTTCACGATCAGAATTTTGCCATCGTCCATGATTTCACGGATATTAAACGTGCTTTTTGGCTGGCCGATGATGTTACGGATGATTGGGTTAGCGGTGAACGCACCGACCTTGTTAAGCACCGGGGCGATGGCTTCGCTGGCGAATTTATCGTTCCAGCTGGCGAATTCGATGTTCCAGAAATTCAGCACGACCGAGTCAGTACAGCTGGCTAGGACTTCGGCCCGGAACTTCTTGTCCGTGAGCATACGGGTGATATCGAGCATCGTACTGTTCGGGTGGTCCAGCAGTGCCAGGATGGTGTAGCGCAGGATGTATTCAAGCCGTGGACCCCAGGACTCACCGAACATGCGTTTCATGACACCGATGATTTCCGAGCTGGTGTTGCTTTTCATATTCGGGTCATGGACTTCCATCGGGTTAAACCCGAGGGGGAATGCCGTATCGGCCGGGTTGAAATACACCACATCATCGAGTCGGTGCGCCGGAATGAAGTGCATGTTATCAACGGCAAAGTCACCATGCGGGTCAATGATGGCGTAGCCCTCGTTATGGTAGACGTCGCTCAGGGCAAATAGCTCGAGCAGACCTGATTTACCCGCACCAGTCTGGCCGATGATGTAGACGTGGCGTGAGCGGTCTGAACGGTACAGGCCGAACTGTTGGTTGAGGCCGCGGAAATTGGTCAGGCCGAACGCGCTGATCTGTTCATCGTGGTCTGGGTCGCCGTTGAGGACTGGTAATTTAGCCGGCGGTTCAGCCGTTTTACTGCTCGCCCAGACGATGTTAGGGGTTTCGACGTTGGTATGCGGCAAATGGAAGACGCTGGCGATTTCCTCGATATTCAAAATGTAGCCACGGTCTATGAAAAACCTGGCGACGTATTTGTCCATTTCTTCACGGTCAAAGCTGGCGTTCACCATACGGAAACCGTTCAGGTTCGTACTGTTGAACTGCTTGAACGTACCGACGATTGCTTGCATGCGCAGTTTGGCCGTGCGCTCGTCATCGCCCAGGTAGGCAATACGAATTTTGACTTGATAGCCCAGTTTGACTGATTTTTTCTCGATTTCAGAAATACGTGTTTTGTCACGTTCGGTAATTTCCCGTGGTGCGGACGGTCCGCTGCCCTGTTCAGGCGGTTTCCATAATGCTTCAAGCACACGCAACATCCAAACCCCTGCCCCACCGAATAAATCAACGCCTACGCGGCCATTTTTTATTCCTTCGACGTAGCGTGCAGCCCGGCGGTGCCAGTCATCAGCGATCGGTCGCAGGATAACCTGGATCCAGACTTCTTCGTCATCTGTTTCAAGTTTAGCGAGTGTCGCCGTGATGCCGGCAAGTGGGTCGACTTCGAAACTTTGGAACGTCTTGATCGGCAGCATTTCATTATCGGTCAGCCCCAGTTCCGCAGTGTGCATGACTTTGTGGATGAATTGCCGTTTCGTGTAGTCTTCTTCGGCTTCCCTGATCTGTACGGTCGGATATTGGGCGTAGATCTGGCCTTCGACGAAGTTTTGCAAATGTTTCGGTACCCATACGTAGAAACGGATGAGTTTACCGATGGCAGCAATTTCAAAACTGATGTGTTCCTGGATGCTGCCACTGAGATTGAGCTCGCGTTTATCTCGTAAAATACCATGCAAACTCGCAAATAACTGTTCAGCCGCGAGCTCTTGTTTTTCGTTCGTGCGTGGAATTTCCAGGATTAATAGCGTGTGTTCGATATCATCGAGCTGTTCGGCACGTTTGTAGTTTCGCCACGCTAAAAAAGCCAATGCAATGACTAGCGGTAGCCATATGAACCATTGTGTTAGTAAACCGAAAATCCAAGATAAGACAGTGCCCATGTCACCCCCTATTGTCCCCTAAATAGAGCGTACGCGCAAATCTGAGATTACTTCGTCTCTTCAGCAAGTACGTAGGTAGCTTTGGCGACACGTTTGAACTGTGGTTTACTCTGTAAATTGAGTAGAATAGTCGTTTCTTTGACATGTCGGTGTTTCAGAACGCGGCGCACGATTTCATCGCGGTGGAGTGGCCCGGCTTCTTTTTTCAGAATATCGGCGATAATATCGGCGACAGTTCCCTTGGAATAGCCCCATTCGTTCAGGGCATAAATACCACGGCCGATCAGGACAAATCGTTTGTCTTTGATCAGTTCGTTGTGAATAGCTTGGGTGGTGACGTCTTTTCGTTTGAAGTCTGACTGCTTGATCGCGTCAGCAATTTCAGAAAAGTGCATAGGTTTGTGCTTTTCCTGCAAAATCACGTAGATTTTGTCGCGGATGTTTTTCGGGTTCACGGTCGGCCATTTGGTCAGACCCCAGGTGTCGCGTAGGTTGGCAAGGTTCTTGCTAAGTGATGCGAGTGCACGGACGTGGTCAGGGTGTTCATAGCTCAGTTTGTCGTGCAGTTCGTCAACAGTCAGGGTCGTGCCGTGTTCTTTGACGGCTTTGACTACTTTATCGACGCTGTCTTTGAGTGATTTTTCGTCTTTGTGGTGTTCAGCGATAGCAACGCTGTGGTGGTAGTGGTCGTTTTCACCCAGTGTGGTGAGGTGCGGTGCAAGTTCGGCGACGAATGCAACGTGTGCACGGTCGCGTTCAGTCGCGTCAGGGCTTACTCGCTCAGCTAAATCGCTGACTCGTGCTGCACGGCCCATTTCGTGCAAATGACGGATAAAGTGGCGCTCAAGTTTGTCAACTTCAGGGAGGCCTTCTTCTGCAGAGATCTTCAAACGGATCAGGATGGCTTTTTCAAGCTGGCGGACGCGTTCGCGGGTGATGCCGAGCAGCTCACCAATTTGCTCAAGTGTTTCTTTGCGGTCATGCAAACCGAAACGACGAGCAATAATCTCGCGTTCGCGTTCACGTTCTATCCCATCCAAAATACCAGCAACGGTGCCTTTGATGTTTGGCGTAGTGTCGGTGGTTGTAGCCTGGTCGCTCATGGGCAGTTCCTCTTAATTGTCGTTTTTAATAATGTAAGTATCAATATGTCAAGTATTATAGAACTAAAAACTGTTAAAGTCAAGTAACACTTATACTGTATTTATTATAGCAGATAGTAGACGCTATATACAAAGCGTGTCGTTAGGCTTTTTTTATCCAACGTTTGTGATAAACGTAATTATTTCTTGCGTCGGACAACGCGGCGCTTCTTGGCCACAGGGGCGGCTTCGATCGCGGCCTTTGCCTGTTCGAGCGTGACATCTTTTGGTTCAACGTCTTTAGGAATTTTAGCATTTTTCTTGCCGTCAGTAATATATGGACCGTACCGGCCGTTTAATACTTGGATTCCTTCGTCTGGAAAATCTTTGATGAAGCGCTCGGCAAGCTTCTGTTCATGGGTGGCAATCAGTTCACGGGCCGTTGCTTCGTTAATTTCATGAGGATCTTCGCCTTTGATGCTGACGAATGTCGCGCCATATTTGACGTATGGTCCGAAGCGGCCGACATTAGCGACGATTTCCTGGCCGTCGGCTGTCTTGCCGACTGTACGTGGCAGTTCAAATAGCTTCATAGCTTGGTCGAATGTGATTGTTTCGACGCTCATTCCCTCGGGGATGGTGGCGAATAACGGCTTTTCTTCGTCATCTTTGTCGCCAACCTGGATCATTGGTCCAAAACGGCCATAACGGGCAGTCATGGGCTTCCCAGACGCCGGGTGGACGCCGATTTCACGGGACTGGACGGCTTCGGCGCGGGAAATATCATCACTGGCAGCCACAAGTTTGTGAAACGGTCCGTAGAATTCGGCGAGCATTTGCTGCCACTGCTGTTTACCACTGGCGACGTCATCGAATTTCTCTTCGACGTCTTTGGTGAAATCATAATCGACGATGTCGGCAAAGAATTTGACCAAAAAGTCAGTCACGACGTTACCGGTATCTGTTGGGACGAGTTTACCGCGGTCGGCACCGACGGTGATTTTCTCAATCTTTTCATTGACAGAGTCACCTGGTTTGACGCTGAGCTGGGTCTGGTCAATTTCGGTGCCTTCGATATCTGCTTTGATAACGTAGCCACGGTCCTGGACGGTAGAAATAGTTGGCGCATAGGTACTCGGTCGGCCGATACCCATTTCTTCGAGTTTGCTGACCAGCCGGGCTTCGCTATAACGGGCTGGACCACGGGAGCGAGTCTCGGTAGCGAGGGCTTCGACCAAGTTGAGTGCATCGCCGACAGTCATCGCCGGCAGCAATACGTCGTCGGGACGTTTGGTTTCAAGCGCGAGGAACCCGTCGAATACGATGATTTCGCCTTTGGCAGTCAACGTTTCAGGCGTTTTGTCGGCACGAATGGCGATAGTGGTCTTTTCCAATTTGGCCTGGGCCATTTGACTGGCAAGTGCACGGCGCCAGATAAGCTGGTAAAGCTTGACCTGCTGTTCGTCTGCGCCGGCAGTTGGTTTCGTGACATCTGTTGGACGGATAGCTTCGTGAGCTTCCTGGGCGCCAGCAGATTTCGTTTTGAACACGCGGGGTTCGTGATAATTTGCGCCAAAACTACCTGTGATATATTCGCCCATGGCTTTGGTAGCGATTGGGCTCAAGTTCATCGAGTCGGTACGCATGTAGGTAATGTGACCGGCTTCGTATAGGCGCTGCGCGAGCATCATCGTCTGTTTCGGACTTAGACCTAAGCGGCGGGATGCTTCCTGCTGCAGGGTCGATGTCGTGAACGGTGCCGAAGGGCTGCGGGTACCTGGGCTTTTTTCTATGGCACCGACTTCAAAGGCGCTGGCGGCTAGTTTCTCTAGTAGTTCAGCGGCCTTTTCTTTCGTCGGTAGTTTGGTAGCGAGTTCTGCGGGTAGTTCCGTGCCGTCAGTGAGTGTAAATACGGCAGTGATTTTATAGGTAACGTCTGGGGTATGCGCAGTAATTTCACGTTCACGTTCGACGATTAATCGAACGGCAACGGACTGGACACGGCCAGCGCTCAGGGATGGGCGGACCTTTTTCCATAGAACGGGACTGAGTTCATATCCAACAATCCGGTCGAGGATACGGCGGGCTTGTTGGGCATTAACGAGGTCGATATCAATCTGTCGTGGTTTTTCAATCGCGGCTAGGATAGCTGGTTTGGTGATTTCGTGGAATACGATACGTTTGGTCTTTTTGGCATCCAGGTTCAGGGCCTCAGACAAATGCCAGGCAATCGCCTCTCCTTCGCGGTCTTCATCGCTTGCCAGCCAGACGGTTTCGGCGGTTTTAGCTAGTTTTTTCAGCTCGGCGACGGTTTTTTTCTTGTCCGCACTTACCTCATAACTAGGCTCGAAGTTATTATCAATAGCGACGCTCATACCCTTTTTCGGCAAATCACGGATATGGCCAAAGCTGCTTTTGACAACAAAATCACTACCGAGGAACTTCTCGATAGTTTTGGCTTTTGCCGGTGACTCTACGATTACTAGGTTTTTGCTCATGCTTGTTTCGTCTACTATATACGCAATTGCCCATACTACGTCAATTTGAGAAAAAAGCAACATTTTATCTGTTGACATTCGTTTTTAGTGAGCGCACACTGATAGACGAAATATGTCTTTATCAACACCAGGTACTTGACATACTATAAACTTTAAGGTATAATACTTGTTATGAAAAAAGAATACTTAGACCCTTGGTCACCGCAGGCCCAAGAACGAGTGAATAATGCATTTTTACGCGATAGTTTGTGGAATCGCGACCCAGAGCTCATCAAAGCAGAGGTAGATGCGCAGAACGCAGAAACGATTGCAAAGTTTGAGCATGAGCCGACACCTGCTGAAGTAGTAGCTGGGCGTGCAGGATCAATAGCACTTGCTGATACGGTCAATCTCGAAAAATAAAACCCCTAGAGCGACCACTGATTCGCCCCTAATGGGCGAATAGCTCCCCGGAGCTCTAACATCGTCAGTGTTTGTGCAAACGAGCCAGCATCCAGCTGGCTTTTTGCATGGAGTTCGTCGCCGTCTCGTAACCCCTGTTTGATCAGGTCGATTATTATCTGTTCGGCGTCGCTATAGGCGAGGGTTGGGATGACTTCGGCTAACCGGGGTGCGATTTGATCAACGAACTCATCGACGTCAGTTATTGGCGTGGCGCCCTGTGCGATCAATTGGTTGCAGCCGCGGCTCATCGGGCTGGTAATCGGCCCTGGTAGCGCATAGACGTCCCTGCCCTGTTCCAGGGCGTGCGAGACGGTATTGAATGTGCCGCTGCGTGAGGCGGCTTCGGTCACAATTAACGCGTCGGACAGCCCGCTGACGATGCGGTTACGTTCTAGGAAGTTACCGAGATATGGCTGCATACCGGCGTCATATTCACCGATCAGTGCCCCGCCGCTACGTAGCATCTGCTCTGCGATCTGAATATTGGTGCGTGGATTGATTTGGTCCAGACCATGAGCCAGCACCGCAATTGTTGTGCCTTTTCCGGCTAATGCTCCCTGATGGGCTATTCCGTCAGTTCCTAGGGCTAATCCGCTGACTATTACTACGCCACGTTCTGCCAGCTTTTGAGCGAGCTGCCTGGTGATTTCTGCGCCATAATTCGTGGGTTTGCGAGTGCCAACTATTGCCACATATACCCGGCTATCTAGCGGCATAACACCTCTGATAAATAATTTCTTCGGCCGGGCCGGGATGTCCTTTAGCCGCCGGGGATATGATTTGTCTGTAGCGCTTATGCTATTGATTTTCATACGGTTTTATGATGATAGGTATTGACTTAATATGAAATGCGTGATAATATAGGGTACGGTTGGCTACTTTTTAAGTGGTCAAATGCACCTTATACCCCCTATTCTACTGCGGTTTCGTTTTATACGAAATCGTAATTAGACTGCATACAACTAGCCATAAAGTTTCTACCCTCCACTTTATGGCAATGACCCCGGTCTTAAACGGTTGTATGCACACTAATCCCTTTAACCGGCGGACCTCTACATGTGTGAGGTGGGTCACGCTCCGGACTTCTTCCGGGCCTAACGGTGGGTTGAAGGGCAAAATGGCGTCAGGCGATGCCCACCCTTGCCTGGCGCCATTTTGGTTTTATAAATACCCCTGATTTTACGATCAGGGGTATTTTATATAGGATTGACAAATTATACAGCTTATGCTATTATTAATGATATTGCGGCCATAACCAACGGGGTTTAGTCGCATACGACAGATGGGAGCCCATACCATGGGCGAGAACGAGGGCACCAACGTGATCAACCTTCGTGCCGCGAGGCGCAGGCTTGGTCGCGGCAAGCGCTCGACGAAGTCCCCCGCAACCAGTGGTCGCGGGACCAACCAGACGAGCGAGTTCTCCTCGCTCACGGATGACTGACGTCGCTTCCGCTGTCTGCGTGAACGGTGGCACCCGCCACCGTTCACGCAACACAACTTTGCATTTATCCGCCCTATGGCGGCGTTTTTTTATTTGACCTGTTACCGATGATTTTATATAACTGTATGTCGGGGATGGCGACCGCTATCGCCTTGTATCGCAGCTGGCACGTTTGGAATACTCCGGACGTGCCAGCTGTTAGTTTACGGTGTATTTCTCGAAGTAATGGTGACTATACCCTGACAGCAAGTACGAGGGTTAAATAAAAAAGCGCAGCTTTAGCGATTTACGGTATTGCTAGTATTGGCTTTGCTGGCTTGATTCGAGTTAGTGACCGTAACGGTAATCCATGCCGTTATGAGCGCCGTTATTGCCAGGCTTATGACCCAAGCAGCAATTTTGCCGATACCTAACAACTGTTTTTTCATTTCACGACCGTCAATTTTCCCAACTATACTTTTTACCGCGTCTTGCGCGTCGGTATTATCGTTCAAAAGCTTTACGATCACTTCTTTAATGGCTGTGTCGATATCTTTGGAAACGTCTGCGGATTCTCTAAACGTTTTACCGAAATTTTCATTTGTGCCCACCCGTTTCTGCAAACTACCTAGTATCTTGGTGTGTTCGTCAGTCTTTTGCGTAAGGGCGCCCGGGTCAAAATCGCTGCTATTTCGCGGTGTCGTCATCGTTAACGTCCTTTTTCAGCGATTCTGACGGCTGCAGGCCCACTTTTGTGCCTGTCCCATCGTCAATATAGATAGTGTCAGTAGTCGCCTGGGTAAGAACTGCCAACGCGTAGCGTAAGACCGCCTCTTCATCGGCTAGGTTTAGCTTATCCCTGATAGCTTTTAGGGCTTTATAATCACCATTGTTAATCTCGAGCGTAAGCTTTTCGTTATCGCTTTGATCTGGTTTTCTAAGTATAGCCATCGGTAGCTTCAGTATATACTAGAAACATATGAGTAAAAAGCTATTTAAGAAACTACTGCAAAAGGCTTCGACGCCTGTCCCAAAAGAACAGGATAAACAGCTACACCCCGAAGGTTATAGCGAAAAGAAAACTCGTTCAAATAAGTCTGCAAATACTTCGGAGAAACAGAGTGATAAGTCCCGTCGATCGAACGCTTCAACTGACTCCAGTACCCCTCAATAGTGTTTGTGTGGGCGATACCGCGTACATACTCTAGTTTGCTGTGATTAACAGTGGTATGTGTATAGCCATATCGTGGCAGTGATTTATATGAGTTCCATTCATCACTGTAAATAGTGGCGTTCGGTGCAACGTCTCTGATGATAACAGGTAGCAACACGCGAGCGCCCGAGCTTTTAACGTGGAATGTACGAGCCTGGCCATCACGCTCCACCATGCCGAATACGACACTCTTGTTATCGAATTTCCCATGTTTCAGTTTGCGAACGCCACCGATGTACGTCTCATCAACTTCAACATCTGGTCCGAGAATATCGCTGTCATCTTCCATCAGTTTACGAATTTGGCGCGCCATACGGTGCGCTGTTTTGTAGGTAACGCCTAGGTGACGTTCTAATTCTTTGGCGGCAACACCGTTTTTGGATACTGAAAACAGGTAGATAGCATAGAACCAGCTCGTTAGAGGCGTCTCTGACTTGTGGAAGATGGTTTGAGCCAGTGGATGCAGTTGGTAGCCACAGTGCATGCAGGCGTAGCACTTACGAGCTTTAACACGGTAAAACTTCGTATCAACGACACCGCATTTAGGGCAGTCTTTCACGTCACCGTAACGGTTCTGGAAGATAGTGTCCAAGCAGACATCGTCGTTCGGGTAATCAGCTTGGAATTGTTTTACTGTATATCTCATACTATGTTCCATTATACAGGAAATATACTTGTTGTAAGGTATATAATTCAATCTGTTAGCGTTGTACGTCTCTTGCATAATTTTGAACAGCTTTAATAAGCGCAACTCTGCGCGATTGCCACCGTTAAGCCAGCCTGCTATAATTGTTGATAACAGGCGAAAGCCTAAGATATAAAAGCTCCAAGCTGTAAGGAGCTTTTTTATATCCTGTGGCCAGACGGGTGAGTTCCCCTAGTGTTGTGCTGATTAAACATTAGGACTTACCCGCCAAGTAAAGGCTATAAAATCTGCCAAGGTGCTATTTCGTCGTCAGGGTAACATAAAAGCCCCAAGGGTCTTGAGGCTTTTTGTGTAAAGAAAAACTTCACCTTATAGCCTCAATTCTGGTAGGGAGTCCATCAGAAAAAATACTCTGCATATTTTTTCGACGTTCTCTATTTCCCTCGATTGTGGCTACTTTGTGAAGTAGCTAGACATATAATATCACAAAATGCTGCGCTTAAATAGCATAGAAAAAGACCCCGAAGGGTCTCGTTCTACTACATATGAATATGTAAGTGGAGATGTATCTCCAGCTTCATAGGCGTCTGCCTTTTCCACCGTAACACCGTCCTCCGCTATTATATCTGTCTACTTGCTATGAGGGGATAGTTACCGAAGTAATCTATTGCATATCATTCAGAAATGTGCTATAATATGGCCTATTGTGAGTGAGCCAAACTCAATCAAGCCGACCGAAGAGATTACTCGTAGTATCGAGGACATTCGTGAACATGGCGATACTATGGATCGCGAACGTCGTTTTAAACTGTATATGGGCGTGCCGACGTTTGGAGCAGCAGCGGCACTTGCGGGACTCCCCCTGTACAGCCACGAGTCAGGAGGTGTTAATTGGTTGGGATCGGCACCAGTATATGAATTGGGTGCGGGTATGCTCGGAATCGGTGCGTATGCACTGAGCCGTGCGAAGAACAGAAAAGCCGTAGCCGCCGCCGAAGAACAGCGAGTTGTTATCGGCAACGCGCTACAGGAACCAGTTGATGTTGTGCGTACCAAAGGCGGAAAAAAAGAGCCTCACCGGCTACTGTTACATTGGCGCGGTGCAAATAGCCTGGGTGACGATGTGGACGAAGATGATCTCACCAAACGTCTCGCTACTATCATTGAATTCAATGAAGCGAATAAAATTGATTCGGTCATGCTTGGCGCCGATTGGCTCAAGGACATCGTTGGCGGGGAAAATAAAGTGACTGAATACGGCCGTATCGTAGACGGCCGCACTGCCGTGAGTGCTCATAAAGATAAAGACTCACCCTCGAAGCGGATCACCGTCACCGATCTTTATGCGGACGAGCACATACTCATCGCTACAAACCTAGAAGCACGTAAACTTATTCAAAAAATCGAGACCGACAAGGTGCAATCGACCATCAGCCGCATCATGGAGCATGTTACGAACGAAACGGTGAAACGTGCGCATAGCTCGTTGACCGATAATGATATACCTCATCAGAAATTCAAAGACATCGTGCGGTTTGCAGTGGAGCGTGAATATGACCGTCACACAACACCAGGCCATCGGAAAGAACGTGATGAATATGGTGGGCTCACGATTCGTCAGCGAGTCCATTCCCAAGTTACTGTTTCTGGCAGCGGGCATCTTCAGGAAAAATCCCAGTGGAATGATCACCTCACCAAGCAGGCGCAACTAGGTATCGATGGCCAAACGAGCTTGCTACGGTTGCACGGGGTAACCTCGATCGAGGAACTGATTACCAAAATCACGATGAGCAAAGATCATGACGAGAGAGTGACGCTGAGCGCACTTCACTTGACGCTCGCCAGTCAAAAACAGTATGCCGTACCGGGTGAAAAAAGTTCTATCCCTCAGCCCCGGACACTTTTTGACCGAATGGGCGATGAGCATCTCGTGACGTTGCCGCGTCTCGATTCATTACTGCCGGAAGACGGCGATGGGCCAACAATTAAATACGAGCATGCGGAGTCAAAAATCAAACGTCGTCGGCTGGCGGTGGGGGTGTTTATGGCTACGGGTACGTTCGGGTTCGCCCTAGGCGTACCTGCGAACATGACTCATGATTATTTTGACCAATCCGCAAAAGACCAACATGCAGCAGCTATGGAAAAAGCCAAAACGGATGACACGTACATTAATGAGAAAACAGGCAATTTCGACAAACAACAGTTTGAGAAAGACTATGAAGCCTACCTAGAAGGAGCCGGGGATTCATTTGACCGTCAATACCTCAAAGCATATGCTGCAATAGGAGAGTTTGACACCAATGTATCGCAGTACATGCTCGATAAATACACACAGGTAATCGGTTCAGGGCTCGCCCCATTGAGTGACAAATGGCACCTAAAAATGCTGGATAAATGGCGTGACTCGACGCTAAAAACTGCACCCACAACCGCATCTAGCTTGAGTAGCGGTGAGACAGGTATCCGTGATGTTGCTGTTGAAAATGGCGAGACGAATGAGACTATTTTTTCTGTCACGCCACTAACCGGCAAGACAACCAAGGGCTACTGGTATACGGATTTAATGTCGAATATCGATGTGAGCTCTGGACGGCTGAAGTATAGCCGGGTGTCAACTGAATCAGATGAAGACTCGAACGCATCGTTATATGAAATCTATCCTTCGGACACGACAGAAATTAATTCACGGCATCCAGATTTCATGGTAGAAACACCGTACTTGCTACAGAGTGGCAAAGAAAAAGCTCCGGTTGCGTTGCCTATGATGCAGGGCCAAGAGGTCGTTGGATTACGGGTGGAAGACGTCAGCGACCCAACGAAAACAATGAGTCTGACAGTAGAAAAGTTCAGGTCGGGTACGGCGCGCGTCACTATTGATGATAGAGCAATCGAAGAAATGCGCGCCAAAGGCATCGATCACCCGAAACTACTGTATTGGCTGAGAGGAACCGAAGAAACCACTATTCGTCCTGCGGGAGAACTGACCTATCCAAAGGGTGTTGATATGTTGCAGATATCACAAGATGTTCGAAAAGCATTGCAGCTAACCGATGAATCGACCGACGCAGAGGTGTTCAATAAAATTCGTGACAGCAAATATTATAGCTTTACCCCACTGGCTGATGCTGGCGAGTCGTTGCCTGCCCCATCGGATGACCCGACCAAGTTATTAACCGAATTAGGAACGACGTTGGCGCAAATTGATTCGCTGAATTGTAACCTGGCAAGTTCGCTCTTTTTGTTGGGTACAGCGCCGGATATGGTAGTGGCGGAACCACCGGATGAACCTGTCTATATGAAGGGGTTGAACCTAGCAACTGGATTGTATGACAACGGTGATCATAAGCTGACGCAACTCGAAGGCCATGACTGGCTTATCAATGGTTATGCTAAAGTGACGGACCCAACGCCGAACAGATCTAAAGACGGCGCAATCGATCTCAGCCCTCGGTCAAAAAATACTGAACACAGCACCCTGCCTAATACGCTGCCATTTGACTCTGGGCGCATTCCGCAGGCGATGTTCGGTGCAGCCCTGTTGGTTATGGCATGGCGCCGTCGTGAGCAGATACGCCAATCCATGGATGAGACCCGTGCACAGAGTGCTACGCGGGCTAAATCAGCGCCAGAAGCACTCGGCACAATCATAACCGCTGTGCATGGTGCACCAGGATCGAAAATGGTGACGCTAGATCCAAATATGACACAGGAACAAATACGCGATAAAATTCACACGGCTATTCCCGAGGACGGTATATCACTGCGCGAAGTGCGGGCCAGATTGGCTGAAAAAGGAATCAAAGTGGTATTACCGGTTAAGACGCAACTAGCGATTATGGCACTAGGCATGTATGATCGCTCGATTCGTCGTACGACCAAAAAACCTTAATGTACATGCGTGGTGGCTGC
>Ga0193742_1001589_pt1 | contig 13556 bp, 14 predicted proteins | sample L2c1metaG_FD_165511 | JGI IMG/M metagenome (GOLD analysis project Ga0193742, IMG submission 165511) | Soil microbial communities from a riparian zone of the East river system, Colorado, United States - L2c1 | ecosystem: Environmental > Terrestrial > Soil > Riparian zone | place: USA: East River... | reverse complement strand
CACCCGCTCGCTTCGCTGAGCATTTTTATGCCGATTCAGCGCTATCCGGCGGACGGTGGGGACAAACTCGGCCGACTGGTCGCCGAGGCTGCCGCCAAGATCTCGGTGGGGCTGGCCGGAATCTAGCGCCGCTGATTTCAGTAGCGCGGCGAGCTGAGCTACCAGATCCGGGAGAGGGCAGTCCGGTTGTGCTGCTGCACGCGGGTGCGCTCGACGGTCGGATGTGCGGCGGCCAGGTCGCGGAGCTCGAGAAGCGGCACGCCGTTGTCCGGTACGACGCCCGCGCGGCCACGCGGAGTCGTCGACCCCGACGCAGTCCTTCGCGCACTACCAGGACGTCCGGCAACTGCTGGCCGGCCTCGGTTTTGCCCGGGCGTCCCTGGTCGGCCTGCCACTCGGCGCCCGCACCTTGATCGATTTCGCGCGCGACTCGGTTTAGTCAGCCCTCTGCCATCGAGCGGCAATGCAGTCCGGTTTATCCCGTGATCAGGCCGGACTGCGTTGCCACTCGGCGGCACACCAGCCCGAGGGCCGCCCCGATCACTGAGGTCCGCCGGGATGACAGCATGGCGGCGTGCCGCTTTTCAGCCAGGTCGATGTGTTCACCGATGAGCTCCTGTTCGGCAACCCGGTGGCGGTGGTGCACGATGCCGACGGGATATCCACCGACCGGATGGCGGCGTTCGCGCGCTGGACGAACCTGAGCGAGACCACCTTCCTGTTGCCGCCCACCGAACCCGGCGCCGACTACCGGCTGCGGATCTTCACCCCGGTCCGCGAGCTGCCCTTCGCCGGGCATCCCACCCTGGGCACCGCCCGGGCGTGGCTGGCGGCCGGCGGGCGACCGGCCCGGGAGGGCGAACTGGTCCAGCAGTGCGCCGCGGGCCTGGTACGAATCCGACAAGCCGGGGACCGGTTGGCGTTCGCCGCGCCGCCGGTGCTGCGCGACGGCCCGGTCAACGCGGCCGACCTGGCGGTGCTCATCCGCGCGCTGCGGCTGGAGCCCGGCGACCTGGTCGACGCACGGTGGGCGGACAACGGGCCGGGCTGGGTGGCGCTGCTGCTGCGCGACGCGGACACCGTGCTGCGGATCGAGCCGGACCGCGAGGCGTTCGGCGAGCTGGACAAGGTCGGCGTGGTCGGGCCGTACCCGCCGGGTTCGGAGGTCGCCTTCGAGGTCCGGGCGTTCGTCCCCCGGGTCGGCCTCGGCGAGGATCCGGTGACCGGCAGCCTGAACGCCTCCGTGGCGCAGTGGTTGATCCCGGCGGGCATCGCGCCGGCCCGCTACACGGCGGCGCAGGGCACCCGGTTGGGTCGGCGCGGGCGGGTGCACGTCGAAAAGCGGGACGGCGACATCTGGGTCGGCGGCGACACGGTGGTCGGGGTCACCGGGACCGTCGCGCTCTAGTCGCCTGGCGGAAGCGCGGCGAGCAGGTCCGCGCTGGTCACGGTGAACCCGAAGCACTGTCGGACGTTGTAGAGGGTGGCGGCCATGCAGTAATCCGGGGAGGTGGTGGCCACCGCGTCCTCGACCAGCACCGCGTCGTAGCCGAGGCAGGCCGCGTCGGTGAGGGTGGCCAGCACGCACTGGTCCGCGTTCACCCCGGCGAACAGCACGGTGTCCACCCGCAGCCCGCGCAGCACCGAGTCCAGCGGCGTGTCGAAGAACCCGCTCATCCGGTACTTGTCCACCCGGATGTCGGCCTCGGCCGGGGTGAGCTCGTCCACCACGGCGGCCGCCCAACTGCCCGCCTGCAGCACCGGAGCGCCGTTGCCCGGCAGCGGGCTGCCGATGCCGCGCCCCTGGGCGGCCGGGTCGTAGACGTGCAGCACGTTCGGCGGCAGGTTGGCCCGGTCCGGGCGGTTCCCCCAGTTCAGCCAGATGATCGGTACCCGTCGGGGGCGCAGCTGGGCGGTCAGCGCGGCCAGCACCGGGATCGGCGCGCGCGCCGGTGTGACGTCCACGCCGATGCCGGCCAGCCAGCCGTCCGGGTGGCAGAAGTCGTTCTGCATGTCGACCACGAGCAGCGCGGTCCTGGCCAGGTCCAGGGTGAGCCGCTCGGGCAGCGCGGGCAGCTCGACCGGGACCGGCGGGCGTGGCGGGCGGCGCAGGTCCACCGCGCCGGGGCGGACCTGCCAGCTGTTCGCCAGGCTGGGTCCGAGCGAGCGGGTCTCGGTCATGCGGCCTCCCACGGCGGCGGGCGGTTGATCAACTCGAGCAGCGACCGGTCCGTGCCCGCCGCGCCGACCAGGCAGAACGCCATCGGCAGCGGCCCCACTCGCATGGTCGGCACCGCCACCGAGGGCAGCCCGGCCAGCGAGGCCAGGCAGGTCAGCCGCAGCGTGGCGGCCCTGGCCGTGTCCACCTGGTCGGCCGGGAGGTCCAGGGGCAGCGCCGGGCTGGACGACGCGGGCAGCAGCAGCGCGACGCCTGGGGTGAGCAGCTCGGCCAGCCTGGCCCGGGCCGCCGCCAACACCTCCCGCGCCTCGGCCACCGCCGCCTCGGTGAGGACGCGGCCGGCCTCGAACCGGGCCACCACGGCGGGCTCCAGGTCGTTGCGGGCGCGCTGGACGAACTCGCCGTGCGCCTGCCACGCCTCGGCGGCCTGCACCGCGCGGAACGCCGGCAGCCAGACCTCGACCGCCTCGGCCAGCTCCGGCGCCGGCTCGATCCGGCATGAGGTGCGGCCGGCCAGCGCCAGTGCCGCGCTGTCGAAGGCCAGCCGGACGTCCGGCGCGAGCGAGTCGAGCAGATCGGCGGGGCGGAGCAGCACGTCCACCGGCAGACCCGAGCTGGATGGCAGCAGCAGGTCGGCGGCGGTGGCCAGCAGGCCGGGGTCGCGGGCGAGCAGCCCCACGGTGTCGAACGACGGGGCGAGCGGCAGCACTCCGTCCGTGCTGATCACCCCGTGGGTAGGCCGCAGCCCGTAGAGCCCGCAGTAGGACGCCGGAACCCGGATGGAGCCGGCGGTGTCGGTGCCGATACCCAGGTCGGCGGCGTGCCCGGCCACGGCGGCCGCCGGCCCGCTGCTGGACCCGCCGCTCACCCGGCCAGGGGCGACCGGATTGGGCACCGCGCCGTAGCTGGCGGTCACCCCGGCCAGGGAGAACGCCAGCTCGTCGGTGTGCGCGAGGCCGGCCACGGTGACGCCGGCGGTCAGCAGGGTCCGCACCGAGGCGGCGGTCGCGGTCTGCACCGGCGAATCGGCCAGCCAGCGCGCCGAGCCGCCGCCGATGGCCTGGCCACGCAGTGCGAACAGGTCCTTCACCGCGAGCCGCACCCCGGTGAGCGGCCCGCTCGGGTCGGGCGCGGGTTGGCCCGGTTCGGGCTCGACCGGCAGCGGGCCCGCCAGCCGCCAGACTCGGTCCGGCTCGCTGATCGTCGGAGTGGCCGGCGTGGAGCCGCTGACGTGCGCGGCGCGCACCCGCCACCCTTCGGCGGTGCGCAGCCAGATCTGGGTCTGCGCGGTGATGGTGCCGTCCGGCCGGGTGACCTCGGCGACCACCAGCACGGTGTCCGGGGCGAGGGTGCGCAGGTGCAGCCGCTCGATGCGCCGCGAGCCCGGCGCCGATTGCTCCCGGCGGAGCTGGGTGATGTGGTCGGCGCCGACCAGCGTCGCGCCGCCAGCCGAGCGCAACGTCTCCGGGTCGGCCAGGAACCACCGCTCCAGGCTGGGCACATCGGCGGTGAGCAGCGCCCGCTCGTAGTCCCAGAATGCCGTCAGAACGCCGTGGTACGGCTGCTCGGGCCGGGTTGCTCCGACGCCGGTCGGCACGGCGTTGTCCAAGGTCATAGCGTTACCTCCGGGAAACAACCCGCACCTACTGTCGGCGCTCGACCCTTATCGGAGAGGAAGTCCGGTCCATGGCGCAGGCACCGTTCGTCACCCGCCGAGGCGAGATCACCTTCCACCACATCACCCCCGGGGACACGGTGAAGCTGGCCGTGCTGGCCGGGCCGGCGACCGGTTCGCCCACCACGGTGGTGCTCGAGGTCTGGGAGCCCGGCGGCGCGCAGCCACCCAACTCGCACCCCGAGTCCACCGAGACTTTCGTGGTCCTGGCCGGGCAGGCCACCGCGCATTCGGACGGGGACGCGGTGCGCATCGGGGCCGGCGACACGCTCACCCTGATGCCCGGCTCGGTACACCGAATCGTCAACGACTCGCCCACCGAGCGGCTCTACACGCTCACCATCATGCAGGCCGACGGCGGTTTCGCGGAGATGATCACCCGAGGGCCGCGCGCCGAGCTGGACCAGCGGGACCTGGCGGTGCTGGGCGGGGTGCTTCCGGCCGCCGGGCTGAGCTGAATGCGCTGTCGACGCGTCCGTGCACGCGGCCACGCTCGTCCCCTCTCCTTCGACCAGGTTCACCCCGCCCGGCGGGCGAGGACGGGGCGGGTCAGTGCGCCGGAGGATCCAGCGTCGCCCCGCCGGCCGGGTCTGTGTGGATCATGAGTACCCGGGTCGGGCCGGGTCGGGCGGCCCGCCAGCGGTGCGGGATCGAGCCGGGGTAACGCATGCACTCCCCGGTGGCCAGGGTGAACAGCCGCCCGTCGCCGAGCTCCACGTCGAGCGCGCCCTGGGCAATGTAGACGAACTCGACGCCCTCATGCTCGAAGAACTCCTGGAAGCTGGCGCCCGGGTTGACGAACTCGGTCGGGATGAACCGCCCCGGTGCGGCCAGCAGCTGTCGTGCCACGCCGTCCCCGGTGGCCGGCACGGTGATGCCCTCGTCCTGGCGCAGCACCGCAACCGGCTCGGCCGCGGTGCTCGGACCGGCGGCGGCGAGCAGCCAGTCCTGGGTGACCCCGAGCGCGCGGGCGATGCGGAACAGCGAGGCCATGCTCGGCTGGGCCAGGCCGCGCTCCACCTGGCTGAGGAACGGGTGTGACAGGTTGGCCCGCTCGGCCACCTCTACGAGGGTCAGGCCGCATTCTCGGCGCCGAGAGCGGATCCGCTCCCCCAGCCGGCGCGCCGGAGGTGCCTCCTGGGCAGGCGGCGCATCGGCGGCGTGACCTGGCCTCACGGTTCCCCTTTTTCCTGAACGCCACACGCCGACACGGGCTGGAAACATAACCCGTCTAGCGTCAATTGTTGATGCCATCAACATTAGCTCCTTCGGCCGTGGATGCTGAGGTGGACCACCCGGAGTGGTTCGTCACCCGTTGGATCACCGGGGGCCCGCGGGCGGGGACCGGTGTCGGCACCGGTATCGCCTTGATCGCCGAGCCAGGGCACGTGAACAGCTACCTGGTGGTGGGCAGCCGGCGGGCGCTGCTGTTCGACTCCGGGATGGGCATGCGGCCGATCCTGCCGGTGCTGGAACGGATGGCCAGTCACCACGCGGCGCCCGACGACTTCTACCTCACCTACCGCCGGGCGGCGACCAGGGCGGCGGAGCTGTTCGAGCGGTTCGCCGAGCTGGACCGGAGCGGGCCGTTCACCCTGACCCCCGACCAGCACCCGCGCCCGCTGCCGCCGCTGGACCGGTGGCGGATCCCGGCGGTGGCACCGACCAGGGCGCTGGCCGACGGCGAGTCGATCGACCTGGGCGACCGGACGGTGACCGTGCTGCACACCCCCGGCCACTCCCCGGACAGCCTCTGCCTGTGGGATGCGGAGACCCGCACGCTGCTCAGCGGCGACACCGTGCTCAGCGCGGCCTACTGGGCACACCAGCCGGGCGCGGACGTCGCGGTGTTCGCCCGCAGCCTGGGCCGGCTCGCCGAACTGCCGTTGCACCGGGTGTTGGTGGCCCACAACCTGCGCGCGGAGCTGGACGTATACGCCGTACACCGCGCGGCGCGTGCGATGTACGCGGTGGCCGAGGGGCACACCCGGCCGCGGCCGGACACCGACCTGCTGGACCGGCCGGTCGACCGGCACGAACTGCACGGCATCACCGTGTTCACCACGCCGGACAGCGCCGCCCCGGCCAGCGGGGTGACGCGTTGACCACGACGCCGAGGGTCGGCCAGGCGGTGTCCGCGCTGCGCGGCGTGCGCACCGCCGACGGGGAGCCGGTGGACCTGTACATCGACGACGCCGGCCTGATCACTGAGCTGCGGCCGGCCTCCCCCGCGCCGGCCTCCCCCGCGCCGGCCGCCGTCGAGCCGGCCGCCGTCGAGCCGGCCGCCGTCGATGAGCTGACGCTGACCGACTGGCTGGTGCTGCCCTCCGCCGTCGAGCCGCACGCCCACCTGGACAAGGCGCTGAGCTGGGCGGCCACCCGCGCCCCGTACGGCGACCTGCTCTCCGCGATCGAGGCCTGGCGCCACTACGTCCAGACCATGACCGAGGAGGACGTGGGCCGGCGGGCTCGGCGCGCACTGGGCATGTACCTGGCCGCCGGGTTCACCGCCGTGCGCAGCCATGTCGACCTGCTGCACGACACCGAGGACCCGCTCCGTGGCGTGCGCGCGATGCTGGACCTGCGCGACGACCTACGGGACGTGCTGGACCTGCAGATCTGCCTGCTGGCCAGCTACCTGGTGCCGGACAAGCTGATCGAGGAGGCACTCGACCTCGGGGTGGACGTGCTCGGCGGCTGCGCACACCTGGCCGAGGACCCCGCCCACGAGACGACCCGGCTGCTGGACATCGCGCAGCGCCGCGACCTGCCGGTGGACCTGCACACCGACGAGCAGCTCGACCCGACGATGCTGTCCATCCGTGAGCTGGCCCGCGAGGTCAGTGCCAGGGGCATGCGGCAGGTCACCGCGAGCCACTGCGTGAGCCTGGGCAGCCTGGGCACCGAGACGCTGTCCGAGGTGCTCGACGAGGTACGCGCCGCCGGGCTGGCCGTGGTCACCCTGCCGATCACCAACCTGTACCTGCAGGGCTGGCAGTCACCGAGTCCGATGCCCCGGGGGCTACCCGCCGTGCGTGAGCTGATCGCCGCCGGCATCACCGTCGCGGCCGGCGGGGACAACCTGCGCGACCCGTTCAACCCGGTCGGCCGGGCTGACCCGTTCGAGACCACCTCGCTGCTGGTCACCGCCGCCCACCTGGACGCGCGGCAGGCGCTGCACGCGGTCACCGACGCCGGCCGCGAGGTACTCGGCCTGCCGGCCGCCGGTGTCCGGCCAGGGGAGGTGGCGGACCTGGTCGCGGTGCGGGCCGACGACCTGCTGGACGCGGTGGCCGGGCCGTCCGGCTCGCGGGTGGTGCTGCGCCGCGGCCGGGTGGTGGCCAGTACCTCGGTGGACCAGCGCACCGCCGTCGACCCCGGCCCCGTGCCCACCCGGAGGACCGCGTGAGTTCGATGGACACGACGAGCGCGTCCACCCAGGTGCAGTCCGCTGAGCTGGCGGCCACGCTGCGGTTCACCGGGGTCGGCAAGCGCTTCGACACCGGCACCGAGGCGCTGGCCGAAGTGGATCTGAGCGTCGCGCCCGGGGAGTTCGTCAGCGTGGTGGGTCCGTCCGGCTGCGGCAAGAGCACGCTGCTGCGGCTGGCGTCCGGGCTGTCCGATCCCACCGCCGGGCGTATCGAGCTGTGTTCGGACCGGATCGCCTACGTCTTCCAGGACCCGACCCTGCTGCCCTGGCGCAGCGCGCTGGCCAACGTCGAGCTGGTCCTGGAACTCAACTCAGCGCCGCACCGGGTGCCGAAGGCGGAGCGGCGGTCCATGGCACGGCGCGCGCTGGAGACGGTCGGGCTGGCCGGGTTCGAGCGGCAGCTGCCCGCGCACCTGTCCGGCGGCATGCGGATGCGGGTGTCGCTGGCCAGGGCGCTGGTGCTGGACCCGGACGTGTTCCTGTTCGACGAGCCGTTCGGCGCGCTGGACGAGATCACCCGGCTCCGCATGCAGGAGGAGCTGCAGCGGTTGGTGCACACCGGCTCGGTCAGTGCCCTGTTCATCACCCACTCCGTCTCGGAGGCGGTGTACCTGTCCAACCGGGTACTGGTGATGTCCCCCCGGCCCGGCCGCATGGTGGCCGAGGTCGACGTCCCGTTCGACTACCCCCGCCCCGCCGAACTGCGCTTCGACGCCGCGTTCGGCCGCATCGCCGCCCAAGTCTCCGCCGCCCTCACCGGAGCCCACCAATGACCCAAACCCGCAGCTCAGAGGTCGTGAGTGGCGATGGTCGCTATAGCGACCATCGCCACTCACGACCCTTGACCAGGCGAAAGGCAGCTTCGGGGCGGCGGCTGGCGGGCACTGTTCTGCCGGTGGTGGGGACGCTGGTGGTGTTCCTGGGCATTTGGCTGGCGGTGAGTTACCTGGTGCTCAGCCCGGAGCGCCGGGAGATCCTGGTGCCGCCGCCGCAACAGGTGCTCACCGAGTCGATCCTGCGCTGGTCACACCTGCGGCCGATGCTGCGGGCGCTGCTGCTGGACGTGCAGGTCTCCATGATCGGTCTGGTGATCGCCTGCGTGCTCGGTGTGCTGGCCGCCGTGGTGATGAGCCAGTCGTCCTGGCTGGAGCGCAGCCTGTACCCGTTCGCCATCCTGCTGCAGGTGGTGCCGATCTTGGCGATCGTGCCGCTGATCGGGCTCTGGTTCAACTACGGGATCAACGGCCGGGTGGTGGTCTGCGTGATCATCGCGATCTTCCCGATGATCGCCAACACGCTGTTCGGCATCCACTCGGTGGACCGCGGCGCGCACGACCTGTTCACCCTGAACCGGGCCACCCGGTGGCAGCGGCTGATCAAGCTGCAGCTGCCCGGCGCGCTGCCGTCCATGTTCGCCGGGCTGCGCATCTCCTCGGGGCTGTCGGTGATCGGTGCGCTGGTCGGGGACTTCTTCTTCGTGCAGGGCCAGCCCGGCCTCGGCACGCTGCTGTCCACCTACATCGCCCGGGTGCAGTCCGCCGACCTGTTCGCCGCCATCCTGCTCTCCTCGCTCTACGGCGTCGTGGTGTTCGCCCTGTTCACCGCGTTGAGCTCGCTCGCCGTGGGGTCCTGGTACACCGCCGCGCGCGGCACCCGCCCCGGCGGCTGACCCCATCCCTCCCGCGTCCTGACGGAGTGCTCATGAAGCGTGCCCCCGCCCCGACCGCCCTGGCACTCGCCGCGCTGTTGTGCGCCGCGCTGGCCGGCTGCTCGAGCTCATCCGAGGGCTCGGGCGGCGGCTCAGCCGGCTCCGGGGCGCTGCCCCCGGCGACCGGCGCCGAGCAGCTGTCCGGCGTCTGCCCGGCGACCATCTCGATCCAGCAGGACTGGGAGCCGGAGGCCGAGCACAGCGCGGTGTACCAGCTGATCGGCCCGGGCTACACGGTGGACGCCGACCGCAAGCGGGTGAGCGGCCCGCTGGTCATCGGCGGCCACGACACCGGGGTGAAGGTGGAGGTCAGGGCCGGCGGCGCGGCCATCGGCTTCACCTCCATCGCGGCCCAGATGTACATCGACAAGTCGATCACGCTGGGCGCGGTGAGCACCGACGGCGCGATCAACAGCTCGGCCAACCAACCGGTCACGGCGGTGGTCGCGCCGCTGGTCAAGAGCCCGCAGATGCTGATGTGGGACCCGGCCAGCCACCCGGACTGGAACACCGTGGCCGACATCGGCGCGTCCGGGGCGACCGTGGTGGTGGCCAAGGCCAACTACTTCAGCCCGCTGCTGGTGGCCAAGGGTCTGCTCAAACAGACCCAACTGGACTCCGGCTACACCGGCGCCCCGGCCCGGTTCGTCACCAGCCCGACGATCGCCCAGCAGGGCTTCGCCACCGCCGAGCCGTACATCTACCAGCACGAGGTGTCGGCGTGGGGCAAGCCGGTGAAGTACCAGCTGCTGGCCGATGTCGGCTATTCGATCTACCCGGAGCCGCTTGCGGTGCGCAGCGCCGAGCTGCCGGCGATGTCCGAGTGCCTCAAGCGGCTGGTTCCGATCGTGCAGCGCGCCCAGATCGACTACCTGGCCAACCCCGGCCCGACCAACAAGCTGATCACCGACGCGGTCAGCCAGTACAACGACGGCTGGACCTACTCCGAGGGCGTGGCCAACTACGCCGCGAGCACCATGAAGCAGCTCGGCATCGTCGCCAACGACACCAGCGGACCACTGGGCGGGATGGACATGGCCAGGGTGCAGTCCACCATCGACACCTTCGCGCCGATCCTGACCAGCGGGGGCACCACCCTGCGGCCCGGGCTGAAGGCCGCCGACATCGCCACCAACCAGTTCCTCGACCCGTCCATCAAGCTCGGCGAGGGTTCATGACCACCGACATCGACACCGGACTGCCGTCGATCGGAGCGGCCCGAGCCCGCGAGCTGGCCGACCGGCTCGGTGCACTGATCGGCGCGGACCGGCTCTCCACCGACCCGGCCAAGATCGAGCGCCTCTCCGTGGACTGGGCGCACATGTCCCCCATCCTGAGCGCCCAGCTGCCCGCCGGCCGGGCCGACCTGATCGCCACGCCGACCAGCGCCGAGCAGATCCCGGAGATCCTCCGGGTGGCCTACCAGCTGGAGGTGCCGGTGACCCCGCGCGGCACCGGCCTCGGCAACTACGGGCAGGCCATCCCGCTGCACGGCGGGCTGCTGCTGGACATCAGCGCCTGCCGGGCCGTCGAGGAGATCGGCGGGGAGGGTGACGGAGCCTGGGTCCGCGCCGAGGCGGGGGTGCGGATGCGCGAGCTGGACACCGCCGTCGCCGCGCACGGCCAGGAGCTGCGCATCTACCCGTCCACCAAGGGCTCCACGCTCGGCGGCTTCCTGGCCGGGGGCAGCGGCGGTACCGGGTCGATCACCTACGGCAGCAACGCGGACGGACTGGTCACCGCGCTGGACGTGGCGCCGTGCGACGGCAGTGGCGCATTGATCCACGCTGATGGTGATGAGACGGTCCCGTACATCCACGCCTACGGCATCACCGGCGTGATCGTCCGGGCCACCGTGCGGCTGGCGCCCCGGCGGGACTGGGTGGCGATCTGGGCGGCCGCCCCGGACTACCCCACCGGCACCGAGGCCCTGCGCGCGCTGCTCGAACTGGACCCGGAACCTCGGTTGGCGTCGCTGGACGAGCAGGCCGTGGTCGCCGCGCTGCCCCGCGACCCCGCGCTGGACCCGGCTCGGGCCAGCGTGCGGGCGATCGTGCAGGCGCACGTGGTCGACGCGGCCGCCGCGCTGCTGCGCGGCGCCGGCGCGGAGGTGCTCGCGGTGCGGCCCGGCCTGGTCGCAGCCGACCGGATCACCGCGCTGTCCTACAACCACTCCACGTTCCACCTGCAGAAACGCCACCCGGAGTACTTCCACCTGGAGGTCGCCGGTACGCCGCTGTGGGACGACCCGGACACCGTGCGGTCCGTCTACCCCGGCACCGTGCTGCACCTGGAGCTGATGCGCGAGCGGCCGATCGGGATGCTCATGGCGCCCTACGTCTCCCCCGACCAGGTCTACACCGGTATGGACGCGCTGGAAGAGATCGGCGTCTCCTACCACTCGCCGCACAACTGGATGCTGGACCGGCGGCTGGATGACGTACGAGCCGTGGTCGGGCGCACCGACCCGCGCGGCCTGCTCAACCCCGGCAAGCTCACCCCCGACGGAAAGGACGCGCGGTGGCGACCCGCGAGTTGATCGACCTCACCGGCCCGGAGTCCGCCGAGCTGCTCACCGCCGACTCGGTGATCCTGCTGGGCACCGGCGCCGTCGAGCACCACGGCCCGCACCTGCCGCTGTCCACCGATCTGGTGGTGGCCGACACGGTGACCAGCGCACTTGTCGAGCGCGCGGCGGCCGAGCTGGACGTGTGGCGGTTGCCCACGCTGGCCTACACCAAGTCCGACGAGCACTCCTGGGCGTCCGGCACCATGTGGCTGTCCTGGGACACGCTGATGCGGGTGCTGGTCGACCTGGGCCGCTCGATCGCCACCACGCCCGCCCGCCGGTTGGTGTTCGTCAATGGGCACGGCGGTAACTCCGCGCTGCTCCAGGTGGCCTGCCGCGAACTACGCCGGCAGTTCGGGCTGTCCACATTCCTGATGCACCCAGGGCGGCCGGTGGACCACGGCGGCCGGTCCACGGCGGCGGAGGAGCTCGGCATGGGGGTGCACGGCGGCCGGGGGGAAACCTCGGTGCTGCTGTACCTGCGCCCGGAGCTGGTGCACATGGACCGCGCCGTCCGGAGTGTGCCGGAGCACCTCGCCGAGTACCGGCACGTCGGGTTCGGCAAGCCGGTCAGCTTCGGTTGGCTCAGTGACGACTTCGGCACCGGCGGGGTGGTCGGCGACCCGACCGGCGCGACCGCCGAGGAAGGCAAGGAGCTGCTCGAGGACGGCATTGAGCAGTGCTTGGCCGCGCTGCGCGAGATCGCCCGGTTCGATCCGCGTCCGCCCCGTACGCTCTAGCGCGCCAACGAGGGACGGAGTACGTCATGACCATCACGCCGGCGACGGTCACGGTCGAGCAGGTTGCCCAGATGATCGACCACGCGCTGCTGCGCCCGGAGCTGACCGTGCGCGACATTCACCAGGGCTGCGCGGTGGCGGCGAAATACCAGGTCATCTCGGTGTGCGTGCGGCCGAGCGACGTTCCGCTCGCGGTCAAGCTGCTGGACGGGACCCGGGTGCTGGTCGGCACCGTGATCGGGTTCCCACACGGCAGCATCGCCACCGCGATCAAGGCCGCCGAAACGGAGCTGGCTGTCGAGCAGGGCGCCGCCGAGGTGGACATGGTGCTCAACATCGGGTGGCTGCGCTCCGGTGAGCTGGACGCGGTGGAGGCGGACATTCGGGCGGTCGTCGAAGCGGCCGTGGCGGCCCCGGTGAAGGTGATCCTGGAGACCGCCTACCTGACCAACGAGGAGAAGGTGGCCGGCTGCCAGGCCGCCGAGCGGGCCGGCGCCGACTTCGTCAAGACCTCGACCGGCTTCGCGCCGAGCGGGGCCACGGCGGCCGATGTGACCCTGATGCGCGCGTCGGTCTCGCCACACATCGAGGTCAAGGCCTCCGGCGGGGTGCGCACCCTGGACCAGCTGTTGGAGCTGGCCAACGCCGGGGCGACCAGGTTCGGCGCCTCGGCCACCGCCGACATCTTGGACGACCTGGCCCGCCGCCGGGAATCGGCCGTCGCCTCAGCCAGCACCTGACCCGGCCAGCGCTCGCCGGCACTTCCAGGGTCCGGGGCTCAGGCACGGGCTCAGGAGGCGGTGCCCAACCGGTCCAGCGCGCGCAGCCAGATCCCGTTGCGGGTCTGCAACAGGCCCAGCGCCCGGCCGCTCACGCACCTGTCCGCCGATCGGTGCGCATCGAACAGCTCGACGTCGTCCCAGGTCTCGCAGCAGCGCGCGCAGTGGCAACGCTCCTCGCCCACCCAGGACGCGCCGCAGCGCCCACACTCACCTCGGACCAACCCCACAAGTCGCACGGTACCCAAAACCGCGGACAAAACGCGGCACACTGAGGGCCGAAACACCACGTGTCCTCGGCGTGGCGTTCCTCACGTACCGTGCGCCGCCGCGGCATCAGGTCAGGCGCGGTCCGCCGTCCTGGCGATCGCGTCGATGATCGTGGCCCAGGCGCTGGGTGGTAGGTCGTGCCCCATCGCCGGGACGGTCACCAGCTCGGCACCCGGGATGGCCTCCGCCGTGGCCCGCGCGCCGCT
>Ga0193742_1001587_pt1 | contig 13561 bp, 11 predicted proteins | sample L2c1metaG_FD_165511 | JGI IMG/M metagenome (GOLD analysis project Ga0193742, IMG submission 165511) | Soil microbial communities from a riparian zone of the East river system, Colorado, United States - L2c1 | ecosystem: Environmental > Terrestrial > Soil > Riparian zone | place: USA: East River... | reverse complement strand
CGTCTTCGTGCGCGAACTTGGGAGACACTAAGTACTCGACATTGCAATTTGCATCACTTGCAGAGGTGACTCATCTAGTGGTCAAACAAGAGTTCTATATAGCACATAGCACAGCGTGGATCATGAAATCTCCTAACAGGCGCTAAAGAGTTGCGACTTACATAAACGATCGGATAAAACCTCCCCTCGTTCCTAGACTCAGTTGTCTTAGCGACCAATGTGTCGTCAGGACAGGAAATCATTGCCACAGAATGCAGACCATGTCTCAAAACTACCTTTTTGCCTCAATCTTTCGCTTCTCTCGCTGCAGTATTGTCCTTCTTTTTCTCTATGGAGTCTGAGACTCCTATACTTGATTTTGTCAGTTTTCCTTCGACGCAGTATCGAGATTTTCTTTTGGGTGTCGAGATCGCCAGAACCATCGTAATCGCACTGTTTGCCCTGATGAGTACGTCCATCAAAAACATTGTTTTACAGCAGTCGACTGATACTGAACAACTTCAGTCTATGAATATGCGATCACTCTTGATGATGAAGTATAGACTTTATGATATGAACTTTCAGAAATACACCTGACCTAAAGGTGCTCTGAAGAAAAAATATTTCTGGAGAGGACCATATTCCGTCTCTCATATCTTGTTCTTCTTCGTGAGCGACACCGTCATCTTTTTTAATCCCTGTTCTCTATGTTCTCTAACAAATTTTCCTCGTAGAACCGCTATGTTCCACCCTGTATCGTGATGTAAGTTGTCTGCCCTTGAAAATGATATCGAGCATGAATTGGTCCCGGGTGGTAGTGTTGTCCTTGTTTGTGAGGATGCAAGTCCCTTCTTATCTCAATTTCTCTCATAGGAGTGTAGGTTTCTTGATTGTGAACCCCACCGTCGAGGTAGGTCATAATGTTTGCGCGAAATATCTCGCCGTTGTTAAGATATGTTATGCACCTGTCCTACAGTTGTGAACACTTTCATCCAGTATCCAATAGTTTCAGCCATTTGACCGTGTTTCTAATCTATAGCTGCATACCCGCAATTCAGCTCACTTTCTTCCTCACCCTTCTGGCTATCAATGTTGACCAAGGTATGGTCACATACTGTCCCAGCAATCATGGAATCTCCATTAAATACCACGCTATTCAGTCATTCTCATCACACATATTTGGTTCCTCTTTCCTGGTGCCTCTTTCGTCAGGATCGGTCTCATCCTTTCATTTGTCATCTCTGTTGCAACCTCCCTTGTATTTCTTGGCCTATCCGTCAGCCGACTTGAGGTGTTCGCCATCGCAGCTAGTGGTCCCCGCATCATGTTTGTCGGGTGTCGAGCCTTGCATCCTCCTGGATTTTGGCGCATCTATTTGCCTTCATTAGTATTGCATGTGAGTGTACATTCGACAATGGCGTGCTACACCTATAATAAGAAGCGCTGACGTAGTTTATTGTTTGACCGTAATGCGCTTAGACTGGTATACAAACCTTGGTAACAGTTCAGGCGTTCACTAATCCAGACTGGAAGCGCCTCTCGTTGAGTAAGCGTTTGGTAAAAGAGTGCGTTTATTTTGTTTTTGCCTTCATCTTCCTGACTCTTTCTGCCACTGACCTCTTTGATCCTTTCGTCATTTAGTGGGGGGGTGTACTACTTGATCGTCATCTGTATGTTCGGCCATTTGACGTTTCTTTACCCGTGGACTTCGTATCTAACTCAAGGCTTCCATCAGTATCTGTTGGGTTTACTTCAATCGGCTCGTTCCTGACTAATGTCCCTCAAGTAAGTATAATATCTCATGGAGACCATCTTCCCAATTAACCTTCCATTAATCAGATAAACATTCCCGCCACCTTCTCCCCGTAAGCTGTCACCATCAAACTCTTGCTTACATTTCTCCAAACCCAATTAACATCTTAATTTCTGGTTACTTTGTTCATATGTTTATACTAGGCTTATCCTTTCCGTTACATCCATTGCAACGACACGACTCATGTTCAGCCTTCGTGCCAGAACTCTCACTGTTGGGTCTAGTTTTGAATTGCTTCCGATGCCCGGTCCTTCGCTCAGCTTCAGTGCTAGTGCTCGCACTCCCAGTCTTAAATCATACTGGGTGGAGTAGTCCACCTTTGGGGCCAAGTGTGCCATGCATACCGTGCACGAGAGTGCCATGTCGTGCAAGTGGCAGTTCAAGGTGCGGCAAAGGTGCGGTGGTACATATTAAGGATCGGATAATATTCATTAGTTTGTCTAGTAAGCTAGGTATAGTTCAATAGTAATTACAGTCACACCTTCTCTTTCTTTGGACGACTTGACTAAAGTAACATATTTGGACCACCCTATATGCGGGGAGGATCAAAGTTTTGCATCTTTCCTCCCAACTTGCCAAAGCGGTACGAACATAGACTAAAGGGTTTGACAAGGTCATCATTAATTCATTCTTTAAGCTTTAATACCAATCACTTGCATATCGTTTTACAAAGTTCATCTAAAACCCCAAGAAACCCAAGAAAATCAAAAAAGACGGTGCCAGTAAAAAGAGAAGCCAGACCACGGTGAAGGCCAAGGAATGTGCCTAAAAGCTTGCTAGATCCAGCTTGGATCCAGCGTAAGAAGCACGTTGCGTCACAATCACTACAATTTGAGAATTGCTGACTCCTTCGACTGTGTCCACTTTCCATAGATCCATATCCACCAGATAGAAAATTTAAAGCGGCCAGAATAAGTAAGTGATGAAACAAGAATCAGAATCCCATACATTGCGGTATATACACAAGCAACTTGTTACTGCTTACCTCCGCACCATGTCACCATTTTTTATGTCTCTCCTTTTGACACTGATAGACTCTCATTGTATTCTTTCAAGTTTCTTGCGCAACTTTCTAACACCCCCCCTGGTGTGTTAATCTCATGAATAAGGTATAATTCTATTACCACTACTGGCAAAAGTTTCCGAATTTGACCTTTTGCCAAGGTCTTACCACCAACCACTCGGTTGGAGGTAGATTTGGTATGTACATTTCGTTATCCAACTTTAGTGTCTATGTATGCTTTCTCGTTGCTCGATCATCGACCGCGTTCCCTGTGTGACCCAAACATGATTGATGATTCATACAGCGCACTCTACTAAGAATTTCTTGGTGTTGATGATTCCGGTGTCGCTTAATTTGCTTTGCCCTGGTCCTGCTTCCGCATTCCGCAGTCTACCGATTTGGCGCCATTAGATGAACTACTGGAGCTTGCTCGTGAATGCAACATGCATTTTCGCCTAAAACCCGGTCATGGATATCTACATACAGGTATACCTTCTGATCATCCCGGGTGGAGCGGAAATACTGGAGATGACTGGTCAGGCGCTAAATATCTTCTGCAGAATTCACTCAGGTTCTTTCCAAATATGCTAAACCTGCCAAATATGTATCCAAGTCGTGATATCGTCGTCGGTGTTCACTGCCGCTGCTTCCCCTTGATGTTGGAACGCAAGATGACTCCACCCTTCGCCGAGACGTTGACACCATGACCACCATGTTCTTCTGATTCTCCCTTTCATCGGTCACCTTATCTCCTCCACAGCCTTATCTTGAACGCGCAACGGTCTCCCAAGTTGCCTTGTCGGAGATATATGTCTTCCATAACGATATGGACTATGAGCACTATTTCTCGAATATGAGCTTGTTCCTTGTCACACCTCATCTTGTCTCATTAGGGCCAGCACCTGGGAGTTTACTTTTTCCTGAAACCCCGCATGACGCAAAAGAAGGAAAATGTTGCGATTGTTATCATCGCCTAATGTAATATCGTATAGCGCTCGGCAGTATCTGTGCATTCCTCCACTGGTGACTGATCTTTTGATAATGTCTTCACTGAAACTCACTTGATACTGATATCCTCGAGCCTTTGTCCGTAGTATTCGATTAATCATTAGGAACTGGTCTTGGTCAGGTCTTGTGGTTGTTTCGTGTTCAGTCGACCACATTCTTGTGACCCAGTTTGAGTACTACGCTCTTTTGGCCAAAATTTCCTGGCGTTGTAACGCTGAAGGGTTATCTTTGGCCCAGTTCAGGTTCAGCTCGCACACAATTTTTTCATGGTTCAATAGGTCTGGATAATGGACATCAAGTAGACCTATAGTTGGCCCATATATGTCCCTCAACGAAATCTACTGCATGAGTAATTTAGTCCTTGTTTCGTCCGATCATTGCATTCTAAAAACAGACCTACTATCGACAAGGTCCGGCGCCGTTCTTCTGGTAGATGACCGAATTCATCCAAGAGCTAGTCACAAGGAGACTGAATGACCTTCACCAAGTCATGGGGTACTTTATTGTAGGTTCGTCCGTACTATTTTTATGTTGGATTTATTGGCCACTGCTCAATTCATATTGAAGCTCGTGGGAGGCCCTATTATTGACTATCTAGATGAGATAAAACAGAAAGAATATCAATCTCCCCAGCTCCTTACTTCCCTGAGGAGGCTCAGACTCGGAGTAGCACGAAATTGGACCTCAAATTCACTAGCTCTATATCCGCCTCTTCTTTCAACCTAGTAGGAGATACTCGCCCTTGAGATGGCTCATTTGTCTAGTTCTTAGTTGATATTATCGCATCAGTTTCCAAGACCAGTCATGGATCTCGCAGTGAAGAGCTTACAAACACAACTGGCCTTCTCTGAGGTCTGGAAAGCTTGCTTCCTGCCACTTTTACACGTTACTATCTGCTGTATATCCAACAAGCTTTACTTTCGCCATTACTGGTCCCTCTGCGTGTTGTGTTTACTCGCGAGATGTCAGTCAATCTTGCATTTCTAATGGGTATTGTGTCCAAACATCACTTAAATGTCAAACATCGTGCCTCTGTTTACAGTTTTGCTTTCCGTCTCCACCTCATTCGAATGTGGTGCTTTCACCTGTGCCTTGGGCTTCGTTGTCGACAACGACGTATCGAGCTGTGATGTTATTCTTGGTTGCGACTTGTGAAAATATCATCTGGGTTGAACACAATAATCATCAAAACGAGATCATGATGAACCTTTTTATTTAATCAAGCATATCACTTAGGGTTTGTACTATCGTTTCTCTTTCTTCAATGCATCATCTACCAAGTTTTTACATCCCGCGTATCTATAAGCACTGGCTTTAAAAATTCCCATACCGGAATGGGCTCTGCCGCTCGCCGGGACTATATTACTTATTAGGATGCCGTAAAGGCTTGATTGAGCAACGGCAAGTGAAGGATTATCCCTAATAAAAGAGTCTCTATAGCTGGGGGTCGGGACATTTTACTGTAAGTGAATGTAGAAAAATGAGGTAGAAAATCCTTGGCATTCACTAGGGCAGCCATCATTGCCCTGCCAAAATTCAGGGACTCCGGATTTGGTAAGTACTCACTTAATTAGGCCTGTCACAGATATCGGAAAATGTATTCCTCCGGCTGAAATCTTTACTTTAACATCGTAACAGACTATGCTGTAAATGGTTTAAATGCAACGAAATATTACAGATGAATGAGTGCGAACAACGAGGAAGGCGCAAACCAACCTCGTCAGTGTGAAGAGTTTGCGGTCATTGCTTGTAAACCGACTTCCAAATCAAGGTAAGCTGCTTATTTTGGCTCGAAAACATAATCACAGGACGCCCTATAATTTGCCGTTCCCGGATCCGGATAGAAATTGATGAAATTTTTTGAAACCCCCACACTGTCCGGATAGATTTTTCAACAATTTGGCAAAATCCTGAAGTAGTTTTTCCGGATAGAAATTGAGCCGCTTGATCTGACCCCGAGCCGAATCCGGATAAAAAATGACCCAGGTCAAGGAAGTTGGAACACCAGACTACACGAGACTTCAAGCTTCAGGCCTTCAGGCCCAGGATGAGACTGACCAACAACATTGGCTAACACTGAATTCTAGTACTGAATTACATCTCTTGTAGATTATCTATAACCTCTACGCTGAAAACTCCCACCGGAAGGAAGAAGCCTGCAGAAGATGACGAGTTGGCCCCAACATTATGGAAATTTGATGCATATAATATAAATTTTACATTCTCTTGCTCTAACTTAACTTCCAAGAACGAAGTGTGCGTATATACTCCAGAGAGCCCACCGAGCGAAAAATCACTAAAAAAAAGAATAAAATTGGTGACTTTTAGCATGCTGGATCTGAGGCTGAAACCGCCATCCGGATAAAATTGGGCCAAACTGTCCAGATGATAAAAACCGAGGCATTTTTTCGACTTTTCGGTAACGGCATTATAGGGAGCTTTCAGGGGTCCTGTGATCACCTGATCAAGCTTCGATCAAGGCTAGTCGAAAGGCTGTTAACGTGATTCGGCTATCGGTTATCCGGGATATCGGACCACTGTCGTACTTATGAGTACCAGCAGTTAAAACATTCAATATTCAGGCCTCAGGCTTTGAAAAACCGATGAATCGAAGGAGTGGTTGAAGTGATACATGTACGTAAGTTATTTTTCTGGTTTTTCGGAAGAGAAAAAAAAAAAAACAAACATCGAACAATCTCAGCAAATGTCGGAGGAAGTCAAATGTCGGCCATTACTTATAGACACCAGTACATAAAGCGAGTAAAGTAACCTTGTCAGAAATCTTGAATGTGGCGCCTAACGTTAGATGTACATAAGTAGTATCCTGGGCCGTGGGGTCGAGGAAACGCTGATCAGCTAGAGGCTCGAGGGGGAAGGGCTATAAGGGCAAAACCTTCCTGTTGGGGCTACCATCATAATCCTGTAGTACTGAGAATATTACTCACGTACACATTTATTACATAGTAGCATGAATAGTTTGTTCCAGAATTCGGACTAGAGACCCTGTTCCCGTGGAACTTTTGGTCTCGCAGCCAGAAATGAATCTTTTTATTCGACATTTACCATTGCTACTGTGTATGGCTTGTTTCGACTGTGCGCAGATTGATTGAAAAAAGGTAAGAACGAAGCTATCCTCGAGGTCGAAGCCTGTGTGAGAAAGGGAAGGGCAGAAGTAGTAAAGCATGGCGCGCGATGGATTAGATTGGGTGGGGAAAAAAATTAGATTCAAATTGACTACGATGAGATGCGTAAACATTTTGCATGATCTAGCCACTCATCTGATTTCTTTGCGAGATAATAGGCGATAGCAGCGCTCTGATTTGCGAAGCACATCGGGGTACCGTATAATCATTTTATCCCCAACTAAGCGTAATCTGAACTAAAAACGTAAGGAGCAATCTGGATCAGCAAAATGAGCCCTTTGTATATAGCCTTGACGCGATGACGCGATGATGCTCCAGCTAGTGTGATACGTCTTGTACGCAAAGCCTATGAGAAGCACCGACACCAACACTATGGCGGCCAGCCATCCAGATATCCAAAGTTTATATGCGGACAACGTGGTTGAACCAATGTCAAATTGAAAAAGTTAACTCAAATTTCTTTGGACGTGGCCTTCACTTCAACTCCATGCCTCACAAACTCTGACTCTAACTTTTCCTACGTTTGCTAATGCTCAATTATGGGGATGGAGGCAATGATGAAGGGGTGGATAAGGTTGTATGATTGGTCCCATGGACTACTGTACTTACGCGGGATGGATATATGTCAAAGCGTGGTGAACGAGGCTACAACGATGATCCACTTACATCATGGAATGTCTTGTTCTGGCGAAGGTAGATTGAAACCGAGGACTTTACACAATCTACTTTGAACAATCTAGAACGTGGCCGAGAGTAAAGCGGGGAGGGTCCGCACAGCATACCCTGCCTCCGAAGTCCAAACACAGCACGCTGTCTTCTCCTACCATGACTAGACTGTCCAGTTGAAACCCGTCCGTCCACCATAACAGCTCATCTGCAAGCAAACGCACAGCTCAGTAAACAAGCAGCCCATCCGTTATCTCGTCAAAATGAATGGAATGGATGATTCGCCGATGCCAATTTGAACACGATGAAGCCCCATGGAAATGACCTCCAGCTCCCGGGAGATAGATAGCAAATAAGCGCAGAACACTAGTAGGCACTGTGACTGTGTAACCGTACAATGTCCAAACAGCATTGATCCACCGCAAGCAGTTCCTTCCGAGGTTCCAAGGGTAGTTGAACGAGAGAAACCAAAATAGGCTTCTTATGAGTTCAAAGAACCAGTATGCATCTGTTCGAGTGAGAACCCGGAGCAGTGGCGGGAAATTTTTCAGCCACAAGAATATCTTTTGTCTCATTTCTTTGACTCAGATAAGCTAGTCAAGCTCTCCCACCTTTCTCCCTTGGTTTCCTTTGTTCCCCGGGCCTGAAAATAGACCTGACAGATCTAGAGATGAAAGAGGGACCCTCGACTCGACGGAATGACAGCAACAATGGCATGCGTCCGCCGTTCCCGACGCAGCACGCAGCACTCGGATGAAACCTTCGAAGGGTTCGGAGGGGGATAATAATAGGGCAAAGCCGAATTCGGAAAGGCTCGAGCGGGACTGGAGCAGGTCCGGGAATGCCCCAGAGCTTTGATAGACCTTGGATCCTCGAAGCGCCGCCTGAGTCCGCCAGATGCAGTGCTTTGGGCAGATCAAGTTGGACTTCTGCAACGCCGATATCCGTGGGAAAGACTTCCTTTTTACGAACCTTGGGAAAATCCACGGATATAAATAGATTCAATCCACATATTTTACTATGTTGTTACATAGAAGCCTGAACAATCGATGCTTTACCATAGTTTCTGGATGTCGAAATGATGAATGAGTGTCAGAAATTCGATGCGTATGAGGGTGAGCATACGATATGTAACTTCTAGGGAAGAACCCATACCTGTCCGAAAGTGTTAACTTACGGATGGAGGTATACTTATCATCCAAACTCAACTATCCTTTTCCATATCAACGCATCGCCATTACCATATGGACATTATCCATGCCATCTCAATTTATCTATCCGATTAATTCAAATCCAAGGTGGCAACCGCACTCGAAATATGAAACGAAGAGAACGGCAACAAGGTACACGAAAAAAAATGAAAAAAAAAAAAAAAGGAACTCGTGAGGGATCTATATTTGTAAGGCCATTGTTTTAAATATGGGTTGGTCTGCTCTGGAGTTAATTTGAAAGAGAATTCGAAGCAAGAGAATGTCATCCAAAGGAAAGGAAAGGTTGTACCAGACGAAGCTCAAAATGGATTGAGTGGTGCCAGTGAATGAAAAACGAAGAGTTCTTTTTGCTTTGAGGTTGGGGGTGTTCCTTGCCTCCTTCCATGAGAATTATATGACGATGCGGTAGGTAAGCAATCGAGTGACTAAATACTCCATTGTAACGCTGGACTGGATCCAAATAATGTCAGGTAGAGGGCAGATCAAGTAAGGGCAAAGTATTTCGCAATGGCGCGCAATCGGCCGTAAATTACCCACTATATGTGACGTCAGTGGAAACCTTACTAGAAAGCTACGCATATCTGCCTGGTATCTTCCTTTCGACGTGATTGTCGATTGATTCTGAGTATGAGAGGAATTAAAAAAATTTATGAGAGACTTGCGTCATTCAAATTGACTCGAAATTTACGTTAGCAGACAGAAGAGAGAATCGTAACAGATATGTCAATAAACTTAAAAGGCAGATAGGAAGACCAAAAGGCGCAAGCTTGCACCCTCCTTCCATCTTTCCGCTTCCGCTTCCACCAGTCGAGTCCACTTTAGGGACAAAGGTCTACAAGTTATTTTTCTGAGCGAGCCCTGACGAAAACGTAGCCTAGATGGGGATCAGAAATTCGGACCGACTTTGGATTGTTCAATATACAACACTGGATTCATTCCATCTAAGTACACGTATACGCCGGCCCAATGCTTGAAAAATCACGACGTCTACTATATACGTAGATAGAGTTCGACTCGAGTGGGTGGGGGGAAAGAGATGGCTATAGTCGAGAGAGCTCAGGACGCGCTCGCGTCGTACTATCCACCGAGCTATTCCATCCATCCACTATTTGATTGATTGATCAGACCCTGATGGTATCGTTAGATTCTCTTTTTTTTCTGGCCATGAACGCCGGATCAAGAAAAAGGTTAAGGTTAGTAGTATACAGCACGCCTTGAGCACGTCAGTGGGTGGATTTTAGAGTAGATACTAGGTTATCGATATCGATGGGGATGCGCACAAGTCCGACGAGTACAATCACGCGCCAAACTCCCTATGTATGGTCAGTGTCTATAAAAATGGACACATGGGCTATCGATATCCTAAGTACGTCGGTAGGCTGTCTGATGTGCTAAAATAAAAAAAACCCCGAAAAAGGAAATGTTTGATTGGCACTTCACAGGCTATCACAGTAAGTACTTTTTATTCATAAATTAGAATATGTAACCAAAGTCAACGCAATCGAGTAATTACATGACGCACGCAGTGGGTAGAGAGCGCTTATAGTTCTGTTTGGACACCTAGAGTCTACCAAGAATTGTCTGTGGCTTACCTTGTACGAACTCAAACACTTATCCAAGTTAAGTAAAGCGCTGGCAGGGTCCTTGTCAAAACTCAAAACGATTTGACACCACACATGTGGTAAAAACATGGTTCGGGATCGTTTGAAATGTCAAAAATCTTGATATCGTTGACAAGTGAATCTGTTGTTTCAATGATAATATTGGGTTAAAGTGGATGTGGAAAGTGGATATTGTATATTTTTGTTTTATTCTCCGGACGTGTAATATACGGTCGAAGGCAACAACATGACTATTATGTGATGTGGTGTAGCTTGGACATTATGTCCCCAAGTCATGTGTAGTGGACACGTTCCAGAAATAAACACAAGACAATGCCAGCATAATGAGGCACGATTGACCAACCTTTTCATTCCCTACAAGGAGGTAGAAACTGTTATGACGACGAAGGACAGGTCGATCAAAAGCTTGAGGCGTAAAGTATGACCATGGAAATATCATCAGAAACATAACGCCTCGACCAGAGAAAGCTCATGATCATCATAGTACTCGATAATCTTAAAATGGGCGGTGATTCAGTAAGGCGAGGCGAAAAACCAGAAACGTTAGGATCCTGAAAAAAAAAAGGTGGTGAACAGAGATATCAGAGGATCAAAGTTGGCGGCATTCCGCTTTCGCATTCCCCCTTCTCGTGTCTGATGGGTGGCATAACAGCCAGTTGTGATCTCGGGTTTGCTTCAGCCAGACACTATAATAGCATCAATTTTGATGACTGATTTCTTTCTATTCGTTATCTACTGTTTCAGAGTTGAGCGGTGTTAGGTGGTCATGCATTGATCATGGGTGCTATGGACATGGAGATTAGCATATCGAGAAGCATAGGGACTTTGGACTATGGATAGTAGCCGGCCACTCACATATCCTTGTTGACTGCGGCCATCATTTGATTTGGAATGAATTGGCTTTTGCAACCCATATTATAGGAAAGAAATAAAAAGAGCATTCGGCGCCTAAATGATTGGAGGGCGTGCGTGTGAAGCGCTAGAGTGGGATCCGAGTGATATGGACATATATACAGCTAATAGTACGTGCAATGAGGCCGATACTAGCAGTGTGCGGTCAGTGACCAAAAGTTAGTAAAAAGTCATGGTCAGAGACAATCGACTTAGAAGTCCAATCTAATTTGGTAACTCGGTCAAACTCATGACTTTGACCGCTTTTTGATGGCATCTTGGCATTGATATGAACGACATATCACTGGTCGATTGGAGAGACACGCGCAACGAACGTGAGGGAAATTGGGAGAAATATATGACATCTCCATTGATGAAAAAATTACAAATAAAAAAAAAAAAAAAAAAAAAAAAAAGACGGTCATGTGCGGTGAGGCAACGATGAGTAGTGTGGGATGACCAAATAAAAATGATGGCCGGCCGAGGTGAAGAACCGGGAAAGGAAAAATGATTAAGCAGGAATTTTAAATTTGAGCAGATCTGTAGATTTATTGAATAAAGAATGGACAGGCGGGAGATACTGAAAATGGGTGTGACAATGGATATTGTAGATCCTTCAGTAGATCGGCAGCTCGAACTTTTTGGATCGAAAGAAATAACAGAGAGGACTATGCCATTCGAGATCTTAAATCCCATCTCTCTCTCTTCTCTCTTCACTTATCCATGGAACCTCCTCTCTACGACTACGACAATTTCTTCTATCCAACCGATACCCAAAAGCTCCTCATGATCACTCGTCCATATTACGACCTCAAAAATTACACACCACATCCCACTCACCAACACCGTCCTCAACCACCACTGGTCTTCGCCAACGAATGGAACCACCTCTACACCCACTCTCCACCCCACAACCACCACAACAACAACACCTTTCTACCTGATCATAATCCTCCGAGGATCAAGCAAGAGGAATTAGGCGGCTTCCCGACCTATCCTCTCACCCATCACCAACATCAATCAAGAAACCATGACTTACCTCAGCTTCCCCTCGTATCATCTCATGCTAATACCAATAGCCCTTACCCAACCCTTTTCTCGCCACTTCAGACCGCAGTTTCCATTTCTCAACAACCGACATATCACTCTTCTCAGTTCCTGCAGCACCGTCGATTTCCCCAACAGCACCAGCAGCAACCGGCTTATCACCCTCAGGCCTATTCCGGAGGCACTGTTCACGCAGCAGAAGTCAAGGCACATGCACTCGAAGGATGGCATGAAGACAAACAAAGTTCCTTGTCCAGCTTGGTAGAGAATGAGTTGGAGATGGTGGATATGGATATGGATGGGATGACTGTTATGGTTGGTGGCGTTGTGGAAGATACCGTGGGAGATGAAGACGCAGAGGGGGAGGACGAGTGGGTTGAGCAACCGTATCATCCACAGTACGTCAGTGCTGAGGTCATGGTAGCGGAGAAGAGCGAAGGCGATGCCCACGTGCAAGTGAAGGTGAATGATGAAGGCGGCGGTGATAGTTTAGAAGAGGTAGAATCTGAGGAGTCGGAAGAAGAAGACGACGATGACGAGTTCGTGTTGAAGACAAGGAGAAAGACGACTGTGCATTCACCATTGTATGCCAGGGACTCTGGCCTCGCATATCTTACAAGCCAAGGAAGGTCTCCTTCTGCAGCTTCCTATCCGATCACGAAACGTAGTTCTGGTAATTGCAGACGGCGTTCCCAACCTGGTCCTAGCTCCAGTACTTCTTTGCTCCCCATTCCTGTTCCCGTACCCAATCTGACCAAGAAATCGCGCGGTCGAAGGGTACCTACGATGGCCTCGCTGGAAGATATACGCAGCGCAGCCAGTGGTGCTGGTAGAAAACGCCAAAGTGTGGGTGGCAAAAGCGCACGCATGTATTTGTGTGAAGTGGAAGGATGTGGTAAATGCTTTGCTAGAGGGGAACATCTCAAGAGGCATGTCAGGAGTATACATACTTATGAGAAACGTGAGGTTTTTCTCCTATCTCTCTTTCTTTGAAGCGCATATACTCACCTGTTTTTTTTGCACATATAGCTCATAGATGCCCGTACCCTGCATGTGGCAAAGATTTTAGCAGGCATGATAACCTCGTGCAGCATCTGCGCGTGCACAAAGATTATGTGCCCCCTCATTCGTCGCCATCGTCGTCTCCTCCCTTGTCAACTTCGGTCGCAGCGCAGAAG
>Ga0193742_1001585_pt1 | contig 13583 bp, 7 predicted proteins | sample L2c1metaG_FD_165511 | JGI IMG/M metagenome (GOLD analysis project Ga0193742, IMG submission 165511) | Soil microbial communities from a riparian zone of the East river system, Colorado, United States - L2c1 | ecosystem: Environmental > Terrestrial > Soil > Riparian zone | place: USA: East River... | reverse complement strand
AAGTTCCTTCGTAACGTTAATTACAGTCGGCTTCCAGTCGTTTGTGGCATGATCCCATGCCGCCTCCACCGAGCTATCGGTGGTGCCGAGCGGTTCCATGAACTGCATATACAAATACGGGCTCAATTCAAATAATGGTGTTGCATCAACCTCGATAACACCGGTAGACGATGTCAACACCTTTGATGCCACCACCTTGTTTTCGAAAGCAACAGAGGCGCTGCTTAAGCCGCCTATTTTGAGAAAGTGTCTTCTTTGCATAGAAATTTGGTAGGCTTGCTTTTATTTGGCTTGGGGCATTCTGTAAAGATTCCTATTTTATCAATTTCTGCGTTATCCAGATAATCCACCCGCCTCTCGCCGTTAAGCACAACATATTCGTCTTTGCCAATTTAGTTTCACCACACATTGTTTTTCTGCCGCCATCAATTTCGGGAAACTATCACATCATTTTACTCCTGGCAATATTAAATATAGTTATTTTCTTCTTTTTTGATCTAACAGAGTCTCTGTCTAAATTTCATGACTACTTGCTAAAAACCAGGACAACATCCTTTGACAACCGCATATGTATAGTCGATAAAAGATTTGTATTTTTCATACGACTTATCTATGCGAATTCCATACTTACTTACACCTTTACTTGTGCTCATGAGCTCTTGCGCGAATAAATACCAGGGCCAAAAGCCATCAGCATTTACAATCAATTCAAACAATCAAAATAGTAAGATCATCAATCGTTCCCCAGACTATGGTGATCAGGATGGCTGTGCATTGGTACCGAAACTCCCGGGGGTATAGCTCCCTTCATAACACAATAGCCATCATCGTTCTCTTTTGCAGGAGTTAAAAAAACAAGCGTCGGACCAAAGACATCAAAAATTTCAGGCTTTTCCTTCTTAGTGAGATAAACCGCTTCCATAAAACTAGCTTTTTTAGAAGTAAGAATTTTGAAAATTTGTTGCGCACAAACTTTATGCCTGTAACGGGTGCATGAATCAGTGCGTGACCTTCAAATAATGATCAATGGAAGCGTTTAGCATTTGCGAAGGATTTCATGCAGGTATTCAAATATGCCGGTATCTTTTTTTTGTCCTTCTTCAATAACTTTTTGAAATCTTTTTACGAGGCAAAAGAACAATTTCCTACAACCAAAGAAATTTAACAAAGTATTGATTAGTCGACGCGCATGATCTAAATTCCCCGTCTCTGAATAAAAATTGAGCTATAAACTGCAAATTGAGGGTGGCGAAGATTTTTTGGGTATTGTGGATTTGATCGACTAGAAATAAAGCTATTAGTATGGTCTATAGACAATACTAAACTATTACCACGCCTCGTTTTGCTTCAGGTTTTTGTTGCTCAGGATATCTTCAAGAGGCAATGGAAAATATTTATGTTTTACGGGATTATAGGATATCTTTTGAACATCGTTCCCATGGTCCTGAATGGCTGCACCTAGATCACCCCATCTTATAAGATCGAAATAGAGCGTATTTTCATACGTAAATTCCAATATTCTTTGATGCTTTATTTCAGTCATCAATTCATCATCCGATGTCCATGTTTTATCGGAAAGATGTGCCCTATCCCTTACCTGCTTCACTGCCGCGGCAGCATCGGCCAGGCTTCCCTCAGACTTTATTTCTGCCTCAGCATACATAAGCAGAATATCAGCATAGCGCAAAATACGTTCGTTATTGCTAGCCCCGCGATCATACGATACCTGTTCAAAGTCATCACTTACATTGAGGTATTTTCGCCAATACCCACCTGTAGTGTCACCGGAACCATCCGGACATCCCCCTTCATAATGGTCCCCATCAACAACGGCCATTCCACCGCATAATTGGTTATAAGGGACGCCAAACAGATCCAGACCCCCGTGAAAGTAAACAGTTTCCAGGTACCTGACATCGTAGTTGCCATTTACATCTTTCTCTGTGGACATTGTTTCCATTAACCATTTTGATGGACGCACAACTACTTGTTCAGCTATACCCGGTACACTGGTTATTCCTCTGAACTGTGCTGGAACATCATCCAGTTCGGGCGCGTATAAGTACTGCAGTTCAAAAAGGGATTCAATATTATTTTCATTCTTATCAGTAAAATTGTCCACGTAATCATCTACAAGTCCATAGATACCCATGTCCATTACTTCTTTGAACTCAGCAGCAGCAAGAGCATAATATTCGTTTTCGCTAAGATATGAAGCCCTGTACAGATAAGTCTTCCCTAAAAACCCCGTCGCCGCTCCTTTTGAAACTGTCCCAATTACATCTGGCACTTCATCCAATCCGGCCTTAGCCAACTTAAGATCGGCAATTGCCTGATCATAAACCTCAGGGATAGTTGCCTTCACTGGTGTACGATCTACTTCAGTAAATGCAGGTGTTGTTACAATCGCGACCTCACCAAAAGAATGAGCCAGGTAAAAATAGCCGAGGCCCCTGAAAAAGTAGGCCTGCGCGCTGATTAATTCTTTTTGTCGTTCATTATCCCATTGCACATCTTTATTGACATCCATTTCATAAAGAACAGTGTTCGCTCTATAAATCAAGTGGTAAAGATTTGCATACAGACCTCCGCTCAAAGCATTTGTGACATCGTTAGTATAATTGAAAAATTCCTGATTATGAACACTCACCAGATCAGATTCACCCCCTCTTGCCTGTTGAACATTTATGTGTTGACGATCGTCATCCCGCACTCCTTCCGCGCTTCTATAAACGGCGTTTATCGCATATTCAAAGTCGCGAGGTGTTTTAAAAAAGTTATCGGATGTAAGATCATTTGTATTTTTCAGATCAAGAAAATTCTTGGAGCAGGAGACCGATAACAATATTAACAATAATGTCAATATTGAATGGGCACATTTGGGCATGATTTCAATTAGTGTTTTCATTTATTTTTCAATAAATTTTTAAAAAGTAACGTTGACGCCGAACTGGTAAGACCTTGCCTGTGGAGTAAAGTCTCGGGGAATCCCCGCAGTATATAACGAAGGATGTGCCTGCCAGTTAGTAGGGGTGCCTCCAATCTCAGGATCAGGGCCGGTATAACGTGTAATATTGGCAAGATTCTGAACTCTTGCAAATATTCTGGCAGAACTCATTTTGATTCGTTTTTCAATTTTTTCAGGAAGCGTATATCCTAACTCGATGTTCCGGATTTTTACATAGTTTCCTTTTTCTATGTACCGGTCGGTTGCGGCTCGCGTATTTCCATTTTCCCCAATATCATCAGGATTCAATCGGGGAATATTGGAATTCGGGTTTGATACGGGATCGAAGGCATCGAGCAAGGCGGTGCTAAAGTTTCCGAATCCATGATTTTGTTCGGTAAGATATCTGGTTGTATTATAAATGACCTGCCCGAAAGCCCCGGTCGCTCCTATGTATAAATCGATCTGCTTATAACTCGCAGTGAAGTTGAATCCTGCGTATACTTTTGGTATCCCGGTACCACAAAATTGTCGGTCACCTTCCGCAGTGATTTGCCCGTCTCCGTTGTAATCGATAAATTTTATATCGCCTGCTTTGGCGAAGGGTTGAATCATCTCTCCGTTCTTATTAAGATATTGTTGGGCTTCTTCATCGTTTTTAAATAAGCCATTGGTTTTAATGAGCCAAAATTCTGATAACCCTCTGCCTTTATGAAGCTCTGTGATATGCTCGACATCCCATTCAGGTAAATTGCTGGCATCACCTCCCAATTCGTCCTCCTGAGTTGATAAATCCGAACCAAAATTTACAAGGATTGTTTTTTGCGTACTTAAATTAAAACCTACATTATAACTGAAATCTCCAATCTTATTCTTGTAGTTTATCGTCATTTCGAATCCCTTGTTGGTAATTTCACCCAAATTACCCTGGCGAACACCTCCACCCACTGAAGGCGAGATTGGCACTCCGATGATCATTCCACGCGTTTCGTTATTATAATAATCAAAGGAGCCGTTCACTTTCCCATTAAACAATTCATAGTCGATACCCACGGTTTTAGAAACCAGCTCTTCCCATTTGGTATCATAGCTTACCGGGTTACCTGTTATCAAAGACAATCGGGGATCATTGTCGAAAACAGCATACTCGTTTTCTAATGTTGCTATATAATCGTAATCTCCTAAATTCTGGCGACCAAGAATTCCATAACCTGCTCTGATCTTAAAGTCAGTTATTGCATTCACCAAACCGCTCTTCTCCCAAAATTTCTCATTGGACAATCTCCAACCCAGGGATACGCCGGGGAAATTACCCCACCGGTAACCAGTGTGAAAACGTGAAGAACCATCACGTCTGAAATTAACAGTTACCAAATAGCGGTCATCGTAAGAATAGAATGCTTGTCCCAGATAAGAAAGTAAAGCGTGTTCCGTAGACGAACTCCACGTATCAGGATCCATCCCGCCAGGTGCATCCAGGGAAGAGGTTTGATCCGATGTGAAATTCCATTTATAACCACCCAATTCATCGGAGTACCACTTCTGGGCAACGTATCCTACCGTTACATCCAGGTTATGTTTACCAATTTTTCTTTGGAATCTCAACAGGTTGTCGATATTCCAATTATAACTCTTGTTTTTACTCCTGCTATAGGAGTTGTCATCAGAGTAGTAATAATCACTAAACTCCTCTCCCTTCGCTGAATATTTTTCCCACTCACTTCGATCAATTTGAGCGTAAGCTCCATTAATCTTGTAGGTAAGACCTCTGAGAATAGTAATTTCAGCATAGCCACTCATAGCCAGATCATTGCCAACCTCAGCCGCATCCCAAAGTTTATTGATAAACGCAAGAGGGTTACGGATGCCTGATTCTACACTGCGTTCTGTACCTCCTCCCCAATAATCATCAGACTCCTGCCAATTTCCATTCTGATCTTTCGGTTGAAAATAAGGGTACATCCTAATGGCATGATAAAAAAGCCCCCTGCCATAAGCGTTAGGTTCTCTCTTGAATAAAGATCTGGCATAAGAAAAGGTTTGGCCGATCTTAATAAAATTGGATACATTAAATTCGGAATTTGCCCTTACGTTAGTCCTGTTATATTTCGTGTGTAAGGCAATACCATTCTGGCTAACATTACCCAAAGATATTCTGTATGTACCTGATGGTCCGCCACCTGAAACTGATAAATCATGGGCTTGCATAAAGGCAGGTCTGTATATTGCTTCTTGCCAATTAAAGTCTGAGAAATTTCCGGGATCAGCAATATAATCCAACGCTGCCTGCGGCGCGTTATCGGCCCCTGAAAGATCGTTACCGTACATCTTTTGCAAGATGGATGTATATTCTTTCGAATTTGTAACGCTTATACCTTTGTAGGGCACCTGACTACTAAAATAGTCGTTATACGTTACCTTGGCCCTCAAATTTTGTTCTCCTTTTTTGGTGGTAACAAGTATCACACCGTTTGCGGCCCTTGATCCGTAAACGGCTGCAGAAGAAGCATCTTTTAATACCTGGATCGACTTTATATCGTTAGGATTAATATTCCTAAGACCGCCTTCCACTTGTACACCATCGACAAGAATCAATGGAGTAGTTTCACCGGACAGGGAAGACAATCCTCGAATATTGATAACCATATCTTCTCCCGGATTACCGCCGATTGCAGTTATATTTACACCAGATACATTTCCCTGCAACGCCTGTGTTACATCTACCACAGCCTTTTTTTGCATGCTTTCAACATCGGCGGATGCTACAGATGACGTCAGGTTCTTTTTCGCGGTCGTACTATACCCCGTAACAATAACTTCATTCATTCCTGCTTCCACCACTTCCATTACAACATTAATTACTGCTTTGTTTCCAATTGCAATCTCCTGCATCTTCATCCCAACAAATGAAAATTGCAAAGTCGCATTTGCCGGAACATTCGAGAGTGAGTAGTTGCCCTGGTCATCTGTAAAAGTACCTGTTGTAGTTCCTTTTCGAACTATCGAAACCCCGCGCAATGGACTTCCATTTGTATTAACAGCTCGTCCTCTCACATCAATCAACGTATCTTTAAGAATATCAAATGTGCCGTCTGATGTGAGTTGCCCGTTAGAAGATTCGGTGATGGGTTTGGCAGAAATGAAAATACTTTTGCTCCGAATTTTATATTTTATGGGTTGGTTTTTACAAACAAGATCAAGAAAGGTAGATAAGGGAACATTGGATACTTCGATAGTAACAGGCTTTGTATCGGCCAAAACACTTTGAGAGAACAGAAAAACAAAACCGGTTTGTTTCTTCACTTCAGAAAAAACCGTTTCCAGAGGAACTTCTTTCCCCGAAAAATTAATGTTTTGCGACACACCTGTAGCGCTAACAGTAAGGAATCCAGTCGTTAAAAGAAGGACAGTTAGTTTCATTGCCAACACAATTGATTTTCTGTTTGTCCAATGGCTCTTCGCTTCGCTCGGGGTCATGGCAAACATCGTTTGGGTGATGTACCGGTGCCTCCACCAGGCCGGCCGCTTACAATTCAGCACATTTTGCATAATTTTGCACAGTTTGGGTGATGAATAATCAGTCTTAGTCGAGACTTTGTTTTTTAGTTACGCCAGACATCCGGCCAGGAATGTTGACGCATTTCTGGCTTTTTGTTTTGAGTAATATGTTAAATCAAATCATTATAATTCCTTTTACAGCTTCGCCTGTGTGAATCCCTTCACACCGAATTTTTTCAGTAATACATCATCGATATTTGATTTTAGCTTGTCGGTCAGAAGACGCCACAACGGTGGTCATATTGTTTATTCATGGGGCTGGATACTGAGAACTACTGGTAACTATTAATGTTTTTCCATCCATTCTGAACTTAAGACCCATTTCAGTAAAGAACTCCAGAACATCTGAAAGATTGACCTTTCTGTCCATCCCTCCTTTGAAAATGATCCGAGGCACTGAACCTTCGTAGGTAACCTTAATGTCATACCATCTTTCTAATTGTCTCATTACAGCGCGTAAATCCGACCCATTGAAATTAAATAAGCCGTCCTTCCAGGCTAGAGTTTGTTCTATGTCAGGGTTAGAAGAAACTGTAATTACCTGTTTACCACCTGTTCCGAATGTTTCAGGTTGCCGGGCAGAAGATCGGGCAACGGAAGTTGTATCTCTTAGAACCGCCTGTTGGCCAGGCTTAAGAAGCACAGCGTCAGAAGACGCGGCAACGGCGACTTTTACACTGCCTTCTAAAAGCGTTGTTTTTATAGTCCCCTCGTCTCTATAGGAGTTGATGTTAAAGCTTGTGCCCAAAACCTCCGCGCTTGATTTCCCATCTACATCAACTATGAAGGGTTTTTCCTTGTCTTTAGCTACTTCAAAATAAACCTCACCGGATATTTTCACCGGCCGCTTGTTGTCAACAAATGCAGTAGGGTAGGTAATGGAACTTGCCGCATTAAGCCAGACTCTAGTTCCATCCGGCAGCGTTAACCGATACTGCCCTCCTGCAGGTGTTGTCATGGTATTCCACATTACAACTTTACCTGACAGGCCTTTTAGATTATACGCGATCTGGCCATTGGATAACTTTACCACCTGAGCATTCCCCTGTTGTGCGAGACTTCCATTAGCGGCATTATCAAGTATTATTTTACTTCCATCGGCCAAAGTCAAGGTCGCTTTTTCACCTCCAGGAGGAATATCCGTTTGTAAGCGTTTGTTTGTATTTGTTGCCGCTAATTCGTTACCATTTCGGGTGTTAATCAAGAGATAAATCACAGAGCCGAGCGCGATAAGAATCGCGGCAGCATATTTGAACCAAGCGGTTTTAAGGAAATGAACACGACGGGTGAGTTTAGCAGGTGGCGAAGAATTTATAAGACCGGATAAACGCCCGTGTAAACGCTCGCGGATTTCCGGAATATTCTCTGAATCATAGCGGCCAGTCTGTAAATCTTCAAGTAAAAGGGCTTTGACTTCCTCCGATAAAACCGGATCCCGAAGTGAAGACAGCAAACGCTGTCTATCCTCTGGACTGATAGTTCCCATCACATAATCGTCCAATAATTTCTGTAGTACTGTTGACATAATGGCCGCTCATTAATAAAGACCCAGATTAAAAAAACATGGGTGGTTCGTTGGCAAAAAAATTAAAGACGATTAACGCGATTGTCAACAAGAAAAGGGCTATCACAGAAACTATGGGGCCGCCATGAAAAGCAAGATAACTTCTGAGAAAGTTCAATGCTTTAATAATATGCTCTTTGACGGTATTACGGGAGATGTTAAGTTTTTGGGAGATATCTTCATAAGACATTCCTTCTAAACGGCTCATGCTGAAGACTTGTCTGCGGACTGGCGGCATTTCTTCAATGCCTTTTAAAACGAGGCCATAAACTTCGCGAAGTTCCATTTGCTGATCGGGAATCCACATATCTTCTTCTAAGTCTACTTTGTCGGTACTGATAGTGTCTTCCAGCTTTTTACGGATAACCTTAAATATTCGATTTCGGGTAATTATAAACAGATAATTATCAAAATTTTCAATGGATCCTAATTTTTCACGGGTATTCCAAACATCCATAAAGACATCCTGAGTAAGCTCTTCGGCCAAAGGCAGAGATTTGCTATAAGCCAGCGCATGACCATATACTTTCGACCAATAAATATCAATCAGGTTCTTAAAAGCGGTCTGATTACTTTCGCTTATACGAAGCAGCAAGTCTGGCGCAGTATGCAAATCATTTATTGGCAAGTAATTGGCATCAGTTAGTAATCCCTAAAATAATGAAAAAGAATGAAGGCAGATTAATATAAAGACTCCAAAATTCCGTAAAACGCTGCAAAAGAAGTATTAGCCCCAGGATCATATGATACCGGTTCAGGGGCATCACTTATATTGAGATATTTTCTTCAATACCAACCTGTGGTGTCACCGGAATCATCCGGACACCCCTCCATAATGATCACCGTCTTTTTGTTGGAGCCTCATTGCAATCGGTCATTAGCCACCTGATTGTAACGGGGGCGATTCCCACTCTGTTGAGCTTTGTGCCAATTGGGCTGAGCACCATACTCCTCGTATTCAACGATCTTCGTCCGCTCAAGAGGGTTTGGGGTTGGTGAGGCGTAACTTTCTCCAACGCCGGGTCATTACGCGGATTTTCTTTTGTACTCCGAAGGGGTCTTTTTGGTAATGGCTTTAAAAAATTTATTGAAATTTGCCGGATTGTTAAACCCGCTTTCGTAGCATACATCTGAAACGGAATAGCTTTCATCCTGCAACAGCCGGCAGGCGTGGCCTATTCGCAGTTCATTCAGAAATCGGGTGAATGATTTCTGTGTGCGGCTCTTGAAAAAACGGCAAAAAGCGTTTGGCGTCATATTGCTGAGACTGGCAAGTTCCTGCAGTTTGATGTCACGATGAAAATTCTGTATCAGGAACTGGTACACCTTATTGATCCGCGTAGTGTCTTTTTCATCGTTCAGATTTTCATAAGAAATGCTGGAGAGATAAGTATATTCCCTGGATTGGGACAAAATCTCGATCACCTGCAGAAAGGTCAGGATCTTTTTGAAACCATCCGTCTCTTCGAGCTCCGACAGCAGACGAATGACTTCCCGATGGGTGCTGCCGTAAAAATGAAGACCTCGGCGGGCTTTTTTTATCAGACTGGATGTCGGTTGAATCACATCGGGTTCGTCAGACAGGTTAAGAATAAAGTCATGAGGAAAATAAGCTACAACTGCTTTAGCACGGTGCCCTTTTTTCTTTAATTGATAAATGGGATCGTTTAGCCAGATGTGAGGCAGGTCGGGCCCCATCAGAACCAGGTCACCCTCTTCAAAATTATCCACGCTGTCCCCAACTACTCTCTTACCGAAACTTTCTTTTATCCAGACCAGTTCGCAGTATTTGTGGAAATGAAAGGGCGTATCCAGGTAGAACTGGTCCACCTTTTTTATCTGTATATTTTTGGTTCCGGCTATGGATATGTCAATCAGTTGCGCTTTCATGATTATTCAGAAATGGACCATTTCATTTGATGAAGATCAGTTAGAAATGAAATTAACCATATTTATGAAAAATGACCGCTGCATTGGTAAAAAAGTTTATATATAGGGTAAGCAGGTTGTAGGAAAACATATCCGCTCAACGCTAATTTAGAGTTTCAAAAATGTTGCCATTATGAAATTGCCAAAACGATTGCTATGGACTGGCTGTCTCCTGTTGACCACGTTCATCGTTTTTGCCCAGGATAAAAATATCGACGGAAGGGTAACGGATACGCAAACCGGTGATCCGTTGCCTGATGTTACCGTGAGCCTTAAAAATTCTACCACCAGTACCGTCACGGATCCCGATGGAAATTTTGCCATTCATTCCAACAGCAAAGATGAAATAACCCTGGTATTTACGATCGTAGGTTATCGTTCACAACAAATACAGGTAAATGGAAATGAATTTGTCAGAGTAGCCTTGCAGTCAGAAGCCAGGGGGCTGGACGAAGTGGTGGTGATTGGTTATGGCGCACAGAAACGGGCAAACCTGACTGGCGCGGTGGGCACCATCAAGTCAGATGTATTGAAGGATCGGTCGATCACCAATGCTTCGCAGGCGTTGGCCGGTCAGATCGCAGGAGTTTGGGTTAACCAGACCTCAGGACAACCGGGTGTGGATGGCGCTACAATAAATATTCGCGGAATTGGAACATTTGGAAATAGCTCGCCGTTGGTTTTAATAGACGGGATACAGGGCTCTTTCAATAGCGTAAACCCAAACGATATTGAATCGATCTCAGTTCTGAAAGATGCTTCATCATCTGCGATTTATGGCTCTAGGGCTGCCAATGGAGTCATTTTGATTGTTACCAAAAGCGGGAAGAAAGGTCCGCTGGAAGTGGACCTGAATTCATATTGGGGGCGGCAGAAAGCAACCATCCTGCCTGAGATGGTGAGCAATTCCGTTGAGGTGATGGAGTTGTATAACCAGGCTATCAAAAATGAAGGACAGGCCGAGCATTATGCTCAAAGCGTCATTGATGAATATAAAGCCGGAACAGATCCTTTGATCTATCCGAACAACGACTGGATGAAATTAATTATCCGTCCCGCTTCGCTTCAGGAACATAATATACGATTGTCGGGCGGCAAGGAAGAAACACAGTATTCCATGTCGGTAGGATACCTCGACCAGGACGGCGTTGTAAAGAATGACCAATCGAAGCGGTATTCACTTAATCTTAATCTACGGTCAAAAGTCAGTGACCGGTTCGACTGGGGGATCCATACCAACCTTATCAATTCTTCCATAGATCAGTCATATTACAGCGGCTTTGGATACAACAGCTCCATTGGCATGCTCACTGAACTGGTGAGGGCCATGCCTTTCTACGGAACGTACACACCAAATGGCGACTATGCCTCCACCTGGGTGAATGCGGTCAATGCGCAGTTTAATAACCCGTTGGCGATGGTAGAGAACGGGCTCAATCGAACCACGAACAACTCCGCCAACGGAAATGTCTTTTTCAACCTCGAAATAATAAAAGGATTGAAATGGAATGTAACCGGCGGAGTCAATTATCTAGACAACATGCAGGAACGATTTATTCCGGAACTGTATGTATATGATCCTAAAACCGAGGGGCTGAAGAATAGGATCGGGAACGATTCCAGGTCATTAAATAATTTATATTCCAAATCCCTCCTCACCACCCTGTATTCCACTTTAACATATAATAGAACGATAGCCACGAATCATGAAATTACCGCGCTGGTGGGCTTTAACCGCGAGAAGTACACCGATAAATACATGAGCGCATATATTGAAGGATTTCTCAATAACTCGTTGACGGAATTAAATGCCGGATCCTCCAATAAGAATGTTACGGGCGGAGGAACGGACTATGGTATCCGTTCTTTGTTCGGCAGGTTGAACTATGCCTATCGGGGGAAATATTTGCTGGAGGCCAATCTTCGTTACGATGGATCTTCCCGCTTTGCTGCGGCCAATCGGTGGGGACTATTTCCCTCTTTTTCTGCTGGATGGCGTATCGATAAAGAAGCATTTATGGAGGATCAGCAGATCTTCAGTAACCTGAAGCTGAGGGCGTCCTGGGGCAAACTGGGCAACGACCAAATAGGACTTTACAGCTGGATCCCCACTTTATCCCTGGGAAGCGATTATTATTTCAATGGTCAGGCATCCACGGGAGTTGCCCAAACAGCAGTGTCCAACCCGGACATCACCTGGGAATCTTCAATAAAAACGGATGTGGGAATTGAAGCCGGTTTTCTGCAAAACCGTCTTAGTATAGAGTTTGATTATTTCGATGATCTGCGGCAGGATATTTTGCGCTACATCAATTTGCCATGGACGGTCGGGGATCTTGTTGCTCCTGCGGAAAATCTGGCGTCTGTCAGAAATAAGGGCTGGGAATTCAGCGCGAATTATACAGAGAATGCAGGCAAGGTGCGGTTGAGTGGCGGATTTAATGTAACGCATGTAACTAATAAAGTGGTGAAAATACCGGACCCCCAGATTGGATTTTTAATATTAAAGGAAGGGGAATCGATGAACGCATTTTATATGTGGAAGGCTAAAGGCATTTTTCAATCACAGGAGGAGGTGGATAACAGCCCGGTACCGACAGGAAGGGTTACTCAGCCTGGCGATATTAAGTTCGAGGATGTGAGTGGTCCGGATGGAAAACCGGATGGAAAGATTGATGCCGATGACCGGCAGGTGGTCGGTAAGCCCACCCCCACCTGGACTTACGGGGTCAATTTATCTGCAGCGTACCAGGGATTTGATATTGCGATATTGATGCAGGGCGTTGCCGGTGTGGAATCCTACGTGGGAGGAGAACTCTATTTTCCTTTTTTAAATGGGGCTGGCGTCTCAACCAGGTGGAGAGCGGAAAATACCTGGACCCCCGAACATACGGATGCCCCCCTGCCCAGGGTGCTTCAGTACAGCGCGCCAACATGGAATTATGAAAACAACAGTTTTTGGTTGCAGGATGCCTCCTTTCTCCGGGTCAAAAATATCCAGATCGGTTATTCGATTCCCGATAGACTCATCGGCAGAATTAAATTAATCAAGGGCTTTCGGGTTTATGCAAACGCCCAGAATCTGCTTACGTTTACCAAATTCGAAGGGCTCGATCCCGAACGGTTTCCTACTAATACTACAGGTGCAAATCAATATCCAAATATTCGCATGGTCACTACCGGTATAAATATAAAATTCTAATTTTCAAACCTGATTTATGAAAATTCGCCTGATACATATATTACTCTGTGCCGTGCTCTTCCCGGCGCTGTCGGCTTGTAAGAAGGATTTTTTTGAATTGTATCCTCGTGATCAGCTATCGCCCGGATCGTTCTGGAAAAATGAAAGCGATGCCAAAGCAGCTTTGGCAGGATGTTATAATTCCTTATGGAATGTAACGGGAAATGTACTGCCCTATCTGGATGTGCTTACGCCAAATACCTACGGAGAATATCCATGGGAGGGCTGGAAAGACATCAGCAAAAGTACCCAGACACCGCAGGCTCCCGCCGGACCTGCAGGAATATGGGAGGGCGCTTACGGGGGTATTGGAAGAACGAACACTTTTCTCGCAAATATCGATA
>Ga0193742_1001584_pt1 | contig 13584 bp, 17 predicted proteins | sample L2c1metaG_FD_165511 | JGI IMG/M metagenome (GOLD analysis project Ga0193742, IMG submission 165511) | Soil microbial communities from a riparian zone of the East river system, Colorado, United States - L2c1 | ecosystem: Environmental > Terrestrial > Soil > Riparian zone | place: USA: East River... | reverse complement strand
GTAAAGCATGCTGCAAGCATGAGATGCGCAGCATCGGAAATGAGTGGCATGCGTAAGCTGTGTGTAACACATGTCTAAAGCATGTAAGTAATATCCAAAGTATGCATGCGTCTAGCACATGTCGAAGAAATGTAAAGAAACATAAGATCATCTGTCAGATAAGATATGATCAAGAGATATGATCAAGAGATATGATCAAGAGATATGATCAAGAGATATGATCAAAAGATATGATCAAAAGATATGATCAAGAGATCAAGAGATCGTTGTTCCTATAAGATAAGATCCAAAGTATAGTTCAAAGAAAAAGAGTGTGTGAAGGAATAAAAATTGTAACAGCTCTTGTCTTTCTTAAGCTTCTTCTTGGCTCGACTCCGGACTCTCCTACTCTGTCTGGACCTCCGAAATTCGAGGCATCCAGCAAGAGAGCGGCGCAACCTACAAGTTGAAGCCAACGCCTCGCACGACTTCGGACCTGACATCTCCATCCAAATTCCGAGCTTAACAGCATCTATCAGAAGAAACATTGGATGAAGCGGAACGTCCCCTAACAGGTTAGGGGTCTAGGTCTTTTTCACGTGGTAGCGCACTCTTGGGTTGGCAGTTAGGTAGTTAAAACTCCGACTGCCAGCAGGCAGCTGAAGTACAGGTGTGTCACATATCCTGAATTCCGCATTTGGTGAGTGTGTTGCTGTACGTATATCCTCCTGTCTGGCACTGGTAAGCTGATCCCCAGTTTGCTGATGCAAGAGGAAAACAAAAATCACCTAATGTGTCAGTGTCACTCAGTGATTTGTGAAAAGGCACTCTTCAACTAATATGTATTTTCCTGTTGTATTCAATTGCATCTGCAATGTCAACAAGGGTCGGGATTTTAGGGTTGAGTGGGAGAGAAGTGAGACATGCAGAGGCACTGGACAGGCATTGGTGGTTGACAAGAAAGGAGTTGGTTGTCACAAAATGTGGCCCATTCAATCTTCAAGCCACATGCCATGGCCTCATTTGAATTTTTGATTTTTATACTTCAATCATATTGTGACATCTTAGCCTGAGGCACTAGTATCACTATGCCCTGGTTGCCCAGTATATTTTATGGCTTGAAATGCAGGCCAAGTCAGCATGGCACTTCCCCATTTGTCATGTAAAGAATTCAGTTGCATTGTCCGTATGATATTCTTTATGTGTTTGAACTTGAAGTACCAGATCTATTGATAAGCAATGATATGTCTTCAAACCAGCTGCACCGCATCTTGTGAACAACTTATAATATAGCCTCCTGAGCAATTATACCTCCATGGTCCAGGAGAGCTAAAGCAGTTATTTTGCCGAAAGATCGAGACCCTCGAGCGCGGGAATTGGGCGCTCCGCCTGAGGAGTGATCCGGGCGCCATGGCGGGCTTCTCCCCTTTCTTTGAAGTCGACGATTGCGGACTGCATAAAACAAAAGAAATGGGGGGGAGAAATGAGAATTAAAATTCATAGAAAAATATTCGCGATGTACATGAGCAGTAATTCTGTTATCCCACACAACAACTGTGTTAGGTTCCCACTTGACACGGGCTTGGTTGTCAGAGCTCTTGTCGATATGGTCGTACAACAATCTCAAGATTGATTCTAACCATAATTCAGTCAGTTACTATACTGGCACTGGAGCTTGGGATCACTACGACACGATACTTGCCTGATTCTTCACGTTTGAGACCAACAATCCGACGGGTGAATTGTCTGTTCACGTAAAGGGCTTCTTCGCCAGTCACAGGGTGCTTCCGGATGACTGGATGAACATTTTCTATGGGTTCCCTTCGAACCGTACCACCGCGACGGCCAGCCCGAGAGAACTCTGCTTGCTCGACGCCAGAGTGAACTGCTTTAAGTGTACGCAGGAAGGCCATATATTGAGGGGAAAGCCTTTTCAAGGCAGCCACCTGCGACGTGAAGAGAGTGTCACCACCCGTCTTCGGTTGCGCGAGAAGGAAGAAAGTAGTAAGACCTGGAGGTTGCAGCTCGTAAGAGACATCCGAATGCCAGAGAGTTGAAGTAATGGATTCATCTAATTCGAAATTGAAAGAGGAATTCAAGTCCCTAATGTTGCAGTGACTAGTAAGCCTGTGTCGTTACTAATATAAGGTCTACAAACCTGTACACAAGATGAATTTCCGGATATCCGGCAGGATGCCCCGACGTAGGGTGTATATGGAGTCTGAAGTTTTGTGAGGCTTTGTGCATGGAGCATTGAAAACCAACTTACCGACCAAAATGCCTTCCCCATTCAAGGTAAAAGTCAGGGCCTCGATCTATAAAGTCCTGCTGGTCTTTGAAAACAACCAAACCTCTTTTAGCAACCTATAGTGGACTTGATCAAAACTATAGATGGTCCTGTGACGATGAGTATACCTCCAAAGCCAACTGATCGCGTCCCGCACTGTCAAGTTCAGCTATATTAACGCCAGTTACCTCAGTACCAAGGTATGGAGTAAGCTCGCGGACGCTGGTTGCGTTGTCAAGGAAAGCACGAGGGTTATCATGAGAAAGTGCCCGCGAACCGGGATCCACATGCCCAAATGGTAGCAGAGGAGGGTAACGATTAGAAGAGAAATGAGGAAGGAGGTGAGCATAACGGTATTTCGATTCTTGATGGGTAGGGACTGGTCGGAGAGTCAGACTCGGCTCAGTGCCAGCCGACTGCGATGCTTCTGCGATAGTGCTCGTCGTAGACATATCTCGAATAGTTATAGGAACGTAAGGGGCTTTTTCTGCTTCATTCAAGTATAAAAGTCTGCGAACTGAGCTCGCCATCTTGGCGCAATCCATCCCACATAATGCGCCACGAGCTATTTTCGTAAATTTTCGTCTGAAGAAGTAATTTGGCGAATTATTATGTCGGAGAATATCAGCTTAGCTAGTGGATATGCTCCAGGTGCTGTCCAAGTCAGTAGTGGTACTGCTGAATTACAATCTCTCGACAACAAATGACATGCCAGGTTATCTGCCTGGCAGAACCCGACATATGGACACACTTTACATAAACTTGACTCATAAAGCAGTTTCATGCTATGACCATGGCCATCGATTGCGCCACAGCCGCATGCATAAGATATTAGATTGGAAATCAGCACTTTCTACTATTCCTCCCTCGGGAATTCTAATTTTGTGTTATAGTATATATAACAGAACAAAAGCCATGCCCGGTATTACTACGGCCGTTCTTTCAGTTACCGACTACATACCGATGTCATCAATTGTTATCGCTTGTTGAAACGTCATGGGTTCATGCTTTATACAGGTCATATCAGATTTGATGGGCCCGATGAGAACAAAAAGACCAACGCCCCGAGTCAAAGACAATAACGATTCTAACAATAGCAAGTACGGCCCTATCTGGACCCTGGCCACTAATCCTCGTTTTCAGAATTTCAATGCGCTTTTCGTCCAGCTTCCACCTCAGTTTCCACCATGGACTTACAAAGACTGTATACTAGTCGCCTCCAAAATCGCCTCTTCACTTTAGATGCTCGACTTTGAGTGGACAGAAGTACGATCCATGAGAAAAGATTACTGACTAGTACGCATCAAACGTCAGACTCTATTGTCTAATTGTTTTCCGGTCTGCTTCCATATCCAATCCCTGTGGACCTTTAATTGGATAAATCAGGTTCTAACCCAGATGTAGAGCCTCAAAAGCTTCATGCCCCAAGAATAATAGCTACTCCTCCTCCGATAACCCCCCACCCCCCACTTCTTACTACTATCCCATTATTGCAATGACCACCTTGGAAGAGGCTCGTCCCTATCCAACTCCTCATTATGCATCTTCTGTCGAACATATCAGCCTGCGCAATCTGCAAGCTCGTCATGTTCCCGATGTCCCGGAAGACGTCGACTTCCTCATGGAACACTTGAACGATCCCAACTACGACTTGAATCAGTCCCGACCCCCTTCCTTCTTGTCAGTAGTGGACAAGAAGAGCAAGAAAGACGCTTATGCTGCCTCCGAAACTGATGCCGAATCTCACTTTGACTATTCGATCTCAGGAGCTGAATCCAGAAACTCTACTGCAATCGATTTTGACGAGTGAGTCTCGGGCATAGTGACTGAATTTTATTCTGACTTGAACACTAGCGAATCTCCGTATCCCGAAGTGCGAGCATCAGTGTCGAGTGTCGACGACCCTCTGATGCCCGTAAACACCTTCCGCGTGTATGTTCTTGCCCTATCTCCCCCGGCCTGAACTGACCCTTGGCCTTTCAGGTGGTTTCTGGGTTTATGCTTTGTTCTCGTGTCGTCTGGTTTAAACCAGATTTTTTCACTGCGCAGTGGGTACATTTTCCTGTCGTATTGACTTGTATGAACTGAATCGTGAATAGGACCCGCCATTTTTATAACCGGGAATCTTACTCTACTCCTTTGTCTTCCCTTGGGTCGTGGTCTCGCTAAGATACTCCCATCTAAACGCTTCAAAACTTTTGGCTATGTCTGGTCTTTCAACCCAGGCCCCTTTAACATCAAGGAACACGTCTGCATTACAGTCATGGCCAATATCACTGCTATCGGCTCCTACTCCACTGAGGTCGTACTGACCCAGCGTGTCTTCTATGGTCAAGTGGTCCCTCTCAGCTACCAGGTCCTCCTGGCAATCAGCAGTCAAACTGTTGGATATGCCTTCGGCGGCCTTTTGCGACAATTCGTTGTTTGGCCCTCGAGCATGATTTGGCCTGGGGCTTTGGTCAACGCAGCTCTGTTCAACACCCTTCACAAAAACTATGGCAAGACCGACCGACACATTAGCCGCGAACGCTTTTTTGTTATTGCACTGGCCTGCAGTTTTATCTGGTACTGGGTTCCCGGATACCTTTTCACAGCATTGAGCATGTTCAATTGGGTCTGTTGGATTGCCCCAAACAACCTCGCTGTGAACGCCTTGTTTGGAACGGTAACAGGCTTGGGCATGAGCATTGTGACTTTCGACTGGTCTATGATTGCTTTTATCGGTAGTCCACTTGTTACGCCGGTATGTTGTTTTTTTCCTCGCCAACTGAAAATCCTTACTCAGCTTTTGGCTTTCAGTGGTGGTCTCAAATGAACACAGGCATTGCGTTTGTCTTGATGTTTTGGATAATCGCCCCCATTCTTTATTGTGCGTATTGTGCTATGTTAACCTATTCAGACACTGATGATACATTCATTTCAGTCACTAATTCGAACAACTTTGCCTACTTCCCCATTTCTTCCACTTTCGCTTTCGACAATACTGGACAGCCTTATCAATCCAGTACTATCGTCACTGACGGCATCTTTGATCATGCCAAGTATGTGGCATACTCTCCTGTATTCTTGAGTGCAACACAAGCGCTGGGATATGGCATTGCCTTTGCGTCTTTCCCGGCCGTCCTCGTTCACACATTCCGTGAGTTATATACATAATAGACAACCTCCCACGCTAATGCCTTCGTCAGTGTGGTTCCGCAAGGACATTTCTCGACGATTCCGTCTCAGCTTAAAGGATGAACGCGATGTTCATTCTCGTCTCATGCAAGCCTACCGCGAGGTTCCTATGTGGTGGTATGCTCTTGTTGGAATCGTAGCCTTTGCTCTCTTCTGCGGTTCCATTGAAATGGTTCCTACTCGACTACCAATCTGGGCTGCCGTCTTTGGAGTCATCCTATCTTCCATCATAGCCATTCCGCTCGCCATACTTCAGGCGATCACAAATCAGCAAATCCCCACACAAGTTATGGACGAGCTTATCGCTGGGTACATACTTCCTGGGAAACCCATTGCCAACGTCCTCTTCAAAACAATTGCCCTCATCACCGCCAACCAGGCTGTTAGTTTTGCTGGTGATTTGAAGCTTGGTCATTACATGAAGATTCCTCCCCGCATGATGTTCTCAATCCAAATCATTTCTACTGTGGTCGGTTGCATCTGGGTCAATGTCATTCAAAACTGGATGCTCGCAAATGTCGAAGATATTTGCACCCCGCATCAGAAGCAAGGATTTACATGCCCCGGGTCGATCACCTTCGGGACATCATCTGTGGTTTGGGGAGCAGTTGGACCGTCACGTATGTTCAGCTTAGGAGCACCGTAAGCTGGTCTTCATCGTTTCAAATGATCATATGCTGACCAACTCTGACCAGATACTCTGGTCTTCTCTTGTTTTTCCCAATTGGCGCGATTGCTCCCATCCCCTTCTACTTCTTAGCTCGCCGTTTCCCTCTCTCTTTCTGGCGATATGTCAACATTCCCATTTTCTTCGCTGGCCTTGGCGCCATGCCCCCAGTTTCGGGAATCAACTACATATCTTGGGTTCTCTGCGGTTTCATATTCAATTATTGCATTCGCCGCTTCCACTTCAGATGGTGGATGCGTTACAACTATATCTTGTCTGCGGCACTTGACGGTGGCGTCATTCTTGCCATGTTTTTGATATTTTTCGCGTTACAGGCGTGGAAAAACGGAGGTATCTCGCTCGTATGGTGGGGCAACACGTAAGTTTTCTTCATCATCATTAAGGAAGACATTATCTGACGACCAAATTCAGTGTATGGACGAACACCGCCGATGCTACGGGGCTACCGTTCAAGTCCCTTCCTTCTTCCGGCATTGTTGGACCTTCAACATGGTCTTGAAGAATTAAACCTATAAAAAATAAGTTTTTATATACCTCACGTTTACATATGATCATGACTCCAATGTGACATCTGCGATGCTACTGTATTAATATTGTAGATTCGACCGTCCACCTCTCATTTTGTTTGTTATTACTATTATTCCCTTTACGTCCTTCATCATCTTGGGTATTTTCCAGCCATCATACATAGCACGCACATACACGTACATTTTATCGACCACAATGACATACCATGATTCAAAATGAAGCGAACAGTGGTGAGGCAAAAGAAAATATCTCGCAATATGGGAGGATACAACAGATAAACAAATTTCAAGGTACAGAGCAGAGAATTAAGATGAAGATTATGCACGTCATGCAACAGGCAATCCCCAAACCCGAACCTCCCTTCCTGTGGCACCCCAAATCTCCTTGCCTTGTTCCCCAAAAGCAAAGTCAGACATTTCACCTCCTTCGTTGAGTCTAAGCAGCTCCTCCCATGATTTATGTGCGAATATTCTAGCACCTTGGCTACCGGCAACCCCTAAGAATTGCGCACTTATATCATAGCCGACCTTGTGGATTTTGAAGTCATCACCCAGAGGAATGGTCTGAGTAGATTTTTGCTTTCGCAGATCCCAAATGGCAAGGGATGAGAGAGAATTAGGTGCGAGCAGATGATAACCATTTTCTGAGAATGCCAGAGTGTTTACAGTGAATGGCGAAACGTCTGGCGGGGCCAAGGACGCAGCGATGACGCCGGTGCGAACGTCGTATATTTGTATGGTCGATGTCGGTGTGCCTAGGGCAAGTAATGTTCCGTCTGGGTGAATGGCTAGCGAAGTGAAGGCTGTATCCGAGGGCGCAGACCGGAATATTTGGGTAGAGGTTGTGAGGTCATGTAAAGAGTACGTTTTGTCGATAGAAGAGAGAGCGAAGATAGTAGACGTTGGGTGAACAGCTAAACCTGTAAGTTCGCCTTTATGAGTGCGAACTGTGGATTTGGGAATGTATTCTCCAGAGGAGGTGTCATGCGCCCAGACTTTGGCGATTTTGTCCGCACCGGCCGAAAGAATGAGTGTGTTTTCACCCTGCAGTTCGCGAAGAGCAACATGATTGATTTTCTTGGTGTGACCTTTTAATGACGAAAGAACTTTGTCTGTGTTCTTATCGTAGAGTTGCACGACTTTATCGTTTCCACCTGTCAAAAACTGCGATGGGTTAGCACGAGAGACAACTAATGAGGTGATTCCAGCAGGAGACGCTGAGTGGAGGGAAGGAATAGTGTGAGTAGCCACAAAGGTTTTGACGTCGGCGGTATTGGTATAGCCCTGGGGAGGTTTGCGCTTCTTACGCGCAGAACTCAAGGCTTGGTGAGTTTCGTCAATTTGAGCCGTTATGTTGGGCGGAAGGCCAGTATCCGTGGCTCCACTCTCGGACATTTCGACGTCATCGGTGCTGCCAGAGACCGAAGGTGTGATGCCCATGCTTGCTTGAACATTTGCAAGGGCCCTATATCATAAATGTTAAAACCTTGTGTGCAGGAGAAAAAGGGCAAAAGTTAACGCACTCTCGTGCTGCGTCACGTTCACGTAGAAGACGTGCTACAACTCTGCTCGCTGCATCCTGAGCATAGAGAGCATGGCTGAGCTCTTGACGCATTGCATTATATTTTTGTTCAAGAGTGTGAGCGCCTAAAACGAGTGCGTCCCACTCATTTTGGAATAAATGGAGCAAGGCCGGGATAGATGTGTGTGTTGGTGGACGAGGAGCTGCTGTTTTCGGAGCTGAAAAAAAGATGCGACAGTTAGATGTTAGATACGCCAGTTAAATATGGTTGGTGGAGTAGCTACATACATGCTTTTACTGCAACAAGGTCTGACTCTTCCAGTTTGTCGCCAGTGATTGGATCAGTCCCATTTTCGCTAATATACTTGAGGATAAGGCGTCGTTCATAAATGTTTCCAGATTTTTTAGATACAACGGGTTCTTGGGGAGCTTCTCCTGAGATAGCACAGAAAAACATGACTAGCAAGCCTTGGTGCAAGAGACGCGTCAGTCCTGAGTCAAAGAATTGGTTCAACTTGTTGTCACTTGTTTACTTGCACTATTTCAGTCCACATCATGTCCGAAAAGCAGCAGAGACTCGTCTACTCAATAATTGAGTTTCTGAACCAGTCTATTCAGGATGGAACAGTAAAAGCGGATGATCAAGAAGGCTTGGAGGTCGCTAGTGCGTTTGTAGTCTCTGTGAATGATGTTTAGATCATTCATCCCAAGTTATATGACAGTCCAATGTATAGGGGAGGCATTTGGGGTCGATCCTTCGAACAAGGAACAGTCACAGACATTATCTGTGAAGCCCGCTTCGTTGCAAAGTATATTCGATGTATTTATTAAGACTCGAGACAAAGTATCTTCTGAGCCGCAACCATCTTCTCTTGGATCTTCATCGCAATCCAGCGGTCCATCGGCTAATGACAAGGTGCAGGCCGAGAAATTCAAGCAAGCGGGAAATGCACAAATGTCAAGTAAGGACTACGACGCTGCCATTGAGTCCTACAACAAAGCTGTCTCCTTGGATCCTACCAACCCGGTTTATTACTCCAATCGTGCTGCGGCTTACTCCAGCAAAGGTGACCATCTTGCGGCTGTAGGGGACGCTGAGAAAGCTATCTCGGTAGATCCAAAATTTGTCAAAGCATACCATAGGCTAGGGTACGTTCCAGCGTTCGCTGAAGGTCTGAATTCTTTTTCACTTCGCTTCTCTAGACATGCGCAGTATTCTCTGGGAGACTTCAAAGCGTCGGCGAGTGCTTTCGAACGAGGCCTCAAACTTGAGCCTGGAAATGCCGGTTTAAAATCTGGACTCCAAAATGCTCAAGCAAGGGCCACAAGCGACGATGCACCTTCGCTCAATGAATCGAGCTCACGATCGCCTGGTGGCACTCCCGTTTCTGGTTCCGATCCTGGTGCTGGTCTTGGTGGAATGGCCGATATGATGAGAAACATGGGGATGGGCTCTGGTGGCGGAATGCCAGACATAGCCAGCTTGATGAATAATCCTCAATTAATGGCCATGGCCCAGCAGATGGCAGCGAATGGGGGTTTGGCTAATTTAATGCAAAATCCTGCAGTTGCAAATATGGTAATCCTATTCATGAAACATTCCATAATCATTTACTGACTAGGACGCCCGACTTGACAGATGAACCGTATGCAATCGGGCGATATGCCTTCAATGGACGAACTTCTAACAGATCCATCCATGCGACAACTGTACGCCAATGAGATTGTCCCCCCTTATTGAATGCTAACAGACATTTTACCTAGAGCCGATCAATTTGGTGGTGGCGGTCAACCGTAATCAAACATCGAACAATATTCAACATGGGTCCTATAACGTGTAGTTTTACATTCTAAAGTAGTTCAGCAGGCTCCGCACCTAAATAGAAAGATTTGGATTGCAATGCAGTCAGCACTATTGTGTGAATCTATTGACAAGCACATGTAAAATTAGTATAGGGTTGGTCGTCTGTTGGTAAGAAAAAGGGAGTGGGTAAATGATAGCATGAAACAAAAACCGAGATAAATTTCCGAAATTGTGTGATATACATGACTTGCTTGGACTACAAAAAAGGGAAATATAGCAGATTTGAAACTAAACAATGGTCGATTCTGGCGATGGCTTTGGCCGCAGCTTCTTGATTTTTGTGGACATCTTCTGCTCCAACATCGGTGGGACCATGGGAAGTTGAGCAGGCATGTCAGGTGGATGGCCCTGTCAGAAAAAAAATGAGGACAAAGGAGGAAGAAAGGATAGCGACACACATGTTTGATGTGATATCTCAGACCACTAGATTGACGATAAGCTTTAAGACAACCAGGATGGGGACAAGTGAATTTGCGTTCAGGCTCTAAGTCGTCAAATTCTAGTGTACTCGAGGAAGGAGTGTTTTGAGCCGACGAGGTTGGTTGCTGCGCGGAAAACTTGGAAAACATGGCACAAGTGAAATGCGACATGGAACTATGATGAAGCAGTAAGTTTTGAAAAATACATTAGCAAAAAGAAGTTGCCAAAAAGATACATTTGTAAATGATATTGAAGCCCATTTATCGACTAGTATTTTGATTGATTTAGAATCATTTCATCAGATAGATTTTTGAAATAATCACTGACCTTCCAGGATTTATCGCAACCAGATAAAGCACACCGATAAGGCTTTCCTGTAGAATGACATTCTGGATGTTGTTCTTTGATGTGTTCCACTAATTCACCGGAAGTAGCAAAACAAAATTCACGCGTCGGCCAGCACCCATCGTGACCGCAGGCGTAAGGCCGGATACTAGAACTAAAAAAAAGGGTCAATACTCTGCATAATTGAATAACAAAAGGGAGGGTATCGAACTCGTTCCAAAGAAGAGATAGTGTTGATGAAAGCCTGCTGGCAGAAGCTGCCTTGAGGGATGCCTTGCATCTTTTCCTTACCGAAGTCGCTTTCTTCGGTCTCGGGGCGAGATTAGCGTGTGGTTCGATTGGAGGTGAGAAAAGCAAAGAATTCGATGAAGGCTGTTCGCCCACGGGTAAATCCACCACAGATAATGGGTATGGACTAGAGGTTAGGGATAGAGGCGATGATATATATGGAGTTGATGCTGTTGATGATGAATCATGGCCATCGTGCAGCAGCCCAAAAACACTGAAAGGGGAATTGTCCAATTCAATTTCGCACATGTTGCGAGGTTTCCAGAGACTTTGAGAGGCATCCGAAACTCGAGTGATATCTGGAGAAATAGAAATGGGAGAAGCAGAGAAATAGGAAGCATAGTCCGCGGTGTTGAAGCCCATATTATCCATGTGATCAGGTTCATATGATATGGAGGGTATAGATATTTCCATTCCGTGCTGGTCCATAGGTTGATTTGAGAGATTGTCGAATGACATTAAAATGTCATTCACTTCGGGTATTCCGTCACATTGCGATAGAGGTGATAACGAAGGTTGACGCTCGTAGTCATTCAGTGATGCTGGCGGAACAAGATCGGGTGTGTTAACAATGCTAACAGGAGGAAGTGCAGGCGCAGGACGTGGAGGATCAGATAAGGCAGCACTTAATGACGAGGACGAAAACTGAAACGGAGCAATGTTGGGATCTGCGATATCTAGCACTTCCGGAGTTAGCTCACGGAAAGGCCGTTCAAGATGGAGGCCATCCTCTTGAGGAAACGTAGGATAAGCTTCTGGCGGATAATATGGAGGCCATTCGCTCATCGGCGAATGATCATTTTCCAGATGCTCGTACACAGGAACCGGCGACTGGTGCAGTTGTGCTGGTGATACAGGTACAGCTAAACTTTCTTGAGGATAAGAAATTTGATGGGCATTCGAAGCTTTTTTGCGTTCCAAGAGACGCCATCTGGAAAGAAATGAGAGATAAAAACAGTGATGATGCCGTTTTATTGACCTATTTCTGCATCCTAAACCGCTGCGTTGTAAGCTTTGTCCAACCTGTCCCCACTTCCCACCGATTAGATGGTAAACTTCGATAAGCTTCGCATCTTCTTCTGGAGTCCAATCCTCTTTCTTGAGATTTGGATCGAGCGCCTCTCGGTAGCGCTTCGAACAGGCATCGTCTGTCCTGCCCAAAATTTGACGAGCAATTGCAGACCATTTTGGCCCATGTTTAAGGTAGAGCTCAATCAATAGTTTGTCTTCATCTGCAGTCCAAGCTGATTTCTTGACATTAGGTTGAAGGGAATGCAACCAGCGCTTGTAAGGTATCAACGATCTAGTCTATATGTTATATAAGCAGTTAAAATTTACCTTTCTACAGGCCTTGTTGGTTCTCCCAGGTATTGACAGAGCAATGGTTTTCCAATGATCAGTGTCACCATGTTCCGCAACGCCTTGCCTCAAGAGTTCGTCTGATTTTTGGGCAGATGATGTGAGTGATCAAAAGGCTTGAAGAACAATTTAAACGTGCCTTCTTCATCTGTCCAGGGTCGACTAACATTTCTTTCTACCATGACTTGAGACTGTGAATTTTCAAGTGTCCCAAGGGATGGCAATGGCATGTTGCGGCAGTGCAGCTGAGTTTGTTTAGGGTAACTGCCGTGACCAATTGTCACGGCAACATTGTCGCTCGAAACTCGCATCAAAATCTGAAGCACCTGCATCTCCTTATTCTTAGCGGTCGCATCGCATACTAAGTAGTATGTCTTTAGCAATATCATACTCTTCAGATGAAGAAGAAAATTTTGCATCCGCCGCCAAAGATGCCTTTGCTTTATCTACCCTTCCTGTCGCAAAAAAGGTCCGCGTCGAGTTGACTTCAACGAGTACAGATGCTGCACCCCATGTTTTGTCAGAGGTCAGTCATTGTTAATTCTGTAAATGCATCTGACTCTATTCTGTCTTGTAGGATCCTCTAAACATGACTTCCTTGATTACTCGTCCAAGCGATACGCAAATGAACGTGAACATTCCGTATCAGGACATGATGCTACCAATACAAGGGCCAGAGAATCCTTTTGGAGACAGAAACCGTTTTCTAAATCAAAATGCGCTCGCTGGACATGTAGAAGAGCAGTCCATGTCGGAACATGCTTTTCGTGCCCAACATCTTACTCACTCAATTTTGGGGTATTCTGCCAACCCTTCCATGGATCCTAATGCTCCAGCCGTGCTTGGATCCATTGAGAATGCAGAGGCGAATAATTTTGCAACGATCGACACGCTTCGTGCGCCTAGGAATCAGAAACGTGAACTTAAGCGAAAGCGCAAGCAAAAAGGCGACCTTGACGTGGTTGACGGTGAAGATGCATACGTCGGACCTTGGGCATCATGGGAAGGCGAAGAGCCGCAGCAACATTTTTTGGCTGGTATGGAAGCATCAGGAGATGGGGACAAAGAAGACGATGAAGATGATGAGCCGACACAAGAATTTGTAACCAGAAAATCGAAGCCGAAACG
>Ga0193742_1001583_pt1 | contig 13588 bp, 18 predicted proteins | sample L2c1metaG_FD_165511 | JGI IMG/M metagenome (GOLD analysis project Ga0193742, IMG submission 165511) | Soil microbial communities from a riparian zone of the East river system, Colorado, United States - L2c1 | ecosystem: Environmental > Terrestrial > Soil > Riparian zone | place: USA: East River... | reverse complement strand
AAAAAAAAAAAAGAGAACGGTGCGAAAAGCGAAAAAAAAACTCACCTGCCAGCAAATTCCGAAGAAAACGTAGTAAAGGAAAAAGAAAGCAGTCGCTCCAGCACCGTATTGTGGACCATTTTTAGGGTCGTTGGATTGGGAAAGGAGTCCTGAGATGAAGATGTAGCAGATACATTGGCCGGCAGCTCCCCACATCATCAATTTGCGTCGTCCGGCTTTCTCGATGAGGTGAAGGCCGGCAAATGAGAAAAGGAGGTAAGAAATTGAATTACATCCAGCCAGTAGACGTGATAGATTGTTTGATAGGCCGACAGAATTCTGTAGGACCAAAGGCAGACTCAAACATCCGTGTCAGTCAGGCAAGAAGAGTGGTCAGGATGCAGTGAACCTCACTAGTAGCTGGTAACGTTAATGCCCACCAGCTGTTGCATCCACTGAGTCCCTGTAGGATATTCTTTTAGTTCGTTACAAGATAAGGAAGTCGATGAATTGTTCATTACCTGCCCCGAGGATTAATCGTTGAATCATACCCGTATCACCTGTGTTGCCTCTCATGATATCTCGCCAGGTTGGTGCAGTCTCCTGTTCGATCCTTACCGCTTCTAAAATCGCATTCCTCTGATTTATAATATTATCGTCTTTTGGAGTGGCATGAGGCCCTTCTAAGGCAGCCAGTATGCTGACGCCCTGCTCTGTATATCCATGAGCAAGTAACCACCGAGGACTCTCCGGTAGCCAAGGTATAGTTAAAAGTAGTACAGCAGAGAAAAGCAACTGGAAGGCGATTGGGAATCTCCAGGCGATACTCCCATGTGCAAAGCTGAACCCATAGGTCATCCAATTACTGAGCGAAAAACCGGCGATATTCATACTTCAAAGGACATTAGTAATATATTTCCATGACTGATGGGTGCATACATCATTTCGAATATAACCAGTTTTCCTCTCCAAGCAGGTTTGGATGTTTCGCTTTGCCATATTGGCGCAGTAGCAGTGTTGATACTTTGGAATATAAGAGCGTGTCATTGACATGGAAAGAATTTATTTGACGGCGGTACTAACCCATTTCCAACCCCTGGAATTGAGTTCAAAGTTGAGATCACTACGAATAAATCGAGAAACCATCAATAAACACACCTGTTATAAGCCGGGCCACAATCATTTGTGGAACAGAGAAAGCACAGGCTTGTAAAACTGCCCCAATCGACATGATGACGACTCCAATCATAAAGGTCTTTTTTCTGCCCAGGTTTTCGCCTGGCACACATGTATTCATTAATCATAGTAGCCAGCTTTTACGCGCACAGTTTACCGAATACGAAGGTGGACATAGCACCCAAGAAACTGAGAGATGTAGTGAGCACCAAGATTGGCGTATCCATAGGACAATGTGCAAAAGAACATACCATCCAATATCATACAACGATACGATAGTGCCTTGAAGACCGGGTCCAGGATTTCCCATTTGTTCCAAAAAATCTGGGGTTACGATAATACCACCAAAAACTCCTTGATCGTAACCTGTTGTATGCAAATTACTATTGGATGGGCGTCCTGCGTCGACTCAGGGGAAAATGAGTTACCGAAGAGAGTCATCGCGGTTGTACAAGCGACGGTCACCCATACATTGAGTCCCGTACCCGTCAGACCAAAATATGGCTTTCCGCCTGATTTTGAACTGAACATAGAAGTTGTGGTGAGAGGAGGAACAGGAGTTACAAGGATTTATAACTTTTGGATTCACCCTCCGATGGATCTCCTAACTCCACTGGCACGATAATTATCATCGTCCTCCAATAGCTCTCCTGGCTCCAACCTTGTGTAACGATAGAAAGAAGTCGAAGCCATGAGTACGAGAATAGATTGTTCCGAAAAAGCCAAGCGAAACAGTCAGTACTAGTAGCTTGTAGGTACTTGATGGCCAAGTACAGCAAAAGTACAGATGCAGTCAGTCAGTCAGTGACCCTAGGATTTGTCCAACAACTAGATCCAAGAAATGGTGCAATTCAACAATCAATTCCAACACTAATATAGAACTCGAAGATGAAGCTAAGATTCGGTTGGTAGCATTTGGGCAGACACTTGAGTTGTCCGAGTCACGGCTGCTGGCAGAGCTCGTTACTCTCACGCTCGTCGCATGCCCTCCCAATCTCCTTTCCTAATTAGTAGACCTGAACACTTTTTTTCACCTGAGTTGTCCTGTCTTAGTTCTAATCTGGATCGTTTCAAGTCGCCTGTTCGTATCCGGCTTCCCAACACTGCAACTTTGACTCTAAGCCATCAGCTAAGAACAAAAGTAGTCTATTGAGTCAGTCACCCGGGCCCAGAGTCTTCTCCCGTCGATCAGTTCTAGGAGTCTATCGATCTGCTTAATGACCAACACAGTCCTCATAACTGGCGCAGCCGGATGGCTCGGGGGCCTTGTGAGTAGATTTCACATCGCGTATATGATGATGTTTCCTCCATTAACCTCGATTGTAGCTGGCTCAGGCTCTACTGATTGATCCACGGACACCCAATGTCAAGCTCATTCTAGCTGATATCGTCGACCTAAAAGCTCCTGCTGGCTCAGACGCTGTCACCATCAAGGCCGATTTGACAGACAAAGCTGATATCGAGACTCTCTTTACCACCAGACATGGCGTCCCCGAGAGCATCTACTGCCTTCACGGTATCATGTCGCGGGGATCAGAAGATAACTTTGAGCTTGGTGTGAAGGTTAAAGCTGTTCCATTTGTCTTTTATTAAATGGTAAAACTTGTAGGCAGATTAACATTGATTCCATTCGTTTAGTATTGCAAGTCACTCGCAACCACAGCCAGACATCTTCGCCGATCAAGTTCATCTTCACCTCATCACTCGCTGTGTACGGTGGCCCTTTAGTAAGGCACTTCGAATCTCTCTTTTCCGTACATGCTTTATACACTTTTTTGTGTCTAGCCCGATGTCATTACGCCGTCAACCATTGCCACACCTCAGGGCTCATACGGCCTTGGCAAGCTCACTTCTGAGTTGATGGTGAACGAGTACACCCGTCGCGGTTGGGTTGACGGTCGCATCATGCGTCTCCCCACCATCGTCATCCGCCCAGGTGTTCCCTCCGCTGCCACATCCGCTTTCATCTCCGGTAAGTCTGGTTTTTTGTTTTCCGCATTGAAATTCACCTAATTTTTTCTCAGGTATCATCCGTGAACCACTGAAGGGTCTCGAATCCATCTGTCCAATTGGGGATTCTTTCGATTCCCCAGAGCTTTCCCTACCCGTCTGGCTCGCATCAGCCGAAACCACCATCCAAAATTTCATTATCGCTAAACACATACCCGCTGAAGAATTCTTCTCCCACAGCCGTGTTATTTGTCTTCCTGGTTTTACTGCGACAGTACGTGAAGAGCTTGAGGCTCTCGAGGAAGTTTCGGGACAAGATAAAGATGTCTTCAAACTTGTCAAGTTCAAGGATGACCCCTTAAACAGGCGTATGGTTTCCTCATGGCCGGCTGTTTTTGATAACACCTATCCTCTTAGCCTCGGATTCGTCGTGGATCAAGGAGGAATGTTGCCCATTGTGAGGCGGTTCCAGCAGGATGTTGCCGCTGGGCTTGCGTGATCTCCAGTTTACTGAACTCGAAAAGTAAAAATGAAGTTGGACAAGAGAGAAATTATTGACACACAGAGATATATATATGTGAGAATGTGAATATTCAAGCTATTTCAATATTTTGTCCTTGAAAGCCATTTATCTGCCAGACTGTGGTCACTGTGCTTACCCTTTTGTCAAAAACATGGTGGACACACCTAGCCTTTATTGCTAAGTAGCTCACGCCCCAATCCAGACTTCATATCGTCAGAGATGATTACTTCGATGCCGTGGGTATGGATATCGGCTTGACGTCGGACCCTCACGCGGTCACCGACCTTACCCAGGCCTAGTCAGGCCTCCACGTATCTTGGCCTTGCTATAAAATACTGAGAGTTTGAGAAGCCCAGCTTGCTCACTGACAGTTCACAATGTCCGATCCCGTTGCTGAAAAGGCCTCATTTCTACGCATGTACATGTCAAGTCATCCAGATACTCTAGTGGCATATGCAAAATGGTTCGGTAAAGTCAACGAAGTTATCACTAGTGCGGAAATGTCAGCAATCGATTCCAAGGTGCGGCCTCCATTTTTCTTGGCTATTTTCTACCCGATACTCATGTTACGGTCATCCTAGAGCATGACCTTGACCTGCACAATGAAAGAAGGCTCGAAGAGGGATGTACGCATTCCCATCGACCCACCCCTATCGGGATATGAAGATGTCAAACCTCGTCTTCTCGAAATGAAGGCATTCGCGCAGGAAGGTCTCGGCATGGTGCGTTATAACCGACAGCCCAGAGCAGTATATTGTAATAATATACCATTGAACTTTGAGCAGATCAAAGCCCCTAAAATCACCACCTTTGAGCTGCCAGGACGAGCCTACATCACTGGATCCATCTGCACTGTCATTTTGTATCTTCACTTCATTCAACCATTGTTTCAACCATTATCCCTACCATTTTTCATTTCTGGCAATGTCCAATGCGCTGCCCTTAAATACAGTGCCTGGTTTATTATCGTGACTCACGCTCTGGAATCTCTTTACACTTTCAACCTCTGCTGGAAGCACTCGACTGGATTCTTAGTCGGGGTGAGTACATCTCCAATTTTGACTAGTACCTTCTGGATCATGATGGTCTCTGTCAGTCACTGTATGTCCTGTCAACATGGGTCTGTGGGCTGCCAGTTTGGCGAAATTTGAGAAGGCGTATTCAAGCAGCGCGAATCGACTCAGTGATGAAGGTCCAGTAGTCTAACAATCTCGCAATACCTCGTACGTTATTCACTCTAACTGTCATGGAGCTGTATTTATCCAACCTCTTTTGGGCTTCAGCATCGAGAACGTGAGTTTGATTCATGCCGCACAAAAAAAGCACTCACCAATAATCATTGAATAATCAGTGGCGATCGAGCAGCTGGGGAACAAAATTGCTTTAGATCTATACCATCTGGGTGAATTTACAGAGACCCTCTTCAGTGTCCTGATCAATTGTTAAATGTTTGTGGATTAATAGTATTTAGCATATGTAGAACGCTTCTCTTCCTTTTACTTAACAGGTAGTGACAATTATCAGTCGCATTGTGCCAATGATTGTTTCTTGACAGAGTCGCACGCACGTCGCAGCCAAGATCAAGCCAGGGTTGATTGGTATATAGTATACATACCCACAGCCCGTGCGATCCCTCTCAATGCAGTATGTCAAATTTTAACATAAAATACGGGCATCGCAACAAGGTTCATTACAATTCGCCCTTGTCTCTGTCCTACGACGATCGACCTCTAGGTTGTAGGCAAACTCCAATAACGACTCGTAGGCGCATGCGAATTACTGGCAACGACGTCCCAGACGACGTATGGCGCGTCGTTGCAAATCACATACTCCAATCCGGACCGGTTCATGACCTGTATAGACTTATATCCGTCAATCGTACCTTCTTCAATGTGGTCCTTGATATGAAATACCGCGAAGTGAGATGGACGAAGGTGGATGGGCGTATGGTCCACTTGTTGGGTCGCCTGCAGTACGTAGTTCTCGCAAGCTGGCATGCCTCAGCTTGACAAGAAGCCTCATGCATGTCTAGAGAACCTATCATTGCCAGTCACGTTCAGAAACTTTGTATCCGAGCGTGGTTTGTTGAACTCCTCTTCAAACGGGACACCTTGTCTAACAATGGCACGCCCAAGACACTTTGGGGGCGTCTGATACATTCTTTGAGCTCCTATATCAAAAAAAAGCCTTCTGTTCAACGACAGCATAGTTACGCAAAGGGACGAAGGTATGGCGATCTGAAGGACGCGCTTTCTTCCAAGGAAATCATTCGTTTCATGATTAAAGCGGTCAACGGCATGACCAACGTTACAGAATTTAACTTCGAGTGGCGGGACCTTCCCCTGAACAAGGATACTCGGATCCTCCTAACGTCGACGAGGACAGCTTTCGATACTAGTTTACGAAAATTGGTCTTGCGGGCCCAAGTTGGCAAGTTCCAAGAGCTCCTTGCGATCACCAACTTTGATAATGTGCGGGAGCTTGACTTCCATTTTGATTATCATCCCCAAACTGCTTCCAAAGGCGAATTCACGGTGACGACCGATACTGATACGCAACTTCCACATCTTCAGCATTCCGACTACCAAGCCATCGAGTTAGATATTCAAGACCTTCTTGATACAGTTGTCCCGTTCATCAACCATCGTCGGACATCGTTGAATTCCTTGACGATCTCCTCTTCGTCCACAATGGATTTGTCCAAGTTTTTCAAGGCTTTACCCCCGATGCCAGCTTTGCGCCGATTTGCGGCTCAGATATATTTTGACCAAAGTTGTTTGCAGGACGCCTCAGGTATCCTCCAGATCCTTAAGACCCATTCCGTAACTCTTCTCCATGTTGAGCTCAGACCTAATTTGCCTGAACGAGCCGACAACAACCGAGATCAAAATGTGTCGGAGAAACAACTCGATTGGCTGCGCCTGAACGAATTGCTTCTCACTTCTCCTGCGGCTTTGTGTGGTCTTGAATCGCTGGAGATTCCATATGTATCACCAGAACAAACTGTTCGTCTGCTATGCCGATCACGCGATACATTAACCTACCTCTGTTTGACCGACCACTTTCTAACGAAAGATGAGGTGACTGAAGTTGTTGGAATCTTCTCCCATCGCCCTTTCGAAATGCGGCACTTTCATATTCAAGTTGAGAATGCGGATAGCCAGCTCATCTATATGTTGGCAAGTAGATTTCCAGCACTCTTTTCTCTTGTATTGGTGTATCGCAGATTCCCAGTGGACCCGGCCAACGTGAGTGAATATACTTACTACCTTTATTGAGATTGTCATGGCTAAATCCAGATACCACCTGGGGTTTCACAGTTCAACCCACTCAACAAGGTAGTCGAGGCCACGTTGCTAGATTGGAAACTTTGTTGTCTCTCAGTATATATCGGGCGATATCTACCCTTACTGTCTGCTGATACCCCACCCCTGACCTCTATTTTCTTCATGGAAGAATTAGAGATCATGAAGCGAATTTCCGCCTTTGTCCCAAGTGTCAACTACTGGAAAGGGTATTTAAAACGCTAGGTAATAACTTGAATCGGAACGAATTTTAGGTCCATGACCCTACAGAGCGGCAGGTGCCAATGATAAGGCCTGAGACCGATGAGATGGAGGTATCTCTGATCAAGAAGTGGCTGGAAGTATTCACCCGTCGAATTGCCACTTCGTCCAGCTTGAAGAAGAAAGGGCAGTGGAGGGTTGCATGAAGAGGGACCAGCCTCCATATCTGCGACATATTGATCATAATTGCGTCGATTTGATTTTGGATTTTGGACTCGTATTGACCAAACGAAGTCGTTCACATTCTTGCTGCCCGATCCCTCGCTCTGTAGGAGTAGATAGAGTGCAATACTTGAATTGGTGCGCCAGGTTTTCAAGTCGGGAGTTTCTCTCCAGCATCGCAGGACCATTCCAAACTTTTTTGACATATAATCAGATCATGAATCCTATTATGAAGAAATATTACACATGAAGTCTCAATTCATGCTCGAGTTCTTGCAGCAAACCGATTGTCATTATTGATGGCTTCTACATCTTGTACCAGTTCCTTTAAGACTATTGATCCAAGCAACCTTTGGGCGACCACCAGACATAGCCTCAGGCGCTTTCGAGGCTTTTCGAGGATGTGTAGAGAAGTACACCCAAATGTCTGTCTTAGACATACTACGGGTAGTGGGTAAATGATTGGCTTGGAACATGCCCACCAATGGGCCCTGGTAGCTTAGGCCTGGATATCCACGATCCACGTGGTGTGGATGCCACATATGCCAGTATCCATTTCCATTTCCATTCCCTGTGACACCATTTCCATTTTTCGTCCAGGGTATATCCACGATCCACGTGGCGTGGATGCCACATCCGTTCACAACACTGCCTGGAAACCACCAAAAACTGAGGAACTATGTTGCTGTTTTACTGATGTTTGACATTCTACTATCTTCTACGTTTTAACCCGAAAAAAAACCAGCGAAAACCAGCAATTGCTGCAAAATATGATACATAGAGAAACGTGGTAACACAAGTCCATTTTCCCCGGACCCGAATTATGCACGATGTCGTCTAACAAAGAATGGAGTGAGTTCCGATCAAACTCTGATTGAGGGGAGAAACCGAGAAGTGGGTGGAAACCGAAAGGATTGTACCCAAAAGTGGATTAGACCATGACCAAAAAAAACTACAAATAAACAGAAAGTAAAGATAAAAAAACAGATAGGAAAGCAAAGTATCATCAGCCCAGAAAAACTAGATCCAATCGCTACATCATAACTTGTGTGGTTTGAAATAGTCCAAAGTTCTCATTCATATCCAGTGCATTCTGGCGATATGGAGGCGCGGACATGTTAGCTGGAGGAGAGGGCGACCCTTCAGGCCATGAGAACCTAGTAAACATTGAGCCTGAATGTCAACGTGATTAAATGGACAGGGTTGCGTACCCTGGCATCATCATATTTGACCACCAGGTGGGATTCTTAATCGCTTGCATTGTTGCGAGCATCTCCTCGTCAGAGAAAACGTTTGCCCCATATGTCCAATCGAAAGTGGATCCGAGCGGATTTGCACCGTTGTTGGCGAATGTGGCCTCCGGCATATATATCGAAGTATCCATTGGCACTTGACTTAAAGAATTTTTATAATATCTTAAATATTGGATATGAAGCCGTTATTATGAACGTTTCTTACCATAAGGAGGTCTGACTCAAGTCTTGACTTTGTCCACCTTGCTCTGGGGCAGAGGAAGTAGGTGGACCCGCAGGAGCCGAAGTGGACTGGCCAGTGCCATCTCCGGAAAGCGAACTCTGAGGCGGTGGCACGGCTTGTAAGCGACCAATAGTCGCACCATCACGTCGATGGCGAGAAAGAAGTCCAGCAAGGAAGCGAGCATACAACTTTGGCGTGTGTCGGTCATCAATGGCAATTTTTGGAGAGCTCAAAGTCTGAATGAGTCGTCCAATCAGGTCAAAGATATCGTTCTCTTGACTTTTCGTCAAAAATGGCGAAAATTCTGGTCGAAGAAGCTACAATAAGTCAGTGTAACAATTGCCCAAAGGAAGAACTAAACATAAACATACCTTGAGGAGAAAGGCTGAGGCAAAAGATGCGAAAACAAAATGACCTAAAATAGCAATGTCAAATCGATCGCAAATAGCCCCAGACGAAATTGAGACGAACCATCTGGCGCATATCGCATATAACCGCTTGGTGCTAGACCATCGATCATGTTTTCGACTACCGCTGTAGCAGCCTCCAAACACTGATATTAATTGTTATCAGTAAATAGGAATCATTGTACAAAAGGAAGATGCAAACAGTTGTGAAGAAGATGATATCTCCTTGGCCGAAGCCACGTTGATATGCTTGCTGAAACCCGAAAGAGAACATTACCAGGCGTGAATAACTAACAAGGCTAGATATACATTATTGAGATAGCTCAAGAACCAAAAAAAGTCTCCAGGACTTACAATGGAAGCAGAGTACAGCGGAAGGCGCAACTCGGGTCTACAACAATGTGAATATTAAGATGACGCCTAACAAAGAATCAAGAAATACCATCGGGATTGGTATCGTCGTTGAATCGTTTCGACCATTCTTGGTGATACTGGGATAAGCGAGCATCATGGGCGAGCGTAACGGTTCTGAAATCGACTTTCTGTTTGCAGATTATAAAGGGCTGCGAAGGATCAAAAATACATTTAACTTGCCTTGTTCAGACCGGTTGGCGAAGAAGGGTCACTGAATATATCATCATGGAACTTGGCAACAATTTGTAGAAGTGCTGTATATCCACAGAGATGCACGTCGTACTGAACGAAGGAATCAGAAGCATGAGATAGAGATAATGTTGAACTCACAGTTGTATTATATTGAGATTTCTTGTACCATTCGGTGGCATTTCGAACGATACTGTCACTAAAAGGTGAATCTGATGACGTGGGATAAAAATCTGATTACGTACAAGTCCTCCTTGATTGTTGATGGTTTACCAAATTGTGTCGCAGTCGACCGGTCCAAATTGAAGCATATCATCCAAACACGAGTCTTGTTCAAGATTTCACGTTCCAGTTTCTCGGTTTTAGGCAATGTGGTCGGAACATGATGCAAGTTCAAGTCGGTAGCAATCCTAAAAGAATCATTCATGTTTTTGTCCCACAGAAGGCACCATGGAAGCTGACCTAATCGCAAGACCAGTGTACAACCAGCTTCGGTCTTCTTCCCATCGCCTCGCCGGTACCGCGTAGATGCTCATAAGTATATAAGCCTGGCACAGCTCGACCGATTTCCAGCCATCAATCAAGGCATTAGCAGCGGAATGCTTGGCAAAATGCATCGCTATTGGATATATTTCTGATTTTTCTGAATAATATCGTGAGGAGATAGCGCATACTGCGAGACACGGTCAATGTTCGACCCAAACGCATCAATAAAATACAAACTATCGGTACTCACTGACAGTGAACAGGAATGGACATCTGGAAAAGGTCGATGCCGGGGTGTGGAGCACAGGGTCCAGGAGAGAAATAAACGGCTACGAAATGTGTCAGGTCCAGCTATCATTAAGACTGCAAATGACCCACATTAACCCGCTCATAGAATCTGTGAATGAAGGTTAGATTAAAGAATCAAAGTTGAGAAATTCTCAAAGTTGAGAAATTTAAGTGACATACATCTCGAATAGTTTATCGACATCTTCTGGCTTTACTAATCCATGAACCAGGATCTCCGGTGGGCTATGTTGTTCGATCAAGGTAGCCCTTATTCCAAGGTCCGTGGCGGGTCCTGTGACACCAAGTTAGACCACTTAGTCCGCCTTAGCTAAATTTGACCAACCAGGCATGAAGTATGTTTCGTTTGCAACACCCTACGATCAACACAGGACCATTGACTTTGAGCTAACAATAAACAAGAACCGATATACGCACAACGTTATCATCATTCAGGTCTTCTTCGCTCAAAACTGCTCCCTCTTTAGGTTTATCTTTTTTGCGGTTAGCTTTGTTGTTACTCAGACTCAAGTCCGCGATCAATCCAATTGGCACGTGGGCATCTGGTAGGGAAGACTGTAACTTGGTTTCGGTACGCAAGATCTCATCTGAATCATCGTCTTCATCGTCTTTGGCAGCCAATGCATATATTTGAGCCTGCGCGCGACCGTCAGACTCGCCTTCTGAATCGTCCTCAACGTTCTCGAAGTCACGCAGTTCACGGAATGCTTGAGGACCTGCTTTCTTTCCGGCATCGCGAATACTTGATTGCAGACGATCCAGCCAGGCCAAAACGTTTTTGTTGTTGTGGTCTGAAGGAGATGTGGCCATACGGTATGACGCGATCGATAAGGGTGTTGCAGTATATGGGTTGTGCAGCTATAAAGTGAGGTTGTAAGTCATGAAGGAGTGGAAAGGTGTGTTGAACGGGGACATACTTGTTTCAAAAGAGACTCGATTATAGCATCCTTTTGCCTGATCTGTGCCATAAGATATTCTCGTTTGCTAATGCAGGGTGAAAAGTCAGATGACGGCGCTGGAGAAGGCACTCGAGATGGTGTAGGAGAAACAGAAAGAGTTGAAGAGAGTGAAGGGGATGAGAGCAAGTGGGACATCACAAGAGAAAGTGGAATCGCCACGGGATGCGATACTAAAACAATCACTGGCACAGGAGACTCTTTAAAGGACTCTACCCCTGTCCTGGCTTCTAAGTCGCAAACTTGTTTAAAAGAAAAGAATCATGCCCGCCCTGCGAAAGAAAGAACCCGGACAGATGTCGCACCGAATGATGCACAGAAAAAAAAAGATGGTTTGAACATGAGGAATGACTAACTTTGGAGCAATTCTTTGCCTGCGGCCCTCTACAATACAAACATGTCCACCAGATTTGCAACGTTTGCAGGTATCCTCATGCTTCGGAAAGTCACATTTCATCTGTTAACATCGCAAGTGGTTCCACCGGAGGTTCACAGCAGTATTAGGATTCAGTAGATTGAACGTTCGAATCGGACAATCAGTATTTTGCAAGGGCGCAGTCGACATAGCGAACAGGAGTTGAGCCAGATCCGCAGTACAATTTGGGTAAAAGATATAGGCCCGGAACGAAAAGACGGGTTGAAATTCCCGAAGTAGACATAATATCATATGTTTAAGAAAAGGTAAAGGGGGATTCATGTCAGTGGTTAATCCAAAGTCGAAAAAGAAAGGGACGTGGAACGGAATTGGTGACAGGATGTATGAATGAGAGGTTCTAGAAGCTCAGCGTACCTTGAGCTTTTTGCAGTGCGTACAAGCTCCGGGTCTTCAGGAAGACGGCACGAGTTCATCGAGAGCAGAAATAATATCGAAGTCGCATGCCGAAGCACAATGTTGGAGCACAGCGTATCAGGTGACCGCCGATAATCGCAGTATAGTGGAGGCGGCGGCGGCGGCGGCGGCAGTGCAACGGAGTTAAAATTAGACCGAAGGTCCAAAGGTCGGACAAATGTCGTCGGGACACAATTGATAGATTGCGTTTGGAAGACAAAGGAAATTCGCGGAGATGGAATATCGTCCGGAATAGATGAATGCGAATGGTGAGGTAGCCCAGGTAGGAGATAAACCATCAACGACATCGCCATAATCCAGTGTCACAAAAGAATAGGCGTCCATATTATGAACAGACGGAATTTCGAAATCGAACACGGAAAGCGGTACCGGTGGAGAGATATGCAAACCAGGACGTCAGTAAACCAAGTCAACGAAGATAATTCATCATTCATTCCGTCCTTCACCTGGATCGACGAACGTATGGAATGTCCATCAAGATGTAGATCAACCACAAAAGTGGTCCGAAAACCTCGAACATCGTCCAACAATACGAGAGGACGAAAAGAAAGAGAGGGGGAAGAAAACTACTCACAGTCGTGATCCTTTCGTCCCCGCACCTTTACCTACTACGCCTAGTCCTCCCATACCTACACTAATACCACCTCCCATTCCTAGATTCGATCCATCGTCCTCACTATCAGAATCACTCTCTGCACCGCCATAGCCTCCACCTGACCATTGTGCAGGTTCGTTTTTCTTCACTCTCTTGCGTTTATGACCAGTTTTCTCTGGGGCAAAAGATGAACTGTTGGTACGAGGGGGAGAGGTACGAGGGCTGGATCTGGAGTTTCCCGATGTAGTTGGGTTAAGTTGAATATTTGGCGAAGTCTTAGTCACTGGTGTGTTCTGCGACGTGCTAGGCCTGCTAGAACCAGAATTGGTGCTCGTTGCTCTCAAGGATGATTGAGCCCCTGGATCGGCATTTCCGTTAGGTTCCGGGTTGGAATAACCCGGTTCATTACTCCACACTATGGACGATTGAGTTAGAGGGGTTGAGTGAGAAGATGATGGGTTCGAAGAAGCATGCTGTCTGATTTCAGATGAGTTTGGATGGGCTAAGAATCTGTGCGCGTGATTTTGCTGGAATTGAGGGGGCTGACGGGGCT
>Ga0193742_1001581_pt1 | contig 13596 bp, 7 predicted proteins | sample L2c1metaG_FD_165511 | JGI IMG/M metagenome (GOLD analysis project Ga0193742, IMG submission 165511) | Soil microbial communities from a riparian zone of the East river system, Colorado, United States - L2c1 | ecosystem: Environmental > Terrestrial > Soil > Riparian zone | place: USA: East River... | reverse complement strand
GGACGCAGCGAAGAAATGGAAGGGCTAGTACATTTTCTAGAGGGCCAACTAACAGCTTTATCCACCGACATACCTTTATTCAGCCTACAGCACCCTTATCATTTACTCCCTACCGCTATCGAATTAAACGCCATTATGAATGCCTTTAATAACGTAGAAACCGATGACCAGGTGGAAGATGCTATTTGGCAAAGTGACGATGTTCTGGGCTGGTTGTACGAAAGCTATAACAATTATAAAAAAGCCGCCCATAAGGAAAGTGGAGATAAAACAGAGTTCAATAAAGTAAGTATCCAAAGCCAGGTATATACACCCCGTTGGGTAGTTAAGTTTTTAGTGGATAACAGTTTGGGCAAACTATACCTTGAGATGTATCCTGATAGCGACATAAAAAATCGCTATAAAATTGCTAACCCTCTTAAAACAAGAACAAGAGAACCTAAGCCCTTAAAGGAGATTAAAATGATTGATCCTGCAACAGGCAGCGGCAACTTTCTTCTATATGGCTTCGATCTATTTTACGATTTGTATACTGACCAAATCGAGAACTATGGAGCAGATTATGATGATCGAAAAATTCCTGAGCTTATTATTGCCAACAACTTGCATGGAGTTGATCTGGATGACCGCGCCGTCCAGTTAGCCCAATTAGGTTTGTACATTAAAGCAAAGCGGAAAAAACGTTCAGGCAAAATTGAACATTTTAATATTGTCAGTTCCGACTTTTTTTTACCGGCTTACAGTGAGGTAAAGCAGTTGTTCGAAAGTGAGCAGCCACTCAGTCCTGACCTGGAGAAGATTGTAATTGATCTCTGGGCAGACCTTCAACAGGCTTATAAGTTTGGCGCTTTGATACGCATGGAAGAAAAATTCAGCTTGCGGTTACATGGTTTGGTTGATAAAGAAGCTAAAGATGTTACCCTATTTTCAGAAAGCACATTAGCCAACTACGAGAACTTTAGAGAAAACTTTTTTGCTAACCTGCAAAAAGCAGTGGCTCAAAATACTGCTAAGCAAGGGCAGACCTTCTTGAATACTAAAACTCAGGATGCAATTACGTTTTTGCAAGTGCTCACACAGAAATATGATGTCGCTGTTGCCAACCCCCCCTACACTGACAGTGCTGATTTTGGAGCCGAGTTAAAAACATTTGTAGATACGAATTACAGACAGCCATACAAGTTCAATTCAAACCTTTACGCAGCGTTCATTAAACGGTGTTACGAATTAACGAATGAATTAGGTTATATGGGGCTAATTCATCCTCACACATTTATGTTTATTAAAGCCTTTGAAGATGTTAGAAAATACTTACTTGAAAACACTTTTATAAATATCATGGTGGATTATGGCCAAGATCGTATAAACCTTTTTGATCCTTCAGTAAGTCTTGACGCCACATTTTATGTACTCTCTAAAAATAAAATTGAGTCAAATAGCACATTTATTAGAATTGGAAACAAGTATTCTGAAAGAGAAAAGGCAGAGTTGTTTTTAAGCGTAATCAAAGAGCTAGAAAAAGGAGATACAGATATTGTTTTTAATATAAATCAATCTATTCTAAAAATTATTGATGGTAACCCTTTTATTTATTGGATCAGCGAAGGCTTTAGAGAAAAATTTAAGGGAGATCAACTTGGCTTTTTATTAAAGGCCAAAAAAGGACTTGGTACTGAAAATCTAAGGTTCTTTCGATTTTGGTGGGAAATAAAAAAGGAAGACATTTCAGTTAATTATTCCATTGACAAAAAGAAATGGGTTGGATATGTAAAAGGAGGGCCCTATAAAAAATGGTATGGTAATCTTTGGCTAGTGATAAATTGGGATAATAATGGGCAAGAAATTAAGGCACTACCCAGTTTAAATCTTCGAAATCCTGATACTTATTTAAAGGAAGGTATAGCTTGCAGCTTGCTTTCATCAAAGGGTACCTCATTTAGATACCAACCATTAAATTATATCTATGATTCCACTACGAGGAGCATTTTCCTAGAATTGAGTCCTAAGTATAGTCTTTATGTCTTTTTGGCCCTACTAAACTCGAAAGTAGTTTCATATATTCTGGATTGTCTCAATGCCACAGTAGCTACAAATTCCGACGATATTCATAGAGTTCCGGTGGTGTATATTAATGAAACAATTGAAAAGATTTTGTCAGATACGACTAAAGAATGTATAGAAATAAAAAAGAGAATTAACCAATATAGCATCGTCGAAAAGGAGTATAATTTGAGCCCATTATTAGATTTTTGCAATTCAAACTTGAGGGAAAGGGTATTGAAGTACTTCAATAGTGAAAACTCGCTTTATTGCCATATTTTAATAAATGAGGCAGTTATGAATAAGCTGATTTTTACTGCCTACAATTTAAGTATTGAAGACTGCAAAATGATCGAAGAAAAGATGGGTGTGTCGATAGGGAGTCTGCCAGTGATGAGTGATGCTCGAAAGGCTTATTTGGGTGAAACTAAATTTGACATAGAAAGTGTGAGAGCATTTGTTGAAAATCTGCATGAAGCCTTTTTTGAGGAGGAACAGATTCAGTCAATTGTATCAGAATTTATTTCATTATACCTAACAAATAATGATTTAGAAGAGTTTTGTATACGTCATATGGTAAATCCAATTAATATTTGGTACTGGTTTAAAGAGAGTAGGGTGTTGCCTCAAGCCCGTGCCGCAGAAATAACTTTGGAGTTTTTAGCAGATGCCTTTCGTACCATTCTCCTGGATGATGAAGATGGTATTGTACCCTTGGTTGGGTTACCTGGTGAGCCACGATTAATGGATCGTTTTGAAGCATATTGTTTCAGCAAAGACTTCACATCAGCCCAGATTATGCAATTAGAAGGGTTGGTTGGTCGCCCGATCAACGAATATGTTGAGTATTATTTCTTTAATGATTTAGCAAATTTATTAAATCTATTCAGGCATTTGCCCAAAACTCCCTTCATCTGGCATCTTAGCAGTGGAGAGTATCAGGGCTTTGAGGCGTACATTATTATTTACAAATGGAACAGGGATAGTTTGTACAAATTAAAAAGCAGTTACCTCAGCAAGCGAACAGAGAGTCTTCAATATCGTTTACAACAAATAACGGATAGCACTACCGGTCGGGCACAGACGGAAAAAGAAACAATTCGGCTGCAATTGCAGGAAATAGAAGCCTTTACTACAAAGATTGATGAATTGATAGCTGAAGGCTACAACCCTAAACTTGATGATGGAGTAGGCAAAAACATTGCTCCCTTACAAGCTAAAGGTATGCTCAAAGCTGAAGTATTAAAAGCTAGCGGTAAAAACTCTCAATTACAGAAATATTTAAATGCAGACTGGTAATGACAGAACAATGGCTTATACAAGATATTAATAAACTAATGCAACACCGTAATCGGGTCGTGCTGCTGGACCCAACGGGCCAGTGCAGTTTTGTTTTGCCTATCCTTCAACAAAACCATATCAATGTCTTACAAACAGACAATACCATTGTCGAACGATGGCAGCAAGAGAAAGAAGAACTGATGCTACGCCATGAAGCTGAAACGGCCTTTACTGACAAGCCCCTTGTATTTTATGTTACCCGTCCACAAGACAAACTGAGCTTCCTTTTTGATTATTGCTTTACACATGGCAGCCTCGATCTTAGTCATCCACAAGAGTGGCTAAAAAGAAAAATATTCACTCATTCGGGTTTGCAAGTACACTTAGACAATCCGATGCTTCTTACGGCAGCAAAATTGGGTATCGGCAAAGACCTCGCATGGTGGAAAAAAATAGTGCAGGATTTGGAAGAAGTAATCAACCTAGACGATGAATTACTTCCTTTTGTTCATGATCCAGAAAACTATATGAGTAATAAGGAGCTTGATATAAGACGATTGTTTGAAGAAAGGTTGCACGAGTTGTTAGAGCAGCAATATATAAGTAAACCCGCTAAAACACTGGCTGCCGAAGTTGTAAAACGAATGTTAGATGGTCTTGCTAATAATGAAATATCGGACATCCTACTGCAAATATATTATAAATGGGCTGATAGCACTACTTACATTCCATCCTTGCAAGAATACGTTCGTAGTTTCAAGTTAAACGGAAAAGCAAATCCCTGGAATGCTCATCCTGATCATTGCTTTGAAAAGCTTGATCTGTTAGCCCTAAAGCAGATCACTGAAAATGTAAGAGACAAGTCTTTCGTAAACGAACGGCTTCAAAAGCTAAAAAGGAGAATATTTTCTTCAAAAGCAAAGGTCTTTGTCCCGGCATGGTGGCAAGACGTGTGGGTGCTATTTGCAACCGACAATAACAATTTATCCAAATGCAACAACCTGAATGCCTTTATTGAATATTACACCGGCTCATTCTCCAAAGTTGACAGAGCCATCCGCAACTTATATGTAATATTTTTGAACGATGCTAAGATTATTCGTCCATTGCAGGAGTACTATGAGGGGTTAAATCATCTTGTACTCCAAGCCTGGTTTGGATTCTATTCTGAATATAAATCAGATCAACAGGGATTTCTACCAAAATTATTGTCTACGGCAACGCCTAAAACAGCTGTGATTGTTGGAGATGGAGTACGTTATGAAATTGCCGATTTTGTGGCAACGGAATTACAGAAAAATTTCAAAGTCGATAAGCAAATAATGTTGGCAGATATGCCATCCGAAACTGAGCACAATATGAGTGCTTTATATGCTGGCGACAATGAGGTATTGCCTATACATAAAGATAGAGAAGCAAAACTTACTCAAAAATCGGGTAAAAACATCCTCTACATGCCATTAGAACAATTGAACTATGGCACGGAAGCGGATTACCTAATATTAACCTACAAAGACATCGACAATACGGGAGACAAAATGAATCATGCCGCACTTAAATTATTTAATGAATTTGAAAGTGTTTTGATTGATAAAATAACCTTACTGCTCAAGATTGGTTACGACGAGGTTTATCTCATCACTGATCATGGTTTTGTCTTAACCGGCTTGTTGGATGAAGCGGATAAAATTGAACCAAATGCTATCGGTAAAAAAGTTGTAGATGAAAGATTTATCCGTACCGTCGAAAAGCAAAACAATTCTGATTGGTTGGGCTTCGACGCACCATACAATGAATTTAAATATGTATACGTAGCAAAAAATCACCGCCCTTTTAAGTCAAAAGGAGTGTATGGCTATTCGCATGGAGGCTTTACACCTCAGGAGATCATCATACCTAAATACAAGTTTACAAAAGCTAAAGCTCAAACGTCTGAATTAGAGGTTTACATTTCCAACAAACAAGAATTGACCGATGTGCCAAGTGAATTGTTTATAATCAGGTTAGAAGCACCAAAAGCGGCAAAAGACTTGTTTGGCGGTATAAGAAAAGTGCAGATCAAGCTATATGCAGGGAATAAAGAATACCAAGGCAGCGATATTTTTCCTATTGAGTCAAACTCCATTGTAGATAAGGAATTTTCATTTGATGGGAATACTCAGGTACAGGCCGTATTACTTGATACCACATCAAAGGAACAACTAGATACAGCAATTATAAAAAAATCTAACCTCCGTGATCTGGGAGGCTTATAATATACGCAACAGCATGATAGTTTTAGACGACTTAGATAAAAAAGCTTTAGATCACTTTAGAGGTTTTGTTGTAAAGAAAGACCTCGTGGGCATCATCAAAGGTGGCGCAAATGTTCCTGCATTTGTACTCGAGTATTTATTGGCCAATACTTGCAGTACTGAAAATGAGGAAAAGCTGAAAGAAGGAATGGAGAACGTAAAGAAGATTCTTCGTGACCACTATATAAATCCTGAAGAAAGCACGCTTATACAATCCAAGCTCCGGGAAAAAGGTAGATATAAAATAATTGATAAAATATCTGTTGATCTCGATTCGCAGAGAGACCGCTATTGGGCAAACATCGCCAATAGCAATATTAGAAAAGGAAACATCAGCGATGAGTTGGTCAATTCACATGAAAAATTATTGTTGGGAGGCATTTGGGCTATTATTGAAATGGAATACGATCCAATGATAACCATTGGTTCAACGGTTTTCCCATTTGTAGTTCGCGATATTAAGCCTATCCAGTTATCAAGTTTCGATAACTCAAAAATATCGGATAAAAGAAAAGAGTTCACTAAGGAGGAATGGAAAACATTATTACTTAGAAGTGCAGGTTACGAACCACACAGTGAAGGCCTTGATGATAGAAAGCTCAATCTTTTGCTTTGCCGTTTGATCCCATTGGTTGAGGCCAATTTCAACATGGTTGAACTAGGTCCTCGTTCATCGGGAAAATCTTACATCTACAAAGAGATTACACCCTACGCAATATTGATTTCAGGAGGACAGGGTTCTGTAGCACAATTATTTGTAAACAATACCACAGGCAGGGTTGGTTCAGTAGGTCTATGGGATGCCATATGTTTTGATGAGAGCACAGATAAGCTATTCAAAGACAGGGATGCCATTCCGTTGATGAAAGATTACATGGAGTCAGGATCGTTTTCAAGAGCAAAGGGAGGCGAGATTTCGGGTTCTGCATCTATCATTTTAAACGGGAATATCAATCAGCCTGTAGAAACGGTTTTGCAGACTTCTCACCTGTTCAGCCCACTCTCAGACGAAGTAAACTACGATACGGCATTTTTGGATCGCATCAACCTCTTCTTACCAGGTTGGGAAATAGCAAAATTCAGTCCCAAGAACTTTACAAATCACTTCGGCTTTAGTACTGATTTCTTTTCAGAAATACTCAAGTCACAACGTAAAACAACCCACTATAGTGTCATCGATAAATACTTCACATTAGGAGCACATCTAAAACAACGAGATTCAAAGTCGGTTCGTAGAATTGTGTCTGGGTTTATTAAGCTTTTGCATCCGGATAATAACTATTCTAAAGATGACATTAGGGAATATTTAGTTACCGCAATGGAAATGAGACGGAGGGTAAAAGAGCAATTGAAGCGTATTGGAGGTATGGAGTTTTGGGACACTAATTTTTCATACATAGACAAGGAAACACAAGAAGAGATATTTGTTGGATTACCCGAAGAAAGAGGATCCCATTTAATAGAAAGCAATCCGCTTCCGCCTGGAGTATGTTACACAGCCACCAGCGATGGGGAAAATAACTCTTTGGTAAAAATAGAAGTGGTTGCTCTTCGTGGCAGTGGCAAAGTAAATGTAACAGGTACAAATAGCCAGGAGGTAAAGGAGAACATCAAAAACACTTATAACTATCTGCGAGCAAATGAGAAAAGTATATTGAACGAACAACACTCCCTTACCGGATACGATTTGAATATTCAAATAAGTAATTTAATGGGAGCGTATATCAGCGGTGGAATTGGAAGCGCAGTTTATGTTGGTATCATGTCGGCAATCTACAAAAAGAATCTCAAGCCCGGGTTGGCTGTTTTGGGTAACATTTCAATTGGTGGGGCTGTAGAAAGAGCATTGAATTTTTCAGATAAGGTTACCTTACTTTCAGAGAATGGCGCAAAAACAGTATTAGTGCCAATGGAAAACCTAAACGAGATGACAACGTTGCCACAAGGCATTTTAGGAAAAACTGACACCCCTTTTTATGGGAATAGTCAAATGTTATTGCAAAAAGCAGTAATGAGCGAATAATTATCATTTATTGAATGCCCGCACACATTGATTTAAAAAATTAGATCATTCCGTGTGAGTTCTCCAGGCTAAATATCTTTCACGTGATTGGTAGCTCTTCGTTTGCGACGAATTGAGAACCGGCCTAGGTTATGAGAAAAAAACACCCAATGCAGCGGACAACAATTATCAAAAACGTTGTCCTGTAACTACTAGAAAGTACTTACTATATTTACACAGACGTCCAGTAATAGGTCTCATACACAAATCCCCCAAAAAGAACTAATTTAAGTAATTGAGAAATGAAAAAACAATATTTACTACTACATGACAAATAAAATTCCCGATTTCCAGACCCTCATGCTACCGTTTCTTCGCATACTTGGTGATGGATTGCATCATCCTTTGAAAGAGATGATCCTTAAGCTAAGTGATGAGTTCAAACTTACGGAAGAGGAACGTGAGTTACTCTTACCTAGCGGTAATCAAGCCATTATCAAAAATAGAGTGGGATGGGTTAGGACTTACTTAAGCAAAGCCGGTTTAATTAGTGTTCCGTTGAGAGCGGTATTTACAATCACAGAAGAAGGTACAAAAATCTTAGCCAAATCCCCCAAACGAATCGATATTCCATATCTGAAACAACTTCCGGCTTTCCAGGAATGGCAAAGATCTTATTCTATTTCCGAAATAGATGATCCCGTTGAAATTTTTGTTAGCGACCCTCATGCGGAGCCGAAAGGGAAAACTACTCCATCTGAGCAGATTGAAAATGCTGTTGCGGCTATCACCGAACGGCTTTCTTTTGATATTTTTGAAAAATTGAAGCTCTTAACAGATAAACAATTTGAAAAAATTGCATTGAAAGTATTGTCCGCAATCGGCTATGGCGGCTTTCGTGAAAATGCTTCGGAACATACAGGAAAATCAAGTGATGGCGGTATTGACGGATTGATAAAAGAAGATAAGCTAGGCCTGGATATTATTTACATTCAGGTAAAACAGTATCGGGAAATTAGTGTGCCGATTAGTAATGTGAGAGATTTTGCGGGAGCGCTCATGTATAAAAAGGCTAAAAAAGGAATATTTATCACATTGTCAAACTTTCCCCATTCAGCGTATGAGTTTATCAACGGCATTGAACCTAAAGTTGTTTTAATAAACGGCAAAGACCTCTCAAAATTGATGATAGAGTATAATGTTGGTGTGTCTGTAAAGGAAAAAATTGTCGTAAAGGATCTCGATGACGACTTTTTTGACGAGATATAAATCAATGCTCATTTATAATTATAGCTGGCCTATGTCAAATCGCCTTAACATACTTAAAAAAGATTTATTGGCTCAGAAATTAAACCACGAAGAATTATTTCAGAAAAATTTGATAGACCAAAATACTTTCTTCTTCGTGGATTTTCTGAAAGATCAAGAGCAGGAATATTATGCCAAAAGCCTTATTGCGAATTATTTTAGTGTACATATCCAAGACGTTATGTTTGTCGGATCCGCCAAATTAGGATACAGTCTAAATCCAAAGAATTTATTTAGACCGTTTGATGGTCAATATGAACAATCCAGACAGAACAAAGACCGGTCAGATTTGGACGTGGCAATAATTTCCCGGCCTTTGTTTGAAGACTTAAGTGAGCGCATTTATCACTATACAGACTCATTTAATAGACAATGGACAGAGAATGAGTATTACCCGAAGGAAAGGGGTTTGACCTTTAATGTTCCGATTTGCTATAAATACTTTGAGTACTTTTCGAAAGGTTGGTTTAGGCCGGATATGAAACCTAAAGGATTTGAGCTGTGCAATACTTCCTCTTATGAAGATTTAAAAAGAGATATATATAATAAATATAGAAGAAAATTAGGGGTAGCTATTTATAAAGATTGGTTTTATTTCAAGTATTATCATATTAACAATTTCAAAATCTTAACATACAGAATTAAATCCGAAACATTATAGTATGAAGAAATTACAGTTTAGCATTCCCGCTAATAATCAAAAGATTATTGAATTGTACAACAAAATGAAGAAAAACGAGCTCGATCCAAATCCGTTATATCAACGCAAATTAGTTTGGAGAAAACAGCATAAAATTCGATTCATTGAGACCATTCTTTTCAATTATCCATTCCCTGAAGTATATATTGCCCCCGGTGAATTGGATACTGAAACACTTTCGTTAACGGATCAAATTGTTGATGGTCAACAGCGATTGACTACGATAGCCAATTATATTGAAAATAAAGAAATCTTTAGCCAATCTAATTTGAGTATACAAAGATTTTCGGACTTAAGTAGAGAAGATAAGGAACACTTTCTCAATTATGAGGTTTCTGTTAGGTATTTAAAAAGCGTGGATAACGATCAAGTTAAAGAAATATTTCAGAGAATCAATAGTACTGAATATTCTCTAAATAAGACCGAACGATTAAATGCACAATGGGGTGACAGTGAATTTATTTGTTTCGGAAAACAGGTAATAGAAACTGACTTGGATATTGATACAGATATAATAAATTTCAGAATACTTCCTGGAAACAGGCAAAAATTTCTTGATTTCTTTCATACTAAATATAGCATATTTACCAGCAATGACATCAGCAGAATGCTTGCTCTGCAATATATTCTGACTCTTCTGGCAACATTGTGTGAAGGTGCATATTTTCGAAGAAACGATAAAGTGCAATTTTACATTGAGTCTTATTTTGACGAATTTCCTAACGGAGGAGAGCTTGAAATCCGTTTAAAGGATACGGTCGAATTCATCGATTCGTTAGGGATTGATCCAAAATCGTATTGGTTTAATAAGGCCAATATTTTTACTTTGATTGTTGAGTGCTACAATTTTGATGTTCAAAGCATTAATTCAATCGTCTTTAAAACTAAACTCAATGAGTTCGAAAATATTTATAGAAATTATACACTAAAAGAGTTCGACCTAGTTGATGATATGATTGAGCCTGCAGTACTTGTAAATCCAATAAAGGAATTTAATACCGAAGAAATACGCTATTTTGACTCAGCGAGAGAAGCAGTTAATGACATCACCTCTAGAGAGTTTCGAGGCAAAATGATAAAAAGATTTTTAATTGAATCTTTGAAGGACGCAGTTCCTGACACTCAAAATTCCGAGCAAGACCCGTCGGATCAAATGCCAGGGAATGAAGCTGATTCGTAAGAAAAGATCACCTTCTTCTATAACTCATTTTTTTCGTTTGAAGTCGGTTTGGCTTCAACACTATTTTTAGTGACTTATTCCCGCATTAGCAAGACCTGCTCCCAATAATCGGAAAATGTTAAAGAGAAAATCGAACAATTATTCTTAGCTTAAAAATGAAGTTTCCCGCATTAAAATGTCGAAACTTACTTCGCAGATTGTTTTTGCCATTAAGCAATATGAGTTAGGCATGTGGTATAAGTATTTCGGAACCTCAGGCACTCCACCCAGTTAAAAGAGGAGAACAACAAGTCGACACAAATCGTGGCAGACTTGAGTTTGGACAACATATATTAGTGGATGTTTGAAAAAGCTTTAACAGTCACCCAGCCTAAAGAGCTTTCAGAAGGATTCCCAAGATCAAAGACAGGTATCAACACTTCCTGGAAACGAATTGCGACTTCGCCGTTCGGATATGGGATCATCATATCGCTTCATACCTGCGAGCCACAAAACAAAACTTGAGTAAGACTAAAAGAGAAATACATAAGCGATGGATACTGCAACTGAAATGTTACCATCATCGAAGCCGAAAAGCTGGTCGGTCGAGTCAGTGTTTGTATTGATTATTTGGTTCGCATCAGCAGGTCTAATTGCGTTAATGCTTGCCCTAAATGGACGGGAAGACTGGAAAAATCGCAATTGGAAGCCGCGATAAGAAAGTTGTCAAAGGCGATGCAATTCTACGTAATCGGTTTCTGAATCGGGTTTTCTGGTATGAATAATCGCACAATTTTTACTCTGTCCGGCTTGTTGCGAGAACGCCAATCTCCAACAGATTCACCCCAATTATGACTACTATTGGTTATAAATTCGATTGATTTCTTTTTGCAATCCATTTCTATACATGTCCGTCAAGATCATTGTAATCTCGTCGAAGCTTATTTCATTTTCACTGAAGTAGCTTTTATAGATCACTTTGATGCCCTCTTCCTTAAAATGAATAATTTTAAGCGTATCATTTTTAATGTAAATACCAATCACCAATCCGAATTTCACCCGACGATCGTCTTGCAGGTAATACTCCTCTGTGTGTAAATCAAAATACACGGAATCGTTATTGATATTATTATGGGCGATTTCTTCGCCGCCTAGATAATTTGTAATTCGCTGGTGAATCCTTTCCCCGAACCCAAAACCACTAGTTGCGCAACGAAACTTGGGATTTTCCGAGATTTTTTGCAATGGGGTGAAATAGATAGTTTTCTTTACTTTGTCTCTCAACCTGTTTCGCTCTATCACGTCCATTCGTTGAACTACAAAATCATATTTGGTTCCGCGCAATTCCTCAATGCTGACTTTTGTTCCCGGTCCCTTTTGCGCCCCGAGCTGGTACCCCGCTGTCGCTGCTCCTATACGCTTTTGCAAACTTGGATGATCGTCATGGCTATCATCTTTGTTCCAAGCGATAATTGAGTATAAATTGCTAATCTGATCAATAGTCGCACCGTATCTAAACATAATAAAGCCAGCGATGCGATCTGCTTCCAATTCCTCCTCACGTCGTCCTCTTAAATAAGCCGCATGCGTATCTTTGCACTTTTTCAGGTCATAGTTTGCACTACGAGTATCGCAAAAGAACGCTCTTTCCGCGAGGTAATTTTCATCAATAATATACAAGGTATGCGCTGCCAGGTGGTGACCAATTTCATGAGCCAATGTCGTCAGCGATTCCCACCGCAACGAATCGGAATCGAGACTTTTCAAAAAGTCGTCATCATATACGATTGAACGGTTTCCTAAAGTGTCCATCGCAGCATAGGCATTTTGAATTTTCTCCGCTTTGCAGATCTTAAACTTCAATGGAAAGCCTGTCAATTTTGCCAAAGAGTCTATTTGGCGAATGGCTATCTTGTTTGCGCTTGGATCACAATTCTCCCTTATTTCGTCAAACTCTTGGGCTCCGGGCATTTTACCCAATACAGCCACGAGATTCTCGTGGCATAGAGGAATAGTCTGCCCAACCGATATGGTTGGAAGGCGAAGAATGAGCAATAGTAGAATGACAATATTTTTCATAGTCAAATCTGTTAATTAGATGCGTCGCATCGATGTTTCCATAAAAATTAGGCAATTTTTATTTCTCTTTCATTGAGAATCTGTTGTAGGTTTCCACGAGTTAATTGGCAGTTTAAAATTTATCTTTCTATCCAATCCAACGTTAATTGTTTTATCTGGTATAGGTCGAAGATCAGATATGAGTCAACAATTGCCTCTCTGTACTTGTCATTGAAGCGTTCGATATAACTGTTTTGCATAGGCTTCCCTGCTTGAATATATTGTATGGTGATGTTGCGGTCTTTGGGCCAGATTTTCAAATCCTTTGGTGTGAACTCCGGGCCATTACCCACACGGATAGTTATCGGCTTACCTCCTAGATCGATGATCCGATCCAGTATCTTGATAATCCTTTTGAAGGACAATGACGTCTCACATAATGGCCAGTGCCTCTCGTGAACAGTCATCCATGCATTAAAGGTTCTGAACTTTCGTTTGCCGACCATCGCATCACCCATAAAATCCATAATCCAGGTATTGTTGATGTTCGTCCGTTTCGTTAGTGGTTATCTGCGGCATGCGGGAAGGGTGATTGCCTCTGCACTTTTTATTGAGTTTAAGCAGGTATATATGATGGATGCCTGAAGGCCAGATCCTGCAAATTCTAGACGACAATTGAGTTATCTTTTTACCGAATCATAATAAAACCGGGAGCGCAGGAGCGATATGATCTTACAGGCCCTACTCACCAACA
>Ga0193742_1001579_pt1 | contig 13601 bp, 17 predicted proteins | sample L2c1metaG_FD_165511 | JGI IMG/M metagenome (GOLD analysis project Ga0193742, IMG submission 165511) | Soil microbial communities from a riparian zone of the East river system, Colorado, United States - L2c1 | ecosystem: Environmental > Terrestrial > Soil > Riparian zone | place: USA: East River... | reverse complement strand
GTCCACGCGTTTGACGCGAGTAGTTTGAGCCTAGGCTTGATGGTTGGAAGGCGGCTTGATCCAAGGTCAGACTGGTTGCATCTTCCGAATCGGACAAGTCAACTATATGCAGTATTAGTAGAGTGTAGTATAAGTACTTTACATTGAGTAGCAGGTGAATATCTATTGACAGTTTTCTACGATTAGAAGCTGGCTAGGAGCCGTCATTTTTACAATAGGGCAGAAGCGGGAGAAAATTCAGTCATATGGCAGAATCCATTTGTGTAATAATATCTTGTAAAGAGTCTGTAACAAATCTCACGGGAACATTGAGTTTCAACTCAAGCAGAGGAGATGTTGGTGTTGGTGGGGAGATGTCTAGAACAATAAAGTCCTACAGAACGGAACACGGGTGTTCATATCAAGGCGAAGCACTGAAAGTCATATAAAACCTACCCTCACTTCGACATTTGCGGCATGAAATCCACCAACGGTAACGTCGCTTTGACAGCGCACCTCGCCCTCCCAATCAATACTGCCATCGCTGTGTCGCCCACATGTAGGACAGCAACTTGATAAATCTGGACGAACTGGCCAAATGGTGCCTTCACCCAAGATGGAATTACTGAAGGCATGTTCTCTTCGTATTATCACAGAAACCTGCCGTAGTAGAGTTACACGAACTAAAGGCTTTGCGTTCTTCATATTCTTCCTAGTGGCAGGACTGTCGGAATCCGCAGATGTAATGCAATCCAGATCCGTTCCAGAGAAGAGCGAACATGTCAGACCGGCCAGTTGTACATGAAATTTCACAGTGTCTGTAAGACCATATATTCGACCAGCGGGGACGAAGAGCTGTCAAGAAATTATGTTAGAATCCGGAGATGCTGGGCGGGAGTCCTAGAGAGAAAACATACATGACAGATTATTGGGCTTATTTTAACATTTCGGCGCGTCTTGAGGCATGTTACTGCCTGATACCATTCCTCTGGAGATGTTTTGACAGATGAGAAAAGGCAAGAAGTAGTGACCATGGGTTGCGCTGCCCGTGTTCGAGGTACATATTTGAAAGGGATGATGATGCTAAAGTAAACGACCAATAAATAAATGGCAGACTCGCTAAGGTTGGCAGGTACACATACTGTCGTTCCTTCGGCCAGATGCGATCAAGTTTTTGATAGCGTACACGCGTAACAATGAAATGCAACTGATACGTAGATCGTGCAAGCAGACTCTGAATACCGTGCTCGATGAAATGATATGAAGGCGGTAGAGAAAAGGACTCGTCGCCATCCTGAAAGGTACAGGGAAGTGTTATAGAGAATGGCACCTGAGGGAGGCATGGTTCCTGTGACGTCTGGTGCGACCACAGCGTATAACAGCTGCTAACGAGCTTGATTGACCAACTTCCACCTCTGGAAGATAAGCTATCTAGTTTACCCTCCACCTATCAGATATAACGGCAATAAGTTAACGGGTCTCAGCGACGTCGATGAGATTCACTTTTAGAACGATCTGAAGAATCCTGCCGAGCGAGCTTTGACATAGGACAGTCCCGCCGATCACAGCACGTCGGCCATATACGGGGATGATCGCATCCTCTTCCTGGTTGTTCAACATAATGCACAATTCTCCTGAATTCTTGATGAAAACAGCATTGGATCGTGATTGCGGTGCCCGTAGACGCGGGGTGTAATCCAGTCTTTGTTCACCATTTGCAAGTTGACAGGAGTAGGACGGTGATGGTAAAGATAATGAGTTATTGTAGCTAGGTGGCTCTGGAGAATTTTCAACTGAAATCAACATGAGGGAGATAAGATATAGTATATTCATACCTCATAAAAAAATTGCTATAAGGAATGTGGAAATGACTCAAACAACGCACATATATCCATCCTTGGCTCGTCCGTGAGTCATTGACAGACATCAATGCTTTAAATGCATTACCCTTTCAGAACGGGCATGACCCTTGGTCCCTGGTCACAGGGGGGTTTCTAACTTACGTAAATGCATTAATCCTCGGCTATCAAGACTATTCCTAGACGAACGCAATAAGTCAGAATAAGTCTGGTTAAGTGATGTTAACAATCACCCTAACATATAGTGCCGCAGCAAGGAGAATAAGCTATAGATCAATTGCACGAACAATTTTAGATAAAAACATATACAGTACTGTCCAGTTAGCGAACTCATTGAGTGCTACATATCGTCAAGACCTCGCGATGTGCGCAGCTGAAGGCGGCGCTAATTGATTCAGCGTTTCCTCCAATCGTCGTGCCCTTTCTACATCTTGAACTTCATTCCTTTGCTCGTCCCTACTGACATAACTGAGGTATCTTTCCGTGTCGAATTCTTGCATGGCAGGACTTGAATTGGAATGACGATTTTGGGCCCTTAGACTATCCCGTAAAAACCCACTGAGAAGGAGGGTGCTCCCTCGCGTGTTGCCATAAGCAGGGGGTGGTGAAACTGCAATGAGATGATCTTCAACGTCTCCTGTACCAACCCCGCTTTGCGCGAGTGCAGCTGCATATGTAGGAAGTGGAGGACGATTCCAAGGAGCAAATGCCAAAGTTGTACTTGTTTGTGGTATGTTGTTGTTCCTGTGGCGCGGGAGTACCTCTCCAGGGTGAAGGCAGCTATACCGTTCTCCACGTAAACGGAAGAGCCGGCGTTCCAAAAATACAAGCTGTACAAGGACAGCAAGGACGAAAACAATGTGAACAAAGATGATTGATGGTTGTCCGGCCAGATTTTGTCCTGTGGCCATCAAATGTGCGAAATGCTCCGATACCAAAACCCAGGCAATGACAGTGCCCCCCAGAAAAGTGAGTTGCGCAGTAAATATCAGAAGGGTGATAAGTCGAAGACCTCCAAATGATTTTTCTTGCTTAAAGAAGTCCAATAGTCCACGAGGTTTAGTGATGGAGGCAGTGGATGATGAATGTTCGCTGTTCCGATCTGATACAACTTCCGATGAAGCTGGAGGAATCACAACACTGGGGGATGCGGGCGAGTGATCTCCATCAGCAGGATGCCTCGCTGGAAGAACATGCGAGGTCGAGGTGGTATCCAATGAACTTTCCGTTGGGTGTTCTACGGCATCGATGTACCCAATCTCTCCACGTTTCGGCGGCAGTGGATCTGCTTGACGTCGTGGGCTTTCAGCTCCACTGGAAGGTGTATCACTGTGAGGCATCGGGGGTATTGAAATGCTTGACATATCCAACGATCTTGGAGGTATACAACGACCAGCGTAGCAGAAATAAAGTGAGCACAGCTCGAGATAATGAAGGAAAGGAAGGAAGATATGATTAATGTCATTGTCACGGTTGCTGTGTACTCGGCGTCACATATTACTGCGTCACGGACCATGGTAGTGTAGTTGAGTACTGAGCGCTGGGCGCTGAGCAAGCATGGCCTAGGCTATGAGATCTAATGAGGCATCATAATACTTTATAAGTTGTCTCTTCTCCGATAGAACCTGCCAGTGGCAACAAGACGAACAAGTTGATTTTGCCAGTGTATCTTGGTCTAAAATCACCCATGACGAGAAAAGATGCATTAGTGTCGATTATCATACTATGTGACTGTGACAAACTATTTATACAGTCGACACCTCTTAACCCATACCCCTTTCCGTGGACACTCGGGGCTATGGGTTATGAGGGAGTATGGGGTTCGAGGATAGTGCTAAAAATAGGTCCAAAAAATCCAATAAAAATCTGAAAAATTCGGCTTTAAATTTCCAAGGTACAGTATAACTATTTACAACCAATAAGTATCTAGAGTTAAATCAACTATTTGTCTCTAGGGGGGATTATATACTACTAGTAAGATTATATATGATGAAAGTAATCAGTGAGTAGAGTTCATGGCGAAGGGCATCTCCAACCGCATTTGATGTTTGAAAGAGGCCAGAATCCCCTTAAGCTTGCGTGCAACAGTCGGATCATCAACACTATCAATGTACTTATTGATAACTGAAGCTACCTGAAGCACTTCGCGACGTGTGGGACAAGGCTCAACAGGCGCATCATCGTTGACACCATTATCCCCACTCTTCCTGAGCTTTTCGTAACACAGCCTGGCATATTTCTTCGTCCGTTGTCTCATCCATGACATGTGACTCATCTGCCGGATTGAGTAGTCCTTCGATATCCATTCTGTTGCTTGCCTGAAGTATTCTCCAGAGCATCCAAAACCTGTTGCTCATCAACCAAATTAGCTCCGTTGTCCAGCCATTTTTCGTCATGTGAAGAGATTGACTTCCTCTCATGCAGTTGAGCCTGGAGCTTCTCTTTCTTAGCTTTAACCTGGGCCAGCAAGATTTTCAGCCTGTTTTTCAGGACCTCAAGAGCCTTTAATGTCATGAGCAGCCAGAGCAGGTGAGATTCGAGTGTCAAAAAAAGTTACTTAGGATTTGTGGCGCATCCGAATAGTTCAAAGTTCATATGCACTATTACATAAAATGTATGGGTTTTGCCTCGTAAAGGGTATGGGTTATTGGGTATTAGAGAGTATGGGTTATGGGTTCCATTTCCCCGCCTACCGACTTGGTAGCTCAAAAATTCTATGGGGTATGAGAGAGTATGGGTTACCAGGGGTATGGGTTAAGAGGGTGTCGACTGTACTGAAAACTGCTCGTCTGTAAAAACGTAACTGCAGACTCAAAACATGAACTCACTTTCCAGATTCTAGGCTGACACCTTCCAAAGATCACCTCTAAATATCTCTGGCAGCTGCTCTAGGGATAATATGTCCCAACGTTACCACGGTGTAAAACGCAAACGTCTTGATTTCTGGAGGTTTGGTAGGTGCTTTGGAAGGACCATCTCCTTCGTTGCTCTCTGATGGCGCGGGGTCATCCGAGCGATACGTATATGACACTAGCATGTTAAACTAAATTTGAAGCCAAGAAAGATTCAGCAGCGACAAAAAAGACATCGAATTAAGGAAACAACCTTGACAGTCCCTCTGGCCTCCTTCCCAATGACAACTTCCCCACCGACAAGAGTGACATTTGCACGTTTCTCTAGAACGCCAACGGTGCGGCTACGACTTTTTGCATCTGACTCCTTCCCCCCTCGCCCAACCGCCTCATCCCCATCAACACCAAACATGTCCTCATCGTCTTCATATTCCCATGCTTCCGCAAAAGCAGCAACAGGAAAAGATGACGTTGGAAGAGAGACAGCAAAGGGCGGACGACGGGCCTTCTCCGGTGAACCACCCTCTTTAGGAGGTGCAGTGGAAACGTGCATCCGCTGGACGGATAATCTGACTTGTATCGGATCATAGAGAGGGTTGCTCAAGGCTAAATGGAAGGGGTACGTCTTTCCTGCATGCATATCTGATAGCGAGTTTCTCTCTTCGTCTACGGCTGATATGGTCGATTTTCCGAGAGAACGTTTGGCAGCTTCAGCAGCTAATTGCTGGGCATGAGGTAGAGCAACTGTTATGGCCGGAAGATAGTTTGCTGCCACAAGCTTAATTTTATACCTCACGGACTGTGCTTTCTGCTCTGGCTTTATCAAGATATGTGTACAAGCCGGACATCGTTTTGAACGTTTTGAATGAAGGGGTATACGAAGGGGTTTAAGTTCTCTGGTAGATTATTAGAAAAGGAGGGGATATAAAGAAAAAGAAAGAACTTACTGAGTTTGTAAGGGGTTTACCCAACTGTTAATCCATCTTTGTTCTAAAGTGGCGACCTGGCTGATATCTTCTAGATGGCTCATAAATTCGACGTCCACCTCACCACCCCCTGTCCCATGGGCACTCGCTTTTGAGATATCTACGCGACTTCTATATTCAACCATCTCGTCTTTGTTCCGACTTCTGTCCTTGCCACTGCCTCCTCTTCCGGATGTGCTTCGTGCAAGAGGATTGTACTTGCTGACCCCAGGAATATCACGAGCCAAAGCAGCCGATGCAGCCGCTGTAACAGAGTTTGAGTGAAGGGAGTGTGGATGTGGGGTATTGTGGGCAGCTGCATGATTGGTGGACGTAGATGAGGAAAGCAATGATGCCCGTATGAAAGGGTCAAAATGTTCTTTCAAACGATCAAATTCCAAAGAGTCAGGGGCAGAATCCTCAAATTTCTGGAGCTGGGCTATTTTCTGTAGCTTCAGCAAGTTGAGCATAAGTTAAGCACAACGTGAAATTGACTAACCAGCAAGCCCAGTTGGTTTTTCAAAGGTAATGCCTAGTTCGGCCGAATCCCATCTACAATGATTGCAGTAAAGAAAGAAAGGAGGTTCGTTGAGTGCACTGATTGGAATGGATAGCCGACCATCGCCTGATTCAGGAGGGTCTGAAGGTACAACAGAGAGAGTATTCCGACAATTCGGACACATGAAGCAATTTCGGGCACATCTGGTATGTATTAGATTAAATCTTACATGTGAGCACAGATAGGGTTTACCTGTTCTTCTCGGCGCGTACACTAGCGCTCGGGACCTCAAAGAGACAATTTGGACAATAGTATGAGCTGACTTCGATGGAGACACAGCGATTACACCGAACTGCGTCACATTCCTCGCAGAAAAAAAGAGTGTGTAAAGGGTGAAAGCTAGATGAAGATGAGGGAAGATGGGGAGGCGGAGGTATAGGGGATGTCGACAGACATGGACAATGGTATTCCACAGTGGGCACCATTGATCAAGGTCATTGAGGGCTTGAGACTCGACGCCAAATAACAATCACCTTCCTATTTCGTACAATCATCAACCATTAATGCCGAATTCCAAACTCGACGCTACAGGCAGGAAACATGGGTTGTATGTCGCATTTTTAAAACCAATAATGTGCTCACCCACATCTGATTTTTGGCCAGCTCTAGCCTCGCCCATGGTCCTGATGAGATCGAGCCAGCCTCGAAAAAAAAGAAACTCGTACCAGCCGCATCTTTTGCAGACGTTCTTGGAGACCTTGCTAAGATATCTGGTTGTACCCTCCTTCACTACCGTTACCTGTACTAGTTTAACATAGTGGGACTCGCCATTAGGAGAACGAGAAGAGACTTGGGTAAGGCCCCAGCCTCCTAGGAACAGGGGAGATAGAAATTCCATCAGTACGCCAATATATCGCATTGTTTCAATCTCTTGTTTTTTTTTTTTTTCATTTCTATAATGTAGCATTTCAGAAGCTTGACATTCGAGAGAGCCAAAATGCATTCGGAGAATCAGAGATCCATCTCATTGGCGTCACAAGGGTACTTCGCTGTTCCTTTCTGGCCGTAAACCTTAAATGGGTTCTCACAATGACCCAAAGGGCGGTCATTCAATTCTAGTCCATGTTCTTGATTTTCAGCATTATTTTTACTATCCTGCCCCTCAAGGTTTTACCAAGGATGATTTGCAGTCTTTACGCAACTACTTAAATGTGAGCTTTGGCGCCTTCGTAACAAACAACATATATCGCTCACAGGTTTTTTTTTGGCTTACACAGATCCTTATTCCCAGTAGTGCTCAGTGGTTAACCAATCTCGATACCGAAAACGTGGCTGTGGCTCCGAATGGGCCGCCGCTCACGTTCCTCAAGTTCATTGTATCGGACCATCGTAAAATCCAACAACTACGAGATGAGTGTAGTCAAATCAAATCAGCGACAACTGGTACTAAAAGCCCCTTTATACGGGTGTTCATATCTGGAAAGTGTCAATATCAAGACCTTTTTACTGATCCACAATCTAGTTATGAAGGCAAAGTTCCATATCATCTTCGCTTCATGATTGATAATGAGGTGAGCGTCTAAATAATAGACTAGGAGACTTGATCGATCGACTTGTTGTCACAGATCAAATGCATGAGCTGGCTTAAAATTCCATCCGATAAATATGATTTTGTTTCGGCCAATTCCAGAGTGTCGACTTGTCAACTGGAAGTGGCAACCAGGTATATTCTAGATATTTACCACCCAACGTCAACATTCTAAATATCCATCTTGATGAATAGCTACGAGGAACTCTTGATCTGTGATACAGTCGACAATCGACAAAAGTATGCGCCGTTGCGCATCCTAAGCTTCGATCTCGAATGTAACGTACCTGCAGGTGTTGACCAGTTTCCGAATGCATGTAACGATCCAATCTTTCAAATTGCCAGCATGGTATCTTACCATGGTATGTATTTTCAAACACTGGAAGATGGCTATTGCCCAATGTTCAGGTTGTAGGTCAATCTGTTCCGTTCATCCGAATTGTCTTTACTGTAGGATCCTGCGCCCCCATATCTGGCACAGAGGTTAAGTCCTTCGAAACGGAAGCTGATATGCTGCAAGCTTGGCAAGACTTCTTTACGAAGGTGGATCCTGATGTAGTCACTGGGTACAACATTACTCAGTTTGACATACCTTTCTTGCTTAAACGGGCGTCAATCTTTGGACTAGATACTTTTCCGTTTTTGGGGAGGACCAAATGTAGGCGTTCAATTCAGATGTCGTTAGCTCTTCTGAACCCAGCTAATTGGTGGTTTTAAGGCTCGCCTCAGCGTGTCGGACCTAATCCTCCTGGCGGATGGCGCTCTACATTCGAAAATTGTCCAGGTTATGATGGGCGCCTGCTTTTAGACGTCTTATATCACATTAAAGGATACTATCCCGGCCGTAATAAAGGCGGCTACAAATTGGATGCTGTTTCTCTAGATTTTCTAGGACAAAGAAAAGAGGACATCCACTTTTCGCAGATATCTCTGCTCCAAAGCGGAGATGCCGAGACACGTAGGGATCTAGCTGTCTATTGTTTGAAAGTACGTTCATATTGGTAGTGAATGGGTTAATAGTTGCTGACCATGTTTTGACATAATACAGGACACATATCTTCCACTCCTTTTGCTCGATAAACTCAAATGTCTCGAAAAAGAGGTTGAGGCTTGTAGAGAAGCATATGTACCGTTCAATGCAATGCGCGTTGATCAAAACCTAAAGCACCTTTCAAAGAAATGTAAAGCTGCAATCGAGAAGGAATATGTTGCTATCGATCAGTGAAAGATATTTATTATATGTGGCATATAATGCCTTGTAGAGTGGTAGTTTTGAATAGTTTACATTGTATAGTTATACCCCGAGCTTCAAGCTGATCAACTGCATTCTTTTTATAGGCAAGTCCCGCCTTCTGAAAGTGGACCTACAAAAGAGTCGCTCGAAATAGTCGTCTATGTCATATCTCTCAAAATAGTCTTTCGTGGGTCCAGATGGTTTTGGAGTTGTGGGGCCACTGCGGGGCCTCGTAGTCGAACATATGGAACATATTGACTATCAGTAAATAGGTGGAGAATCGACCCCCTGGCCTTGATGTCGGCCATGGCCTATGATAGAAATCATTGATCTTCATTCCTGCTCAAGCGACGGCTTGGATGTCCCCCAGCAAATTCGAAAGGTCTCTCCCGCCCCTCTGGCCAAAAATCATGTTACTGTATAACTAATGAGGCCTCAAACTTTACGATGACATGACTACACAAACTCCGGAATACTACCTTTTCGCCGCAAGGGCTCAAATTTAATTAAAATTTCGCAAACACGTGATCGGTATTTTGCGATCATTTTCCCATCAGCAACGTCGTCGTAGCTCTAGAATCAAAAAAATAAAATATATAATCTTCAAATAATTATGGACCTCTGTAACAATGAAATTGACCCAGAAATCAACTAATTTTTTGAAACTTTCTATAAATCCTGGCACGAGAAGTCGACCGATATCCCATCGTGTTCTTCCTGCTGTTTTCCCTTTATTTTCTTCCCAGGTGGTGTCTCTTTTTATTGCTGTCCCCTCGTTCCCACCTTCTTGTATGCAGCGGTTTCTGCTATTTATGTCAAACACTTCTGGCAGGCCATTGTGAACCCTTCGCGCGGCGTGCATTTAAACTCACTCGCGTCCAGCTGCTAGGTTTTATGGCAACGCGGGCATTTCCTAGTCGGACTGCGTCGAGATCATGTAGATAGGCCAAATTCAGCATGTTGGGACCCGGTTTCCATACCTATATGCCAGATTGCCATCAAGTTAGAGGCAAGTTGAAAAACATAATGACTTGGTTCATGAAAGACTTAGATATGATTTGGGTCGACGGTATTGGGCTACACATAAGGAAAAAATTACAAGAGTATTTTTATTTAAATTTAATCAACCCGCAAAAAAACTTTGAGCGGTGTTCTTGGCAAAGTCCAAATCTTGGTGATGGGAAAATGATCGCAAATGGCCGATCCTGTTTGCGAAACTTGGGACCCGTTTCAGTCTACTCTAGAGTCCTCAGTGACACTTCTCTATTTCATGAACTCTTGAAACCATTCATTTTTGTTGCAAATACTTCTAGCATCGATTCCTATAGGCATGATGCCTCGTCGAACCCCTTTGTTATCTTTTTCTTCCTTAGAAATGCGTTCCGTTTTGGATTCCCAGTCACTCCCCGCCGACTCCGACACGCCTGAAAAACGAAGGTGGTATCATTATCTTCCACTATATGGTACGTTCGTTCTTGATATTCAAACATAGGATCTTCAACTGTATCAACTACAGGAACTATAATCATGTTATTGGCGCCTCATCCATCTTGGCTTTATGTTCTTGTCGACTTTCATCTACAGACAATGCACCAGCCCTCCATATTTATTATTCACCTATTGGTTATATATACCATCACGTTTATGATTTTCTCATCCCTCATTGTGTGTGTGGCCCGTGATCCAGGTCCTGTGAACCCTCTCCCATCCCAATTAGAGGAAGCAGAGGAAGACGAAATGGGCCTTAGAGAGGCCTTAATGCCCGACCGAGATTTTTCATCTCCAGGAGGATGGTGCCGGAAGTGCTGGGTACGTGACAAGATTCGGACACAATTTGGAAATGAGAGCGCTAACTACAGCCGTGAAGGCACCTAAACCAGAGAGGGCCCATCACTGTTCAGTTTGCAACCGATGTGTCTTGAAAATGGGTTCTTAACCTTATGCCTTCTTTCATCTTTGGTATCTAAGCTCACCGTTTGTCCAGATCATCATTGCCCATGGCTCGGCGCTAAATGTATCGTAAGCTACTACCCTGTATACTTGCTCTCATAATGTCAAAAAAAGATAAAAAAATCATTCAGGGCCATCGTACATACCCAGCATTTGTTCACTTTCTCTGCTCTATAACATGTTTCGCTCTTTATATCGCAGTCGTAGCCATCAAGGCGCTCGTATATGCATTTTACAATCCATTTGCTGTTGTAGGTTGATGCATTTTTGATCTAGTAAGCCACTTACTTACCCGCTTTTATCCTTGGTCCAGCATGAATCAACCCCTGTGCACGAAGTGTTTCTTGCATTTTTTGGCGCCATCTTCTCTCTTGTCATTGGCCCATTTGCTGGCTATCATTTATACCTCACTTCGTACGTATTGCTTTCTCTCGCCCCTAGTTTACAAAGATGTTTATTTGGCTGCAGCACCAATCAAACTACGCTGGAAAATATTACCCCGTTTTTAATCCTTCGATATCTTCCACCATTATCACGGACTGGTCATTCCCTATCTGATCCTCCTTTAGAACCTGAACTCTCTTATGAACAAAGAAGACTTGTCAGGGATGCACATGGTTATATTTTGCTATATGACGTAGGCTTCAGAAAAAATTGGGCTCAGGTGTTTGGCTGGAATAAAAAGTACGGGTGGCTATATCGAATTTGGTGCGGGGGATTCGCGTAAGCCATCGAGTTGCCCATCTCCTTCATATATTTCTAGTTGCTCACTTGATCATTTAGGATGGGCGATGGGAAGACCTTTCCAAGGAATTCTCGGTCAGACGAGATGCTAGCCAGGCTAGCTAATGAACTAGTCAAAGTTGATACGAACAACTGACAATTTTTACGCAATTCAAATCTCCGCATTACCTTACACTGAGATACCCTTTTACTATATTTAGTATGCTCAAACTAATTTTTATAACCTAAATGAGACTCAGGCAAGTGACATTATACTCGATAGAAAAGATGCGAGCTACTCATTCCTCACCTCTCGCAAGATGTTTGGTTGCATCGTGATTTTATAAAGACTCATTGCATTGACAATTTTTCTCGAGTTGACTAGACAAGTGAAGTTTACCGTCTACTGCCGCCTGTATTCCGCTACTTTGAGATTCCTCGACTCCTGACGTTGGAGCAATTTCGACCTCTGACTTTCGAAGTTTCTAGTTCCTTCATGGAATCAAAATGTTACGCCGTTTGGAGGTTTACATTCTTTTTGTCACATGGCCAGGGCCCCTAAGTCGAAGCGAACGTTACTAATTGGGCACCAAATGATCCGGATTGTATGTCCAAAATTGGTTTCATCTTTTTCAAAAAACTTCATGTTTTAATCAGTTGTCCTAATAGGTGGCTCATGGATCCGCCGTCGATCTGCGGCAGATGATGTCATCAATCCGATATATATAAGCTGCAGAACTTAACTCTTGACCAAGGGTCAACCATGCCCATAGACATCATTGATCTTCATTCTCACTCAAGCGATAGTTTGGATGTCCCCCAGCAAATTCGAGATGGCCTATCCCGCCCCCCGGGTCAAAGACAACTCCCAACCATGTTACTTTACGACGAACGAGGCCTCAAACTTTACGATGACATAACTACAGAGGTTCCGGAATACTACCTTTTCGCCGCAGAAGAGGAAATTCTCAGAAACAAGGCCGATGACATAGTTCGCACTATGCACATGGAGGCTCAAATTTCCCCAGATGAAGTTGTCGTGGAACTCGGAGCTGGGTAAGTACTTACGTCAACATGTCTCCCTCTCAGATCTCCTTTTCCCAAAGTCACCAACCATTCAATAATCTCCATCTCACAGGGCTTTGCGGAAAACAACCCACGTCCTCCTAGGACTTTCTCACTTTGTTGGGGAAGCAAACGCCTTCCCGCCGATCACTTATTACGCCCTGGATCTCGAACACCGAGAATTGGAACGCACTCTGAGCGGAATTGAAACATCCGAACTCGGTGCAAAATTGTCTGGTAAAGTAGAAACAAAAGGCATGTGGGGCACATACAACGACGGTCTCAAGTTCATTAAGGATGGCGGCCTTTTGAACAAGACAGTCGCAGACAGCTTTTCGACCTCGATTGAACCCTTTAGATTCTCACTGAGGGATACTTCACCCACTTCAAGTGGTTGTACTTCTACTGAAGCGTCACTTTCTGAATCATCACTGCCATCAACTCCTGAAGAAACACAGTCCCCTTTGCACATCCTCTTTCTGGGTTCATCTCTTGGCAACTTTTCTAGGGAAAGGGCTGCTGATTTTCTTCGCTCGCTTCCGCTGAGGCCTGCATCTGGTGACACCCTGTTACTAGGCCTCGATCATGATAACGACAAAGAGAAGATAGAAGAGGCATACAACGACAGCAAAGGTTACACGGAGCGTTTCATCTTCAACGGCCTTAAGGCTGCAGGTCGGGCTCTCGGCGACGAAAACATGTTTGATGAAGACAAATGGGAGTATGCCAATCATTACAATATTGTACGTCCCATGACATTTACCGGCTTTCGTCGTTATCTAATTCATCACAGGCGGAACGTGAGTTTCTTGCTATCTGGTATCGGATTGGAACATGATACTCTTTCCAGGACGTCATGAAGCATTCTTTAAATCGAAGTGTGTACA
>Ga0193742_1001577_pt1 | contig 13619 bp, 9 predicted proteins | sample L2c1metaG_FD_165511 | JGI IMG/M metagenome (GOLD analysis project Ga0193742, IMG submission 165511) | Soil microbial communities from a riparian zone of the East river system, Colorado, United States - L2c1 | ecosystem: Environmental > Terrestrial > Soil > Riparian zone | place: USA: East River... | reverse complement strand
CACCCCCCCGTGCCCCTGGCCCAGGATTTTGCCGTATCAGGAACTATAAAAAGACCAAGGGGTTGTATCTCGTCCCCTAATGATCCAAAATTGAAGTTTTTTACTACACCGGCTACTTCAATGTTTTGTGGACTGAATTTGATAAAGCTCCCTACCGGGTTAGCCGGCAGGTGTAGTTTTTCTACCGCCAACTCATTGATAACCATTTTTTGCCCCGCATCCAGCTGGCTGCCCGATAATGGAGCATATTTCCATTTTAATCCCAAAATCGCGAAGAAATTTTTGTCAACCGTTAAGGAAGGCAGCATCACTGTTTCATCTTTCGTTTGGCCACTTATCCCAATCATATCATAGTAACTAAAAGCCCATGATCTTTCTTGAGAAAGCATCCGTTATCAGGCTCAAATAGCCCCATTGGTTCATGACCCTGATGTAGGTCATATCACTCACCCAGAGCTGCTCGGGGCGCTCTACGACCAGGTGCTGCACCAGATTGTTATACTTACGCATCCAGTGTCTGGAGTCGGTTGTAAATACCTTTTTCCGGCGCCTGCGGATCAGTAGCTTATGTGCGTCAAACAACTCAAATAAATAATCCCTGCCGGCAGTGATACCATGTGAGATCAGTTGAGGCCCGAGTAAATGGAGCATCTTTCGGGTGCCCAGCCGGGGCATCGATTGCCTTATTTCACTCACCAATTGTAAGATGACTTCTTCCTTTAGCGTCTGGTACTGACCTCGCCAGAGATGATCGTAATGCGCATGACGGCTTTTGCCAAACAGTCCGCAAAAGATACCCCCAGCTCAAATGGGGATAATCCTGCTTCATTATTATGACTGCCTGGCTCCAGCTTTTTTTCTGATGGCGATCTTAAACTGATCCTCCGCTACATCAATAAGCGTATCTAAAGCGCGAATCTTCATTTGGGCTTCTTGCAATGCCTTTATTAATGCTTTTTTCTCCGGATCTTCCGAGTCTGGATCTGTAGGACGATTGTTTTCCATCAAACTGGGATTATAGGAACCAAGTTCGTCATTTTCTTTCAATGAATTCCTTAACCACTTTTTTAATGTACTCTGCGCCAGGCCATAGGTCTTCCTGGCAACGTGGGGAGTGAGACTTCCCTGTTCAATTGATCGGATAATGGATCTTTTTTCGATCTCGTTTAAATGTTTCCCTTGAAGCTTTGCCTGATATTCAGCTGAACTATGTTTGCTCATCCAATCACATAATCTGCCACGGGATATGCCATATTGGAAGGCGATCACATTTCTTGGTACCCCATCTTCCATGGCTTTGATGATTTCGTCCCGCAGGTTCTTTTCAAACGGGCTCCGCTCGTGGAAACGGGCAATCGTTACCGCTTTTTCGTTTTTTACTAACATACACTACTTTTTTGGTGTATAGTTTTTCTGTACAACACCCATTTAATAAGCTAATATTGAGGTCCTTTCGAATAACTTAGTTAGTTCCTCTCGATTCAATTGAAGTGAACTAATGTTCTTTTGAACCTGACGCAGTTTTATTTTCCTATATCTTTCGTTATTTAACTGAACTTCAGTTTTGCTATAAGGCTGTGTTTTTGTTATCATATTCCAAATAATGACTGCAAGTTTTCTAGCTGTAGCTGTAATCGCCGCTACCCTTCCACTTTCAAAGGATACATGGCAGGATGTTTAATTACATAATTTCTAATTCGGCTTTGCCTTGTGGCATATAAAAAGAAAGTTCAATCATTAACTCTTCATGTGTGGTTTTATTAAGCAATACCAGTGCCGATTCGCCATTAAGTTTTTTCAGGGCTGCAACTTTTCCGTAGGCATAAACCTGTACTACAGCATCCGGCGTAATAGGTTCTACCTTAAAGCCTGATTCAAAGTCGTTAATTAAATCATTTACCCGATCGGCCGATTCTTTCGGACTCAGGTACATGGCCGTTGCTATAACTTTTTCACGGTTAGCCATCATTTTTCTGAACTGTTCATAATCTTTTTTATCAATTACATCTGCCACATGCTGATAAGCAGCCTTTACCTTTGCGTTAAAATCTTTAACTAATTTTAAATCTGTACCATTTTGGTAGGCTTGAATGGTGTAGGGCACTTCTGCGTTAAATGAAGACTCATGTACAAATACCGGGTGTGGTGTTGACGTATTAACCGGCGGAAACTGATAGCCCGGAAGCTGCTCTTTAAATTGAAAATCATTGGTTACATCAAAAACCTTAATATCATATTTAAATTCAGCTTTTGATGATACTGTATGCTGACCTGCAAGGGGCAATACCCTTATGTTTATTTGTTGCTTACCGCTTTGTAAAATTGCGGAATTGATTGGTATTAAGGTAGAAGTTTGTCCTTCAACATTCAGGGTAAACACTAAAACATCGTTTACCCGGATTTCAAACAGGCAGGCTGATGCACTAAAATCTACCTGATAATATGGTTGTGCCATGTTGAGTTAAAATTTGTAGTTATTGTTTTTTGCTTGATATATCCGTAAGGCTCCAGCGTTTCTGTAAATGTTCAGCCAGGGCATCAATCTGCTTAGGAAAACCATGTTCTTCAGACCATATTATAAACAGGTAATTGTCTTTTTCCAAATAACGGCAGCCTTTTTCACGAGGGAGCTTTAATTCCTCCTTATCCAGCATCTGTTTTGATTTATATTGAATTATATAAACTTCCAGTGCGTCCTCTGCATGCTTTCCTTGCACATAAGCCATAGCATATACCTTGTTAATGGTGTTTACATCTATTTTATTATAAATGGTTGCGATCAGTTTTTTATCTGTTACAATCCCTGGATTGGCAAATATATTAATCGATCTGTCCTCTTTGGAGAAAGGTCCGGCAACCATAAATCCCGGAGGGATGTCTGCCTTTGATAATTTATAAGGAAAGTTTGTTTTAGTCTGGCTGTAGCCTAAAACTGTTATACAAACAAAAAAACACAGAAAGGCGATTTTTTTAATACTTATAAGCTTTTGTAGCATATTTTATAATTATTAAATTTAAACAGTGAATTTAATCCGTTTATGGAGTGTAAGTTTTTATTACCCTATCCAATACTGTTTTAAAATTGGTTTCATAAGCTGGCTTGGCGTCATTATTTATGAGTACTAAGTCTGTACTCTCAATCGGCTTATTGTTTTTAAAAACATAATCTTTTGATAATAAGAGTGAAACGCCGGGACGTATATTTCTCCACAAGAAAGCAGAACCACTTGGGTAAGGTTTATTATGGCTATCCCTTTCCTGTGTTTCGCGTTGAAGTGTTACGGGTTTACCATACCTTTGAAATATATATTTATATATTGCCTTTGATTCTGCTACAGTTTCGAATCCAACAATAAGCCCAACCAACTTTTTCTCCTCTATAGAATTGAGCAGAAATGAAACAAAACAGTGCTCTGTTAATGAAACGGGACCAAAATTATAACCTGCAATGTCGTAGGTAGTATACGCAGGTAAAGAAGTCAATGGCTCTGTCCGGTCGGCAGATTTTTTATGATCTTTAACAATCTCCCTTGGGTCTTCTTTAAAAGTCAGTTTCTCTAAATCCACTTTTTGCTGTGCTGTACATGAATACCCCATTAAGGCTGAACATAAAAATATCAATAATCTTTTCATAAATATTTGCTTAATCATTTTTAATTAACATAAAGTTCGCGCTGATACCCGAAACATCTTCCAAACTTTTGATCACATCAAATTTGGGTATCAGTCCTTTAACCTCGCCTTTATCCTCATAAAATTTATGTTCCTCTGATGTTTTTACAACTTTTTTAGATGAAAGTCCAGCTTTCACCACAACAATATATTCTACATCCAAACCGTCAAAACCAAGTACGGGTCTATAGGAAACGCCATCGTCCACACAATGCAAGCTGTGCCCAAAGGTGACCGAACCACTGCCCTTGGCACTCATTTCAAAATAGCCGTCGGCAGTTACAACAACTAATGATACCTGTGCTTTAACATACATTCCGGCTTTAATTTCCGCCTTAAGTTTGGCAGCGGTTTCCAAATTTACTTTAGTGTCTGACCCATCGCTTACCGTATTGAACGAAAAATTAACCTGATCGAGGTTAATTACGCTACTAATAACCAGGTCGATATATACATCTGCCTGTACTTTAACCCCAAAATCATCATCACCGGCACTAACACCTTTATTCATTACATCCTTAATTTTTTGATAGAGCTGTAATGCTGGCCTTGACGCTGTTCCTTCAGAAAAAGCCCCTGCTACGGCAGCCACGGCCAGTCCCAGTAAATCAATAGTCATTTCAAGCCCTATCAATGGCTTTGCAGAGATATTAAATTCTATCTGGGTACCTATTTTTTCGATCGCCGTTTTTTTATGATGGGCACGTTTTAAATACCATATAGCTTCTACATTTAAGTTAGGAGGCTTTATTTCAAAAGTGGCGGGCGCGTTTTTAAACCCGACGTTTCTGATGAAACCCTTAGTTTTATTCGTAATTGCATCGGCCATATTGCCTATCGAAGCAAACAGATCATAAAACTTTTTAAACTTGAAACTGATGTCTTTAGTTTCATATTGCTTTTTTTGGCCAGCTTTATTCCATTCACATTTGAGGCTCATTTTCCAGGAAGCCTCTTTCTGCTCCCATCTTCTTTCTGCCCCTAATTTCCCTGCTTTTTTTTGCAAATCCTTCAATTTATCTTTTGACAGGTTTTGTCCTTTGATACTTAAATCATTAGTAAGGTTTAAATCAAAACCAAAAGTCCACTTAATGTCAGGGTAGGCTTTAACCAATATACTTGGCTTGTTCTTGTCAGTATAATAACGGCAGGAATTAACGTAATACAAGAAATTGTTAGTAGTATTATAAATGGGCCATATATACTTAAAAGGCACCAACTGTACGTTATCCAGATTAGAATATACCTTAGGCGACATGATATTGCCTTGCATATCAATTGACGGCTCCGGTTTTTCTTTATCTGAAGCCGATGTGTGGGTAACAACCTTTATCTTTTTATTATCATGTGCTTTGGGAGTGCCTTTAAATAAACATCCGGCTACATTAAAATCCTGTATAGTGAAGTTCAGCTGCTTTTTCTGGGTAGCATCGGGTGAAATTGTTTCATACACCAGGCTCTGCGCGTCGTTTTCAAATATCTTAAACTTAATGGTGGTACGTCTGTTTTTCTGGTGTTGCTCTTCGGTAAGGTTATCACCTTTGATGAGTAACATCGTTTTGCCGTATCCCCTGGCCGTGATCCGGCTGGCCGATATGCCTTTTGCAATAAGATAATCAACCGCCGCTTTTGCCCGTTTCTCAGATAAGTCCATATTATAGGCATCACCACCCCTTATATCAGTATGCGCACCCAACTCAACCGGAACATAAGGCGATTCAAGCAAAAAATCACCTATCTTATTTAAGATCGGTTTGGCATCAGCTCTGATCGCTGATTCTCTCAAGTCATAATGTATTTCTTCCGATATGGCAAAGTCACGCTTAACCTCGCCATGTAACTTCAGCTTTCCTTCATCAAATAAAATCACCCTGTCCTCATCATCCTTAACCTCTATCCTGGTAAATCCGCATGGGTCAAAACGTTTAATATTTAAATCGTTGGTACCTAATCTTACCGGGGTTAAATTTTTAGCCCTGGCCACTTTGGGTGTATTAAGCGCTTTGTTTTTCGCTCTTAAAAAGCGGGCATGATCCGTATCGCCATGTGAGGTATTATCCTTAACGAGCCCATCAATTTCCTTTGTCTTTATGGTAATATAAAATTCGTTCTCATCTGATTCGTACTTCATTTTAGCGTACCAGGAATAGGTATCCTGTATCAGTAGGTTAACCTGACCGTTATTACACTCTACACCTGTATAGGTAGTTACAAGTAAGTCTGTCCCCCATTTGCGGCTATATATATCAATAGTAAACGTGCTTCCGCATAACCCTTCGGTTTCAACATGCAGGATAATATCATCGCCATAAGATATAGGGTTATCTTTAGTTATAGGCTTGCTGTCGGTATAGGTCCATTTTGAACTTACTACAACAGGATTGCAATATCCCCTCACAAACATACCGCTATTACTTGTGCGGTCTATTTGCCCGGATAGGTTTGCTTCCAGGTAATATACATTATAGGTACCGCACATGGCAGGTGGAATACTTAACTGATGTACTTGCGGCCCCCTGTCGCCAAACTGTAACAGTATTTGGTTTCTTTTGCCGTCTTCAAGCAGCCATTTAACAGCGTTTTTATCTTTGTCTGTTGTGCCCTCCAACCATTCAGAAACTTCAAATGTGTTTTTTTCGCTGGCAGCTATTACCAGGCATTTGCCATTACCCATTTTTGGGTAATAGTTACCCCCGGTATGTTTTATGTTTTTTACTCCTTTATTTGGCATGGTAATTTATTCAAATATGATGCCCTGGGCGCTGTTTGTTTGATTCATACTCTTAATATCTGCCAGGGGGTTTAAGGCATTGGTAACTGCGGGATTTGCGTTATCGAAATTTTGTTTACTTAAATCGGCTGTTTGACCATGTAATAGAATTTTTATACAGTCGCTGCCCCCAACGGGGCAGGTAGCTTTACTGTTTTCAATTAATATTTTGCCCCCATTACTAAGCGTAACGTTTTCATACACGTTTTTCCATTCAGTAACTACTGCTGTACAGGCCCTGTTATTTTGTTTGCTGCAGGAGCCAAATGTATTTTTTTCAAAGGTTGATCCTATATCTTTTGTACTTGCAATTAGTTTAACTGAGCCATCCTTATCGTTGGCGTATTCTTTTACTTGAGTTAAAACTTTTAATTTATCCGGCGCCGAGCCAAAATTACATTGACAGGTAGCGCCCTGTACTACTAAATGTTCTTCTGCCATGATTAATATGTTCCTGCTATTGAGGTTAGATACGTTAAAATAGATTCACTTTTTCAGAGCTCTGGATATTGACTTTTTTTGCCGATACCAATTCCATATCCTCATTCGTGCTATTAGTAGTTACTTTTTGAGCAATAGTTTCTGAATTTTTTGACCGGTGGGTTGAATTTTCGTCGGCTGTAGTTGTAATATCTTTAGCATTAACTACATGGCTTTTTGCGGCACTTTCACTCAACGTATCCCCTGCAGAGGTGTAAACATTTTTACCTGCCGAGCTTGTAAGGTTTTCATGTGCATTAATGTTAATATTCTTGGCTGTAAAAGTTATTGTTTCAAGCGCGGTAATGGTAATATTGTTACCTGCGGTGTCAATTTTTATTACATTATTATTGCGGTCAGTTATCGTAATACCCTGCGTACCTGCGCTATCATCAAAACCTATTACATGGCCACTGCGGGTTGCTATGCTTTTTAAATGGTTATTAACCTGATGCTGGCTATCGCCATTTGCATTATGATAAATACTGCCCATAATTACCGGCCGGGCAACATTTCCTTCCTCAAACCCTATCAAAACCTGATCGCCAACTTCGGGTATGGCAATAAATCCGCGGTTGTTGGCTCCCTGATCATCGTTTCCGGCGCTGGGTGTTACAACCCTGAGCCATTCTGTAGGGTCATTGGAAGTACACTGCCACTTAAATTGCGCCTTTATGCGTCCTTGTTTATCAGGATCATTATTATCCAGTACGGTAGCCAGTTGCATATCAGGATGCGGCTTTTCAACTGATGTTACCGGCAAACGTTCGGTATCGGCAGTTACCCCTTCAAAAGTATTTTGATAATGGCCCATACCATCAATCTGATGATTAACCGCCGTTACCAAAAACTTACCAAAATCCTGAAGCTCAAAACCGATGGTGGCCCGCAGACTCATGCTGATATTGAGTATCTTTCCTAATCCTACCAGGGGGTTATCCCCAATACCAATAATGTTCACCAGGTTGGATACAAGTGCTTTTTGTTCGTTATTTACAAAATCGTCAATTTCTTTTTTGCTGTTTACCCTTATGGCCAAAGGCTGGTTATAAACCTTGCTATAAACCTTATTGGAGGCATCAATAGCATGTGATACATCGGTTGTACCGCCGGTTATTCCCTGGGGTTGCGCCGTAAGAAGGCTGTCTTGTTTAGGATTATAAGCAAACTTGTTTTGTTTTAGCGGCGCTATTTGCATGACGTATTCCACGCTGGTAAGATCACGACCATAAATAAGGGTTACTTCTTCCAGCTTATCGGGTTTTCCAAAGTTTAGCCTGGCGCCATCATAGTAAAACCATTCGTGGTACTCGGCCGAAAGACGGTTGATGAAATCAAAATCACTCTCGCGATATTGGATAATATAATCTATCGGTGTGCTATTAGTTGGTTTTATATTAAACTGCAGATCATTTTGCGGGGCGTCTTGTGTAGCAAGCTGGATGATACTCTTCAGGTTTTTGTTGAGATACGAGCCCAGATCTGGCCCACGGTCTATCAATATACCCGGGCTAAAGCCGCTGATCAAAATATCGCCATGAAAACCATGACTTTGCGCCAAGCCTACTTTAGTTATTATGCCACTGAATCTGTTTTCGCCGGTATCATCTGTTCCAAATTGTACTGTGATGTTTTTGCCTATAAAGTCTTTCGATTTTTCAAGAGTAATCGCATTATACTCTTCCACCATATCGTGGTTAAAACGCAGTTGAAAGGTGTGATGCTCATTAAAACGCTGATCAAGGGTAAAGGTTGAAAAATATGTTATTTGAGTACCTTCAATATTAATATCTATTTTTAATTTAGTTTTCATATAATAGTTAATAGAGACAAGGGTATAGGTTGTTTTTTTATTGCAAGTATTAAATAATACAAAGCCTTAAATTATATTCTTTGGTCAAATATCATATCAATTAACGATAATATTTCTTATTTGTTTTTTTTATAACAAATAATATACATTCGTTTTTGTTTAATTCTCCATATTCATTTTTAAATAAAGAATCATTTTCTTTCTACTTTTATCAATTAATTACTGAACTTACTGCCCTGCCAACGATCAGAGCAGGGTTTTAATTTTCGGTTAAATGAAAGATGTTAATCAGTAAAAGAATTATATTAAATGGGTGTTTGTGTTGGTATTTATAGTTATTAATTGGGGCTACATGGGTACAGTAGATAATGAGTCAAATAAACGGGTGATATTTTCGGATAAATTTTCATTATTATTAGCATTAGAGCCTACTGACTTTAATAAAAATTACGGTTATTTACTTACTATTAAGAATGCAGATCAAGAAGATACCATTAAATATGGGGTGGATATTGCTTATATCAAAACCATACCGGAAAAAGCCAGGCTGTTTAGTATAAATAAAAGTTCTAAAACCTACCTTAATGATACAGAACCTGATTTACTGGTTGACAAGCTGGCTAACGAAGCAGGTGCTGTTTTATACCCTTTAATTATAGAGGTTGATTTTTATGGCGCATTTTTAACCGTTCATAATTATAAGGAGATTTTAGAAAGGTGGAAGACGAAAAGGACCGAGATAAAAAATTATTATACGGGCGATGAGGCTGAGAAATATTGTGAATTAATGGATCAAACCATTACATCTGAAAACTTATTAAACTGGGCTATTCAAAAGGATTTCCTGATCGCAACATATTTTACATCTATTTATAAATCATATACCCCTTCACTTAAAACTGAAGAGGAGGCTGCTTATCCACTTGCTGGCAGTTCGTTACCTGTTACATTTAGTATTACGCAGCAAGTACAGGAGTATTTAAATGATTTAGATGCTATTGAGTTACGCCATGCAGGTGTGGCAGTTGACGAAAGAAGCATAAATGATATTGAACAGGAGCAAAATTTTGCATTAAGTAAATCTATTGATCCCAAATCAAAACCTGTGGATGGCAAATATACGGCTCGCTATATGCTGCATGCACAAACCAAGGCTATCCGTTCAATTGATGCAGAATGGATCTTGAATAACGAACAAATTATCCGCGTAAGTTTACACGAAACAGTTATGGATACCGGAGGGTTAGTACCTGTTAACAATAATTCCCCAACCAGTATAATTATATTAGATAAAGAGCACGAGCGCCCTAAAATGTTTGGCAATATTTGGAAATCACTGTTTGGTTAGTAAAAACTTAATTGGCAAGTGAGGTAGATTGAAAAACGGCCGGGGTCCTTACAACCTATAGCGCCGCCTTGGAAATTATCAATAGGGAGAAAAGCCGGATTGTAATTATTGTTAAAACATATCTTTCAGGTAATTCAGCAGGTCAACAACCAGCCGACGATTTTTTAGAAAATTTAAGATTTCTTTTTACGCGCGAGTTAATAGATGCGGAGGGTTTTAACCGCCTCTTTGCATTTTTTCATAACGGACTCCTGGAATATGCTGACTATAGAGGAACTGTTTGAACAGATTTCTGAGCTCAAACACCTTAGGATGGCGCTGGAACTGACGTTACAGCCAACAGCCTTGTAAATCATTTGTTATCACCATAACAAACTAATTGTGCTTTACTTTTATACCGAATCAAAATAATTTCAAGATGTAGTTTTAGAGTTAATTGTAGTAATCTAAAAACAACCAAAAGTATTACCTATCGGTGCGTTTTTATATGCGAATTAGTGGGTAAAACAGGCTTTAGACCAAATGCAAAAGCCCGCAATCATTTTGATCGCGGGCTTTTAGGTGTTCTAAAATCTTACTTTGCGGAGAGGGAGGGATTCGAACACCTGCTTGGAATTTTTAAATTATTAGAGAAATTTATAAGGAGAAATAATGAGTTATCTTTCCTCCCAGACTGGATATAATTCGAAACAAATAGTAGAACAATTGACGTTTTTAAACGAATTACAAACCACTTAGTATTTCCAGGGCAACCTTATAAAATAATCCCGTCGCCTATAAATGAATATATTACGATCATTCCGTTCTCAAACTCTTTATAGGATTAACAATTGCTGCTTTTATAGATTCATAACTAACTGTTAGCCAGGCGATGCTCAGAGCGGCGAGGGAGGCCGTGAAGAATACCAGCCAGCTAACATGGATATGATAAGCAAAACCGGCGAGCCAGCTATTCACCGCATACCAGGAAAGCGGTATGGCTATACAGATGGCAACCAGGATAAGCCTGGTAATACCGGCAGACAATAAATAGACCAGGTTAAACACGGATGCACCTAATACCTTCCGCACACCAATTTCTTTGGTGCGCTGCTCGGCCATAAAGGCAGATAAGCCATATAAGCCCAGGCAGGAGATAAAAATGCCCAGAATAGCAAAAAGATTAAAAATGTTGCCCATCTGTTGTTCTCCTTTGTAAAGATTAGCCAGATCCTGATCAAGGAAATCAAATTTGAACGGGTAAGCCGGGTTGAGCTCCTGGCTTATTGTTGCTAAAGCCTGTATGGTCGCGTTGGTTTTACCAGGTAATGTTCTTACGACTACAAAACCACCTATCTTATTAAAGGGCATAACCAATGGTTCTATGGCCTGCTGAACAGGTTTAAAATTAAAGTCTTTTACAACACCAACAATAGTACCCTTATTACCCCAAAGCGTTAATGTTTTACCTATTGCCGTACTGGCATTTAAACCCATAATGCTCAGCATTTTTTCGTTAACCATGTAATTATTTGAATCAGCTTTAAATGCTCTTGAAAAACTTCGACCTGTCAATAACTTCATTCTGAATGCATGGATAAAATCCTCATCGACACCCATTACCGGGATAGTTGTTTGCGAACGGGGATCTTTGCCATCCCACTGAACATTAAAAGTCCAGCCCCCCAGGTTGGTGGGAAGGTCAGTGATAATGGTAAAATCGCTGGTAAGCGGGCTTCCTTTTAGCTCGTTTTTTAAAGCCTGCTGTTTGTTCCAGATGTCACCCGTCATCGGAATATATAAGAGATTGGCCTTCTCAAAGCCAGGGTTCCGTTCTCTGATGAATTTAAGCTGATTATAGATAACTACCGTACTTACCAGCAATACAATGGAGACCATGAATTGAATTACGACCAAAGCATTGCGAAACAGTAAATTGCCGCCCATTGATTTTACATTCCCCTTGAGTACTTTAACAGGGTTGAAACCGGAAAGGAATAGGGCGGGGTAGCTGCCGGAGATCAGCCCGGTTAACAAGGCAATGCCAAAAAGATTTAACCAAAGCTTCGCGTCCGACACATCGATGCTGAGTTTTCTGTTGGCCAGTTCATTGAATACCGGAAGGAATAGTTGTACTATCCCGAGCGCAAGCAATAAGGACAGAAAAGAAATAAATACTGACTCGCTTAAAAACTGGAGGATCAGTTGCCCCCGTACAGCGCCTGCCACTTTGCGTAAGCCAATTTCTTTGGCTCTCCGGGCCGAACGTGCGGTAGCCAGGTTCATAAAATTGATACAGGCAACTACCAATATCAAGATAGCGATAATAAAAAAGATGTTTACATATTGCGCATTCCCATGCCCCGGCGAATCCCCCAATCTTTCAGGTGCCAAATGGATTTTGGTTAAGGATTGCAATTGGAACAGGGCCTTGGTTCCGGGGCTATGTTTCTGAAAGATTTGGTCAATTTGCTTTTCCAGCCTTAATAAACTGGGAGCAGAAGGATCAAAACCTTTATCTAATTGAACATAGTCGTAAAAATTAAAATTGTCCCATATATTATTTTTCAAATCGTTATTCGTTTTGGCTATGGAGGCCATTGGAAGAATGAAGTCAAATTGCAGGTCTGAGTTAGCAGGTATATTGGCCAGAACGCCTGTTACTACCACATTTTCTTTATTATCTTTTCGTATTACCTTTCCAATAGGATCTTCTTTTCCGAAGTATTTTGTTGCCATTTCCTGCGTTATCAAAACGCCATCCATCTGTTTTAATGCCATGGCACGGTCACCCTTCACCAATGGAAATGAAAATACATCCATGAAACTCGGGTCGGCATAAAACACACGTTCTTCTTCAAATTTCTTGTTACCTGTTTCAAACAGGGTAGAAGGATAAACCGGGGCTAACCGAACAGTATTTTTAATGACCGGCATTTCTGCTTTCAACCCGGCGGGTATGCCTGCCGAATTTGCCGCAGTTTTTGAATCAGCAAAATCGCTGGTTATACGATAAATCTGACCGGCATTTTTATGGAACTTGTCGTAACTTAGTTCATTTTGCACCCAAAGCAAGATCAGGATACTTGACGCCAAGCCTATCGCTAAACCTGTTATGTTGATCATTGCATAGGCTTTATCCTTTATTATATTTCTGTAAGCAAGTTTAAAATACGTTCTGATCATGGTTATGCCCTTTTGAATAAGTAGTTAAATTTACAAGCTACAAACTTAATGTTATGATACTATTTAAAACCCGTGCCAATAATTTAACTCAATGATAATTAAGATTTTACAAGAATTTAGTGGACAATACCGTTCGAAAACGTTACAACGACTGTGCGGTTTTATCAGTTGAGTCAACACGCTGGTTTCATTCCGCTGTCCGCCTCAATGTCGCGCACGCTTTTGATTAGGTACATTCCTTATTCACCTGTACAACTTCGTGCCTCGCAATGACGGATGTTTTATAAAACGGAGCGTAAAACCCATCCATCGTTTTTACGTGGATTGGATGTAAGCGACTAACCCTGATTAAGAATATACTCACGAATAGT
>Ga0193742_1001575_pt1 | contig 13633 bp, 10 predicted proteins | sample L2c1metaG_FD_165511 | JGI IMG/M metagenome (GOLD analysis project Ga0193742, IMG submission 165511) | Soil microbial communities from a riparian zone of the East river system, Colorado, United States - L2c1 | ecosystem: Environmental > Terrestrial > Soil > Riparian zone | place: USA: East River... | reverse complement strand
TTTTAATCCTTATGTGTATGACGATATAAAAACAATCGCCGATCACAGTCACCGTTCGGCACATGGCGGAGCGAGGATTTATCAGTCCGACGCATTTCCCGCGACAGAAAAGGGCAGGATCTTCATGGCCAATATTCACGAACATGCCGTGTTGTCCGACATCCTTACACCAAAGGGTTCGGGTTTCGTGGCAAGTCATGGAGACGACTTCATGAGCGCCAACAATGGCCAATGGGTTGGGTTCAGCATGGAAGTTGGTCCCGAGGGAGGATTGTATGTGCTCGACTGGCATGATGCCGACATCTGCGGACAGGAGGTAAAGAACAGCGAAACGGGCAGGGTGTTCAGGATCGTTCCGGAAAAGACACTGGCCCAGAACTGGCCGGGCAGGTATGGTGACCTTGATAAACTGAATGATCATGAGTTAGTAAAACTACAGACCAGCCCCAGCGACTGGCATGCGCGCAGGGCCAGGGTGGTCCTGCAGGGCAGAGCCGCCAGTGGTAAGCTGGATAAATCAATCAACACCGACCTGCTGAGTTTATTTCAGACGGCAGCAAACCCAGACTGGCGCCTGCATGCGCTGTGGACCTTACACATCACGAATTTGACAACGCCAGACATGCTGATTAATGCCCTCGATGATAAAGATCCGTATGTGCGGGCGTGGGCGATCCAGCTGCTCTGCGAGGATCGTAAATCACCTGCCGCGGCAAATGAGAAATTTGTTCGCATGGCGCAGCAGGATAATTCTGCTGTGGTCAGGCTTTACTTAGCTTCTGCTTTACAGCGTGTAGATGAAGCAACGGCCTGGCAAATTTCCGCGAATCTGTCGCAGCACGCAGAAGACAATACCGATCACAACCTGCCAAAGCTGATCTGGTATGGCCTTGAAGGTCTTGTAGCCAAAGATCCTGCACGTGCCCTGCAAATTGCATCTTCCTCGAAACTTACCCTTCTCACCAGTTTTATTTCGAGAAGGGCTGTTGACGCCGGAAAGCTGGAGCCGTTGGTCAAATCGATCGGGGCAAGGCCTTCCAATATTGAACTGCAGATGGAAGGAATGATCAGCGGTATGGAAGGACGCACGGATCTGAAGGCGCCTCCTTCGTGGACTGCAGTGTACAATTCTCTAAGCAAGGGTGGTGATAAAACCGCCCAATACGCCAATGATATCGCTGCCTTGTTTGGTGATACAGAATCCGCCCAACGTTCACTGGCTGTGCTGAAAAACTCAGGTGCCTCTGCAGATCAGCGAAAAAAGGCTTTGTCGGCCTTGTCGGCGCAGCAACGTAAGGAACTGATCAAAGTGCTGCCAGGGCTGTTGCAGGATAAAACGTTGCGACTCGACGTGATCCGCGCTGTTGCTTCTTTCAGCGATCGTGGACTCGGTGCGCAGCTGATGAAATTTTTTCCTAATGCATCAGTTGTTGAAAAGGAGGCGATCATTCAGACGATGTCCTCCAGGCCGGTGTATGGATGGATCATAATGGACATGCTGAAAGAAAAACAACTCGAGAAGAAGGAGATACCCGCAAGTACAGCGCGCCAGCTCAGAAGGGTGGTGGGCAGCGGTTTTGTAGAAGTATGGGGACCGATAGAGGAGACGCCGAAGAATGACAAGGAATTTGCGAAATACAAGAATCTCTTTACAGAAACTGCGATGAAATCCGCCGATCGGAAAAACGGCGAGCAGCTTTTTATAAAAACCTGCGGAACCTGTCACAAGATGTACGGTACCGGAGGTAGCATCGGTCCAGACCTTACCGGATCAAATCGCACCAGCGTTGACTATCTTCTGCAAAACATACTCAATCCAAGCGACGAGATCCAGGACACTTACAAACTTGTGGTGGTAACTACCAGGGACGGCAGGACCTATTCGGGCAATGTGATCGGTGAAAATGAAAGGCAGATCACGATGCGGATTGTGGGGCAGGACGCTGTGAACATTACAAAGTCTTCCATACAATCCAGGGAAGTAATGCCGGTGTCGATGATGCCGCAGGGCATGCTGAATAACCTGAGCGAAAAAGAAACTGTTGATTTGTTGACTTATTTGCAGACAACACAGAAGTAAGAAACAGAAAGAGAAACAGGAACAGGAAGAGAAACAGGAACAGGAACAGGAAGAGAAACAGGAACAGGAAGAGAAACAGGAACAGGAAGAGAAACAGGAACAGGAAGAGAAACAGGAACAGGAAGAGAAACAGGAACAGGAAGAGAAACAGGAACAGGAAGAGAAACAGGAACAGGAACAGGAAGAGAAACAGGAACAGGAACAGATAGAGAAAGAGCGCGGAGAAAGAGTAGAGATGCAAACGCTTAAGCCTAAAATTTTGCCTTGCTGGAATTAATCGTTTTTTCCCTGATCCATTCTAAAGGTTTTTGTTGCCTATATCCAACATTGTAAAGAAAATTCTTCTCAAGATTAACCTGTGGAATTATCTTGCCGCCAAATGGCCGGCATTCCACATCGGTCATCAATGCAGTAGTGATTACAAGTGACGTGCTGTCCTTTAGGAAAAATTCGGCGTTTGCCGTGGACAAACCTGCGGTCGGAATACCAAATGTTTTGACATTTTCCTGGCAGCCTAAGGAAATCAATACCGCTTCGGCGGAACTAGCTGTTCGATCACTTACCATAACCGCGATTGGACGCGCTAAGTTCGAAACTTTGTAAGGATGAGGTATCGTTAACATAACCTCTGATCCCGCCATTGCAACCCCATTTGCATAGCTCCACATCGTGCATTCTCCTGAGGCAGAAAGAAAACCACCCATCTTACCCTCCTTAGCGAATAGGGGACCAAGGCCAACAAGCATTGGCCACATGTTACCACCCCTGTTGAATTCTAAATTGACGAGCCATCCCACAGGGTTTTTTTTATCGAATTGTTTTATCACACTCTGCAATTCACTTGCAAATTGCAAACACAGGAGAGAATCCCCAGAGGAAAATGTGGGCACAGATATCCAGGCTATTCGGTCATCTTTCATTTTGCCGTGTGGTTTTTGATAGGGATAGGCTCCTTCCCCAGCACCCAACCACTGGCGTACTTCTGACGGAGTCTTTAAGAAACTATGATGGTCATCAAGGCGAATTAATGCCTGATCTAACGCATAGTAGGTTTGCGAATATATCTGAGCGCCACGAGCGTCCGCAACTGAAATCCTGCGCATCTCACTCCAATCAATTGAATCGGTAAATATGGAATATTTTCGCATCGTGTCCAGGGCAGCCTGTATAAACTTCGATACGGAATCCGGCATCATTAAATTGGTATTGGTAGATTTTAAAGCTATCAAGCGATTGGCGCGCATTTCGCTTCCCTTGAATTCGCATGAGAGTAGGCAAATCGGAATTGCATAATATATCAAGTATGATTTCAAAGCCGACAGCAAAACCATCGGGCTATTCGCGCGTAGAAAAAACTTTCTTTTATGCATTTGCAAAAACATTTCGACCCTGAAAATAGTTCTCACCATAGGATTATTTAAGATATTTATATTCGCTGGTTTTTGAGTAGGGGTTGTAAATTATGGCGAGCGTTGTACTGTATTCAGTTAAGATTTGAGCCTTTCCCCCTATGTCTATGCAACAGAGAGTTTCTGGATTATGCCATCAGGGTGTAATATTAAATATATCTAACCTTTTCGTATCAGGTCAAAAAAAATCCCGGCCGGAGCCGGGATCAGGATACGCGTTTCAAAGGGATCAGTAACGTTTGTTCCTGTTGTGTTTATGATTGTAGATAGCCACATTGTTCCTTTTTTCTTCCTTCCTCAGTTGGCGCATCTCCCTGCGCGTGATCTTGCCATCGCGCATCGCCATTCTTTTGTCGTGCCTGAGTTTCGCCTCGCGCATCTTGAGATGCCTTGCTTCGCTGCGGGTCAGCTCACCATTATGCACACCATTATGGATTCGTTTCTGATTCGTTTTGTATTCGTTGCCATTGTTGTACTGTGCAGAAACCTGTGTGGTAAAACCGGTGAGGGCCACAATTAACGCTGCAAAAAGGATCTTCTGTTTCATATTGTTACGTTTTAACTTGTTCATATGTTGGACCCTGTCGCGGGGTGAAGGTTTAATGGCCAAATAAAATGTTATGTTAAGGGTTGCTGTGCTTGTTTCGCTCTCTTCCTCTTTCTCTTTCTGTTTCTCGCTCTGATTCTTCTCCGGTCTTGTTAAAAAAGTATAGAGATTCGAAGAATAATGATATTTTTCCTATCCGGAAAAAGAACAGATTTGCCTGGGGTGCACCCCAACGAATCGGCCAGTATGAAACAAAAAATATTACGGGATGGAAAAGGACCGCATTAATGATATTGAAGTGTACACCCTCGAGACAAAGCATCTTCGCTTGAGGATGGCTCCGGAGTTGGGTGGCAGGATCATCAGCATAGTCAACAAACCACTGGCCAGGGAATTTCTCTGGCACAATGAGGGATTGCCGCTGGCGGTTAGTCAGCCAGGGTCGGAATACGATCCGAATTTCTGGGGCGCAATCGACGAACTGATACCAAATGACGTCCCTGAGAATATTGACGGCATCGATTATCCCGACCATGGCGAACTTTGGACCACAGCTTTTGATGTCGAAGTAAATGGTGAAACAATAACCGTACACGGACGGCTCCCTTTGAGTGGGCTTCACTACAGTAAAACCGTGACCCTGGATCCATCCACACCCTCGGCCTTCCTGGATTACCGGATAAAAAATGAAACCTCCCAGACCAGGCATTTTCTCTGGAAGCTTCATGCCGCATTGCTGATTAAGCCAGGTGACAGATTGGTTAGTTCTGCCCTCAAAGGAAAGGTGGTGGACACGCAGTATTCCCGGTTTTCTCATACTGATGAATTTACCTGGCCGAATATTCAGGAGATGGATGCCTCGGTGGTGCCGCCCAAATCGGATCAGATGGATTTTTTCTTCCTCTACGACGCCCCCGTTTCCGAAATGACAATGGAGAGCAATAATGGGGACCATGTTTTTTGTTACGCCTATGACCCCCGGGTCTTTCCCTTCCAATGGTATTTTGCTTCCTTTGGAGGCTTACTGGATCACTATACAGCCATCCTCGAACCCTGTACCACCATGCCCATGAGCATCAATGAAGCCGCTGCAAAAAATCAGACCGCAGTTTTACAGTCGGGTGAAGAGCTGACCACTCGCGTAAGGATTTATGCAGGTGAAAAAAAGAACTATATTTCATAAATGAGCCGACCTAAAGTTCTTGTAACCGGCGCTGCTTCGGGAATTGGCAGGGCCACAGCCATCCGCTTTGCCAGGGAAGGGTATGATGTGTGTGCCAACGACATCCAGCAGGAGAAATTATTCAGGCTGATCGGTGAGCTCGCACCGGGAGATCACTTGTCGCTGGCCGGTAGTTACGCTGACAAAAATATCGTCGCTGACGCAGAGGCCCTGTTAACAGAAAAATGGAATGGTCTGGATGCACTGGTCAACTGCGCCGGAATATCTGCTCCCAGCGATCCCATTGGAACAGACATCGATGAATGGAGGAAGGTGTTTGATATCATGATCAACGGTTGCGTGCTGATATCCGCCCTGGCGGTGAAGCACATGCAGAGGGGAGGAAGGATCATTCATATTACATCTATTCATGCCGAAAGAGCAGAAAAATCAGCAAGCAGTTATGCCATGGCCAAAGCCGCCATCAATCAGTATTGCAGGTCCATGGCGCTTGAACTGGCACCAAAGAATATTCTTGTCAATGCCATTGCCCCGGGGTTCGTAGATACGGCCATGTCTGTCGTAGAGGGTGTGAATGAATTGGAGACAGAATGGTTCAGGAACAATTATATCAACTCCCATCACCTTCCTTTAAAGAGGGCTGCGCATGCAAACGAGATTGCCGGTGTGGCATATTTCCTCGCGGGACCGGATGCCTCCTACATCACCGGCCAGGTGATCACTGTAGACGGGGGATTGACAATCACTTTTTAAATTTTTGGAATGAAGATAGAATCGGTGGATTTCTTTTACCTCAGCATGCCCGAAGTACTGGACATTGGTGATGGCAGCCAGGACGCGCTACTGGTGCGTATACGTGCCGGAGGATTCGAAGGATGGGGCGAATGCGAAGCCTCACCACTCACGAGCATTGCCAGCTATGTATGCCCAATGTCCCACAGCGCCTGCAAACCACTGAAATATTCCCTTGAGGGACACGAGATCAACGATCCGACTGATATTCGGCGGATCAGCCAACTTGTGCATGAGAACTCGCTTGACCTATTGCAGACCGACCATACTTTGTCGGGCATTGACATCGCGCTATGGGACCTGATCGGAAAAAAAATGGGCGAACCCGTATATGCGTTGCTTGGTTATTCAGTTGTGTATCCCAAACTCCCTTACGCCTCACGTTTGTTTGGCGCCACCCCGGAAGAAACCTTTTCCAAGGCGAAGGAAACGAACGCAGCAGGTTTTAAAGCGGTGAAATTTGGTTGGGGCCCTTTTGGAAAATACTCCGTGGAAACTGATGAGGCCCACCTGGCAGCCGCGCGCGAAGGCATGGGCAATCAAGCCCATCTTATGATCGATGCGGGAACGGTGTGGGGCGAAAACCTGGATGAAGCATCGACAAGACTGAAACCCCTGAAGGAAGTCAATGCCTACTGGCTTGAGGAACCCTTCATAAACGGCGCTCTGAATCCTTACAGGCGACTAGCTGAATCAGCGCCTCGCGTGCCGTTGGCTGGTGGAGAAGGATGCAACAATTTTGTGCAGGCCCAGGCGATGCTCGATTATGCAGGCTTGTCCTTCATCCAGATCGACGCGGGCCGAATCGGGGGCATCACTGTGGCCGACAAGGTGACCCGTATTGCGACCGAACGGAAGATCGCATATGTCAATCATACCTTCACTTCCCACCTGGCCCTAAGCGCCTCGCTACAAAGTTATGTCGCACACGAGAAATTTCAGATCAGTGAATACCCGGTTGAATTGAAAACACTGGCCCAGGAAATCACCGTGGAGAAAATCATCGCGGACAGCCATGGTTTTATCCATCTACCCGACAGGCCCGGGCTGGGGATGACCGTCGATTGTGCTGCGCTGAAAAAATACCTGGTCGACGTGGAAATAAAAGTGAAAGGGAAAACGCTTTACTACACTCCTGATTTCTGAGCCAACTTTTTTGACTCCATGGGATTCTTCAGAAAACGTTTGCGGTATTCTTTTGGCACCATCCCGGTGATCCGCCTGAAATGCCGGTAGAAGTTGGGAAGGTTTTCAAAGCCGCTGGAATAACAGATCTGCGAAATCCCCTCATTGTCCTGCATCAGCATGCTGCAGGCATGGCTGATCCTGATCTCCGTCACGTACTCCGAAAATGTTTTTCTTGTGTGGTGCTTGAAATACCTGGAAAAGGAAACATTACTCATATTCAGCATGCTCGCGATCTCCTGCAGATACATTTCGTGGGTATAGTTCTTCATGATGAACTCAAACACTTTGTGTATCCTTTCGGTGTCCTTGGGATTGTAATTCTTTTTAAGCGCCCTGTGTTTGGCGACAAAAGCTGTTGAGAGCAGCGGCTGCAGTTCCTTGCTTTCAGAAAGTTTGACGAGCATTTCCAGGAGCGTAACCAGGCGAAGGGCTGGGGTCATGTCTGCGAGGTCATAGAGTTTCGCTATGATGTACTTCCGAATCCTTCCATTAATCTGCAATGCATAGGCGGAATTGTCTAACAGCTTCCTGACTAGTTTCATTTCGGGGAGATCGAAAAAATTGGGACCGAGGAAGTCTTCGGTAAAGTGTATGAAGACGGATCTCGCCTCGAGTTGTCCGTTTGTTTTATAGTATTCGTGGTTGTTCCTGAACAGGTGTGGGATATTTGAACCGATCAATATCAGTTCTTCGTCATGGAACAGGCTAACTTTGTCGCCGATAAACTTGGTGCCCTTGCTTTTTTCGATCAGAACGAGTTCATATTCTTCATGAAAATGCCATGGCTTGTCAAAATAATTGCATTGTAAGGTGCTGTAAAGAAAAGAAGTGTCCTTGATTAAAGGCAACTTGTGCAGCTGAGGCTTCATGGCAGTTATTTATTCGCGCGTTTTGGTTTATCAATATACGGTATTTATTCGGCTTAGGTTGAGTTTCAGGCAAGGACGCCATGGCCTGCCTTCGGCAGACGCCAAGGCGCAACAAAAATCAAGAGGTGCCTCTTGGCCTTTGCGTGAAATACATCACACCGGTGGGTTGTCAATAATAAACCCCACATCGATCAGATAGATTTGCCGGCCAATGCCATCATGAGTGGCATCAAAGCTTACTTTGCGGCCATCGGGACTGAACCGGGGATGCAGGTCCACGCGGAAGATTCCCGGGTCCTGGTCACTAAACTTCCCACCAATTTTGAAAGGAAACTTCCCCAGCGCCACAAATTTTTTAGTTGGAATATGATACAGGTAAAGATATTCATAACCGTTCAGCGGATAGTCGTCGTCCGTGCTGTAGGTATCGGTTAATATCCATTCGCCACCGGGGTGATAACTGTCGTGACCATTGGGAGCTGACCACAGTTTATTGATAGGCTTTCCAGTATTATTGTCCCTGAATTCAAAATAGGCTCTCTCGCCCCTGCTGCCATCGGCTTTTTTTTCGCGCACATTATCGGTGATGGTCGAATCGCTGCTCCAGTAGTGATGGCTGGGTTCTTCAAACAGGTAACGAATATCTTTGCCTTCCGGGGTCATCGAAAAGCCGGTGGTCCGGACACTGGTGTCGCCGGGTGATTTTATACGCACATCCTTTACAAATGCGATAAACCGGTTGCCCGATGGATTGTACCCTTCCCTGAATATATACAATCTCCCATTGACGGTGTCTTTGGGAAGACCGCGCGGATACATCAATGCGGCCATCTGGCGGACAGAAACTATCTGTACAGATTTGCCTGTTTGCATATTCATCCGAAATATGCCCGTTTCTGCGGGCGCCCACTGACTTTTATGTTTATCTGGTATTCCCACAAAATTGGTGCCCCCATGTTCCATTCTTTCAAATTCATGTGTCAGCGCGGTGCGTCCATCTGGTGACACGGTATAAACCGGCCTGGGAAGTGTTCTTGTTTTTTTTGTTTCTGTATTATAGATCCTGCTCACGAAACTTTTTCCATCTTCTGCGCGGTCGTCCCAGATGATTTCATTGGTGGATCGGGGGATCCATTCGAGCCGGCAACCCTGCTGCCAGTTCCAGGCGGTGGTGTATCCTACCGTGGTCCATTGATTTTTATTATCCAGGTCGATGATGCCAATCGTTGCGATGTCGTCTGGCAACACTTCACGACCTTCTATCTTAACGCGCATGGCAGCCATATATCTTCCCGTAGGATCGAATTGCAACAGGTCTTTTGGCGCGCAGTTGTAAAAAAAGAAGCCATGGTATTCAGGATTATCTGCGGTACCACCCTCCGTGATCCGGACAGCCTTTGGATACTTTGCGCTTGTGGCCGAGATCAACGATTTGAAGTCAGCAAAAGTAGAATAAGCTGCGGTTGAATCTGCATCCGTTGCTGAGGTCGGAGATTGAGAATTTTCACCGCCGCCACAACCGGAAAGCAAAGCGATCAGCAGAAAATGAATCGAATAGGCAGCAAATCTGTTAATAATCATTAGCAAATCAGTTATTATTATTGAGGGTTGAGGGGAAGGATCCGTTTTACTGCTGCAGATCTGCGGTCGCAGAAGATCCCGTATACCACAATCAATACAAAACAAAAACAGGGGACAACGTATGAAATCTGCACGCCTTCCATGTCCGCGATCCAACCCTGGAGCGGGGGCCCCGCGGCGCCACCAACAATGGCCATGCTGATCAGCGCAGAACCCTTCTCGGTAAAATTCCCAACGCCTTCAATCCCAAGACTGAAAAGGCAGGGAAACATCACAGAAATAAAGGCTCCGAGACCAAGCAAGTACCATGCATTCCACGCAGAAGTGGTGAAAGCGGCAAGCAGGTACATCAACACCATGCCCAGTCCGAATAGCGCCACCAGCCTGCCTGCGGAAACTACCTGCAATAAATAAATTCCCGCAAGCGACATGATCGTTGAAGCGATATAGTAATAGGTAAGATATCTGGCTGTGAGATCCGCGGGAAATCCGCTGACTTCTTTCAAATAGCTGATAAAGAAACCGGCTGTGCTGGACTCGGCTGCCATGTAAAAGAACATGATGATCGCCCCCCAGAAAAGTTGCGGGTATTTTCGTGACTCACGAAGTATCGCCATGAAGGAGAACCCCTTCTCCACTTCTGGTTTCAGAGAAGGGAAGGAAGAATAGAATATGAAAATGGCAAGAAATAATGTGCCGGCGCCGAGCACCATATAAGGAATATGAAAAGTCAGGGTGCCATCACCATTACCATATATAAGGCGCGTGGCCACAATAGGTGTAAGTGAATAACCGATCCTGCTGAATAGCTGAACAATGTTTACCCTGACATGGCTTCCGGATGGATCACCGAGCAGCGCGGCCAGTGGATTGGCTGCTACGTTTACCAGGGTCACCCCAATTGAAATGATGAAGATGGCAATCAGGGCCAGCGGATAGGAGGCGGTATAGTATGCCGGGATGAAAAGTAGAGAGCCAGTAGTGCAAATACCCAATGCCGTCAGCACGCCAATTTTATATCCAAATCTTGAAATATAATAGGCAATTGGAATCGGAAAGATCAGGTAAACGAGATAAAAAGATTGCTGTACAAATGAAGCTTGAACGTATGAGAGATGAAAAAAATCTTTCAGCGAAGGAAGCAGCACATCATTCATGCAAATGATCGACCCGGTAAAAATGAATATATAGCAGACGAGCAGCAGCGGCTTCCATTGGTGCTTCATGAAATATTTTTTCGATGATTAATAAGTGATCTTCGCAGTCATATAAGCGAGTTGTTCCGAGGAAGTATTGTCATTCATTGTGGTCCGGATAACTGCGGGCGCCAGGCCATTTACCGTGATATTGGTGTCGGCAAATTCTTTTGCCGCTCCTTTAACCAGGCCAATAACCCCGGCTTTGGTGGATGAATATCCAATCATTCCCGGGTTACCTTCCTTACCCGCGATGGAGGCGATCAGCAGCAATCTGCCGGACCCCGTTTTCTTCATTACCTGAAGTGTGTACTTTGTCATCAGGAAGCTGCCCTTAAGGTTTACCTCATATATCTTGTCGAATTCCGCCGTGGGAAATTCTGTGATCTTCGTATTGGTTATTCCAACAATTCCCGCAGCGTGTACCAGGATGTCAATCCTGTCCCATTCTTTTTCCACCAGCCTGATGGCGTCTGTGACCTGTGATTCGCAGCTGACGTCGACAATGTATCCCTTTGCGTTGATCCCCTCGTGCTGGAATTCGGCAATCGTTTTTTCCAGCAACTCCTTGTTAATATCAAAAAGTGCCAGGACCGCACCTTCCTTTCCCAGCCGGCACGCTACTCCTTTTCCAATACCATCGGCACTCCCGGTTATTATCGCCACTTTGTTTCTGAACCTTTCATTTATCATCATATAAATTCTTATTGATAGGAAACAGAATATATTTCTGCTTTCAGGGTTAACTTATCGGCATCGGTTGACAGGCACCGTATTTCAAGAGGACGACTATTGTCGAATGCATTGCTTTTTATTTCCCCGGCTGCCCAGGACAAGCCACTCCAGATCATTTTGTCATACTCTATTTGCAAAGGAACTGGTTTTCCCTCCTGCGTTACCACAATGCTGATGAATTTGTCCATCGTGGTGCCGTTGGGTGGGTGGCCTCCACTCACTCTTTTCGGAAAATCATCCGCTCCGAATTGTTGAACCAGTATCCGGATGTCTTTCCCTTTTGGTGGCTGAATAGTCGTGGTAATCACATTGCGACCGGCGTCAGCGAACTTGCAGGCAACCGGCTCTATATCTATTGGAATATTTATGCTCCTGTCTGTTCCGAGTTGATATTTCTGATCGGCATACTCATCGAATCCTACCACCGCCATTTGTTCAGGTCCGAGCCTGATGGAATTGCCTTTCAACACTGGCCTGAAACCACCATCGGCATAAAGCTGTGTGGACTTTGTAAAGTTATCCACGGGCATTTTTACATCCGTAAAGCCCTGCGTAGGATTAACAACCGTGCAAACGGTTCCTTTTTTTCCTTTTGCCATAAAACCATATGCTTGTCTTTTGCCCGGGGTGCCGCCGAATGTAGAAACCAGTCCAACCTCCTGGAGCTCGTGGTATAATGACTGCGTTCTGGCGAACCAGCCTGCATCTTTTTCGTTAAGCAATTCCAGGTTGCCATGATAAATATTCATCCACCCGCCCCTGGCAAGTTCAAGGATCAACATCCCCATCCAGGCGCTGGTGGCTCGCTTGTAACAGGTGCCCGCAACCCCGATCATGAAACCGCAATTGTCGATCCGGTTGATGGGCAGCCCGTTCATGGCATACTCCATCACCATATGGTCGGAGTAGATGTCCTGCGACCTCCAGACATTGATAGTGGGGACATCAGAGAATCTCGGGTCTCCGCAATAAAGGGTGTCAAAAACCTCCAGCCATTTCAGGTCAACATTTTTCCGGAATGGATGATAGGTATTAGCCATTTCACCACCGAAACCATTGTACCCAGTGAACATTACTTCGGGATTCTTTTCCCGGAATTGTTTGAGGGCATCAAAGAATGCCATTTTGTTCATCGCTTCGATTTCCGACTGAAGGTAGAGCCGTTGCGTTTCCTCACTGGCGGCGAAGAATCGCGCAAAATCGAATTTGAACATCTTTACTCCTTTGTCAAACCAGATCTGCAGGGTTTCAAAAAGGTGTTTCAGATAGCCACCCCGGAAAAGACAGAGTGCCTTTGGAGTGGTGGTTGCTGAATCTTTCCATTCCGGAATGAGGTCGAGAAAAAAATCATCCCCGTTGGGAATCCTGTCATTCACCGGAAACCACATTCCCGGAGTGATCTTGTTTTCTATGCAGGTCTGCAGCCATTGGTCCGGACCATTTGGCCAACGTTCCTTGCGCCAGGTTCTGAAACCCCCGGCTTTGTCGAACCAGAATGCATCCATCATATAGTAATCCACTTTCACACCACTTTTCTTCAGCCGGATCAATTCATTTAGTTCCTTCAGCGCAAGAGACTCGGTAAGTGGTATGTTGTCGGACAGCTCATCATAGGACGCCCAGTTGTTATATACATGCAGCGGCCTGCGCGGCCCCACTGGTCCTGGCGCCGGGCTACCATATCGATTTGACTCAGAAATCGCATTACCAACCGGAAGGAATCCAAATCCCAGCCCCAATGTATTCTTGATAAGTAGTCTTCGGTTCATGATATCAGTTAGTTTTATTTTTTGTCCAGCCTGATCAGGAATCCTCCTCCCGGTGCCAGGTGTATCTTCATTTCTTCTCCTTTTTTTACCGGAAGTCCTTTTTCAATCACATAATCCGCAGCATACCTGTCGGCATTGATCCCGTCCCTGCAGACAGTGGCCTCGTAACTCCCTTCTTCCAGGAAATCAAATTTTATGGTCAGGTCTCTTGGTTTCCAGTCGCACATGCCGCCAATATACCAGTTGTTGTCTTTCTTTCTTGCCGTAATGATGTACTCCGACAC
>Ga0193742_1001574_pt1 | contig 13636 bp, 13 predicted proteins | sample L2c1metaG_FD_165511 | JGI IMG/M metagenome (GOLD analysis project Ga0193742, IMG submission 165511) | Soil microbial communities from a riparian zone of the East river system, Colorado, United States - L2c1 | ecosystem: Environmental > Terrestrial > Soil > Riparian zone | place: USA: East River... | reverse complement strand
CTGAACCGGAGGACCCTGTATCCCAGCGCACTGAGGAGGGCATCGCGGCGGCGATCGGCCTCGAAGCGCTCGCGATCGGTGTGATAGTCGGCGCCGTCCACCTCGACAACGAGCCGCTCACCGATCACGAAGTCCACGCGACCGACGCCCGCGATCCTCACCTGAGGGCGACAAAGGATGCGGTGTCGGGACAGGCGGTACCGGAAGAGGAACTCGGTCCCCGACTCCGAGAGCCCATCGACCCGCGCCAGAGCTCGAGCCACGGGCGCCGAGGCACGTGACTGCAATTCGGCGAGCCGTCGCGCGAATCGGGGCTGGGAGTGCACGAGGGACTCGGCGCTCGCGGCCACGAACTCGGGTGTGCTGCAGGCCGCGAGATCGGCCAACGCCTCGATGGGATCGACCATCAGCCGAGACTCCGACGCGCGGAGATCGGTCCAGTGGATGACCGGAGCGATCGCCGGAAGTGCGAGTCGGATGGCGTGATCACGTGGAGCACGGAGCTGACACGACGCGTGCCGCTTCCACCAGCAACGGATGCCGGGCGCGCTCGAGGTACCAGCCCTGCCGCACGCGGATGATCCTGCCCACTTTCAGCGCTCGCCGGATGGCGCTCTGGGTGTAGCCGTCCGAGTGCAGTTCGTGGGTGGCTGCGGCTCCGCCGCGTCATCCCGAATCAGGAGAAGTGGGCCGGTTGGTGCGCACACGCTGGAGACAAGCTCCCGATGCCGCCGGATTTCCTTGATTTGGGATCGCCGGAGGACCGGCGGCGGCGCCCGACGACCCCCGGCCGAGGTCACCCGTCGCGCCTAGAATCGATGGGACATGACCTACGTTCTCGACGGTTTCGACGCCGACCCGGAACTGCCCACCGGCGTCAGCCCCGAACTCGACGAACACCTGCTCGCCGGCCTCAACCCCCGGCAGCGCGAGGCCGTGCTCTACCGCGGCCCCGCCCTGCTCATCGTCGCCGGCGCCGGCTCGGGCAAGACGAGTGTTCTCACCCGCCGCATCGCCGGTCTCATCCACGCCCGCGAGGCGTGGCCCAGCCAGATCCTGGCGATCACGTTCACGAACAAGGCGGCAGCCGAGATGCGCGAGCGGATCGCGAACCTCGTCGGGGCGAGCGCCGATGGCATGTGGATCAGCACGTTCCACTCGGCGTGCGTGCGCATCCTGCGCCGGCAGGCCGAGGCGATGGGCATGACAGGCAGCTTCACGATCTACGACACCGCCGACAGCCGCGCCCTGCTCAAGCGCATCATCAAGGCGCTCGACGCCGACACCTGGGGATTCACGGTGGCGGGGGTCGCCAACCGCATCTCCAACATCAAGAACGAGCTCGGCGACGTCGACACGTTCGCCCGGTCTGCGAACCTCGACGATCCGAAGGAGGCGGGGTTCCTCGAGATCTTCCGCCAGTACACGGCCGGGCTGCGCCGCGCGAACGCGATGGACTTCGACGACCTGATCGGCGAGACCGTGCACCTGTTCCGGGCGTTCCCCGACGTCGCGGCGCTGTACCAGCGCCGGTTCCGGCACGTGCTCGTCGACGAGTACCAGGACACCAACCACGCCCAGTACGCCCTCATCCGCGAGTTGGTGCGCCCGATCCTCCCCGAGCACGTGCCGGAGGACACGCGCATGCGCGTCGACGCCGACGGCGGCATCCCCGGCGCCTCGCTCACGGTCGTCGGCGACTCCGACCAGTCGATCTACGCGTTCCGCGGCGCCGACATGCGCAACATCGTTGAGTTCGAGAACGACTTCCCCGAGGCGAAGACGATCCTGCTCGAGCAGAACTACCGCTCGACGCAGAACATCCTCGACGCCGCGAACGCGGTCATCGCGAACAACTTCGACCGCGTCGCCAAGAACCTGTTCACCACGGTCGGCGCCGGCGAGAAGATCGTCGGGTACACCGGGTACTCGGGCCACGACGAGGCCCAGTTCGTCGCCGACGAGATCGAGACGCTCCGAACGGCGGGCGAGACTTACGACGACGTCGCAGTCTTCGTGCGCACCAACGCCCAGACCCGTCCGCTGGAGGAGATCTTCATCCGCTCCGGCATCCCGTACCGCATCCCCGGCGGCACCAAGTTCTACGAGCGGGCCGAGATCAAGGATGCGATGGCGTACCTGATCCAGGTCGCGAACCCCGTCGACGACCTGGCCCTGCGCCGCGTCATGAACGTCCCCCGGCGCGGCATCGGACCGGCGACCGAGGCCGCCCTGCAGGCCCACGCCGACCGGCTCGGCGTCTCCCTGCGCGAGGCGCTGCGGGACGCCGCGGATCTGGGCTTCGGTCCCAAGCTGACCGTCGCCATCCTGGACCTCTCGCAGACCCTCGATGACGCGGGCCGCACCGCAGACACGGCGGCCCCGGCCGACATCCTGGTCGGGCTGCTGAACAAGACCGGGTACCTGAAGGCGCTGCGCTCGAGCGGCGATGCTCAGGATGAGGCGCGCGCCGAGAACCTGGAAGAACTGGTCGCGCAGACCAAGGAGTTCCGCACCGTGAACCGGGAGGGCACGCTCATCGAGTTCCTCACCGGGATCGCGCTGTTCGCCGCCGCCGACGAGATCGAGGACGACGACGGATCGGTGTCGATCATGACCCTGCACACCGCGAAGGGGCTCGAGTACGACGCCGTGTTCCTCACGGGGGTGGAGGAGGATCTGCTGCCGCATCGCATGTCATCGGGCGAGCCGGGCGGGCTCGCCGAGGAGCGGCGCCTGTTCTACGTCGGCATCACGCGCGCCAAGAAGCGGCTCTACCTCTCCCTCGCGATGACCCGCTCGGTGTTCGGCGACACCGGCGTCGCGATGCCGAGCAGGTACCTGCACGAGATCCCGGCCGAGCTCATCGACTGGCGCCAGTCGCCCGGCGACGCCACGTCGCGCGGTGGGTTGCGGCCGCGAGCCCTCAACGCGCGCGGGTATGCCGGCGGCCCGGCGAAGGGCTTCAGTTACGCCACGTCGCTGCCGCCCGCGCCGCCGCGCGTCAAGACCGAGTGGACGTCTCCGGTCACCAACAAGGTGCGCGACAACGGCGACCTCACGCTCGCGATCGGCGACCGCATCCGGCACGCCGACTTCGGCGACGGGCGCGTCACCGACGTCACCGGCATCGGACCGAAGAGCATCGCCGAGGTGCAGTTCGAGTCGGCGGGGCGCAAACGACTGCTGATCAAGATCGCGCCGATCGAGAAGCTCACTGCCGACTAGCGCGGCCGCCGACGCGGATGCTCGACCTGCACCGTTTGCGCCGAGCGAGCATGTTCGCGTCCACCGAGCGTGGTGTGCCACCCTGGCTCGACGCGAACATGCTCGCTCGCGGGACCGCTACTGCGGGGAGGCGGACCAGACGCCCAGCGGGTTGCCCGCCGGATCGGTGAAATGGAACCGGCGCCCGCCGGGGAACGAGAATGGCGCCTCGGTGATCGTGCCGCCGGCCGCCGTGACGGCATCGACCGACGCCTCGAGGTCGTCGGAGTAGAGCTGAACGAGGGGGCCGGTGCCTCGCGGGCCGTCGACACCCGCGCCGTTCAGACCGCCCACCTCTTCGCCCGCCTCGGTCGGGTGCTGGATGCCGGCGTAGTCGGGGCCGTAGTCGGTGAACGCCCAGCCGAACGCGTCGGCGTAGAAGCGCTTGGCGGCGTCGATGTCGTCGACGGGGAGCTCGATGTAGTCGATGGTGTGGTGTCGGTGTGTCATGGCGGCACGCTAGACCCGACCGCCGACGACGGCTAGCGCAGCAGCCGGCGGGACGGCAGCTCGCGCAGGCGACGGGGCGTGAGCCGGGTCGCGAGCCGGGCGACCCGCACCGCCCGCCCGAACGCGCGCGGGTCGTGCCGCAACGCGTACGCGTCGCGAAGCGATGCCGGGAGCAGCCCCGCGGTCAACGTGCGGCCGAGCGGCATGCCGGCACGGACCCAGAGCGGCACCCGTCCCGGTCTCAGCAGATCGCGGGCCACGGCGCGCGCATCGTCGCCGACCTCCAGAGCCGCCACCGCATCCATCCAGTACCGCTCGAATGCCGCGCGATCGGCGGGCCAGTGCGCGGCCGGCATCTGCAACGCGGTGCCGAGTTCGGCGCTCGCCGCGTAGATCTCGTCGGCAAGGTCCGTCTCCATCGGACCGTGCAACAGCTCGTGCACGTCGACGCCGAGCCGGTACAGCGTCGCGGCCACCCAGAGCTGGCGGTCCGGGTCGATCGAACCGGGCACATCGACGTGAGCGCGGTGGACGTGTCCCGAGACGACGCGAGCCTGCTCTGGTGTGCCGATCGTGACGGCGTACACGTACCCGAGCGTGTGCCGAAGGCGTCGCATCGGGTCGTCGGCGAACGCGCTGTGCCGCGCGACCCCGCGGGCGACGACGGGGTCCGCCACCTGCAACAGGATCGCGGCGGGGCCCCCCAGCACGAGCGCGCCGTCGCGGGCGTAACGCTCGAACGCCGGGCTGCGGGCCATGACGCCCATCCTGCTCGAAAGAACCGGGGAAGTTATCGGGAGAACGGGCTCCGGTCAGCGCGCCCGAACGAGCGGGGTAGAGTTTTCGATGGCCCGATTGCCCCGCGAACTGTCTCGGCATCGAGATATCGGGCCCTCACGACTCCAGCGCACACGGAAGAAGCAGCAGCGTGGATCTCTTCGAATACCAGGCCCGTGATCTGTTCGAGAAGTACGGCGTCCCCGTGCTCGCCGGCATCATCGCCGACACCCCCGCCGAAGCCCGCGCGGCGGCCGAGAAGCTCGGCGGCGTGACCGTCGTCAAGGCTCAGGTGAAGACCGGTGGCCGCGGCAAGGCCGGCGGCGTCAAGGTCGCGAAGACCCCGGATGAGGCGGAGGCCGCTGCTGAGGCGATCCTCGGCCTCGACATCAAGGGTCACATCGTCAAGCGGGTCATGGTCGCTGCGGGCGCGGACATCAAGGAGGAGTACTACTTCTCGGTGCTGCTCGACCGGGCCAACCGCTCGTACCTGTCGCTCGCCAGCTTCGAGGGCGGCATGGAGATCGAGATCCTCGCCGTCGAGAAGCCCGAGGCGCTCGCCCGGATCGAGGTCGACCCGTCCGTCGGCATCACGCTCGAGAAGGCCAAGGAGATCGCCGTCGCCGGCAAGTTCCCCGCCGACATCGTCGACAAGGTCGCCGCGGTCTTCGTGAAGCTGTACGAGGTGTACGACGGCGAAGACGCCACGCTCGTCGAGGTGAATCCGCTCGTGCTCACCGGTTCCGGCGAGATCGTCGCCCTCGACGGCAAGGTCACGTTCGACGACAACGCCGAGTTCCGTCATCCGGAGCACGAGGCCCTCGAAGACAAGGCCGCGACCGATCCGCTCGAGGCGAAGGCCAAGGCCCACGATCTCAACTACGTCAAGCTCGACGGCGAGGTCGGTATCATCGGCAACGGTGCGGGTCTCGTGATGAGCACCCTGGATGTGGTGGCGTACGCCGGCGAGGCACACGGCGGCGTGAAGCCGGCCAACTTCCTCGACATCGGCGGCGGAGCATCGGCCGAGGTCATGGCGGCGGGGCTCGACGTCATCCTTGGCGACCCGCAGGTGAAGAGCGTTTTCGTGAACGTGTTCGGCGGCATCACCGCCTGCGACGCGGTCGCGAACGGCATCGTGAAGGCGCTCGAGATCCTGGGCGACACGGCGACCAAGCCGCTCGTCGTCCGACTCGACGGCAACAAGGTCGAGGAGGGCCGCCGCATCCTGACCGACGCCGCGAACCCGCTCGTCACCCTCGCGGCCACCATGGACGAAGGCGCCGACAAGGCCGCCGAACTCGCCTCCCGCTGATCGAGCCTGACGAGATCAAGGACTAAAGGAACAAGAATGTCGATCTTCCTCAACAAGGCCAACAAGGTCATCGTCCAGGGCATCACCGGCGGCGAGGGCACGAAGCACACCGCGCTGATGCTGAGGGCCGGCACCCAGGTCGTCGGCGGGGTCAACGCCCGCAAGGCCGGCACGACCGTCGAGCACGAGGGCGGCATCAGCCTGCCGGTGTACGGCACCGTCGCCGAGGCGATCGCCGAGACCGGTGCCGACACGTCGATCATCTTCGTCCCGCCCGCGTTCGCGAAGGACGCCATGATCGAGGCCATCGACGCCGGCATCGGCCTGCTCGTCGTGATCACCGAGGGCATCCCGGTACAGGACACCGCTGAGGCCTGGGCCTACGCGAAGGCGAAGGGCACGACCCGCGTCATCGGCCCCAACTGCCCCGGCATCATCACGCCCGGCGAGTCGCTGGTCGGCATCACGCCCAACGACATCACCGGCAAAGGCCCCATCGGACTGGTCTCGAAGTCCGGAACCTTGACCTACCAGATGATGTACGAGCTGCGCGATCTGGGGTTCTCGACCGCAATCGGCATCGGGGGCGACCCGATTGTGGGCACGACGCACATCGATGCGCTGCGCGCGTTCCAGGACGACCCCGACACCAAGGCGATCGTGATGATCGGCGAGATCGGCGGCGACGCCGAGGAGCGCGCGGCCGACTTCATCAAGGCCAACGTCACGAAGCCGGTCGTCGGCTACGTCGCCGGCTTCACGGCTCCCGAGGGCAAGACGATGGGGCACGCCGGTGCGATCGTCTCCGGCTCGGCCGGCACTGCTCAGGCGAAGAAGGAGGCTCTGGAGGCCGCGGGCGTCAAGGTGGGCAAGACGCCTTCCGAGACGGCCGACCTGATGCGCGAGATCGTCGCAGCGCTTTAGCCGTATCGAATACGACACGATTGAATCGATTATGATACGATCGTCTCGTTTCTGATACGGAGGTGAGATGGACATCTCGTCACCCCTAGGGTCTCTTCTCAAGCGGACCGACGCTGCGGCCCTGCGCGTTCTCGCGTTGTCTGGAGAGCGATTGTCCGGACGTCAGATCGCCCGCCTTGCCGAGGAGAGCACTCCCGCGAACATTCGGCTGTCACTGTTGCGTCTTACTGACGTCGGTCTCGTCACTGCGGCCCCCCGATCGGACGCTATCCTCTACGCCGCAAATCGCGACCACCTGCTGTGGCCCGCGATTGAGATCGCGCTCGACGCGGAGGCGGAGTTGATGCGGCGCATCCGCGCAATGACTCGCGAGCATGGATTTCAATTCACGACGGTGGTGTTGTACGGATCGGTCGCTCGAGGTGATTCCGACGCTGACAGCGACGTCGATCTGCTCGTCGTCCAGGCCCGCGAAGGCGGACTAAGGCAGTCGTACATCGACTACCTCCGCGAAGACGTGCAGAAGTGGACCGGGAACCGGGTGCAGATCTTTGACGCGTCGGTCGACGAACTTCGTCGCATGCGGGAGACGGGCGACCCGATAGTCGCCAGCTGGCTCGAGGAGGGCCGGCTCGTGGTCGGCGACGACCTTCGCACGATCCTTGGAATTGAGTGATGCGTCGTACCAAGAACCTCGACGCCGCTGCGATCGCGAATCGTGCGGCGCAGGCTCGTGCCTTCCTCGACTCAGCGCGGATGCATGTGCGCGGATCAGCGGCTGACAACTCGGTGGCGGGTACGTCCGCAGTGCACGCGGGGATCGCGGCAGCCGACGCGATCTGCGGAAAGTCGCTCGGAGTCTGCGCGCGAGGTGAGAATCACGAAGAAGCCGTCACCTTACTCGCGGAAGCGCTTCCCGAGTCTGGCCCCAGCAAGAACCTCGCTCGCCTCTTGTCGGGCAAATCCCTCGCCGGCTACAGCGCGGACATGCTCACCGATGCTCGCACCGCGGAAATGATCAAGTACGCCGAGCGACTGGTCGAGGTCATGGACCGGGTCATGCGCTAGGAGCCCGCCCTAGGAGGCGGCCACGCAGTCGCTCCGAGCTCCCGCGAGATGTTGCGCGCGGTCTCACGCAGATCGTTCAGCACGTTGTCTTCGGGCGGCCACTCGCTCGAGGGCAGCACGATGGCAACGGCGGCGATGACGGCTCCGCTGCGGTCGACGACGGGAGCGGCGATCGACGATTCCCCGAGCACCGCCTCGTCCTCCTCGGTGGCGATGCCGCGCTCGGCGATCTGGGCGAGCGCGAGGGTCAGCTTCGCCGAATCGGTCAAGGTGTCGCCCGTAAGGCTGCGGAGCGGCTTCGACAGCACGCTCTGCGCATACTCCGGGTCGTAGGCCAGCAGGATCTTGCCCATCGCCGACGCGTGCGCCGGGATCGAGAGTCCCGTCTCGGGCATCTGCTGGCTGCCGTCCGGCCGCCGGTTGTGGTGGATGATGATGACCTCGTCGAACAGTTCCGCGCCCAGGCGCACGGCCAGGCCGGTCCGCCGGGCCAACTCCCGCGTCCAGCGCATCGCGCGGGCGCGCACATCGAGGGTGTCGAGGTAGACGTTCGAGAGCTTCAGCAGCGCGGGGCCGAGCATGTAGCGCTGGCCGTTGGGCTCCTTGGCCACGAGCCCGTGCTGGGCCAGCGACTTGACGATGCCGTGCACGGTCGACGGGGGCAGGTCAAGGGCGGCGGCGAGCTCGGTGATGCCCAGGTGACGGGCGCCCTGCAGCGACGACAGCACGGCTGCTGCACGATCGATCGCCTGGATCCCCATGTGGTCCCGCCTCCTCGCCGGATAGCCCATTATGCGGTGCTTTCGAATCTGCACTTGACACGACCCGATTATCCGGAGCATATTCGACATTGTCGAATAGCGTTCCGAAGATGGACGACGGCGGCCCGCCGCATCGACCCCTCACATTGCTCAAAGGAGATCAAATGGATGAGAACAAGACGTGGCAGAAGCTGGCCGCGGAATTCCTGGGGACCGCGTTCCTCGTCTTCGTCGGGGTCGGCTCCGTGCCCGCCCTGGCGATCGCGCGAGGCGACGCTCCCTTCACCGGCGCCGAGCTCGGGTTCATCTCGCTCTCGTTCGCCACGATCGTCGTCGTCACGGTCTACGTGTTCGGCTACATCTCCGGTAACCACATCAACCCGGCCGTCACCCTCGGTCTGGCCGTGACGGGCAAGTTCCCGTGGCGCCAGGTGCCCGGCTACCTCATCGCGCAACTGCTCGGAGCGGTGCTGGGATCGTTCCTGATCGTCGGCGTGCTCGGCACGAAGGCGAGCGAGCTCCCCTGGTACCAGGCGGGATTCGCCGAGTTCGTCGGCACCTTCCTGCTGGTGTTCGCGGTGTTCGGCGTGATCCACCGCAAGGCGGCGCCCGGATGGGCCGGCCTCGCGATCGGTCTCGTGGTGTTCGCCGCGATCATCCCCGTCGCCCCGACCACGGGTGCCTCGATCAACCCGGCCCGCACCAGCGGCCCGATGATCGTGCAGCAGATCCTCGGCGGCACCGTCGATTGGTCGCAATGGCCGGTTTACGTGATCGCCGAACTGCTCGCCGGGGTTGCCGCCGCGCTCGCGTTCGGGCTGATCTCGCGCACCGCCGCCGATCGCAACGACAAAGCGGGACTCGAAGAGGTCCTGTCGGAGAAGGACGGAGCCCGCTGATGAAGAAGCTCATCAACAACCCCGACAACGTGCTGGCCGACGCCCTCGTGGGTGTCGCGGCAGCGCATCCCGAGCTGAAGGTCGACCACGCGAACCGGATCATCTACCGTGGCACCCCGAAGGCGAACGGCAAGGTCGCGCTCATCTCGGGCGGCGGCGCCGGTCACGAACCGCTGCATGGCGGGTTCGTGGGCTTCGGGATGCTGGACGCGGCGTGTAACGGAGAGGTCTTCACCTCCCCGACGCCGGACCAGATGCAGGAGGCAACCAAGGTCGTCGACAACGGCGCCGGCGTGCTGCACATCGTCAAGAACTACACGGGCGACGTGATGAACTTCGAGATGGCGGCCGAACTGGCCGGTGCCGAGTCGGGCATCGCCGTCGAGACCGTGGTCACGAACGACGATGTCGCCGTGCAGGACTCCACCTGGACCGCGGGTCGCCGCGGCGTCGGGGTGACGGTGCTGCTCGAGAAGATCGTCGGCGCCGCCGCGGAGGGGGGTCGCGATCTCGCTGCCGTCGCCGCGCTCGCCCGCAAGGTCAACGAGTCGGGTCGATCGATGGGCATGGCGCTCACGAGCTGCACGGTTCCGGCCGCCGGCAAGCCGACGTTCGAACTCGGTGAGGACGAGATGGAGATCGGCATCGGCATCCACGGGGAGCCGGGCCGCCACCGCGTCCCCCTCGCCCCCGCCTCCGAGATCGCGAAGCAGCTCGTCGACCCGATCCTGGCCGACTTCGACGCGAAGGGACCCGCCATCGTCATGCTCAACGGAATGGGCGGCTCGCCGCTGATCGAGCTGTACCTCATGTACGGCGAGGTCGCGAAGCTGCTCGAGAAGGGCGGCGTGAAGATCGCGCGCAACCTGGTCGGCAACTACATCACCTCGCTCGACATGGCAGGGTGTTCCGTGACGGTGCTGAAGGCCGACGACGAGCTGCTGACGCTCTGGGACGCGCCCGTGCAGACATCCGGCCTGCGATGGGGGATCTGACTCGATGAGCGACAGCACCGTCCCCCTCGACTCGTTGGTTGCGTGGCTCGCCCGGTTCGCCGAGTTCGTCACGGAGCAGCGCGCCTACCTGACCGAGCTCGACTCGGCCATCGGCGACGCCGACCACGGAGCGAACATGGCACGCGGGATGACCGCGGTCATGGAGAAGCTGGACGGTGCGACCCCCGGTGCCGCCGACGAGCTGTTCAAGACGGTCGGGATGACCCTCGTGACCAGCGTCGGCGGCGCCAGCGGCCCTCTCTACGGCACCTTCTTCCTGCGGATGGGCATGACGGCGGGCCCGGTGACCGACTTCGACGGGCCCGCGCTGGGGACCGCGCTGCGTGCCGGGCTCGAGGGCGTGGTCGCACGTGGCAAGGCCGAGGCCGGCGACAAGACGATGTTCGACGCCATGGCTCCGGCCCTCGATGCGTACGACGACGCGATCTCTGACGGCCGCACCGTGCCCCAAGCCGCCGCAGCGGCCGCCACGGCGGCCGAGACCGGGCGGGACGCGACCGAGCCGCTGGTGGCGCGCAAGGGCCGGGCGAGCTATCTCGGAGAGCGCAGCGCCGGTCATCTCGATCCCGGCGCGACCTCGACGGCGTTGCTGTTCCAGGCACTGGCCGAGACGCTCGCGGGGTAGCGATGATCGGCATCGTCGTGGTGTCGCACAGTCCGAGGCTCGCGGAAGCGGCGCTCGAGCTGGCGCGCGAGATGGTCCCGGGTGACGCACCGCACGTCGCCCTGGCCGCAGGAACGGGCGACGGCCTCACCGGGACCGACGCGACGCGAGTGGCGGCTGCCATCGCCGACGTCGCGTCGCCGGACGGGGTTCTCGTGCTCATGGATCTGGGTTCGGCCGTGCTGAGCGCCGAGCTCGCTCTCGAGTTCGCCGGCGACGTCGGAGGAGAGGTGCGCCTCTCCAGCGCCCCGATCGTGGAGGGGCTGCTCGCCGCCGTCGTCCGTGCGTCGGGCGGTGCCTCGCTCGACGAGGTCGACCGCGAGGCGCGTGGGGCGCTCGCCGCGAAGGAGAGCCAGCTCGGTGCTCCGGGGCCGTCTGCCCCGGTGGTCGAGCCTGTCGAGACCGGGCCGTCCCGGGCGATCGAGGAGCGGTTCGTCCTGGTCAACCCCGAGGGGTTGCACGCCAGACCGGCGTCGCTCATCGTCGCCGCGCTCGGTGGGCTCGACGCACGCGTGACCGTGCGGACCGGCGACAAGAAGCCCGTCGACGGCCGCAGTCCGATCGGACTCATGGCCCTCGGTGCCCGCCAAGGCGACGAGATCGTGGTCTCGGCGACGGGCGACCAGGCCGACCGGGCCATGGCGGCGATCCGTGAGCTCGCGGCGCGCTCCTTCGGGGATTGATCGACCCCCCGCGAATCGATACCACACCGAAACACGCCAGGCCTAGGCTGGCGGGGCGTCCACATCCTGGGCCATCTGATTCAAAGGGGACACGATGCCCATCGCTCGCCGCATCACCGCCGCCGTCGCCGTCATCGCCGCCGCGGCACTCGCCCTGACCGGATGTCAGCTGTTGCCGGACAACGGCGGGGGGCCGACCGACGCCCCCGCGGGTCTCGAGCGCTTCTACAACCAGGACCTCACCTGGACGGACGAGGGCGACCTCCTCGACTCGACGACCGTCGAGGTGCCGCTCGATTGGGCAGAGCCCGGCGGCGACACCATCGAGATCGCGATCATGCGCCATCAGGCGATCGGCGTCTCCAGCGGGTCGCTGCTGATGAACCCCGGCGGCCCAGGCGGCTCCGGCTACGACTACGTGCGCGACTTCGCGCAGTACGTCGTCACCCCCGACGTGCTCGAGCAGTTCGACCTGATCGGGTTCGATCCCCGTGGCGTGAACCACTCCACTCCGGTCGTCTGCTACACCGACAACGCCGACAAGGACGAGGTTCTGTACGGAACCTACGATGTCGCCTACGGCACGCAGGACTGGGTCGATGAGCTCACCCAGCGCGAGAAGGACTACGCGGCCGCGTGCAAGGACAACACCGGACCCCTGCTGGCTCACATCGACGCCGGCAGCGTGGCGCGCGACATGGATGTGATGCGCGCCGTGCTGGGGGACGACAAGATCAACTACCTCGGCTACTCCTACGGCACCTACCTGGGTGCGGTGTACGCCGAGCTGTTCCCGGAGAAGGTCGGCAAGATGGTGCTCGACGGCGCCGTCGACCCCCTGGTCGACGACCTCGACGCGCTGGCCACGCAGATGGCCGGGTTCGACAGCGCGCTGAAGGCGTACATGGCCGACTGCCAGTCCGGCGACTGCCCCTTCACCGGAACGGTGGATGACGGCCTCGCCCAGGTGCGGGATCTGCTCGGCACCATCGACGGCGCCGGAATGACCTCGAGCGACGGACGGACCCTGGACTCGGCCACCGCCGGAACGGGCATCGCCTACAACCTGTACTCCGAGAGCGCCTGGCCTGACCTGACCGCGATGTTCACCGACCTCTTCGCGGGTGGTGGGCAGAGCACGTTCGACAGCGCCGACGGGTACAACGGCCGCAGCCCGGACGGCAGCTACGCCGACAACGCATCGGACATCTACTCGGCCGTCACCTGCGCGGAGGGCAGCCTCGGCACCGACGGTATCTCGACCCTCGACAGCGTCGCCGAGCTCCGCGCGACGGCGCCGATCCTCGGTGACTACTTCGCCTACGACGACACCGCCGTGCTCGACGCGCTGTGCTCGAACTGGCCGTACCCGGTCGCCGACCTGCCGACGGCGTTCGACGCTGAGGGCGCCGCGCCGATCCTCGTCGTCGGCACGACGAACGATCCCGCGACCCCGTACGCGCAGGCGGTCTCGCTCTCGAAGCAGCTCTCGAGCGGCGTGCTGATCACCTACGAGGGCGAGGGCCACACGATCTACGCCCAGGGCGTGGAGTGTGTGGATTCGGCCGTCGACGCCTACTTCATCGATGGCACGGTCCCCGACGCCGACCCGATGTGCTGACCCGCGACGCCTACCGATCCGAAGGACACCGATGAACCCGATCCACCGCGTCACGGCGGTGGCCGTCCTGGCCGCCACCGCGATCGTCCTGTCCGGCTGTTCGCTGTTCGCTCCCATCTTCGGCGGAGGCGAGACGACCGTCACGACCCACACCGATGAGCAGGTGCCCGCCGAGCTCGAGCAGTTCTACA
>Ga0193742_1001573_pt1 | contig 13636 bp, 8 predicted proteins | sample L2c1metaG_FD_165511 | JGI IMG/M metagenome (GOLD analysis project Ga0193742, IMG submission 165511) | Soil microbial communities from a riparian zone of the East river system, Colorado, United States - L2c1 | ecosystem: Environmental > Terrestrial > Soil > Riparian zone | place: USA: East River... | reverse complement strand
ATCGGGGCAGCGCTCCGCGACCGCGGCCCACACGAGCTTCTCGACATCGTCGGGCCCCAGCGTGCCATCCACGAGCACCCACGAGTCGGGGTGTTCCCGCGCCAGTTGCCGGAACCCGTCGTGGACGCGGCAGTGGAAGTCGGCGCCGGCGGCCTCCAACCGGTCCGGGCGACCGGTGAGCCGCGACGCCGCCAGCTCCACGGGCACGTCGAGCAGCACGGTCACGTCGGGCCAGAGGCCGCCGGTGGCCCACTCGGACAGCCGGCGCACCTCGTCGAGCGGCAGCCCCCGGCCGAAGCCCTGGTAGGCGAGCGACGAGCCGGCGTAGCGGTCGGTCACCACGTGGCGTCCCGACGCCAGGGCCGGATCCACCACCTCGGCGACGTGCTGCGCCCGGTCGGCGGCCATGAGCAGGGCCTCGGCCCGGTCGTCCAGCTGGGTGGCGGGGTCGAGGAGCACCCCCCGCAGCTGGGCGCCGACCGCGGTGCCACCGGGCTCCCGGGTGAGCACGGCGTCCAACCGGGCCGCCAGCCGGGACGACTGCGTCGACTTCCCGCTCGCCTCCCCGCCCTCGAACGCCAGGAACCGCCCTCTCACAGGTTGCTCGCCCTCGTGGACTCGGTCTCGGTCGCCTCGGTCGCCTCGGTCGCCTCGGTCCCCTCGGTCGGCCCCGACGCCTCCGACGCCCCTGGCGCTGCCGGCGGCTCCGAAGCCGAAGCCGGGCCCCCCGCGCCCCCGGCCGACGTGGGGGGCGGGACGGTGCCGGCGAGGGCGCCGCGCAGAGCTCGGGCCTCCCACAGGGAGCGGGCGGACAGGACGGCGGCGCCCAGCATGATGATCCCGGCGAACCACAGGGTCAGCCGCACACCGGGGACGCCGATGTCGATGCCCAGCAGGTGGACCTGCTGGTCGTCGCCGGCGATGCGGTCGGACACGCCGTCGAACACGTCGACCAGGAACGGCCCGACCGCCATCGACAGCAGCACCGCCAGCCGCACGATGATGTAGGTCCCGGCGAAGACCCGGCCCCGCAGCTCGTCGTCGACGTTCTCCTGGAGCAGCGTGTAGCCCACCACGTAGGACGACCCGGCGAACACGCCCATGACCGCGACCGACAGCGCGGCGAGCCCCAGCGTCCACGTCGACACGCCCACCAGCAGGGCGATCCCCGCCCCGAACACGGAGATCACGAACGCGCGCTCGAGGTGGAGCTTCCGCTGCCGGGCCGACACCCCGATGATCCCGGCCCCGACTCCCACACCCAGCGCGGCCACGAAGACGCCGTAGCCGCCCTGCCCGGCGTTCAGCACGTCCTTGGCGAACGTCTGCCCCAGCGGCACCAGCATCCCGCCGCCGATCAGCCCCACCGCCAGGCCCACGTTCACGGCCCGCACCACGGGAGTGATGAAGGCGTAGTGCCACCCCTCCTTGATGTCGGTGAAGACCGCGCCCAGGTCGATCGTCGCCTCGTCGTGGGGACGCACCCGCACCTGGTCCTTCGGCACCGCCATCCGGGCGATCACCAGCGCCGCGAGCAGGTAGAACCCCACCTGCACGTAGAAGGCGACGGCTTCCTGGGAGGTCTTGAGGTAGTCGAGGAAGCTGACGTCGCCCAGCCACTCGGCCACCTTTGCCAGCAGGGCGAACAGGATCGACGCGGCCGGGAACGTCCCGTAGGCGGCCACCAGGCCCAGCGAGTTGGCCGACGCCAGGCGGTCGGCGGGCACCAGGTTGGGCACCGTGGCGTCCTTGGCCGGCTGGAACATCATCGCCGCCATCTCCAGCACGAAGGAGGCGAACACCAGGCCGAGCACCGAGTCGACCCACGGCAGCGTCGCCACCACACCCGCCCGCACCAGCATGGTGACGACCATCACCTGCTTGCGGTCGAGCCGGTCGATCAGCGCACCCACCGGCGCCGAGAAGAACAGCCCCGGCACGATGCGCGCCGCCATGACCAGGCCGATCGACGTGCCCGTCTGCCCCGACGCCAGCCCCAGCCGGCTGGCGAGGGCGAGGATGGCGAAGAACCCGAGCCAGTCGCCGGTCGACGCCGCCACCTGGGCGCCCCACAGCCGGAAGAAGGCGGGCGACCCGAAGACGCGGGAGCGGAAGTCGGCCTTCTCGTCGACCGGGGCCGCGCCGGGCGCCCGACTGCTGGACCGCAGCGCCCGCAGCTTCGCGACCAGGGCAGACGGGTCTTCGACCGTGTGCTCCTGGGCGTGCTCCGCCGTGGGGTCCGGGTTCTCCATCAGCTCACGAACCTAGAGGCTTCCCGACCACCCGCGGTGATCCCCGCCGACCTGCACCTACCCCATGACGACCCGAGTCATCCGTGGTCGCCCGACAAGACCTGAGTCGTCTGTGGTCGGTCTCCGACCACAGACGACTCGTCCTCGCCGGACCGACCACAGGAGACTCGGGTTCAGCCGGACGACTTCTTGGCCGCCGACTTCTTGGCGGCCGACTTCTTCGCCACCGTCTTCTTCGCGGCCTTCTTCGTCCCCGCGGCCTTCTTGGCGGCGGTCTTCTTCGCCGCGGCTTTCTTGGCGGGACGGCGCCGACCGGTGGACGGGCCGGCGTCGCGGCGGGCCTGCAGCAGCTCGGCCGCCCGCTCGTCGGTCAGCTCCTCGACCTTGTCGCCGTCACGCTCGCGGAGCGACGCGTTGGTCTCGCCGTCGGTCACGTAGGGGCCGTAGCGGCCGCTCTTGATGACCATCGGCTTGTCGCTCACCGGGTCGTTGCCCAGCTCCCGCAGCGGCGGCGCGGCCGCGGCCCGCCCCCGGCGCTTCGGCTCGGCGAACAGCCGCAGGGCGTCGTCGAGCGAGACCGTGAACAGCTCGTCCTCGGAGCCCAGCGACCGGCTGTCGCTGCCCTTGCGCAGGTAGGGCCCGAACCGCCCGTTGAGCGCCTCGATGGGCTCTCCGGTCTCGGGGTCGCTGCCCACCGCCCGCGGCAGCGTCAGCAGCTGCAGGGCCTCGTCGACCGTGACCGACGTGGGCGTCATCGTCTTGAACAGCGACGCCATCTTCGGCTTCTGGCCCTCGGGCAGGGTGTCGGCGTCGCCGAGCTGCACGTAGGGGCCGTAGCGCCCGGACTTCACGTACACCGGCAGGCCATCGGGCGCCTGGCCGATGGGCGTGTCGCCCTTGGGGGCCGCCAGCAGCTCCAGCGCCTTGTCGATGTTGAGCTCGTCGGGCGCCAGGTCCTCGGGCACCGACGCCGTGTCCTCGCCCCGCTTGACGTAGGGCCCGTAGCGCCCGTTGCGGACGACGATCTCGTTGCCCTCCGGGTCCTTGCCCAGGGGGATGGCGTTGACCAGGGCCGGGTCGGCGTTCTCCTTGGCCAGCTCGATCAGCTTGGTGAGGCCCACCGAGGCCGGCTCCTCGCCGAACCAGAAGGCCCGCAGGAACGGCGACCGCTCCCGTGACCCGACCGCGATCTGGTCGAGCTCGTCCTCCATCTGGGCGGTGAACGAGTAGGCGACCTCGGCCGAGAAGTGGCCTTCCAGCAGGTTGATCACCGCGAACGCGGTCCACGACGGCACCAGCGCCTGGCCCTTGCGCCACACGTAGCCGCGGTCCTGGATCGTCTGCATGATCGAGGCGTAGGTCGACGGCCGGCCGATGCCCAGCTCCTCCAGGCGTCGCACCAGCGAGGCCTCGGTGTAGCGGGCAGGCGGCTGGGTGGTGTGGCCGTTGGGCTCGACACCCGGCTCCGGCAGCACGTCGGCGACGGCGACGGTCGGCAGCACGCGCTCCCGGTCGTCGAGGTCGGCCTCGGGGTCGTCGGAGCCCTCCACGTAGACCCGCAGGTAGCCCGGGAACGTGATGGTCCGGCCCGACGCGCCCCACTCGGTGACGAGGGTGCCGGCGCCGTCGATGCTGTTGGCGAGCGTCTCGACCAGCGTGGTGGCCTGCAGCGGCGTGACCGACACCGGCGCCTCGATGCGCACCGACACCGACATGCCCCGGGCGTCGGCCATCTGGGAGGCCAGCGTCCGCTTCCAGATCAGCTCGTAGAGCCGCAGGTCGGCGCCCCGCAGCTCGCCGTTGAGCTGGTCGGGGGTCCGCCAGCGGTCGCCGGCGGGGCGGACGGCCTCGTGCGCCTCCTGGGCGTTCTTGACCTTCTTGCGATACGTCCTCGGGGCGTCGGGGAGGAAGCTCTCCCCGTACAGCTCGCCCACCTGCCGCCGGGCCGCCACGATCGCCTCGTCCGACAGCGTGGTCGAGTCGGTCCGCATGTAGGTGATGTAGCCCCGCTCGTAGAGCCCCTGGGCGGTGCGCATCACCTCGCGGGCGGTCATCGACAGCTTGCGCCCGCCCTCCTGCTGCAGCGTGGAGGTGATGAACGGCGGCTTGGGCGACGAGCGGTAGGGCTTCTCGTCGACGGAGGCGACCGTGAACGTGGCCGGCCGGGCCGCGACCACCAGGGCCTGCGCCGACCCCTCGTCGAGGGCGACGGCGTCGGCGCGCTGGAGGCGGCCTCCGGAGTCGAAGTCCTTGCCGGTGGCGACCCGCGACTGGCCGAGTCGCACCAGGTTGGCGGTGAACGACGGGTCGGTCGGGAACTGCGCCTGCACGCTCCAGTAGCCGGCGGCGACGAACGCCATGCGCTCGCGCTCGCGCTCCACCACTAGGCGCACCGCCGGGCTCTGCACCCTGCCGGCGGACAGCCCGGTCGACACCTTGCGCCACAGCACCTCGGAGACCGGGTAGCCGAACAGCCGGTCGACGATCCGCCGGGCTTCCTGGGCCTCGACCAATCCCTGGTCGATGTCCCGTGACTCCTGGACGGCCTGCTCGATGGCCTGGCGCGTGATCTCGTGGAAGACCATGCGCCGCATCGGCACCCGGGGCTTGAGCACCTCGGTGAGGTGCCACGCGATGGCCTCTCCTTCGCGGTCCTCGTCGGTTGCGAGATAGAGCTCGTCGGCGTCCTTGAGCGCGGCTCGCAACTTCTTGACGACGTCCTTCTTGCCCGGAGGGACGACGTAGCTGGGACGGAAGTCGTCGTCGATGTCGACGGCGAGGCCCTTGGGGTCGAGGTCGCGGATGGCGCCGATGGACGCCTCGACCACGAAATCGTCGCCGAGGAAGCGCCCGATGGTGCGGGCCTTCGCCGGGGACTCAACGATCACTAACGACGTGGGCATCGGCGGAACAGTTGATGGGCATCTGCCGACCGGTGTCAAACACCTAGGCTTGTTTTGTTTCCCAGGAGATCCCCGACCGGGTCGGAATGGGGGTCGAGTGGGGGCTTCCCCGATGCCGCCCGGGGCAGGGTCGCCGTAGCTTGAAGCCAGTCCCCGGCGGGGGACGACGAGAGTCGTTGGAGGCCGACGTGGGCAAGCCCTTGCTCGATGTGCTGCGAGATGTGGTGTTGGACCCGGCTGAACAGGCCGCGTTCACGCACGACCCCTCGTCCTACCTGGAGCAGTACGGCTACGGGGATGTCGCGCCCGACGACCTGTCGGAGGCGTTCGGCCTGGTGGCCGACACCATGCCTCCCGACGTCGCCCAGGCGGTGGCCGCCACGGCACCGGCTTCGAGCGTCCCCCCGTCGCCGGTCGACGACCTGGACGACGACGTCGAGGGCGGCGCCTTCGGCGACGTGACCCAGGACTTCGACGCGGTCGCCGACCCGGTCGACGCCCTGGACGCCGACCTCGACGACGACGGCGACTTCGGCACCGGTGAGGTGTCGGTGCTCGACGTCGACGACGACGCCGCGTTCGGCGAGGGCTTCGAGACCGAGTCCCTCGGCACCCCCGAGTCGCCCGACGGGCCCGACGGCTTCGGCTCCCCCTCCTTCGAGGAGGCCGACTTCGGGAACGCCACGTTCACCCCCGAGGCATCCGAAGGCCCCGACGACCTGGGCGACTACGACGACGGCGTCGACGACGTGGACGGCTTCGACGCCGACGACCCCGGCGACCTCCCCGACGACCCCGGCGAATTCCTCGACGACATCGGCTCGTTCTGATCCCACCGCCAGGTGAGCACCGCAGCCCGGGGCCCAGCCCCGGGCTGTTGCGCGCCCGCCGCGCGCGCGACCGCGTACTGACGCCGTAAGGACTACTGTTCCCCCTGGCTAGGCGGGTCCCCCAGGCGGTGTGCACTTCCCCTACGGGGCCACTGAAACGTGACGGGGCGATCCCCGATGGCGGCTTCCGGGACCTGTCGTAGCTTGCCCCATAGGTCATCCGACGGGCGGGTGACAGGAACCAGGAGCTGCGGAAGATGGCTGTCAATATCGATGCATTCAGCGGATGGCTCGGCGGGCTGTTCGGGTCTGAGGACAACGACACGCTGAACGAGTTCAACAACAACCCCGAGGGCGCGCTGGCCGAGGCCGGCTTCGGCGACGCCACGGCGGTCGACGTGACCCAGGCGATGAACCGCCTGGCCGAGACCAACCAGGGCAACCAGTCGTTCACCTCGCAGGGTGGCGCGGCCAACTTCGCCGGTAGCGGCGTCGTGAACCTGCCCCCTCCGCCTCCGGCCTACGAGGCCTACGAGGCGTCCGGTGACGGCGGCGGCCTCACCGGTGCGATCGATTCGATCAACCACTACACCAGCGTCGTCAACGAGACCGACCAGTACTACCAGGACAACGACACCACCACGATCAACGACCAGGACACCAACGTCGACAACTCGGTCAACCAGGAGATCACCGCCTTCGGCGATGTGAACCAGGACTTCGACAACGACGTGGTGACCGGCGACGAGAACGCCCTCGGCGGCGACGGCTCGCAGGTCAACTCGGGTGACGGTGCGGTCCAGGTGGGCGGCAGCGTGAGCGACTCGACCATCGCCACCGGCGACGTCGAGGGCTCGGTCACCGGCGACGTCAGCGGCTCGGTCGTTGGCGACGGCAACGAGGCCATCGTGGGCAGCGACGTGGGCGCCGCCAGCTTCGGCGAGGGCGACGCCATCAACGCCGAGAACGTGGCCCAGGACGGCTCCACGATCATCGACGACACCTTCGGTGACGTGAACGCCAACGTCGGCGACGGCACCCAGACGGTCGTGGACGACTCGCTCATCAGCGAGTCGGCGGTCGGCGAGGGCAACACGGTCCAGTCGAACGACGTGGCCATCGAGGCCGACGACGGCGCTGCTGTCGCCTTCGGTGACGGGTCCTCGGCCGAGGGCAGCGAGGTCGAGTCGACCAACATCGGCGGCACCACCCAGATCGCCGACGACGACGCCACCCAGCTCGGCAACACCGACAACTCGGTGAACGACAGCTTCGACACAGTCGACAGCTTCAACACCGACGCCTCGGTGAACGACAGCTTCGACACCGAGGACAGCTTCGACACGGTCGACAGCTTCGACACGGTGGACAGCTTCAACCAGGACAACGACACGACCACCGAGACGGTCGACGACGACCTGATCGACCTCTAGTCGGTCGCAGAGCACAACCCAGTCAGGCGAGAGATCAGGCCCCGGTGCTCACCGGGGCCCTCTCGCGTTCCCCGGGAACCCCCGGACCCCCTCGATCCCCCACGGGCACCTCGGTGGCAAAGGGGCGATCCCCGATGCCCGTGACCAGGGCAAGGCGTAGGTTGACCACCAACGAGGGCTCCCGAGCGGGCGGAGCTCACAGAACAGGAGACCTTTGCGATGAGCGTGTTCAACTTCCTCTTCAACCTCTTCGACGACGACGAGGAGCTCACGGAGTACGCCAACGACCCCGGCGGCTACACGGAAGAGCACCTCCCCGAGGGCATGACGAGCGCCGAGTTCCTCGAGGGCGTCCAGGAAGTGTGTGGGGCCCTGCCGCCCGAGCAGGCGGCGGTGCTGCGCACGGCCTACGGGCTGGATGCCCCCGAGGGCTACGACGGCCCCGCCTACGACGCTCCTCAGCTGCCGCCGCCCCCTCCGCCGCAGCAGCCGGGCGAGTCCGACGGCGACTACCTCGTGCGGCAGGTCAACCACTACACCGAGGTCGTCAACGTCACCAACCAGCACTTCGAGGACAACGACACCACCACGATCAACGACCAGGACACCAACATCGACAACTCCGTGAACCAGGACATCACGGCGTTCGGTGACGTGAACCAGGACTTCGACAACGACGTGGTGACCGGCGACGAGAACGCCCTCGGCGGCGACGACTCCCAGGTCAACTCGGGTGACGAGGCCGTCCAGGTGGGCGGCGACGTGTACGACTCGACCATCGCCACCGGCGACGTCGGGGGCTCGGTCACCGGCGACGTGTACGACTCGGTGGTCGGCGACGACAACGAGGCCATCGTGGGCAGCAACGTGGGCGCGGCGGCCTTCGGCGAGGGCGACGCCATCAACGCCGAGAACGTGGCCCAGGGCGGCAGCACGATCGTCGACGGCCCCGAGGGCCCCGACGGCCCGATCCTGCGGACGGCGATCGTCGACCCCGGCTACGAGCCCGAGGGCGGCACCGTCAACGCCAACGTCGGCGACGGTACCCAGACGGTGGTGAGCGACTCGATCGTCAGCGAGTCCGCGGTCGGCGAGGGCAATACGGTCCAGTCGAACGACGTGGCCATCGACGCCGACGACGGCGCCGCTGTCGCCTACGGCGAGGGCTCCTCGGCCGAGGGCAGCTCGGTCGAGTCGTACAACGAGGGCGGCACCACCCAGATCGCCGACGACGGCGCCGAGCAGCTGGGCAACACCGACAACTCGATCAACGACAGCTTCGACATCGAGGGCAGCGGCAACCTCGACCAGTCGATCAACGACAGCTTCGACGTCGAGGACAGCTTCGACACCGTCGACAGCTTCGACACCGTCAACAGCGGCAACCAGGACAACGACACGACCACCACGGTCGAGGACGACGACCTGATCGACCTCTGAGACACCTGATCCCCCAGTCGAGGCCCGGTCCTTCCCCCCAGGACCGGGCCTCGCCGCGGAAGGCCGCAAGTTCATGCCTGCGGCGATCCGCGTTACCTTGGATGGGAACGGTCGACGCAGATTCCGCCACGTCTCCGGGCCGTCCGCACAGCAGGCAGAATCCGTGTCGAAGGGAGCAGGGAGGCATGGCGGGAGACCCCAACGCTGCCGCGCGATCCGCAGCGGTACAGAAGGCCCTATCCGTGGTCAACCTCGGTGGCCAGGCCGCGTCCGCGTACAAGCGACCCGATCTGGCATCCCGGCTGTCCACCACCGCCAAGCGCCTCGTCGACCCCTCGTTCCACGTGTTCGTCGTCGGCGAGTTCAAGCAGGGCAAGTCGTCGCTGGTGAACGCCCTGCTCAACGCCCCCGTGTGCCCTGTCGACGACGACATCGCCACCTCGGCGCCCACCGCCGTGCGCTACGGCGACGAGGCCTCGGCGGCGGTGCTGCTCAAGCCGCCGGAGGACGACGACCCGTCCAGCATCGACATCGACGAGCGCAACGAGCCCATCCGCGAGCAGATCCCCATCGAGCAGGTGGCCCAGTACGTCACCGAGGCCGCCAACCCCTCCAACGAGCGCCGCGTGCAGGCCGTCGAGGTGTCGATCCCCCGCAAGCTGCTGGCCGACGGGCTGGTCATCGTCGACACCCCGGGCGTCGGCGGGCTCGGCTCGGCCCACAGCGCGGCCACCATCGGCGCCCTTCCCATGGCCGACGCGGTGCTGTTCATATCGGACGCCAGCCAGGAGTTCACCGCCCCCGAGCTGGAGTTCCTGCAGACCGCCCGGCGCATGTGCCCCAACGTGATCTGTGTGCTCACGAAGGTCGACTTCTACCCGGCGTGGCGCAAGATCCGCGACCTCGACACCGAGCACCTGGCCTCGCGGAAGATCAACGTGCCGCTGATGTGCGTGTCGTCGGCCCTGCGCATCCACGCCCTGCGCACCAACGACCGCGACCTCAACCAGGAGTCCGGGTTCCCCCAGCTGGTGGGCTACCTCCAGAACGAGATCGCCGCCAACGCCGAGAAGATCACCATCAAGGCCGCGGCCAGCGACGTCCTCTCGGTGACCACCCTGCTCACCACGCAGTTCAAGAACGAGCAGCAGGCGCTGGCCAACCCGGAGAACGCCCAGCAGGTGGTCGGCAACCTCACCGAGCTCCAGGACCGGCTCAACCGCCTGCGGGGCGGCGCCTCCAAGTGGCAGACGGGCCTGTCCGACGGGATCGTCGACCTGCAGACCGACCTCGACCACGACCTGCGCTCCCGGCTCCGCCAGGTCACCAAGCAGGCCGACGACGCCATCGACGCCAGCGACCCCGCCGAGACCTGGGACGACTTCCAGGCCTGGCTCTACCGCCGGGTCGCCGAGGACATCGTCCACACGTACACGTTCCTGCACGGGCGGTCCGACGAGCTGGCGTTCCGGGTGGCGGAGCACTTCGGCGAGGACAGCGGCGACCTGGCCGTGCAGCTCGACCTGATCAATCCCACCGACATCGTCGCCGCCATCGACGCCAACACCGACATCCAGGCCCAGAAGATGGGCATGGGCGCCCAGGGCCTGGCCGCCATGCGCGGCAGCTACGGCGGCATGTTGATGTTCGGCATGCTGGGCAACATGGCCGGCCTGGCGCTGGCCAACCCGGCGACGATCGTGATCGGCCTGTTCATGGGGCGCAAGGCGCTGCGCGACGAGAAGGAGCGCCAGCTCCAGATGCGCCGCAACCAGGCCAAGCAGGCGCACCGCAAGTACACCGACGAGGTGGGCTTCGTGGTCGGGAAGGACTCCCGCGACACGCTGCGACGCATCCAGCGCCAGCTGCGCGACTACTTCGCGGCCCGCGCCGAGGAGCTGCACAAGTCGACCCAGGACGCCTTGGCGGCGGCCCAGAAGGCCGTCAAGTCCGACCAGGCCACCCGCCAGCAGCGGCTGCGGGACGTCAACGCCGAGCTGGAGCGGATCGCCGTGCTACGCAAGAAGGCCATAGAGCTCTCCCCCGACCTGGCCAAGGCGGGTGTCAAGTGAGCGTCACGCAGAGCGGCGAGCGCCACATCCCGCTGCTGGAGAGCGTGCGGGTGCTGCTGACCCGCGCCCACGAGTCGTACCGGGGCACGCCGGGTGACGGGCGCATCACCGCCGTGCTCGACCGCCTCGACGAACCGCTGCGGGTGGCGATCGCCGGCAAGGTGAAGGCCGGCAAGTCGACCCTCCTGAACGCCCTGGTGGGCGAGGAGCTGGCCCCCACCGACGCCGGCGAGTGCACCAAGATCGTCACCTGGTACCGCGACGGCATCACCTACCGGGCCACGCTGATCCCCAAGTCGGGCGACGCCCGCCAGGTGCCCTTCACCCGCGACGGCGGGGCGATCAACGTCGACCTGAACGGCGCCAACGCCGACGACATCGACAAGCTGCAGATCGAGTGGCCGTCGTCGTCGCTGCGGCAGATGACGCTGATCGACACGCCCGGCATCGCCTCGCTGTCGCAGGACGTGTCGGCCCGCACGCACGCCTTCCTGACCCCCGGCGAGGACCAGGTCACCCCCGCCGACGCCGTGCTGTACCTGATGCGGCACCTGCACTCGTCCGACATCAACTTCCTCGAGGCCTTCCACGACGAGGAGTTCTCGCAGGCCACCCCGGTGAACGCGGTGGCCGTGCTGTCGCGGGCCGACGAGGTGGGCGTGGGCCGGATCGACTCGATGGCGTCGGCCCAGCGGATCGCCTCGCGCTACCGGCTCGACCCCAAGGTGCGGCGGCTGGCGCAGACCGTGGTCCCGGTCGCAGGCCTGCTGGCCCAGTCGGGGGCGACGCTGCGGGAGGCCGAGTACAAGGCCATCGACTCCATCGCCGGGGCCTCCCGGACCGACTCCGATCCCCTGTTCCTCTCCGCTGACCGGTTCGTGAAGGCTGAGACGGCGATCCCGCTCACGTCGATGGAGCGGGAGCACCTGCTCGACCGCCTGGGGATGTTCGGCGTGCGGCTGGCGGTGGCGCTGATCCGCCAGGGGGCGGCGCCCAACGCCACCACGCTGTCGAGCGAGCTGGTGCGGCGCTCGGGGCTGGTGGAGCTGCGCGACGTGCTGCTGTCGCAGTTCGCCGAGCGACGTGACGTGCTGAAGGCCCGCTCGGCGCTGCTGGCGCTGGAGGGCGTGCTGCACGAGCATCCGCTGATGGGCTCGGACCTGCTGGCGTCGGAGCTCGAGCGGATCACCTCGGGGGCGCACGAGTTCGCCGAGATCCGCCTGCTGAACGCCCTGCGGGCGGGCGGGGTGAAGGTGAAGGCCCAGGAGGCCGCCGAGATGGAGCGGGTGCTGGGCGCCGAGGGCGGTGCGCTGCACACCCGGATGGACCTGTCGCCCGAGGCCGACGTCTCCGAGCTGCGCCGGGCCCTGCAGAACGCGATCGGCCGGTGGCAACGCCGGGCCGAGTCGCCCATGTCGTCCCGCGAGGTCGCCGACGCCGCCCGGGTGCTGATCCGCACCTGCGAGGGCCTGCTCGTCAACCTGGGCTGACCTCCACGAACGCAATCTGAAATTGCGTTCGAAAACCCGCATATAGCGGGCAGATCAACGCAATATCGGCGGCACCCACATGGGTGACCCCCTCCCAACCCACATCACCCCGGAGGGGACCCCATGTCCGAGCTGCACGCGGCCGTTGCCGCCGTCGCCACTCGCCAGCACGCCCTGTTCACCCGAGCCCAAGCCCTTGCGGCCGGCCTGACCCGTCACCAACTCGAGCGCGGTGTCGGCAGCGGCCGCTACGAGCGTCTGACCAGCGGCCTCTACCGAATGGCCGGCTCTTCCGCCTCGTGGGAGCAGCGCCTCATGGCGGGCCTGCTCGCCGTGGGCGGCGGAGCACTCGCGTCTCATCGCAGCGCCGCGTGCCTCTGGGGTCTCGACGGCTACGAGCCTGGGCCGCTCGACATCTCCGTGCAGCGCCACCGACGTCCCATTCGGCGACGCGGGGTCGAGGTCCACGAGTCGACCGACCTGGACCTCGCCGAGCCGACGAACCGGCTTCGGATACCGGTGACCGGCGTCGTGCGGACACTGATCGACCTGGGCTGTGTCGTGTCGTCCAAGCGCCTGGTCCAGGCCGTCGACTCCGCCATCCGCCGACGCTTCACCACGTGGGAGCAGCTGGCGGCCGTCCGTGCTCGTCATGCTCGACGAGGGCGCAACGGAGTCGGCAAGATGCGGGAGCTGCTCGAGGAGCGTTACGGGTCGACCATCCCGGACAGCCACTTCGGTCGGCTCGTGGCCGATCTCCTCGTCGACGCCGGGCTGCCGCATCCGGAGTTGGAGCACAACGTGTTCGGCCCAGGTGGAACCTGGATCGCCAGAGTCGACGCGGCCTACCCCGACGAGCTCGTCGCGATCGAGCTGGACAGCAAGAAGCACCACCTCCACGAAGAGGCGTTCGAGCGCGACCGACCACGGCAGAACCGGATCGAGCTCGCGGGCTGGTTGGTTCTCCGGTACACCTGGCAGTTCTACTCACGGTCCCCGGGTCAGCTGTGCGGCGAAGTGGCGGAGGCCCTTCGCCACCGGAAATTGCGCTGATGTGCCCGCTCTACACGGGTTTTCGAACGCAATTTCGGGTCAGGTGAAGGTGGCGGTCGACACCTGGACGGGGCGGTAGCGGGCGGCGATACGTGAGGCCGCCGTCGTCAGCGCCGCCGCCAGGACGGGTACCGCGACCACGAGCAGGGCGATCGTGCGCCAG
>Ga0193742_1001572_pt1 | contig 13640 bp, 12 predicted proteins | sample L2c1metaG_FD_165511 | JGI IMG/M metagenome (GOLD analysis project Ga0193742, IMG submission 165511) | Soil microbial communities from a riparian zone of the East river system, Colorado, United States - L2c1 | ecosystem: Environmental > Terrestrial > Soil > Riparian zone | place: USA: East River... | reverse complement strand
GTCAGACTTCGATCGATGCCGAGATCTGTTTGCGCGGTGAGCATTCGATGTAGAGCAGTTTGGCCATGGCAGCAAATTCCTATCGTATCGAGGTGAAGGCGATGCGCCGACGACGGTGAAGTCGCAGCAGTCATCGAGTTACTCTTGTCCGATGATCCCTCGTGCGTAAGAGACCCCGGGTTGAATCGAACATCAAACCAGAGGGAGATCGTTAGGAAGAGCCGGTACACGGGTACTCTGGCTCTTACCCTGAGAAGTCTGGGCTTGTGGATTGAGCGACAAATGTTCCCCTTCCTGATCATCGATCCTTACCTTGATATATACGATATAGCTCTGCCGACGAACAGCCGCCTCACCAAATCTATACAAATCCTTACAATCGCTTCACGTTTCCTGACGGCACACTGGCCGCCGACCACTTAACCTAAAAGTACGGGTGTCGATCTACTGGGCAATCGTGACACGTGCCAAACACATGGCTACAGGTCAATAAGGCTTGTTTAGAGGAAAAATGTTATGAAGAAAGGCTTTATTGTTGCGACATCAGCCACTGTACTAATGATGCTGTCGATGACATCGTTCGTATTCGCGAAAACCGAGGGTCGGACCGGGCAGTGGGTAGTGGTATATGAAGGGAATCCTGAAACATCACTGCTGACGCTCAATCAAGCAGGAGATTCTGCTACCGGCCAGTGGATGACGGAGAAGGGCGCTACGTCAAAGATCAAAGATGGAAGGTTCTCAGGAGACATTCTCACTTTCTCGTTCGTCCACGACAAGGCACACTTCACCGCTACGGGCCACCTCGCGGGCGACACCATGTCGCTCGACATCGTTGAGCTTCAAAAAGGCGGCAAGACTACTGAGATTCATGGGAAAGCCACCCGAAACGGAATGCAATAAGCCGCTTGGCTTCTGTAAATCTATAACACTCCTAGAGTAGCTGCCGGCCATGTGATCACGATGATTTGGGTCTGATCTGTTGTCTCAACATTGCGTATGTGAGTTCAGCGAGTGCCGCTTCGAAGAAAGTATTGAGGGTAGATCATGATGCAACTGTTCACCTGTGATGTCACAGTCTCGGGCCTGATCGCATTTCACACTGTCACGACCCCGCGGGTCTGGAGGCGCGCGTTGAAATGGGCTACGTCGCTCCGGCGTCCTCCGGCTCTCGCCTGCAGCCCGCTTCTCCTGTGTCTGATCACCACCGCTGCGTATGCTCAGCAACAAACCTCCGAGCTACGAATTATCAGCAGCAGCTTGCTCCCGGACGCCCCTCTGCCCCAATCCGATCCGCAGATTTCGACTGAGCAAACGCCCTCCGCGGAGGGGTCGGCCGCAGTCTCCGGCGTTGTGCTTGACGGAAGCGGAGCTGCCGTTACCGGCGCGCAAGTCAGCTTGACGCATCGGGACGGAACGCAATTGCGCTCGCTGGTGTCCGGAGGAAGGGGTGAATTCGGTTTTACCAAGCTTCCCGCCGGTTACTATCTCGTGACTATCAACGCCAAGGGTTTTACAACCTTCACCTCTGGAGAGTTCACCTCTCTCCGCAGCAGTCCTACGAGGTTCCCAGCATCTCCCTATCGGTTGCGTCGGCAAACAGCGAGGTGACAGTCCGCCCCACTGAGGTGATCGCCGCGGAGCAGATCAAGGCGGAAGAGAAGCAGCGTCTGCTCGGCATCGTGCCAAACTTCTATGTGAGTTACGTTAAAGACGCAGCTCCGCTTACCACGAAACAGAAGTTCTCTCTTGCCACACACGACACCCTCGATTGGACCTCGTGGATAGGCATCAGTGTTTCGGCAGACATTGAACAGGCGAATAACAGCTACGCCGGCTACGGGCAAGGCGCTGCGGGATACGGTAAGCGTTGGGCTGCAAGGTTTGGCGATGGGCGTACAAGTGACTATCTGAGTCACGCTGTCTTCGCCTCGCTCTTTCATCAGGACCCACGCTACTTCTACCAGGGGACCGGAACGAAGAAATCGCGTCTGTATCATGCAGTGAGTAATGCCTGGATCGCGCGCAGTGACAGCGGAAAGAACATGCCGAACTATTCCTATCTCCTCGGGACGATGGTTTCCGGCGCACTCTCCAATGCATATTATCCCCATGCGGATCGAGGAGCGAACCTCGTTTTTACTAATGCCTTCATTGGCATTGCCGGACGAGCGGGTGCGAATGTACTTCAGGAGTTCCTCGGGAAGCGTTTGACCAAGAACTCGTCGGCGTCGGCCAACGCGAACCCATAGACCATGGTGAATGGTCATAGAGGAGCGCATGGGATGCAGCTGCTCTTTGAGGCGAGACCTATTGGCATAAATAGCACTCCGGGCACAATCGATCAAGAACCAGCAGAGTGGGCGCCCTACTCTTACGGACTAATGATCAAGCGTCTCAGGCGACGCACGCCTATGTCGTCCGCTCCGCTAACTTAGTCTTGCGGTGGCCAGGCATAAAGGTAACCAATTCCACGCACACTGCGGATTCTCTCTGCGCCATCGCTCTGCGGACCTAGCTTGCGGCGGCAAAGGTTGCTGATGTGGAGGTCGATGATTCGATCAAAAGGAGAAAACCTACGGTCAAGCACATGCTCCATTAGCGCCGCACGAGTCAAAACCTGTCCGGGGGCTTCGAAAAACGCGCGTAGTAGATCGAACTCCGCAGAGGTCAATCTCAATAGTTCACCGTTCCTCGCCGCCGTGCGCGGCCAAATCGAGATCAATATCCCCGGAACGGATCGCCTGGGGCCGTGACGAGGTATTCTTTTCGGATTGCCACCCAGACCTGCGGAGTATAAACAAGATTCGGGCAACCAATTCGCGGGGGCTGAACGGCTTTGACAGATAGTCATCTGCACCAAGTTCCGGGCCCAGGATGCGATCGAATTCGTCCCCCTTGGCCGTAAGCATCAGGACTGGCGTGTTCACATGCATTCTGATTTTCCGTAGAACCTCGAAGCCCTTGATATCGGGCAACATGACGTCCAGCACAATGAGTTCGTGATTGCCCTCGACCGCAGTTCGGACGCCATCGCCTCCGGTGTGAACAACGGAAATCGCGAACCCTCCGGTTCCAGGTACTGCATTATCAATTTGCACATGTCACGGTCATCGTCCGCGACCAATAGATAGGCGTCGGTTGGAGTGTTGTGTCAAGCCCTTCGAATTGAGCAAGATTTGTCTCCTTGCAAGCCAAGGAACCGCCTGTTCTTTATTGTCTCTGACGTTTCTTCAACTGTGGTTGTCAACCTACGGGTGAGCAGAATGTTTGCTTTGCGGCGAGCTTACAAATCCTGACAATTCAGAGAGCTTTCCTGACAGCACTGCTCTTACAGACCCCCGACAATAAACATTACGGAGGAAATGATGAAGCAGAACATCCTGCTCAGCTTCAACCAAGTTGCGTGGACGGTGTCGTTCTTTGCAATTCGCTGGGCCATGTTCTTTATCTAACCGACGGGATGTCCGCGAGCAGTCTTACGACCCATGCGGTTCCGACACCAGATGAACAAGCCGTGCATTCGCATTTCATCAACGGTCCATGGTTCTCGTCAAGGCAATGAGCAACCGTAAATGACCGTTATAGCGGCTTCAAATCGGTAGCATCCGGCGCTAAGCCCGCATGAACACTCGCAACATCTGGGTGACCGTAGTTTATGTAGACCGATTCATTGAAGCTTCCGACCGGACTCATGGTCGCGTGAAGGCAACTTCGAACGGATGCCACTCACGCAACTCATTGTATGTACCAACGATGTCAGACCGATGCAATAGGAGGCAAATCATGAACCGATTCGTAAAGAGAGGTCTTCAAATAACAGCGGTTTCTGCAGCCGCGATTGTCGTCTGTTCTACAGCGGTAGTCACCTATCTTGCTTACACGGGAACGCCAAGCAAATCCAGGTTCATGACATTTGAAGGATATATTGAACTTCCGAAGAGTGGACTGCTCAACGTTCTCGACTACCTCACCATAGACGGAAGAACACTGTTCGTCACAAGTGAATCCTCGGGCACTCTATTCAAGATCAGTTTGGATCCGAATCGCCCGTCCGCCAGCTCGGTGTCAGAATTGCCCGGGACTGGAGCTGCTCACGGCGTCGCTCTACTGCCCGCAGATGCCATCCTCTATGTCCCTTCAGTGAAGCTGATGTATGTAGCGAATGGCGACGCGCACCTGGCGACGTTGATCGATCCTGTGAAGCGGACCATTGTCGGAGCCATCAAGCTTCCCGGCAAACCAGAATTTCCAGCGCTGGACCCGAAAACCGGATTGCTCTATCAAAGTCTCGAAGACATCAACTCGATAGCTGCAATCGACCTCGGCAAACGGTCAGTCGTAGGTCAATGGTCTATCGCTCCGTGCGAAGGACCGTCCGGGATGGCCATCGATTCTGAGCAACGGCGGCTCTTCGCGGTATGCTCAGGGAATGCCATGTTGGTGGTGTTTGACCTGGAGTCGCATCGGATCATCACAGCGCTCAGGATCGGAGGCGGCCCTGATTCGGTTGCGTTCGACCCACCCCTTCACCGAATCTACACTGCAGGAAAGGCCGGTAAATTGACGGTCATTCAGCAAGACGGCCCCGACGCATATCGGGTATTGGATGAGATCCATACCCACTACGGAGCCCATACTCTCACGGTAGACACTGTTTCGCACAAGGTTTTCGTGGCTTACGCAAGTCTTCTTGCACACCCCAGGATTGCAGTCTTCTCCCCGGCGCTTTGAACGCGCGTGACCGCGGCCATTGGAAGTAAGGCAGAGAGGACCGTGTGAATCGCCATGAAAATCTCGAGGAAACGTGCTCGATCATCGCTCGTTCTATTTACTTCAGCCTCTACCGATGGCGGAACGATCATCCGATCACGAGATCCGATCTTCGCACTTACGACCTCATTAAGCTGTGCTCTGACTGCTGGTCTCCTCTTTTTCCAGGGTGTATGGCTATGGGGCGCAGCATTGACGGCGGTTGGCGCATGGATGGGATTCTGGCAGACCCGAATTCTCTTCAATTCGCCGATCCTGGTAGTTCGTGCCCCGATCGCAACTCTCTATCAAGAAGGAGAAGACGCAAGTATTTTCAAGCTGAGTGATTTGACTGTCGTCCAAGGAACTTTGGCTAAAGGCATTGTTTTCCTTACCACCGCGTTGCTTGGTATGGCGGTGGGAGCGATCGGTTTGTCCTCCGCTTTGGAAGCGTCGATGTCGCTCAGTCTGTCTTCAACCCAACGCTTACTCCTGACCATGTCAGGAGTGTGGTTCTCCGGTACTGCAGTCTCCATTGCCTACCTTGACTTTCCTCGACGCAAACTACTCCTCCGCGTTGCTTCCAGTCGTCCAAGGGCGATCTATATCGACAGCAGGAGGCAGAGGGAGCAGCTGCTCCTCTTTCTGCGAGCTCGGCAGGTGGATGAGGTGATGCGAAGGGTTGGACTCGGTCCTTTAGCTGGGGCGCCGGGGCACCGGGATAATGATTCGGCTTCAGATCAGGGGAATGGGGCAACTCCATGAATCTATCGTCCAGACTCGATAGTAAGGAGGGAGAACGGCCCAGACTAATGCGCGCCGGTGCCTGGGTACGCCAACTAGCGCTTCTCACGTTCGCATTCTTGGCCTCCTTTGCAATCCCCATGCAGGGATATCAAGGGTCCCAAGATACACTTCTCAAGATAACGATAGTCGACGTGCAGGGCATAGCCATGCCGAATGTCGAAGTCATTCTCATGAGGGAGAGCAACTCTCTCGCTCGGATCAAGACCGGTGCCGATGGCCGTGCTTCGGTTCGGGTGGGTCGAGGACAACTTACCTTATCCATCCATCAGGCCGGGTACACGCCTGTAGAGCAGGTTGTCGACACTCGATCCGTTTCAGGGTCCGTTCTCGACATCAAGATCGTGTCCGTTCCCCGGATACAGGAAACAGTGAGCGTACAAGCATCCACTGAAGACATTACCGAGCAGACTTCGTCGCCAGGCGAGTCGATCAAGCCCCAGGAGGCGAATGAAAGCCCGCTGCGGCCGCTTACGCTGACTGACGCTTTGCCGCTTGTTCCCGGCGTGGTGGTCGCGCTGAACGGCCAAACCCAGATCGAAGGATCTGGAGAGATGCATAGCGCTCTTATCGTGGATTCTGTCGATTCCGGAGACCCGGCGACCGGCCGTTTCGGACTGAGCGCTCCCATCGACGTCGTCGATTCACTCCATGTTCTAACCTCCCCTTACCTGGCGCAGTACGGCCGCTTCACGGCCGGAGTGGTAACCGCGGAAACGAAACCAGGTGGCAATAAATGGCACTATGATCTCAACGATCCAGTGCCCGAGTTTCGGATTCGTAGCGGCCATGTGCGCGGTCTGAAGTCATACACGCCCAGGCTCTCTTTTGGAGGACCGATCGTCTCGGATCGTGTCTCACTCTCCCAAGGGTTGACCAAGACGATGTCCTTGAACTCGTTTACACGGACAGATGTCACGCTGACGCCTCGGCAGACTCTGACCGCTACGTTCCACGCGGCTCCGCAAAATATCCGATATGCAAACCTGGACTTTTTCAACCCACAGCCCGTTACTCCGAACGACGATACGAGGACCAATACCGGCGCCATCACACATCGCCTCGCGATCGGAGATGCTCTTCTGCAGAGCACCTTCTCCCTGGGTGACTTTACCACCATAGTAACTCCGCAAGGCAACCTCGGGATGACAGTCCTTCCGACTGGAAACAGCGGAAACTATTTTGCGAACCAGCAACGACACTCCCGGCGCTTTGAATGGAATGAGTTGTGGTCGCTTAAGCCCATTAACGACCTCGGCATACACAAGATTCAAATTGGGTCTTCTTTCGCACGGGTGACTGACGAGGGACAACTCAACGCAAAGACGATCACCATGTTCGACAACCAGGGCGCAAAGATTCGCACCATCGAGTTCACCAGCGGAAGCCCGTATGATCGAAGCGACCAGCAACCAGCCGTCTTTGTGCAGGACCATTGGAGCTTTAACTCACATTTCGCTATTGATGCCGGGATACGTTGGGAAGCGCAGACCATCACAGCAACAAGCCGCATTGCCCCTCGACTTGGTTTTGTCTGGAATCCTTCACCAGGGGGACGCACCATCGTGAGCGGAGGAATCGGCACCTTCTATGACAGCGTGCCCCTGAATGTCTATGCATTCAGCCATTATCCGGAGCAGATCATCACGACATATCAACCGGACGGTAGTGTATTGGGTACCCCCCAGACTTATCTGAACCTGACGTCAGAGGCAGTTGCGTCAGAGTTTCCTCTTCTCGATCAGGACCATAAAATCGGGAACTTCGCACCATACACCGTTGCCTGGAATCTTCAGGTGCAACATCAGATTTCCGAACACTTGACGATGCGCGCCAAGTACCTCGAAAACCATGGAAATGGTCTGGTCACGATCTCCCCGCAAGTTGTTCAGGGACAGAACGCGTATGTGCTTGCAGGGGATGGGAGTTCCCGATACCGCCAATTTGAACTGACAGCACAGCTTTCCTTTCAGCCGGGTAACAAGTTTTATGCCTCCTATGTCCGCAGCTTGTCTGAGGGCTCGCTCAACGAATCGGATACCTACCTGGGCGACTTCTCCTCGCCCTTCATACGCGCCAACCTGTACACCAATCGAGCAGGAGATCTTCCCAACCGCTTCTTAACCTGGGGCAGCGTGGCGCTCCCATGGAAGATCAAGGTGTATCCGATGATCGAGTTGCGAAGTGGTTTTCCATATCAATCGGTGGATGTCTACCAAAATTACGTTCAGAATATGAAAGCCGAAAGTGCTCGTTTTCCAACCTACTTCTCCACCGATGCGCGCATCGCAAAAGACGTCAAGCTGAACTCCAAATACACCCTCAGACCATCCATATCGATTACAAATATTACGAACCACTTCAATGCGCTTCAGGTCCATACCAACACAGCTGACCCGCAGTATGGTCAGTTCTTTGGAAACTATGACCGTCACGAACGTTTTGACCTCGACCTGGTTTTCTGAATAACGCCCCTCAACTCACAACAGGAGCGAGGCCGAAATCCCATTCGTCGGTTTAGCGAAGGTTCATGATTCGGCCTCTCAAGAGTGGCCTCAGCCGAAGTTCCTTCCACCTACAAATCCATACACTTTCCCCACACATCCTGACCGTACCGAAGCCTCCCATTGGCTACGCTGGCAACAGCTACAGGTCACCTGTAGTTGTCAGCCTTGGTAGCAGAAGACTGCACAAGCTGACGGGTCATTGTAGGACCACGAAGGCGGAGAGTGTGAGCTTGTTGTTCCCAGGCTTCCACTCTCCGGCACGTGCATGATCTGACCATCGAGCGGAACACCATATGTCTTCAAGGGAACCAGAAGTGCCTAGCTCGATTAGGAGAGGTTTAGAAGATCGAGTAGCGGAACTAGAAGTAGAGAATTCGCGTTTGCAGCGGCTGGTTGCCGAACTCCTGGTGAACAATCAGCGGCTACGTAATGCCCATCTCCCGACCAAACGATAGCCGAACATTCCATTAGAACCCGAGTTGCTCGGGATTTGCGCCTCCTTCAGGAACGAAATGACGACTCTCTATCAAGCTGAACTCACGGAAACATCCACTGCAAATCGAACAGATTGGCTCTATATCAGGTCAGCCGCAATTCTTCTAACATCGATGGTGTGCTGCGCATTCCTCCTGCGAATCGCCGTAGTAGCATCCAGCTTCCTCAGTATTGCGGCACGTTCACCTGACCATGGAGAGTTTGGCGCGGAGATGGGTTGGGTAGCCCGCAGTCTGGCTTTGGGCCACGGATTCAGTTCGCCCTTCTTCCCTTCAACTGGCCCTACAGCTCTTGTGCCTCCACTCTTTCCATATTTGCTTGCCGCTGTCTTCCGCATGTTTGGCCTCTACACTGCAAAATCGGCTTTCGTCATTTTGTCGCTGGACAGCTTACTCTGCGCACTGACCTGTATTCCTGTTTACCTGAGTCTAAAATATGCCGCGGGTGAGAGGCCTGCGCAATTGGCGGGCTGGCTCTGGACAATCTATCCATTCGCAATCTATTTCTCGGGAGCTCAGGTCTGGGACTATGCCTTGACCGCTTTTCTCTTTGCGACCTGTTTTTGTTTCGCGCAGCAGCTTCATTTGCAGGGCCGTTGCTCTGTCTGGTTCGGTTTCGGCGTTCTTTACGGAGTCACGGTTCTCTCCAACCCCTCCCTTCTCTCAATGTTTCCTATTCTTCTTCTGACGGCTCTTTGGAAAGTCAAACGCAGCGGCGGTTCCTGGTTGCTCCGCAGTATTTTCTCGGTGCTCGCTTTGATCGCTATCGTCGCGCCATGGTCCCTCCGCAACTATCGCGACATGCATGCCGCATCTCCCATCCGCGACGGGTTCTGGCTAGAATTCTGGGCCGGCAATAGTGGTGACACCTCGACGTCGAACCCAGCCTGGGCACATCCCGCCACCAATCTTGTCGAAATGCAAAAGTTCGAAGCTGAAGGCGAGACGGCTTACCTTGCGCACAAGCACACCATAGCAGTGAGGTTCGTGCGTCATCATCCTCTCTTTTTCGCGGGCGTCTCACTCCGCCGCGCTATTCGCTTCTGGACTGGATTCTGGAGCTTTCGGCGGAGTTATCTACAGTCCGAACCGCTAGACATACCGAATGTCTTCTTTTGCACTTGCATCACACTTCTCATGCTTCGAGGAATATGGCGTTGGTGGAAGGTGGATCGCGGCCACACGGTTCCTTACCTGATATTGCTGATGGTGTTTCCGTTGCCCTACTACCTAACACACTCGTCCATGGACTATCGGCAACCGATTGAACCTGAGATTGTCATGTTGGTAACCATAGGTCTCTTCGGCATCAGGGATTGGACCAGACAGCAAACTCTGACGCCGTCGAAGACTCCCGTCAGTAACCAACCGGAGCCTCAGATGGTCTACAGGTTATCCGGAGAATAGATCTGAGAGATGAGGAGTTTATAGATAGAATGCAGAACAACATTGATGAAGAGGTTTTGCGCAATCATCAGGCTCTTACGAAACCTCACCGTACGTGTCATGAATCAGGTTCACACATTGCTTCTGGAAACGGGACAGGAAGTTGCGAAACTCTCTGATCGTCTTACAACCCCAATGTGCTACCGGACTATCAGGCAGACCGCCGAAAGATGACATGGAGTGTGTTGTCAATCGAAGCTTTGTGCGGTTCCCGAAACGTGAACCAACTCGTGGCGCAGCGCCTACAAAAATATGTGCAACCGCTCACTCAAAATGGAACAGAGGTGTTGATTCTGTGCTTAGAAGATATTCTGTTTGCGGGACAGCCATATTTGCCCTATTCCTGCTGGGCATTTCAATTAGTCAGGGACAAGAGCCAAAACACCGCGACCTCACCGGCAAGTGGCAACTGCGAACAGAAAACGATAAGGGTAAAGAGGATATCTCGACGCTTGACATAACTGAAAGCGGATCGTCACTGGTAGGTACGGTTACACCCTTGAACGGAAGGGCAATGAGCATCAGCGATGGTTACTATGTCGGCGCTGCGATCAAGATCTCGGCATCAGGACGGCAGGGTCTGTTTTCAAAGTCGATAGAGATTTCTGGACATGTAGACGTAAGAGGGAACAAAATGCTCTTGAATGTGAAAAAGGGAAATGGCACGACATATTCTGCTATTGCAGAGCGCATGCCAACAGGTCCGTCTCCGTGAAGCTGCAAGCGCACACAGACCCTAGACAAAAAGTTGACCGTGTACCTCTTGTTGCCATTTCCATTCCGATGAAACGATTCGGAATGGCCGTGCGGGCATTGTTCACCAGTATGTCAAGTCGGCTCTGCGGGCTGCGACCGCCTCTGGAACAGTGGCGGTCCTATACAAATCCTTACACCCAACACACCTTTCCTGACAGTACGGATGTGCCCCGCGCCCTATTGTCCGAATAGGAATTCTTTTCCTGCCGGGAGAATCATGGATCACAAGCGCTTCAATCACAGGCGTCTCTTTGGCGTAACCGCGGTACTTGTTACCGTGTTCGCTATTCGCTCACAATCAGCCATCGCACAAAATTCTCAAGTCGCAGGATCCACGAGCGACGTTTCATTACAGCTCGCATCCTTGGGATCTTTGGGGGCTACTGATCCCAGATCAAGCAGCTCGAGTTCAAGTACGGATTCTCTTCCAGACGCGCCACTTCCACAGGGGCAGCAGGATCAATCGGCTGATCCGGGTAAGCACACCAATCAATTTCCACTTCTGCCCCCAAGGCTGGTCGCCATGGTACCTCTTACGACGCAAGATAAATTGCACATCTATGTCCGCAGGACCTTCGGTCCCCCTGCGGTCATTCTGCCTGCCATTACATCTGGAATAGCCATGGCTAATCCGAAGAGCACATATCCCAAGGATTGGAAGGATGGAGCAGGGGCATATGGCAGAAATTACGGATTTCAGATCGCAACGCGCACATCCAGGAACACTGCTGAGTTCATGACCCAGGCAATCATGCACGAAGACCCTCGCTATCTCCGGTCGAACAGCACAAACCCGCTCACCCGCACGGCTCACGCACTCGTCTTAACTTTCGTGGACAAGTCGGATTCCGGTAAAACCAGGATCGCCTATAGTCACTTTACGGGTGCCGCCGCCGGTGGCTTTGTCGGTATGGGTATTCTCCCGGACGGCTTCAACGACGTGACCCACGCTGAACAGAGGATGGCTCGTGAATTTGGCTCGTTTGCCATTAGCAACCTCCTCACTGAATTTCAGCCAGAGTGGGGCCCGTGGGCTCAAAAGCTGCGCATCCCCAAAATTCTCCCAGCATGGTGGGTGCCGGAGCACAAAAACTAGTCATAATAAGGTTTCGGTCATCTTCATGACTCTGCCATGCAGCAAGGATCTAGAGCCTGTTATGGACTGTGTGTGCGCAAGTCCCTTGAAGTGAGCACCCAGCCTTTTGCTGATACGTCGATAAGAGAGGCTTTGTATGGTCTAGTCGCCATCCAAAGCCTATAGAGTGCGATTTTCCCGGTGAAATCAGTCATCAGCAGCATTTTGGGTGCTCCGCAGCAGGTCAAGGTTAATAACATGCTCTAGCCGCCGGCGGGAAGGATCATTTCGGTTCAGGCCTCTACACGGGAGAGGGGTTGTGAAAGAGCAATCCTTACACTGCTTCTGAACTGTCGCCTCCAGATAGGAGGCATATCCAGCTCATCGAACATTGCTGTAGGACCTCTTGGCTGGAGCGGGCCTAACTTTCTTCGCCCGTCGACTGCCGACGATTGGCGAAAATCTTAGGTCGCGCTGTTACGCTCGGGTTGCGAACGTTCATCTCGAACAGACGGGGCCTCGAAAGCGATCGGCAATCGAATCGTTATTTCAAGGCCTGTCGGTCGAAGATTTGCGGCACCGATCGTGCCGTGGTGCAAGCGAATCGCTTCAGAGGCGATAGCAAGACCCAGACCATTTCCATCCGCGCCTTCCGGATCTCCTCCAATTCGATAGAAAGGCGCAAAGATTGCCTGAAGAGATTCTTCCGGCACTCCAGGACCATAGTCCCGAATAGTAACGATGGCCAGCCGTCCAAGGGTTCCCTGTTGGACTTCCAACACGACCTCTACAACAGTTCCCGGTTGTGTGAAGCGAACCGCGTTGCGAATGACGTTTTCACAAGCGCTTCTAAGGGCATGTGGATCGGCATTTCCGAGAATGATCTCATCCGTTGTACGGAAACTCACCGACTTGCCCGACGCTTCTGCTTCAAAGTTGCTATCCGCCGCCGCCGCCTCGACGAGCTGGGTAAGGTCGACGCCTTCTCTCTCAGCGGACGAAAGCCCGGCTTCGAGCCGGGAAAGTGTCAAGAGCTGCCCCACCAGGAGATCGATCCTCGTCACGTCACGATCCAGACGCTGAAACATGTCATCGGAATCTTCCGAGTAACGCTTTTTCAAAAGTGCTACAGAGAGATTGATGCGAGCCAGAGGAGAGCGCAGCTCGTGCGATACGGAATTCAGAAGATTCTTTTGCGTCTGAATCAACAAGTCAAGACGACCCACCATCGAGTCAAAATCCTTTGCCAGAGCTGACAACTCGTCAAAGCGTCTGGACACCGAAGCCGGTACCCGTGCTTTGAGATCTCCTTGCGCGACTCTCCTAGCGGTCGACTGAATGGTGTGGATCGGTGCCGCAATATGATATGCAAGCGCAAAGCAGAGGAGGGTGACCAGAAGGATCAGGGAGATGGTATACGGAAGGCCCTGGCCCAATAGCACGTCACCTAGCTTCCGCAGACTGGGCTTCAGGTAGAGCATCAGGATATACGGATGCCCCGAGGGAGAGATAAACCTATAGGCGGCGATATCGTTTCGGAGCATCAGGAGTTGGCCATTCTTCGCCGCGCGCGCAACTCGAAGGCCGTCGCTTGTCAGCGGTCGCGAGAGCACATCTTTATAGAATCCGTCGAGCAGGAAGAGTTGCTCGTTCTTATTGGCAACATCCCTCTGCGAGAAACGAGCAAACGCTTCAGGACCGCCCGCTTCATATGTCCTAACGGATTCCGCCGCCAGGATAGGAGCTACGATGGCGTACATATTTGGGGCTGAAACTTCTCTCATGCCTCTCAGGTAGACACCGAGA